>JAEEGL011115159.1_pt1 | contig 16779 bp, 16 predicted proteins | sample 9134231 | NCBI WGS metagenome assembly JAEEGL01 (sample SAMN16246548, study PRJNA631951) | gut metagenome | biome: gut microbiome; feature: rumen; material: fiber-attached | host: Bos | place: Iran: Karaj | collected 2018-10
ATACTAGTTACAGGAAGTTATAGTGAATCTGATTATGGTAGAGAACTAGCTGGATATAAAGATAAATTAGTTAAATCAGATGATAGTTTAAATAATATAATAGAGAGTACAGCTAAAAGTATTAACAAAAAACTTGTAAAAGGAAATATATATTGTTGTGATGCTTTTTATGAAAAGGAATATGATTTTAAAGAACGTAGTAATGATAAGGATGTTTTAGGCATAGAAATGGAGACTTTTGCATTATTTAATAATGCAAAAAAGTTTAATAAAAAAGCAACAGCATTACTTACAGTATCTGATTTATTCAATTCATCTGAAAAACTTACAAGCGAAGAAAGAGAAAAAGAACTTAATGATATGATTATTTTAGCCTTAGAAAGTAGTTTAAAACTTTAAATATTGGCAATAATAGATAAAGAAAGTGAGGTATAAAATATGAAATATACATGCTTTGATATGAATGCATATAATTTACATATTATTAATACTGATAAATTTAAAACAGTTATGGTAGGTGTAGCTTTTAGAAGAAATATAAAAAAAGAAGAAATAACTATCAGAAACTTATTAAAAGAAATAATGATTAATTCTACAGCTAATTATCCAAGTGAAAGAAGTTTAATTACCGCTACGGAAAACTTATATGATTTAAAATTATTGGCTGCTAACTATAGAGTTGGTAATTATGCGATTATGACATTTAGAACAAGATTTTTGAATGAAAAATATACGGAAGATGGAATGAATGAAGAATCAATTAAGTTTTTACTTGATTTAATATTTAATCCAAAACTTGATAATGATGTTGATAAATGTAAAAAGAAAATAGAAAAAAGTATTATGTCACTTAAGGATAATAAAATTAAATATGCTTTATCTAAATTGCTAGAGACAACTGGTGATATGCCATATGCTTATAGTGGATATGGATATATAGAAGATTTAGATAAGATAGATGTCGATGATCTTAAGAAATATTATGATAGTATTATTAAGAATGATATTGTGGACGTTTATGTGGTTGGGGATGTCGATGAAGGTAAGATAAAGAATATCTTTAGGGAATACTTTAAGGTAACAACATTTCATAAACAAGAAGTTTCACTAATAACGGGAGAACTTAATAATGTTAGAAAAATGTTAGAGTTTAGAGAGAACGATCAAGTTAATCAAACACAACTTACAATACTTTGTAACTTGAGGGGATTAACTGATAAGGAAAGAAAATATGTTATGCCGGTTTATGTGGAAATGCTTGGAGGAACTTCAAATTCAATTTTATTCGATGCCGTAAGAGAAAAGAATTCTTATGCATATTATGTTAATGCAATTGTAAAATCATACGATAACGTAATGATGATTTATTCAGGAATAGAAAAAGGTAATGAAAAGAATGTTGTTAAAATTATTAATAAAACTTTATCAGAGATAGGTAAAGGGAAATTTGATAATGATAAATTTGAAAGTGCTAAAGAGACAATGGTATCGGCGATTGAAGCAAGTTTAGATAATCCGATGGGAATTATTAGTAATTATTATGCAAAAGAGTTGGTTGGTTCACCTGATGCCGAAGAACGTATTAAGAATATAAATATGGTAAGTCGTGAAGATATAGTAAATGTTAGTAAAAAGATAAAGATGCATACGATGTTTATTTTGGAGGCAAATGATGAAGAAAATAACGATAAATAATATAAACGAAGATATTTACTATGAAAAACTTGATAATGGACTAGATGTTTATTTATATGTAAATACTAATATGCATAATAATTATGTAACATTTACGACAAAGTATGGATCTATTTATAATGAATTTGAAGATAATAATGGTAAGATGATAAAGGTTCCAAATGGAATAGCGCACTTTCTAGAACATAAAGTATTTGTTCAAAAAGATGGACCACAACCAGAAGAATTTTATGGATCTAGCGGTGCTATTAGTAATGCATATACGACATTTAAAAATACAACTTATTTATTTTCGGGTGTTAATAATTTAGAAGATAATGTTAATTATTTATTGGATTTTGTACAAGATTTATATTTAACAAAAGAGAATGTTGAATCTGAAAAAGGAATTATTACGCAAGAAATAAATATGTGTAATGATAGACCAAGTGATTTACTTTATGACAAGATAAGAATGAATACGATTAAAGTTAATCCATTTAAAGAAAGTATAATTGGTACTGTTAAAGAAGTTAAGAGTATTACTAAAGAAGAATTAGAAACTTGCTATAAGAGATTTTATCACCCTAGTAATATGTTTTTAGTAGTTACAGGTAATTTTGATAAAGATAAAATGATTAAAGTTATTAAAGATAATCAAGCTAAAAAGAAATTTAATAAAGTTAGTGATATTAAAATTAAGAAATATAAAGAACCAAATGAAATAGTTAAAGATAAAGAAATAGTTAAGTGTAATACGAATATACCTAAGATGGCTTATTCAATAAAGATTCCTATGGATGAATTTGATATGGATAAACGTAAATTAAGTATATATATGTATATTATTATTAATTTACTATTTGGAGATACGAGTGACTTTGATTATGAATGTAAAAAAGATGGAATAATAACTAATACATTATTTTATAATATTTTAAATATAGATACCCATTTTATTGTTTCATTGATTAATGATGGAGAGAAATATGAGGAATTAATTAAACGAATAGATGAGGTGTTTAAGAATATTAAATTTAGTGAGAATGAACTTGAAAGAAAAAAGAAAGTATTAATTAGTAATGAGATATTTAGTTATGAAAATATTGAAATGGTTAATGATATGATTGTCGATAATATTATATTTGATAATAAAATTGAAACAAATATTATAGATATTATTAAATCACTTAATATTGAAGAATTAAATAATATTGTTAAAAAGATTGATTTTGATAATAAGAGTATTGTTATTTTAAAGAAATAATACTTGTAATAAGTAAGAAAATATATTATAATATGGTTGTAAGCAAGGTGCCTTGCATATAATAAAAAAAGAGAAGGTACATTTGGATGGTAAGCCAAATGACATTCCCTTAGGGTTTGCATTTGAAATGAGTTTAACTCAAATCAAATGCTTTTTCATTATTTATATAATAATATAATTATTATGATAATTAATAGGAATATTATTTTATATAATCTGTTTTCACGTTGTGTCATAATATCACTCCTTTCATAAATTACGTAAGTAAAATGCGAAAGGGAAAAGCATTCGATATTCCAAATGTACCCAAATATAATTATAATAGACGATCCTTTATAAATCAAGGCTTTTTTGCCAAAAAATAGAAAAAATGTTTGCTGTTAACTTTAAGTTATTTTTAAGTTGTTTATCCATTATAATATTGATGATATTGTTAACATATTGTTTTTTCTTTTTATGAAATATTAAGCATATAATTATAATAGATTAATAAATTTATGTTAATCGATTATTTTTGCTTGAATTATATGGATAATTATGTTAATATAAGTATGGCTTTTCAGAAAAAATAGCACAAGTGTTGATTTAAGTGCCTAGTGCCATAAAGAGGTGGTACTTAGAGAAGAGATGCTTGGAAGATTAAACAAAAGGAGGAATGTATTATGGCAGTAGTAGCGATGAGTTACTTATTAGAAGCTGGAGTTCATTTCGGACATCAAACGAAGAGATGGAATCCAAAAATGAAAGAATATATTTATTCTACTAGAGATGATATTTATATCATGGATTTACAAAAAACAACAGAAAAGTTAGAAGAAGCATATAATGCTTTAAAGACTATTGTTGAAAATGGTGGAAAGGTATTATTCGTTGGTACAAAGAAACAAGCACAAGAAGTATGTAAAGAAGAAGCAGCTAGAACTGGAATGTACTATATGACTGAAAGATGGTTAGGTGGAACTTTAACAAACTTTAAGACTATTAGAAATAGAGTTTACTATCTTGAAAAAATTGAAAAGATGGAGACTGATGGTACTTTTGATAAATTACCTAAGAAAGAAGTAATTGGTCTTAAGAAAGAATATGAAAAATTAAATAAAAACTTATGTGGTATTAGAGAAATGGATAAATTACCACAAGCAGTAGTTATTGTTGATTCAACTAAAGAATACAATGCAATTAGAGAAGCTAATAGATTAGGTATTCCAGTATTTGGATTAATTGATACTAACTGTGATCCAGATGGAATCGATTATGTTATTCCTGGAAATGATGATGCAGTTAAATCTGTAAAGGTTATTCTTGGAGTATTAAATAATGCTGCTGCAGAAGCACAAGGATTAGAAGTAGTAGATTATATTACTGAAGATGAAAGTAAAAAGCAAGTTAGAGTTCATGAAAAACCAGCAAAAGAATTTAAGAAAGAAGTTAAAAAAGAAGAAACTAAAGTTGAAGCAAAAGTAGAAGAAAAGCCAGTAGAAGTTAAAGAGGAAAAAGTTGAAAAAGCCCCTAAGATTGATTTAACAATACTTACAGTTGCTGAACTTAGAGAATTAGCTAAGAAAAAAGAAATCAAAGGCTATTCAAAAATGAAAAAAGAAGAGCTAATTGACGCTTTAAAATAATTAAAAGAAAGAAAAGGAGCGATAAAAATGATTAGTGCAAGTATGGTAAAAGACTTGAGAGAAGCAACTGGCGCTGGAATGTTAGATTGTAAGAAAGCACTTGAAGCATCTAATGGAAATATGGAAGATGCCATTACATGGTTAAGAGAAAAAGGTATTTCTAAGGCTGCTAAAAAGGCTTCTAGAATTGCTGCTGAAGGTCTTGCAGTTGCTAAAGTAAATGGTAATAAAGCAGTAGTTGTTGAAGTTAATTCAGAAACTGACTTTGTTGCTAAAAATGAAGAATTCCAAAATTTAGTTAATATTATTGCTGATACAGTACTTAATAGTGATGTTAAGACAGTTGAAGAAGCTAATAAATTAACACATGATGGTAAAACAATTGAAGAATTAGTTGTTGATAAGACAGCTACAATCGGCGAAAAATTATCATTTAGAAGATTTGAAATTCTAGAAAAAGAAGATAATCAAGTATTTGGAACATATTCTCATATGGGTGGAAAAATTGTGGCTTTAACTTTATTAGATAAAGATGAAGAGTTGGCTAAGGATATTGCTATGCAAGTTGCAGCAATGAGACCATTATATTTAAATAGAGAAGATGTACCTGGTGATGTTCTTGAAAAAGAAAGAACTATCTTAAAAGAACAAGCTGAAAATGAAGGATTAGATCCTAATAAGATCGATATGATTGTTAATGGTAGAATTAATAAATACTATGAAGAAGTTTGTCTTGTAGATCAAGGATTTATTAAAGAAAATAAAATGAAAGTTAATAAATATGTTGAATCTAAAGGTAGTAAAATTATTAATTTCGTAAGATATGAAGTTGGCGAAGGAATGGAAAAAAGAGAAGAAAACTTTGCTGACGAAGTAATGAAACAAATTAATGGATAATAGTGCTAGTAAAAACTAGTGCTTTTTTCTTTACTTATTGTTAATTATTTGTTAGAATTATTATCGAGGGAAGTAAGGAAAATGAGTAGTACAATTGAAGAATATAAAGATGAATACAATCAAGTTACTTATGAAATACTTGATTATATTGATAATTTAAGAACAAAAACAAAAGAATCGATGATGGTTGGCGAATCACATATATTAAGAGGAATAAATATATTTGAAGAGGCAGTAAAGGCTATTAATCCAGTTCAATTAGACGATGAAGCGATATATCTAATTGGAAGGTGTATTAATATTGCACTATTTAAGGAACAAGAAAGAACAGGAAGAGTAAACTCAAATATAAATTATGGCATTAATTCATGCTATATGATGTTAGATTTTTATAATAAAAGTAAAAAAAGAACATTTATAAAACAATAATTATATAAATATTAGTGTTTTAGGGTTTACTTTTATAAAAATGAGTTATATAATATGTTCATAAATTAAAAAAACGTTGATGAGGACACAATTATATTATGATGATTTAAAGAGAGTTAGTGGAAGGTGCGAACTAATAGTTTAATAATATAGTTACTACCTAGGAGTTGCTACCGAAAGGATAGCCGGTTAGAAGCCGTTATATAAATTAAGTAAAATATTAGGATGGTACCGTGTTTATATAGCACTCCTTAGTGGGAGTGCTTTTTGCGTTTTATAGGGGGGAGCAGTAATGGTTATTTCAATTTTTAAATTTATGGCAGAATATTATGGGGTTACGTTAGATGCTGGTATGGAACTTACACATACGGTTGCTAAAAAGAATTTTAAATTTTTAAAAGGTTGTCCATTTAGATATGCGAATAGTAATCCGGAATTAATTAAAACTGGGAAGATTGTTTATGTAAGTGATAGCCATGGAGTAATTCTTCCATATATTTGCCCTAATAAGATATTGGTGGCAACTGGTGAATGCTCTTATACTGAAAAGGTAGAAAAGAAACCTCTTGTGAATGATAAGAGCATATTAGAGGATTTATGTGATATGCCTACTTATATGGTTGGAGAATTACTAAGTAAATATAAAGATATGCCATCATTTTATAAGGTCATAAAGAAAGAGCTTATATGTAGAGGAATATATAAAACTAAAAAGTATAAATTAAGAAGGGAAATAATAGAAATAGAATTAGAGGAAGGTGTATGTAATGATAAATATCAAAGAAGACGAGAAATTAAGTGTAAAAAATCATAGTTGTGCACATTTATTAGCGCAAGCAGTAAAGCATTTGTATCCACAGGCAATGTTTTGGGTAGGACCAGTAATAGAGAGTGGATTTTACTACGATATTGATTTAGGAGATGTCGTTATTACAGAAACTGATTTGGAAAAAATAGAAAAAGAAATGAAGAAAATCAGTAAAGATGGTAAAAGAATTGTTAGACATGAAATTAGTAAAGAAGAAGCACTTGAAATGTTTAAAAATGATCCATATAAGATAGATTTAATATCTAGAATGGATGAAAATGATACGGTTATTAGTTGTTATTCACAAGGCGATTTTACCGATTTATGTCGTGGACCGCACGTCGATACAGTTAAAGAACTTAAATACTTTAAATTACTCAAAGTAAGTGGTGCTTATTGGAAGGGCGATGCTAAAAATAAGATGCTTCAAAGAATTTATGGTATTTGTTTTGAGACTCAAGAAGAACTTGATGCTTATTTAAAAGAACTAGAAGAAGCTAAAGAAAGAGATCATCGTAAGATAGGTAAAGAAATGGATATATTTATGTCAGATGATCTTATTGGTAGAGGACTTCCAATGTTTTTACCAAATGGTTATATTATTTGGCAAGAATTAGAAAATTATATTAAAGATAAAGAAAGAAAACTAGGTTATCAGCATGTAATGACTCCATGTGTTGGAACAGTTGATTTATATAAGACTAGTGGACATTGGGATCACTATAAAGAAAATATGTTTCCAGCGATGGAAGTAGATGGGGAAGCTTTTGTATTAAGACCAATGAATTGTCCACATCATATGATGATATATGCCAATAAATTACATTCTTATAAAGATTTACCTATTAGAATAGGTGAAATTGCACATGACTTTAGATATGAAGCTAGTGGAGCAGTTAAAGGTATTGAAAGAGGAAGACATTTCTGTCAAAATGATGCTCATCTATTTGTAACGCCTGAACAAATTAAAGATGAATTTAAAAGCGTTGTTGATTTAATCTTTGATGTTTATAAAGATTTTAATATTACTGATTATAGATGTGTGTTATCTTTGAGAGATCCAGAAGATAAAGAAAAATATTATCCAGATGATGAAATGTGGAATAAAGCTGAGAATGAACTTAGAGAAGTATTAAATGAGCTTGGTATTGATTATACTGAAGAAATTGGTGAAGCAGCATTCTATGGCCCTAAATTAGATGTTAATGTTAAACCAGCAGTAGGTAATGAGTATACTTTATCAACTTGCCAATTAGATTTCTGTTTACCAATGAAATTTGATTTAAAATATGTAGATGCTGATGGAGTTAAGAAAACACCAGTTGTACTTCATAGAGCTATTCTTGGTTCATTAGATAGATTTATGGCTTATATTCTAGAAGAAACGAAGGGAAATTTACCATTATGGTTAGCACCAGTTCAGGTAAATATAATACCAGTAAATAATGAATATCACTTAGAATATGCGACAAAGTTATTTAATAAATTAAATGATGAAAATATTAGATGTGAATTAGATTCTAGGGATGAAAAACTTGGTTATAAAATGAGAGAGAGTCAAACAAGAAAGATACCGTATACTTTAGTACTTGGTGATAAAGAAAAAGATAATAAAATGGTTACTTATCGTAGGTTTGGCAGTCAAGAATCAACTACAGTAGAAGTATCAGAATTTATTAATTTGATTCAAGAAGAAATAAAAAATAAGGGAAATAAATAAAACAGATCTTTAAATAGATCTGTTTTTTTGGTATAAATTGGTATATGGAAATAATGTAAAATTTATGTCAAATGACTATTAATGTTAAAATTATATGCTATAATTAATTTGAATGATAGTTGAGGGTAAGATGTAATTATCATTGAGTGTTTTATTCAGGGGAACACAATAAATATATAAGAAAAGGAAGGTAAAAATGAAAAAGTTAGGAAAGAAACTAAATAAATTTTTGAAATTATTTTTAGCATTTGGTTTGTTATTTAACAATTTGACTTCATTATCAATTGTATTTGCCGATGAAATAACTGGCGAAGATACTGAAATAAAAGGAAATATTAATGATGAAAAAGTTGCTACGACTGAAGAAAAAATCAAAGATACTGAAAATAATACTGATGAAAAGGCGGATGCAACTGAAGAGAAAACAGAAAACACTGAGACTGTAGAAGAAACAACTGGTGAGAATGAAGAAATAACAACTGAAGAAGAAACTCCTACGGAAAAAGTTACAAATGAAGTAGCATTTGTGTATGAAGTATATGCTGATGATGCTAAATTTGAAGATGATTACGGATGGGTAGAACTTGATAAAAGTGTTCAAAAACTTGATATTATGGCAAAAATTAGTGGTGTAGAAGCTACAGAAGATTATAAATATGTATTTGAAGGAAATGAATATACCACTAAAGAATTATTAAATGGTGTAGTTATAAAAAGTTTAACATTTGATGGGTATTTGTATGGTACATTTGAGTTAGAAATAACTGGTACACTTACTGATCCAGAAGGAAATACAACTCCATATGAGATGACTTATGGTATAGGTCATGGAACAGAAACTGATAATGATGATGCACTTAGTGCTGTTAATAGCGATTATGTTTTTGCTAGTGGTGTTCTTACAACCACAAATTATGATGAAGAAACATTAAATGCAATCGTTAAGGAAGTGTTTCCTAATGCTAGTGTAGAAATAAATGGTAGCGATTTAAGTTTAGAAGATTCGCATGGTGTAAGTGCTTGGTACGGTGTAGTAACTAAGGGCGATGTTAATGGCGATGGAAAAATTGACCAAGATGATTTAGATTTATTAATTAATCAAGTTCTTGGCTTAGAAGAAACAACAGAGAATTCTGATGTTAATGGTGATGGTGAAGTAAATGACTTAGACGCTGCATATTTAAAATTAATGTTAGAAACAGGTTATACAGATAATATTAGTGAAGATGAAGCTACAATTAAGGCGAAATTTGGCGAATTTACTGGTCCGGTTAAAGTGGGAGATGAATTCACTTTAGATTATATGGTAACATTATCTGAATATACGATTAATGGTATTTCAGGATTAGTTAAATATGATAAGAACTTACTAGAATTAGTATCAACTGAAGCTAAAGTATTTAATCTTGGTGATATGAATGAAGATAAATTTTTATATTTAGGTGAATACTTAGAACTTGATATTGAACCTGTTGAAGACGAAAATGGCAATATGTTATTTAATGAGGATGGTAGTCCAATGCTTATCTTTAATGATGTCGATTATGTTTTAATAACACTTACATTTAAAGCATTGGAGGCAGGCGAAGCAAATGTATCAATGGATGAAGTTAAGTATTATGATTTCGATGTTTATTATACAACTGATGGTGATACAAATATCGATGTAATAATTGAAGATGAAGAAGAAAATCCATTTGAATCAATTACGGTAGCTGGCTATGATGTAGATTTAAGTACTTATGAAGTAACAGTACCTAATGATGTTAAAGCATCAGATCTTGAATACGTATTAGCAAATGATAATTATAATGTTTTAGTGGATGCTCCTGAAGAGTTAGCGGAAGGTGAAAACATAATTGTTATTACATTAACTGATTTAGAAGGTAATGAAAAGACATATACAATTAAAGTAACACGTGAAGCAGCTCCGGTAGAAGAAACAGTTACAGAAACAGTAACACCAGTTACATATCAAGAATATAATACTGATAATAGAGAACCTGAGGTAATAGTTACGCCAGGGGATGATGATCAAGAAAAAGATACAGCTACAGAAGATGAAGAAAATGATAAGAATAATGTATCAAGAATTTTAATTATTATCTTAATTTTATTAGCAATTGCTGGACTTATCTATTTAATCTTTAAAGATGAAGATGATGAAGAAACTAAGAAAACTAATAAAGAAATTGATAAGTTAAAAAAAGAAGATAATAAAAAATTTGATAATAAGAAACCTGATAATAATAAAAAAGTAAAGAAAAAAGAAAGATAAATCTTTCTTTTTTTTTATGGTAATGATATAATTGTTATGATAGAGGGATTAGGAGGCAGTGTATGAATAGAAAAGGACAAGCACTTGTTGAGTTTGTATTAATATTACCAGTTTTTCTTTTTCTTATATTTGCTGTCTATGATTTTGGAATGATATTTAATAAAAAGAATAAACTTGAAAATAATAGCTCAGATATTATAGAACTTTATAGAAATGGAAAAACACTTGATGATATTGTTTCTTTATATCCAGAACTAGATATAACTATTACTAGTGATAATAATTATAATGAAATTAAAGTTAGCGATAAAGTAAAAATAATTACACCTGGGCTTAATAGAATTATAGGTAATCCTTATATTGTAGAAGTTAAGAGGTATATACCTAATGAATAATAAAGGGCAGAGTTTAATATCATTTGTGTTAATTGTACCAATTATACTACTAACATTATTTATGGTATATGATATTGGTAATATGGTTTTATTAAAAGGGCAACTTGATAATATTAATTATTTAACAATTGATTATGGATTAGATAAACTTGATGATGTGGATTTAAATAATAAGTTAACTGAAATAATTAATAAGAATAAAGATGATATTGATAAGATAGAAATAAATATTAATGATGGAGAGATTAAGATATTACTTGAAGATAAGATTGAGAATAAATTATCATTAATAAATAAGTTTGATGTATTGAATATTAAATCTAATTATGTTGGATATATTCAAGATAATAAAAAGATAATTAGAAAGGATAAATAGGTGGTTTTATGAATAATCTAAATGGTAAGATTATTACGGTTTCATCAGTTAAAGGTGGGGTTGGTAAAACAACAATTACAACTAATTTAGCGGGATTATATTATTTGATGAAGAAAAAAGTATTGATTATTGACTTAGATTTATATGCTGGTGGAGTAGCCACACTATTAAATGTTAATAACAAAAAAGATATCTATATGTTGGTTGATGCACTTAGCAATAACAAACAAGTAGAGTTAGCTGATTATGTTAGTAAATATAATAATGGTATAGATATATTAGCTTGTCCTAGAGACCCAAGAGATGTTTCTAAAATTGAAAGCAAATATATAAATAAAATATTTGAACTAGCAAAACATGACTACGATATTGTTTTAGCTGATACATCACATTCTTTGGATGAAGTTTGTTTAGTAGCGATGGATGCTTCTTATAATACTTTATTTGTAATTACTAATGATTTGGTAGATATAAAGAATATGAAAAGTTTAGTTAGTATTTTTAAAGAAATGGAGAAAACTAATTATAAAATTGTATTAAATAATTCTAGAGATACAGGAAGAGATTATATTACTTTATTTGATATTAGAAATATGATTAAGGGAAATATTGATTATACAATCTCGAAGAATTTTTATATAAAAAATATTGATAAATATGTATTAAATGGGGAAATACTTACACTAAATAAAAATGTTAATAGATTTTATAGTGGAGATATTAAAAATATGAATAAATTAGCTCTTTCTTTAATTGAAGAGGTAAAGAAAGAGGGTGAAATAGATGGCTAATAAGAATACGTTACTTGAAGAATTTAATGCTCGCAAAAGAGAAAATGAAGTTATTGACGTTAAAGATTATGCGGTATTTCCTGATAAAGAAAAACTAGAAATATTACGTGCTAAGATAGTTCAAAATTTAATTAATAATCAGATACCTAGTAATGTTTCTTTAGAACAATATATCAATGATGAAATAGATGAAACACTTGAAGATTATAGTTTAGATGCTAATCAAAGAGCACATATATTTAATTTAATTCAAAATGAAATTAATGGTTATGGACCATTAACTGACTTACTTAATAATGATGCAGTTACAGAAATAATGGTCAATGGTATAAATGATATTTATGTTGAAATAGATGGTAAACTTGTTAAGGATGAATCGGTTTCATTTATTAATGATAATCATATTATCAGAACGGTTCAAAGAATTGTTCAACCATTAGGAAGAACTATAGATGCGGTTAATCCAATGGTCGATGCAAGACTACCTGATGGATCTAGATTAAATGCGATTATTCCACCATTATCGTTATCAGGACCTGTAATTACAATTAGAAAGTTCTCTAAACGAATGGAGAGCATTGAAGATTTACTTCGTATGGGATCGCTTACTAAAAATATGGCTGAGTTTTTGCAAGCCTGTGTTGAAGCTAAACTAAATATTATTATTTCTGGTGGTACTGGTACTGGTAAAACAACTTTGTTAAATATTTTGAGCGGTTTTATTAGTGATGAAGAACGTATTATTACAATTGAAGATGCAGCAGAACTTAGATTACATCAATCTCATGTTATTTCACTTGAAACTAGAATGGTCAATTATGAAGGAGAAGGAGAAATAACTATTCGTGATTTAGTTAGAAATTCACTTCGTATGAGACCTGATAGAATTATTGTTGGAGAAGTAAGAGGTAAAGAAGCTTTTGATATGCTTCAAGCTATGAATACTGGCCATGAAGGATCTATTACAACGTTACACTCTAATAGTCCAGAAGATGCGATTAATAGATTAGAGACAATGATGCTAATGAATGATATGGAACTACCAGTAAGTGCTATTAGAAACTATATTGAAAAAGCTATTAATATTGTTATTCAAATAGATAGATTATCTGATGGTAAAAGAAAGATTAGTTCAATATCAGAAGTGGTTGGTATTAAAGATGAAAAAGTTCAATTGAAAGAAATATTCTCATTTAAAGAAAATGGTTTATCAGAACATGGAGAAGTAAGAGGGGAATTTATTTTATATAAATATATACCAAAAGTATATGATCGTATGAAACGAAAAGGAATAATTTTAAAAGATATTTTTGGTGATTAATATGAACATTAGTAAAGATAAGATGATTAGTTATATAGCAATATTAGGAATAATATGTGTTTGTGCTTTCTTAATAGCTAAATATATGGTTAGGAAAGATATAAATAATAATGAAGTACCAATAGATACGAGTACAATATTGGAATAAAATGGAGGTGATAATTATGGATAAAAGATTGTTAATAGTATTAGTACAAGTAGTATTAATATTTACTTTAATCATAATTATTACTTTATTTTTAAGGTTAAATAATGCTTTTAAGCTAGAAAAAAGAATAGCCAAATATAGTGTTAAATATAATAAAGATGATAGTAATTTAGCATTAGTAGATAGAATTTGGTATAAATATATTTTGTTTGTCAAAAAGCAAAGGAAAAAAATTAGAAAAATATTTCCAACATTAACTAGAATGTATGATAAATACTCGGTTGGTAGTGAGTATCATGCGGAAGATTATATAACTCATAAATTAGTAATTAGTTTAATATTTGTGATTTTAACAATTGCGGGAATGGCTATTCAAGGTAAGTTTGTAACAATAATGCAAATAATTATTAGTATGATTATTGGTTTTTATGTCTTGGATATATATTTAATAATTGCTAGGAGAGTTAATAAAAGAAAGATTGAAAATGATATTTTAAGAGCAATAATCATTATGAATAATGCTTTTAAATCAGGTAAATCGACAATTCAAGCAGTAGAGATAGCTAGTAAGAAATTGCCTAAGCCAATAGGGTTAGAATTTAAGAAAATATATGAAGAAATGAACTATGGATTATCGGTTGATACCGTATTTGATAGATTTTCTAAACGTGTGGGAATTGAAGAAGCGGAATATTTATCATCTTCCTTAATTATATTAAATAGAACAGGTGGTAATATAGTTGCGGTATTTGATTCGATAGAGAAAACGTTATTTGATAAAAAGAAATTAAAAGAGGAATTAAAGAATTCAACGACAGTTTCTAAATTAGTTACGAGAATACTACTAGTGGCACCAATATTCTTTGTATTAATAATATATTTATTAAATCCAGATTATTTTGATCCATTCTTTGCTAGTCCATTAGGATATTTCTTAATTATGATTATTCTTATTATGTTTATAATATATGCATACTTGCTAAGTAAGATAGTGAGGGTGGATTACTGATGAACAAAGAAGATTTTATAAGAAGAATATATAGCGAAAGATATATTGATAAACAGACTGCTAAGGTTAAATTACTCGGTACAGGAAATAAACTAAATGTATTTGATTTAATTATGGGAAGATTGGTTTCGTCATTTGTTATATTCATGATTATTTTATATTGTTTTCATTATGGTTATGTTTGGGCGCCAATTCTGACGGTTGCTCATTATATGTTGTTTAACCACATAGTAATTGATGGCAAACTAAAGAAAAGAACGATAAAGTTAGAAAGTGAAGCAATGCATTTCTTTGAAGTGCTTACTTTATCACTTGAAACGGGTAGAAATTTAGTTGAAGCGATTGATGTTACAACGTCAAATGTATCAGGTGTTTTATCAAATGAGTTTAAAGAAACAGTAAGAGAAGTTAGTTTTGGTAAAAGTTTAAATGAAGCTCTTAGCGATATGCAGGAAAGAATTCCTAGTGATACAATAAATAATATTGTTTTATCACTTACTGAATCTAATTTGTATGGTAATAGTATTATTCAAAATTTATATAATCAAATTGATTTTTTAAGAGAAAAACGAAAGATGGAAGTAAAGGGAAGAATTAGTAAAGTACCTGTACTTATTAGTGTTATATCAGTATTTTTCTTTATTCCTCTATTACTACTAATAATACTAGGACCAATTTTGTTAGATTATTTAGGTTAAAAAATGATTGAATTTTCTTTCTTATGTGGTATAATAAATGGAAATTAGCATTTTATTGGGAGAAATTATTATGGATAAGAAAGAATATGAATGATTGGCTAATGTATATAAAATAATTGCGAGTCAATTAGAGAAAAAGAGAACTATTAATAGATATGAATATTATTTATTAGGCGGTATATCCTTGAGGATTGCATCGAGTGTTATTTATATTTTGTTTAAACAAAAAAGATTAACACTTTATGAATATGATATGTTAAGAGATTTTGTTAATAGGCAACAGCAAAATCTAGTATCTCCTCATAATAAAGAATTTATACTTAAAACGTACTATCAATTTGGTGATGTGGTTATAAGTGATGAAGAAAAAAAATATATATGGGATAAATTATCTAGTATTATTAATGAAAAAGATATTGATGATGTTGTATTTTCTGGCGCAGTTAGAGCATATGCAATCGAAAAAGGATTGATTAAAACAAATAATAACCAAAATAATAAAAAGAAGTTAGTAAAAATAAAATAATGTAAGGAGAATTTTTATGTCAGGACATAGTAAATGGTCAACAATTAAGAGAAAAAAGGGTGCTATTGATGCTGCAAGGAGTAAAGTGTTTCAAAAATTAGCAAAGGAACTTTATGTGGCAGCTAAGTCTGGTGATAGTGATCCAGCTAATAATGCTGCTTTAAGAATGGTTGTCGAAAAAGCTAAAGCTGAAAATATGCCAAAAGCAAATATTGAATCAGCAATTCAAAAAGCAGCTAGTAAAGGATCTGGAGAAGATTATGAATCTGTGAGATACGAGGGATATGGCCCTAATGGTATTGCCATAATGATTGATTGTTTAACAGATAATAAAAATAGAACAGCTGGTTTTGTTAGAAGTACATTATCAAAGAGAAATGGTAATTTAGGAACAGATGGATCTGTTAGTTATATGTTTAAAAGAAAAGGTTTAATAGTCCTTGAAAATGTGTATGAAGAAGATAAGGTAATGGAAGATATTTTGGGACTTGATATTCTTGATATGGAAATTGGAGAAGAAGAGATTACTATTTATACAGAGCCTGATAAATTCTTAAGTGTTAAAGATGAATTAGACAAACTTGGATACGATAAATATTTAGTATCAGAAGTTACTTTTGTTCCTGATAATTATATTAGTTTAGATGAAGAGGGAGCAGAGAAGGTAATGACATTAATTGATGCTTTGGAAGACTTGGATGATGTCCAAAATGTATATCATAATTTAGATATTTAGGAGTATTTATGAAAGAGAATGTGAATGAATATATAAAAGAAAGAGATTTAATTGTTGGGGAAATTGGAGAATTTGATGAAG
>JAEEGL013965555.1_pt1 | contig 16779 bp, 6 predicted proteins | sample 9134231 | NCBI WGS metagenome assembly JAEEGL01 (sample SAMN16246548, study PRJNA631951) | gut metagenome | biome: gut microbiome; feature: rumen; material: fiber-attached | host: Bos | place: Iran: Karaj | collected 2018-10
CAATGGAGGATATTGATGTCAGCGACATAAAGATGCACGATATCTGTAATTCTCCAATCTATATACGTCTGGGTGACAGAATGAGGGCTCCGCAGGGCTTCCACCATTCAAAGGTCAGGTATATCCGTCTGCGAAAGATTCATGTTACGGATGCTGACAGCCGCTATGCCTGCCTTATTGCGGGTATAGACGGGAATCCTATAAGAAAGGTGCGTATAAGGGATTTGTATATACAGTTCCGAGGTGGTCTGACGTTGGATGATGTGGCACAGCAGCGGGGCAGTAACCCTTTCTTCTTCGGGTCTGGGGGCATAGCAGCAATAAGTCGGCACGAAGGGACGGGAGGCTATCCGGAGCCGTCAGCTCACGGCATTCAGCCTGCATGGGGATTTTCAATAAGCAATGCGGAAGATATTGTAATGAAGAACGTGCATCTTGAAACAATGTCTCCAGATGAAAGGCCTATGTGCCATTATGAGAATACCAGAAATATACGTATTAGTCAGCGGTGATAATGATGTTGATTACTTCTTGAATGTCGGTGCCATTGACATTGCCATCCTTGTTTATATCGCCTTTCTGGTCATACTCTCCTTCAACAATGAGGTTGATGATGGCTTGAATGTCGGTACCATTAACAACACCATCATTGTTGACGTCTCCTTTGATTGTTTCGGGCTCTGTCATAATACCCTCTATGGTGATATTGCAGAATCCGTAGTCCTTCAGCGAAGTTCCACTACTATTGGTAAAACTGAGGTCATACAGATTTATGATTAGCTTACACTCTCCTGTTGTGGCATCACCATCTAAATCAGAGGAGTATGTGGTAAAAAAAGGCGATTGATCCTCTTTGCCTGATGGGGTGTTATTACGTTTTGGCGTAGCTGCGGTACATATAACGGTTGTACCATTATCGTCAACCCATTTCGCATCTAACTTTCCTCTGTCAGTACCGTTTCGCGTAGCAGTAAACATTACGGAGGTGGGCTTCAGCGAATATCCTTCAGCAGGGGTGATGCTGAAGATGATAGTATTTGCATCGGTTGGAGTGGTGCCATCGGGATTGGTCTGCTGTATTTTTGTCTCTGGTAGCCCTCCTGCCGTTAGTTTGCCGTTATACTTCAGTTCAGAGCCAAGTGTTACAGTAGCACTTTTGATGCCATCCTGCGCTATACCGGTTAATGTGGCTTGTTGCCCATCTGCTCCTGTGTCAAATTTCCAAAGTATGCTGCTGTTTGCAGTTGGGGTAGGAGTAGGAGGGGTAGGGTCATCGTCTGGCATTTTGACGCACTCAGGATAATACTCGTCAACTCCATTCAGTGCATCTGCATTGCCTCCTTTCATAATGTCTTCAACGATGCTGTTACAATATACCTCAAGATTGGTGTACCATCGGTTCTGACTGTCCAGTGTGTATTCTTTGGGATTGAGGTCACCGCCGTTGAGCTGTTCCCATTCATCAGGCATGCCGTCGCCATCGGCGTCGAAGTTATTTGCACGTGCTGTTGATTCAAGAGTGTAGGTGCCCTGATCTCTTACGAAGTCTATGATGCCAGGAAGGTGGGTTATGGTCTTGCCGTCACCAGCCTTTTCGGCGCTGCCGGTATAGTGGGTGGTTCCGTTCTTGGCTTCGTCCATATAGCGTGTATCGACAACATCGCGGTTAAGGGATGCTCCTGCGTATGCCAGCACCTTCGTGTAGGCATTCTGGGCCGTATGGGTAGTAACCTCCCCTGCCTCGACAGGTGAGTCGAGCTTTATCTTTACACAGTCAGTATTGTCGGAGTTCTTCACATAAGTAACGTTATCGCCATAAAGGTGATTGGCGTCTGCACAGTAGCGTTCGTTGTTTATGGTATATGTGCCGCTGTCGTATTTGACGCCTTTCCAATCGTAGTCCACTGCGCTGGAGCCTGCAGCTGTGACATAGTTGCCGTTGATATAATAGCGGCTGCAGTAACCCATGAAAGGTGAACCTGATGCATTGTCAGACGTGGCTACCGAGACCTGGGTAACACGTGTCTTGCTTACTGTTGCAGGACCTGCCTTGTAGTAGTTGTTGACAATGTTGATATTGCCGCCGCCAGTACCGCCGTAGCAGCCGTTTCCATTACCCCAGTTGTACATCACGCAATTGCGGAAATCGACAATCTCAGCTTCGATGGCACTGTTGTATTTTGTCTTGTCATAGCCCTCCCAATTGTAGCGAGCACCACAGAAGCGTGGAGCACGGTTTTGCATGTGGCATAGGAAGTTGTGATGGAACGACGCACCTTTACCGCCCCAGATGCCGCCATAGCTATGCTCTCCCTTTGTGTGGCCGGGATTAGCGAGAGCCTCACCAAGAGTGCACCACTGCATGGTGAAGTTGGCATTGTCATAGAAAGATGCTATCTCGTCAATGCTCCATGAAAAGGAACAATGGTCTAAGATGATATTGCTTGTTTCGTGTTGCCATGTTGCATCGGCTCCATCATTGACATTCCTCTCCTCACCACGGCGGAAGCGGATGAAGCGGATGATGTTATTAGCGCTGGGTCGTACGGTGTAATATCGTATTGTGATGCCTGGCGCTGGGGCTGTCTGTCCGGCAATTGTTGTATTCTGACCAATGGTCAGGTCTTTTGTCAGCTCAATAATGCCGCTCACATCGAAGACAACGGTCTTTTTTGCGGAACCGCTGACAGCCCAACGGAGGGTTCCCGTTGTCGAGGTTTTGCCATCATCAAGCAATGTGGTGACATGACGAACCTCACCTCCGCGTCCACCGGTAACAAATCTACCATGTCCCTCTGCTCCAGGGAAGGCTGGAACTTGTCCCATCATGGTGATGGTAACAGCGAGGAGTATGAATGTAAATAAAGCCTTTTTCATATTAATAGTAGTGATAAAAATTATGCATTATTATAGAGCCTCCATTTCAAGCGAAGCCCAGATAAACGGTCCAACTCCCTTGGCATCGTTATCACGGATTGGTTCAGAAAGATAGTATTCATAGGAACCGTCGCGGCGTCGGTCTTCTTTGGCCTTGGCATTGGGATTAATCTTCTTCAGTGCAGCCTCCACTTCAGGGCTGATGCCAGGACCTAAGCCTGCAACGGCACAACCCTGGGTGAGAGAGATGGTTTTGTCTGCATTGACGCGGATAAAGTTGTCGATGATGCCCTTATATGCACGGATGCCAGCCTCACGGTAGGAGTTATCTACATACCCCTTGCGTGCAGCTTTCAGCAATGCGTATGCAAACATTGCGGAGCAGGTACTTTCAAGGTAATTTCCCTCACGTTTGGGTGAGTCCATAACCTGATACCATACGCCGCTCTTCTTGTCTTGCCACTTGATGACGGCGTCAAGGTCTTTCTGTAACAGTTCGATGAGTTCACCCCGTCGTGCGTAGTCCTCGGGTACGGCATCAAGTACCTCAATAAGTGCCATTGTAAACCAACCCTGAGCACGTCCCCAGCAGTGCTGTGAGAGACCTGTTTCCTTGTCAGCCCAGAACATATTTCTGTTTTCGTCATAGGCGTGGCGGTTGAGGCCTGTCTTCGGGTCGAGGGTGCGTTGGTAAGTAATTTTCAGTTGGTTGACAGCGTCGTCATAGATTTTCTGTGACCCTTTGGAGTTAACTACGGGAGCCGTCAGACAGCGAAAAGGGAGCCCCATGAAGATTCCGTCGAGCCACACTTGATAGGCATAGATGGCCTTGTGCCAATAGACCTTGTCGGCCTTCGTACGTGGCTGGTCCTGGAGCTGCTTCATGAGCGTCTGCATGGCTTTGAGATTCTTCGCCTCAGACTGCTGCTGGTACATGCGGGTGACGAAGTGCCCCGTGCGGACATTGTCGAGGTTGTACTCAAGGATATTGTAGCCCTTGATATCCCCATTGGCATTAATCATCGTGTCAGTATATAGTCTGCAGTAATCCAGAATCTTCTGGTCGCCATAGCGCAAGTAGGTGTCGAGCATACCTTCAAGCTCAATACCCATTACATAGCTCCACTTTGGCTTCTTGGAGAAGTCTAGCATATAAGAAAGAGGAGTGCGCTGCATCTCACTATAGGTCATCCATTGTGCATAACTCTTATAGGGCTTTTCCAAGAGCGAGAGGCTTCCGTTGATAAAGAGATTGTCGAAATGAATGTCTCTTGTCTTGCCAGTTATGGAATTGCCATCCTTTACGCCATTGAAACGGCAGCTCTTAACGTTGATATCATAAACGTATGTATCTTCCTCAAGACCTATTATCTGCACGCCGTATTGTGACTTTTCGCTAGTGATGTTCTCGATGTTCACATTGCGCACGGTGGGGTAGAAGCCGCGACAGCAGACCTCTTTAGGTTCGTAGTCGAGGTTTATCTTCAGTACCGATTCCTTGCAGGTACCCACCTTGATATTACGTGCATTGATATTCTCGATGATACCGCCGCGACAGGAATTGGTCTTGATGCGTACAACACGTTCCAACTCAGGAGAGTCCATCACGCAGTCGTGGGCAAACACATTCTGACAGCCGCCGGAGATTTCTGAACCGATGACCACACCGCCATGACCATTCTTCATCTCGCAGTTGCGGATGATGATATTCTTCGATGGCATATTGCGTTCGCGTCCGTCGCGGTTACGTCCGCTCTTTATGGCGATACAGTCATCGCCAGTATTGAAGAAACAGTCTTCTATAAGCACACGGTCACAACACTCTGGGTCGCATCCGTCGCCGTTAGGACCGTCGTTAATCATCTTCACACGTCGCACGGTGAGGTCTGTACTCTCCAATGGATGGATAACCCAGAACGGTGAGCGCAGCAGGCTAATATCTTCCATGAGGATGCGCTGGCACCTGTTGAAGTTCACCAACTGCGGACGCAGAAGGTCCTTTGCCACGAAGGTGCGTATGGGGTTACGCTGTCCCTTCTCATCATACATAGGCTCTCCGTCCTCACCGCTTTTCAGCAAACGCGGACGTGCATTTTCGTCCTGTTGGCGGGGCATACCCTCCTTCCAACCGAACTTCGGCTTGCCGCACCAAGGCCACCATGTGTCATTGGAACCGCCACCATCAATAGTACCCTTGCCGGTGATTGCAAGGTCTGTAGCCTCAAAGGCATAGACGCATGGCGAAAGATTGAAACAAGCGAGTCCCTCCCATGCCGTTTCGACAATAGGGTAGAGCTCAGGCTCGAAGACGAACAGAAGCACAGCACCCTCTTCGACATGCAGATTGACGTGGCTCTTCAATTGGATAGCACCAGTCTTGAAGGTCTGTCCAGCAGGAATGATGACGCGTCCGCCACCCTTCTTCGAACATTTGTCGATAGTCTTTTGAATGGCTTTCTGGTTCTGGGCAGCAGTAGCCGACGGTTTGGCACCAAACTTGGTGATGTCATAGTCGCTGCCTTCGATTTGGGGCGTCTGTATGCTCTGCTCTATTTGTCTGTAGAGCTGCTCGTCCCATTCACGTCCTGCTGCTGGGAGTGCCAGCAGCAGGAGCATAATGGGCAGAAAAAATCTGAATCCTAGCATTAATTATGAATTGTTATTTACTCCTTTCCGGCATTAGGATCATCTGGAACAAATACGAAGCCATAGTAGTAGCAGGACTTAGATGCTGTAGGAGCAATCTTGTATCTGCCGTCAACTGCACCGTTAAGTTTCACTTTCACGAACTTGAAACAGTTCCTTGTTGAGCCTCCCTCGTCCTCGATTGGAGTCTTGTCATCCTTCTTGACAGTAACCTTCTGGATAACCTCCCACTGGTCTGATCCGTTCTCGCCGATACCCAAATGCTTAGATATCTCGTAGGTTGTAGGACTACCATTTGCATAAAGATACAGACGACCGTCCTCCGGAACCTGAGCCTCAAGTGTATTGGTGTTCTTCACCTGTACGCGATAAGGAGAGGTATATACCTTCTTGTCAGGAGTCTGGCAGTAATACTTACCTGTATTGGTGTAGCCGGCATTAGATGCAGATTCCTCATTAAAGGTAATAGAGAAATAATGGTCCGGATCAAATACTACCTTGGATTCTCCCTTGGCACCGATTACGTCATTCTTCTCCCATGTGAGGATAGAGTGGGCGAGTGCCATGTTTGGAGCATACTCTGTACTCTGGGTCATTGTGGTAATCACATTGCCTGCATCGTCGAGCAGAGAGAAGGTATATGCCTTGTTAGCCTCCAGACCTTCCCATTTGTAGTTCCATACTTTGATTTTTGTGTAATCCGGGTCTTGGGTAGCTGCAGAAGCACTTACTTCGGTGCCCAGAGTCTCGTTACGGATTGTTGCAACGGTGGCATAGCTTGTCTCGTACCAGTTTATGGTCAGAGCATCAGGGTCGATGTCGTTGTCATTAACCCACAAGACAGAAGGAGTCTCCACCTTGCAATAGGTGTTTTCCAACATTCTCTCAGCAGTATTCTCGTTGCTGATACCGCCATAGTAGAGCATACCATTGGTGTACCAGTTACTGATGGTTCCGTCATTACCGATAGCGCGAACGCGGAGATAATAAGAGGTGTTGTCCTTTATTGTGAACTGTTCGTTTACACGTGTGATGATTATCGCACCATTGACAAACTGATCCTCAGTGATGTCGCTGAAAGTATAGACAGTTCCTTCGACTGGAATATCATCATTGCTGGTCAGCGGTGATTCGCTTATCTGCAGCTCATAGTAAGCGGCTTTTGCTATTGTACCTATCTGAACACTCATATCCAAAGTGGCACTATCCACATCCGCTTCCAGGCTTGTCGGTGGACGCTGTTGGATGACGGAGGGATCTGTCGTCCAGTCGTTGTTTGAATCCTTGCACGAAACAAGTTGCAACATACCTGTCAGTACTATTGCCACTGCGATTATATAATTATATGTCTTTTTCATATTCTTTCTTGTGCTTTAATTATTAGTAGCCGTAAGAATTATAGAGACGTCCGTTAGAGGAGCTCAATACATTATTATAAATAGGCATGATGTAACGGTTCTTCACTTTAAGCATAGAGTCGTCGCAATCGGTGCCATCCCACGTTCCTACGAGACCTCCGCAGATAGTTGAGAATTCTGTGTCGAAGTTAGCATAGTCTTGACCGAATGAATTCATAACGTAACTCTGTGCATTAAGGTCTTTGTGATCCTTGCCGAAGCCAGGATAATCATAGCCGTCTGATGCAGCCTTGGCATATCGATAGCCTTTGCTGTTTATCCAATCCTTGTCCTTACTTGGATCAGAACCGAGAGGCAACTTGTTCGTACCGTCTGTTCCATACCATGTTACGGAAGCCCAGTCAATTCTCTTCTCAGGAGCTTTCACCTTAATGACATTACCATTCTCGTCCTTGACAATCTCATAGTCTTTATACTTGAAATAGACTTTGTCCTGGAAAACCTTGGTACCTGCATCTGCATCCTGCATGGCAACATAGTTTTTCTTGAATTGTACGATGGCATCGTGGAGCGTGTTCCAACGGATGAGGTCCCACTTGCGGAAACCTTCGCCGCAGAACTCCAGGGCATTCTCAAAGCTGATGAGCTTTTGGAGAGCGGCCTTGGTGGAAGCATTGTCAACGTCGGCATTGAAGTCATACAACTCTTCGTTTGCGGTTGATTCTCCGTTATATGACTTTGTCGGAGCATCATTATATGCTCTGGCATGTACGGCCTTCAGAGCGTCTTTAGCTGCAGTTGTAGGACCGTTCAACTCGTTCTCACACTCTGCAAACCAAAGCAGAATCTGTGGATAGCGCATGCGGACGGGATTGATTCCATAGCCGAACTTCAGAGATGCAGTGAGGTTTTGTGCCTTCCAGCGGTCAGACATCTTACGAACATCCCATTTACCCAGATACAGTCCCCATGGCTTATTCTTGACAAGGCTCTCTGCAGTAACAGCACTGCCAGTCTCAGTCTCTACAGGAACAGTAACGCCGTCAATTACTTCTTCCATATTAGACGTGGTGAGGTCTGTGCGATCAAAGTTCTTTAGCTCGAAAGCTATGCATGAGATGTCACGGCGAGTATCACAAGGAGCATAAGTGTACAGGTGTACAGCTGTTGTCTTTACCTTACCGGAAGAGTTTGAGAAACCAAAGTCGGTAGTAGTGCCGTTCATTCGTATGCCGACAGTGTAGCCTTGTTCTCCGGAGATGCCGAAGCCCATAGGAATCTCAAACATGTTCTCATAATAGGTCTGGTCAAGTTCCAGCTTGTTCAGCTTTTCCCATTCATCGGCAAAAGATGGATTCATCTTGTGAATGCCCTTGTCCATAACAGCCTTCAGATGTTCATGAGCCTTAGTATATAAAGCAGCACGCTCGGCATCTGACGGACGAAGAGTCATGTATGTATCATCAGAATATGTGTCTGTGCCAGTATAAGGGTCAGTCTTTACATATCCTGCTGCCACCTTCTTTCCAGAAGAATATCCGCCAGCTTCGGCATTTTCATTGTTGTCCTCACGAAGGGCAAATCCTGCACGGGTCATATAGATATTTGCCAGCAGGCCTCTTGCATAACCCATGGTTACATGCTCTGATGTGGAGTTTTCACCACACCATGGCAACTTGTCTTCGGCTACCACATTCTCCAAATCTGCGATAAGTGCATCAAGAATGATGTCGCGGTCAGTCTTGCCGACATTGATGTTCGAGAGGTCTGACTTGGCACCATTCCATTGGAAAGGAATGTCACCGAATACGCGTATCATGTCTAAATAGACCATAGCACGGATAACGCGTACTTCAGCTGAGTATTTCATGACCTCTGGATCTGTTGCCAGAGAGCTTGCTGCAATGCCATCGGCAATGCGGTTACAGTCCTCAATAGTCTTGTACTGCTTCTCCCACAGGGTTCCCAGCTTGGCCCATGAGGTTGTGGCATTGTAGTTCATGCCGCCACGCTCGTTGTCGCCGACAGCAGTCTGTCCGACACCGTCAATCAACTCAATGTCTGTACCGGCACCCTGATGTACGGTCATCAGCTGTGTGTAGGGTTCGTCACACAGGTCGGCATATACACCGTAGGTGGCTAACTTTATGCTCTCAACACTGCTATAAAGTGCAGATTCCTCCAACTGTGAATCTGATTTTGTATCGAGCCAGTCATTACATGATGTAATGGCAAGCGCACCGACACATATTATTGTTGTTTTAAATAACTTTTTCATGCTGTATTTCCTCCTTAAAATTAGAATTGTACATTAAGTCCTACAGTGTATGAACGAGATTTTGGATACATTGCAAAGTCGATACCCGGGCACATTGGGTTAGAGCTTGCGCTAACCTCTGGATCGTAGCCTGAATATTTCGTCCAGCATGCCAGATTATGACCAGTAAAGTATATTCTTACTTTCTGCAGATAGATTTTCTTCAGCCATGCTTTCGGCAGTGAGTAGCCGATGGTAATGCTCTGGAGGCGGAGGAAACTTGCATCTTCAAGAGCCCAGTCAGAGATAACCATAGCCGTGGTTGCTGTCGGACACCAGAGTTCTTTTCCTGCATTCATCTCATCCAGACGGTTTGCCACTGCTGTAGCTCCGCCATAGGCGATGATAGTGTTCGGACTTGGACGTCCGATGTTAAGACCTGTTGCAGGGTCAACCCATGCATAACGGTTGTCAACATTGAATTCAGAAACGAGGTTGTAGCCTGCGCTGGAACCTGCATAGAATGAGTTGGCAAGCTTGGTACCGTTCAGAATCTTGTTACCCAGTGAGTAGTTGAAGAAGATAGAGGCATCAATTGTACCCCATCTAGCCTTCACAGAACCATCCAGACCAAAACCGCCTGTCCATGTAGGAACAGTGTTGCCAAGGCGAACCTTGTCGTTTTTGGCATCAATCTTGCCATCGCCGTTCTGGTCGATGTACTTAGGAGCACCAGGATAGAGGGTCGCCTCACTGTATGTGTAGTTATTGCCGTCCTTAGAACTCCACTTGCCGTCAGCGCCGAGTATCAGCTCGTCAGCGGTATAGTAGCCGTTGTATTTGAATCCCCATATTTCACCGAGACGGCCGCCTTCAGTAACGTAGAAGTCGTTATACTCAGCAATAGTAGAACCTGCGAAGCTGGAACTCTGGAATGGGTCATCATTATTCAGCTTGGTAATCTTATTCCTGTTATAGGCGATGTTGAGGTTGCCGTTCAAAGAGAACCTGTTGTTCTCAAAGATTACGACATTTGTTGAGAATTCAACACCCTTGTTCTCGGTAGAGCCGAAGTTCTGGTACTGGTACAGGTAACCTGAAGAACTCTGTACGCGAGCCCTCATCAGCAGGTCGTTGGTAGAGTTCCAATAGAAATCGAGGCTACCGGAGACGCGTCCCTTGAAGAAACCATAGTCGATACCGATATTACGTGTAATGGTAGTCTCCCATTTCAGGTTGGGGTTGTACAGATATCCGTTGGTCTTCAGATATGTGGTGCGCTGCTCATCAAAATAAGGCGCAGCACCTGTAGTTGAAGACTGTATATACTGTGTTACCTGCAGACCTGGGTCAATACGGTTGTTACCTGCGGTACCCAGAGAGAGACGCAGTTTCAGGTTGCTTACCCAACTGCTGTTCTTCATAAATTTCTCTTCTGAGATACGCCATGCAAGCTGTGCTGCAGGGAACCATCCCCAGCGATTGCCTTCACCGAACTTAGAGCTTCCGTCGGCACGCAGCGTAGCATTCAGATAATACTTGTCACCGATGGTATAGAGCACTTGTCCGAAGAATGACAACATGCGGTCATCAGGAGTGGTGTAGTACCATGGAGTCATGCGGTTAGCTGCTGAAGTGTTGTCGAAGAGCAGATCGAAAGTGTTGTACTCGCTGGCATAGCCAGTATATACATCTTCGCTCTTCTTTTGTTTGTTCTGCTTCCACTCATGACCAACGAGTGCCGTCATCTTGTCGTCTTTGAAGATGAGTTTCTTTCTGTCGTATGTAACGGTGTTGGTGTTGGTAAGTGATTTCCTGTAGTCGGTCTGAAAGACTGTAAGTCCCATACCGGCATTCTCGTACTTTGAGTTGTTGTTGGCACGTGCCAGCCACGCCTCATCAACATCTTTGTTGTCCCAGCCCATAGAGAACTGTGTTTTGAACTTCCATCCCTTCCATGGTTTCCATGTCAGACCGAAGTTGTAGTTGTGTTTCAGTTGTTTGGAAGTCTTGGATGTTCCCTGTACGCTGGTCAACGGATCTACGCGTGTGCTGTATTCCTCATCAATATCCGAGCCGTCGTTTGAGATGGCATTGACGGGGGCATAGCGAATACTTTTGTTCGACCATGAGTTGGTAGCGTTGCTCTCGTTGTTGTCTGTACCCTTTGCCAGACCATATACATTGGTGTTTGACAATGCAAACTTAAAGTCTGCTGACAGCCATTTGTTGAATGCACCAGAAAGCTTGGCGCTAATGTTGTTACGTATCAGGCCGGAACCCAGCATGATGGCGTCTTTATCTACATATGAATAGGAGACGTTATAGTTGAAATTCTTGTCACCACCGGCAACACTGAGGTCAATATTGCTCTGCTTACCGGTACGACCGAAAATCATATCCTGCCAGTCTTTTCCTTCAACGCCGTTCCATTGATTCATCTCTGAGTAGATGCCGTAGTTGCCTTTGTCGGTACTGAATTGTGTGCCGGAAGCAATCTCGTATTGGTACATGGCGAAGTTGTATGGATTCATGACACCGATTTCCTTCACAACCTTTTCCCATCCGTATGAGGTGTTTAAGGTAATCTGCACACTACCATCAGTCTTTCCGCCCTTTGTTGTTACGATGATGACACCATTTGCACCACGGGCACCATAGATGGCAGTTGAAGCAGCATCTTTCAGCACGTCAATGGTCTCAATCTCTGCTGATGGGATGTCACTGATTGAAGAAACCTCGAATCCATCGACAATATACAAAGGTGAGTTGTCCTGTGAGATAGAACCTCCACCACGTACGCGGATGTTGATTTCTGCATCAGGAGAACCTTCGGTGGTAGTTACGTTCACACCGGCCATCTTACCCGTCAGGGCTTCGGTGACATTTGTGACAGGAATGTCCTCAATCTGCTTGCTGTTCACCTGCGCAACAGCACCTGTAAGGTCTTTCTTGCGGACTGTGGTATAACCGATAACCACCAAGTCGTTCAATGTGGTGTTATCGTCTTCTTCCAACACAACGTCAACTGAAGGCTTTCCTTTCACGTTGATTGTCTTACTCTTCATTCCAATGAATGATACCGTAATGCTAGTGCTCTTTCCAGTGAGTTTAATCGTATAGTTACCGTCAAAGTCAGTAACACCGCCGTTTGTTGTTCCTGCTTCCAGGACGCTGGCACCGATGATTGCCTCACCTTCTGAGTCTTTCACGTTGACCTTGATGGTCTGCGCCATAATGTTGCCTACAAACATCAGCAGAGCAAGCATTAGCGCCGTTCGAATACTCTTTTGTTTAAGTGACATAGATAAACTGAATTAAATGAATATTATAAAATTTTTTGCAAAAATACATATAATAATATAAAGGTTGGAGTTTTATTCTATCGTTTTAGGGGGTATTTTCTTTCACTGGGTCTGAAATTTTGCTCCAAATATACCCTTTTCCTCTTTTAATAACAATCTTTCCCCCTACACCTTATTATATAATTTATACTTTTGTCGCAGAAATTTATAAATAATTTAACTAAACAACAAAAACTATGAAGAAAGTATTATTTTTTCTACTGACATTCTTCGTTGCTGGAGTAATGGGAGCAAAGGCCCAGAGTTATACTGACGAAGACTTGAGTGTTATTTGGAGTATGGCAGATGGTTCTACAAGTATTGCTACCACCAGTCCTGCCGCAGCAATTTCTGCTACATCGTGGTCGATAGGCAGCGATCTTGCCATTGACGGAACGGCTACGGGTACTTATTTTGACAATGCTAGTACAAGATTTACTCGTGTGGGTTCAGACAAACTGGCCAATGACCGTTCGAAGTTAGACAACAGCTATGTTGAGTTCAAGTTCAAACCTACTGCCGGTGTTACTGTGACACCGAAAACTCTTAGCTTTGATATCGTAAAGGTTGGTACAGGCGATCCGAATATCTGGGTTGAATGCGTACAGGGAAGTACGACAACGTCTATTGCAGAAAATGAAATAATCAGAAAAAATAGTGAAGCGGAGCCAAGTGAGCACAAATCATACGATTTGACCGCACTGTCAACAATTACTGCCACAACAGGTGAGACAGCAATCCGTATCTATGTTGGTAAGTTGGCAAATACTAAGCAGGTGGCAATAGCTAATGTTGCTGTTGAAGGAAAGGTTGATGGAGATATTCAGAAATTCACAACGGTATATAACATTGCATCTTCAATGATGGACGCCCCATCTAATTTTGAGGGCAATTCCGGTACTTTGGCTCCAACAACGGCTGATGAGGCTGCTGGAGCACCGGATATGGGAGTGGATGCAACCAATGGCAAGCTCGGAAAGAATAATGCCGACTGGGCACAGCTCAATGCTGGTACTATACTTTCCATCGCTGGCGTGCCTGAGGGAGCAACAATATCATTCGTATTATATAGTTCTACAACTCTTACTATTAATGGTGTTCCCTATACTAACGGACAGACCTTTACAGCTACCAAAGATCAGAATGTTTCAATGGAATGTACTACAAGCGGCTATATCCAGAGCATTACTGTAGAAGGTCCGGCATTTGTATATGTTCCGGAATCAGATGGTTACACCAATACTTGGCAGTTTGGCAAGAGCAATGGTGCTGAGGAGTTCGCACTTCAGAAGAGTCCTGAATATACCTATACTGTTGGTGATTACTCATTGGTTATCAATACCGATGCAGGAAAGCTGAATAATGCAAGTCGTACTGACCAGTGGTGTCAGTGTAACGACGGAACAAAGTTTAAGGTTCCTGTCTATGCAGGTTCAAAACTGACATGGGGACGCTATAACGGAGGCAGCGAGACAGGCTTCACCATTGACGGTCAGTTATATAATGAAAATTATATCGCTACAGAAGAAGGCACTGTAGAAATGACGGCTACAGGTATTGCCTACATGAGCTTTATTAAGATAGAGCCTGCTACATTATGTGAGGTTACTGGAACCATATCCGGTGGTGACATCAATGGCAGTGCCATCCAGTTTACATCCTCTGGTAACGGTCAGAAGTATTCGGCTGTTGTTGCTGAAAATGCCTTTACGGTGAAGGTGCCTGCAGGCATATATACACCAGGATTTGGAAATGATGTGGCTTATGTGGTAACTTCTCCTGAGTCTGTTACTGTCAGTGATGACGGCAGCATCGGTGAAATCACTATTGCTACTGCATCAGCACAGATCGTAACAGGTAATATAGTAAATGCACCAGCAGAGGCATTCACGCTGACCTTTACGGGCGCAAACCATGTTGAGAAAGTTGACTTTGAGGCAGGTGCTACTTCGTTCACTAAGGAACTTATGCCTGACACTTATACTATCAGTTCTAGCGTTGGCACATTGTCACCACTGTCTGTTGAGAGTTTCCAGGTTGTGAAGGATGCTGTTAACCACAATATCTACTTCCCTGAGGCAGCTGTTCCTGCTGCTACTCAGCAGAACATCGTTGTAGATAATACTCTGGCTGAGGTTACGGCAAATAATTATAAGACAATTACTGACGCTCTTGCTGCTGCCAAGGCTGGTAATATCTCTGATCCTGTTATCATCCTGACCAGCGGACAGACCTATCAGGAGCAGGTTGTCATTGACCAGGCTAATGTAACCTTTAAGACCAGCGGTGAAGAGAAGGCTACCATTACATTCTACTATGGTATAGGTTATACTTATTACAGTCTGAATGCCAATGGCTTGTATGACAAGGACCGCGCTATGACACGTAACGACATCAAGATGTTAGACCCTGTTCGTTGGGGTGCTACAGTACTTATAAAGAGCACAGGTAATGGTTTCAAGGCTGAGAACATCATCTTCGAGAACAGCTTCAACCAGCGCTATACTGCCGAAGAGGTGGCTGACGGAGTTCGTCCTAACGGATGTCAGAGCATCACCTACGACCGTACTCTCGCAGAAGGCGCTTCTGGCTATAAGGCGGCTGATGCTAAGGATGTCACAGAACGTGCAGCAGCTATTGCCTTTGAGAATAATCCTAAGGGCTGCCAACTGTATAACTGCCGTTTCGTAGGTTCTCAGGATACCTTCTACAGCAGTGGTACACTGTATGTCAAGGACTGTGACATCGTAGGTAATACCGACTATATCTTTGGTGGCGGTCAGGTGGTATTTGACAACTGTAACCTCGAGATCGGCGGCTACAGCGATAGGAAGGCTTCTGCTTATCTCACAGCGCAAAAGGGTAATACAGGCGATGCATACATCTTCCGCGACTGCACTGTTACATCTTCTGATCGTACTTATGTGGCAGCTAACCTCGGACGTGACTGGGGCGGTGCCTCTTCAACGGTTTATTTCTTCAACCTGAAGAATAAGATCGGTGACAAGATGTCATATTCTTGGACAAACATGGGTGGCGGCGTTTCTGCAGGAACAGCCAACCTGCACATCTATGACTTCGACCCAGCTATCAATGCCAACTACAGCACTACTGGTGCTACAGGTGCTAACATCAATGGCCTGCTTAGCGACGACGAGGCTCTCAGCCTCTATGCAGGTGTTGTGACCCGTCTGGGCTTCACTCCAGAGAAGATATACGAAGGCAACCTTGAACTCAGCGAGAGCAGTGCTTACAATGTATGCCGCATCGCAGCCAACGATAATGTTGAACGTAGTGTTGTTCTGAATCGTGCTATTGCAGCTGGCAGTTGGAACACTATCGTTCTACCGTTCGCAGTCAGCAAGACCGACTTGGAGACAGCTTTCGGTACTAACGCAACAGTGGCGCAGTTCACTGGTGCAACCGAAAATGCGCTGAGTTTCTCTACAGTCACAACCCTGAATGCCAATGAGCCTTATCTGATAAAGGTTGACGGCAACGTCAGCGGTGTCATGACTTTCAGTGGTGTTACCGTTGCAAACAGTGCTAATCCGCAGATTGGTCACGACGACTTCATCTTTAAGGGAACATACGTCAGTGGTAATGTTCCGGCACATTCGTATGTGCTGAGCAATAATACTCTCTATAAGGTGAGTGACGATAAGGCAACAATAAAACCATTCCGTGCTTACTTTGCAGGAGGCGGTTCTGGTGCAGCCCACCTTGCTGTAAGGGTTGATGGTGAGATAACAGGAATCAAAAATCATACATTGGATCCTTCAATGCTCAATTCTCAATCTTCAATGGAAATCTTTGACCTTCAGGGTCGTCAGGTTACTAATCCTAAGCAGGGAAATTATTATATTATTAATGGTGTAAAGGTTAAGAAATAGAAAGTGAAAAGAAAGTTTTTAGCAATACTTGGTATGCTGTTGTTCAGTGCAACAGCATACCAATTGAAAGCTCAGATACCTTTTTCAATGGATGAAGAGGTTTCTGACAGGAATACCCCTGAAGGGTGGAACGCAGTGGAACTGCCGCAGGGGCTGCCTGCTTTTACTGCGGTCAACACATTCGACATCACGGCATCTCCCTACAATGCCTCTATATCGTCGGAGGACAATACGGCTGCCATTCAGGCTGCCCTCAATGCTGCTGCCTCTGCTGGCGGCGGTATGGTGGTGATACCTGCGGGCACATTCTTGTGCGGTCCTCTTCAGATGGGCAGCAAGACGGTATTACACCTCTGTGAGGGAGCCACGCTGAAGATGAAAGCTATCGGCACCTTCCCTACAGA
>JAEEGL014004538.1_pt1 | contig 16779 bp, 15 predicted proteins | sample 9134231 | NCBI WGS metagenome assembly JAEEGL01 (sample SAMN16246548, study PRJNA631951) | gut metagenome | biome: gut microbiome; feature: rumen; material: fiber-attached | host: Bos | place: Iran: Karaj | collected 2018-10
AGGAAGTGGGATACGGCGATCTGAAGCAGTATCTCAGCGGAATGACCGCGATCGCGCTCTCAGAGAAAGATCCGGTTGCGCCCGCCAAAATCATCAAGGAGTATGCCGACAAGATCGAAACCTTTGAGATCAAAGCAGGTTTCGTGGACGGCGGTCTGCTTGATGCCGCAGGGGTTGGCACCCTTGCAAGTATCCCGTCGAAGGAGACGCTGGTCGCGAAGATGCTCGGATCCATCATGGCTCCGCTCTACTCGTTCGCGCGTGTCCTGCAGGCGAAGATCGACAAAGACGGCGGCGCTCCCGCCGAAGCCCCCGCAGAGGCTTGATCTGCCGAACAAAACCACATCTGAAAGAAAGAAAACGGAGGAATTCTATCAATGGCTACCGAAAAGACCACCCAGATCCTTGACCTTGTGAAAGGTCTCACCATTCTCGAACTTGCCGACCTCGTGAAGGCGCTTGAAGAGGAGTTCGGCGTTTCCGCCGCTCCCGTCGCCGTTGCCGGTGCTGCCGGCGCCGCTGCTGGCGCTGCTCCCGCTGCGGAAGAGAAGACCGAGTTCGACGTCATCCTTGCCAATTTCGGCGACAAGAAACTCGACGTCATCAAGGCCGTTCGCGGCATTACCGGTCTCGGTCTGAAAGAGGCGAAGGACCTCGTCGAAGCCGCTCCGAAGGCGATCAAAGAGGGCGTTTCCAAAGAGGAAGCCGACAAGGTTGCCGAGGAACTCAAGGCTGCCGGCGCGACCGTCGAGATCAAGTAATTTTCCGCCGACGCCCGTCGGCAAAAAGAAAGACAGGGTACACAAGAGCCCTGTCTTTTCTTTTTTCGGTTTTGTCACTCTTTGATCTCGTGAATGACGATCCTGTTCCAGACTTGTTTCAGCGTTTGGGTTCCGAGTTTTCTGCCGAGGTAAAACAGTTTGTATTCTTCTTTGAAGGTGTCGAGAAAGGAGACCTTTTCGGACGAACGGTTGGAAAGAGAAACGTCTACAATTTTATGATCCCCGCCCAAACAAGAGGGCTTGAACTTTCGGATCTCACAATGCTTGTAGTGCGAATACCCGGACACCTCGAACAAAGCGTACGAAAAACGGTCGCCGTTTATTAAGTTGATGAACTCTTCGTATTCCATATCAGATCCCCAGAACAGTAAACCCGTTTTGTTCCTTCGCTTTGGTAAGCCAGGTCAAAAAGATCTCGTAGTCGGTCGGTTTTGCCGCGGCGATATTTTCCATCAGTTTTTCGGTCTGGAGCGGCGAACGGTAACCGATCCCGAAGAGCGGAAGATCGCCGTCGAAAAGGTCTCCGTATTCCCGTGAAAACAGTTCCAGATCGTCGGCGTGGACGTAGAGAGAACAGGGGTTCCAATGCTCGACCGTTTTCGGGGACAGGATCTTTTTTAACGGAGTTCCGCAGGGGAGCGTGCAGTATTGCAATTCAAGGAACGCGGAGCCCCCGGCGCTTCTGCGCTCTTCCTGCGACGCAAACGATCGAAACAGCATGGTGTTTCTCCTTTATTTGATCTTTTCGTTTGCCGTCCACGCGCCGGTGATGCGGGGGGCGTTCTTGAATTGTTCGGTCGGAACCATTTTTAAGCGCGTTCGGTTCCACGTCTCCACGACGCAGAGGACGTCCTTGCCTAAGAGAAACTCCTTGAGGAACGATTTGACGTCCTGCCCGTCGAAGGGATGGTACAGGCGACCGTTGAAAAACAGATTGGACCAGGCGTCGATCTCCAACAGGAGATCGTCGTGGAGCCTGAGCGCGAGACGGTAGTTATCAACGTGGACGTCGGTAAACCGGGGGAACTCGGTTTTGATATAGCGGTACAGTTCGTCCGGAAGGCTGACGAAACAATCCAGCCGAAGGGCGGTGAAGACGACGAAATCGCCCTGCTTGATATCCTTCGGGAGCGGTTGGTCAAGCGTCACGCGAAGCCCCCCGATCGCGACCGCGGGCGGTTCGGTTGCCGCCACTCTGCCCTGCAGACGGTAGGCGTAACGCCCCGCGTCGGTCTTTTCGATCGAAAAGCCGGGTTCGTCGGCGATCATGATCCCGTCGGCTTCAAACGCGTTGATCGAGTCGGCGTCCCTGGGGGATTTCACGCTGCAGAGAGGGCAGAAACAGAGCAGTTCGCGTTCGCCGTCCGAGAGCAGAAGATCCGCCTCACCGCTCGCTTCGTCGAACGCGACGACCTCTTTGACTTTCATACAGGCATACTCCAAGGTCGGATCGCCCGAGAGGAACCGTTCGAGCAGCCGCTTTGCGTCTTCGAGTTGCTCTTTGTACGATTTTCCCCGCCACGCGACGTGCGCGGACAAATCGGAGGGGTAAGAAATATGATTACCGTGCGTCCAGTAGAACAGGATATGCATCTGATCGGTTTCGTAGTTGAAGCCGACCTTGATCGCTTTGTCCCTGCTTTCAAAGAGGACGGAGGGGCAGACGTTGTGCGGCAGGTCGCGGGAATAGGCGTAGCCGTAATCCTGCAGGAAGGCAAAATCCCGGACGATCTGCCTGTAGATCGAGGGATACCAGAACGCGGTCTTTTCCTTTCCGGTCGTTTCGGTTTGGTTTTCCGCGATCGTCGCGTAGTATTTTCGACTTAACCGGAATCTTGAACGGTAGTATTCCCACGTCGGGACAAGGAATTCGCCCCAGTCCCGGTCGAAGTAGTCGAGCGATTCTTCCCAGATCGTGAAGAACCACGAGAAGAATTCGGTAAACGAGGTAAAGTCGTACGGACGTTCCACTTTTCTCGTTTCGATCCGGACCACCGTTCCGCCCTCGGTCGCAAGCGAGGCGCAGAGCCGGAACAGCAACCGGCACGCGGGGAAAAAGCATACTTTCGCCGCCGTGACCATAAGGGTGCGCTCGTCGTCCCAGTGGTAGCCGAACGCGCGCCTGTACGCGGGGAGTTTTTGGAACAGCCGCGGCACGGGATCGTCTTTTAATCCTTCCACGGTCAGCGTAGCCCAAAACGATTCAACACCCATATCCGTTCTCCTTGATAAAAATTGCGGGAGCGCCCGCTTCAAGTTCTTCACGCACGAGCGAAAAGCCCTCTCCGATCACGATTACGGGGGACGTTTCGTTTTGGCAGAGAGAATAGACCGTTTCGCCCGACGTTTCCGCTCCGTCGAGGTCGCCGCCAAAGGGAATGACGTAGGCGGTTTTGACCTGTTTCAGAAAGGACAGGTCGGACGCGGCGCATTTCCGGAAACCGCTCTTCAAGAGCAGTTCGGCGCCGTGCGCAAAACGCGAGAGCGCCTTTTTGCGGTGTTTTTTTGAAAACAGTTCAAAGAGAAGGCGCTCCTGCCGGTCCTCTTTGATATACTGCCTGACAAAGCGTTCCTCAACGGTACGGTTCATAAAGATACCTTTCTTTCCGGTTCGGTCATACCCGGCGCGGGCGGATCAGGATCGCTTCCAAACGCTCGCCCGAGAGGACGGCGACGGTGTCGGTCGCGAAGCGGTACCCTTTTCCGGTGTAATCTTTGTTCCCGAAGCAGAACCACCCGGTCTGTTCGTCGTAATAGATCGGAAGCGGCTTTTTCGCGTCTATGATCGGCTCGACCGTGATGACGGCGTCGAATGTTTCCGGGATCCGCAAGTCCGCCGCTTTGATTTTTTTCGGGGCAAAAACGGCTCCGAAACGCACAAGCGCACGGGTATCGGGAATGACGTCCAACTCCTGCCCCCACCCGCCGAACTGTACGGCGTCTGTGATCACTCCCGGCGCTTGATAGGCGTTCCGGTAGACGATATCGTTGTTGACGATGATCGGTTCGCCCGTGAACTCAATTTCCGCTTTGACGGGAACGAATTTGATTGCACGCAGGTTTTTCTTTTTGCGGCGTCCGACGAACGAAAAAACCCAGTCCCAGATGCAGAGCGCGACTAGTTCACCGAGCACGATGAAAATGGTGACGGTGACCATCGTTCTGAACGCGCTCTCGGAACGGACGGCGAAAATGACGTTCAAGACCGTTAAGATAAGACACAGGACGTACCCGAACACCTGAAAAGCGAAACTCGGGGGCGCGATCCCGTCTTTTTTGACCGACGCTCCGTTCGGAGCGCGGAACAGATGCCGAAGAAACGATTTGATTTTGATCCGTTTTTTGAACGCCTCGTTTGTGATCATGCTCTTGTACTGCGAGATCGGCGGGATAGCCGCACAGATAAACAGCCAACAAACGGTGGCAAGAATAGATACGAGCATTTGGTTCTCCTTTGATCTTCGTGACGCGGCGAATCAGAGACGAAGCGCCTGTTCGATCTCTTTTTTGCCGACGCCTTTGGCGAGATCGGCGTCAACGCCGATATAGACTTCGTCATCGTTTGCCGGACAGTAATCCATAAAAAACGTCGGACGCGGCTCGTTTGCGGGCGGGGCTTTTTTGAACAGGGGCAGTGGCTTCTTTGGTGCGAAAAAGTCCGGATCGGGGAAGGCGAACTCAATATCCTCGTATGAGATCTCTTCGAGCAGCGAAAGGAACCGAGCGAGGTTTTCGCCCTCTAACTTGATCGTGAACTGCCGTACCGTCCGTTTGCCGCCCGTTTCGCGCGACGCGAAGCAGGTGATCCCGGCGTTTTTCGCAAAATCCTCAAGCAGACCGACCGCTGCGGGATCCAAACCGTCGACCAGAACGAAAAGCCGTTCGAGGCGGAACAGTTCAAGGACGCGCTTCAGCCGTCCGTCTTTGGTCAGGTCGCAAGAAAACTCAAACGTCTTGCCGCCGCGTTTGGTTTGGGTTTCTTTGATCTTCGGCTTTGATAGCCAACGGAACAATCTGTTTTTCATCTTTTTCCCCCAACGGTTCTTTCCTTTATTATACCGTTTGTTCCTGTTTCTGTCAAGTTTGCCGCTTTTCGGTTTCCTTCACTTTTTTCGCTTGCGAAAAAAACTTCACTTGGCGCTTACGCCAACTTCACTTTGCCGCAGGCAAAACACCACTTCGCGGTGCGCGGGCGCGACGCGAAACGTCGTTCTAAAACAGGGGGGCGGTGCATAGAATATACCAAAATACCGAAGGAGAAACGCTATGGACAAGGAAATCTACAGGGGCTTTCGCGGGGTGAAGGACGTCGCGCCCGACGCCGTGCGCGGGGAGTGCGTGATCGACGTCACGCTGCCCGATTATCAGGACGAGATCCGAAGGATCTACTCGGCGTCGGCGTGCGTGCTGCCGAGCGGGAAGTACGTTTCCGGGGGCAAAGCGGAGTTTGCCGGGACGGTCCGGCATACCGTCCTCTGCGGCAACGCGGACGGGGGCGTATCGGTGCTGTCGCTCCCCGGCGACTACCTGCTCTCGTTCCCGGTGCCCGACGGGTGCGATCCGGTGCTTTTGCCCGTGATCCCGGACGCGCCGGTCTGCCGTTTGATCGGTCCGCGCCGCCTCTCGATCAGGACGCCGCTCTCGGCTCCGGCGCGGTGCTATCAACAAAAAGAGAGTTCCCCTGCGCTCCCCTCCCTTTCCGCAGATCCCGACGTGATCCCCCTGATCCACCCGGTCGAAACCCACCGCACCGGGGTCCTCTCGCTTCGCGACGTGCGGCTCGACGACGTGATCCGCGTCGACGGGGAAGCGAAGGTACTGTCTTCCGAGGCGGCGGCGTGCGTGCGCGACGTGACGCTGACTTCGGCGGGGGTTGAGGTGCGCGGGGAGGTCTCGGTCACGCTGAAACTCGACCGGGGCGACGGCGTGCCCGCGACGGTGCGGCGGACCGTGCCGTTCTCCGAAGCGATCCCGTGGGAAGACGAACCCATGACCGGGGGAAGCGCCTCGGCGTGGGCGTGCGTGACGTCGCTCGACGCCGCGTCTGCCGACGGGGAGCGGGGGAGCGAGATCACGCTTGACCTGACGCTGGATCTGTGTGCCGAGGCGACGAGTCCCGTCGAAGGCGAGGCGCTGGTCGATCTGTTCTCCCTGAAGGAGCCGACCGTCGTTTCGCGCGAGGGGATCGGCGTGACCGACGTGTGCTTCTGCGGCGGCGGGATCTATACGCTCGAGGGCGACGCAGAGCGCAGCGAGTGCAACTGCGAGGACGCGATGACGGTACTCGGGGAGTCCGCCGTCGTGTCGGTGGAAAGCGCCTCGCTCGGGGAGAACGGGGCGACCATCACGGGCGAGTGTCGGGTGGATGCCACGGTCGGTTCGCCGTCCGGGGAACCCGAGGGCGGGAACGTCTATTCCGCCGTGCACTTCCGCTTTCCGTTTTCGGTGACGGTCCCGGTCCCCGCCGCCTGCCGCGACGCCAAAAAGACAGACGTGACGGCGATCCCGCTCTCGGTTTCGGTGCGGCTCGACGCTTCGCGGCTGTTGGCGTCGGTCGAAGGGGCGTTCACCGTCCGCTTGTCGAACCCGGACGAGGTGACGGTGGTCTCGGGCGTTACGCGGGGAGAGGGCGCCTATCCCGAGCGGGCGGCGGGGGAGATCGTCGCGGTCTACCCCGAAGGGGGCGAGACGCTCTGGGAGATCGCGGAACGCTACGGCGTTTCGCCCGCCGCCGTCGCGCGGCAGAACGGACTGCCCGAAGGGGTGCAGAACGCGCCCGACGCGCCGGACTCGCTGGACGGCGTGGTCAGATTGCTCATCTGACACGATCCCGCGGATTGATCTGCAATCCGCGGGATCAATGATATATTGCAAGCAATATGATATACGGCGCGGAAGTCGCTTCCGCGTCGTATGATATACTTGCTCCCGCAAGTATGGTATATTGCGCCGGGGGCGCAATATGAAGGTTTCCGAGCATACGCCGCAGGCGTATATCATCCGCATCAGCGGATATCATACCCGCAGGGTATATCATATCGCGAAAGCGATATATCATTTTCAATTCTCCCCTTGCATTTCTATTTTTTATATTGTATAATTGTATTATGAAATAGAATGCGCGGACTATACGCCTACGGGCGGGCGCGCGCAAGGAAAGAGAGGGCAACGATGGAACGGATCTATACCATCCCGGTCAACGAGGCGTTCGACGACTCGCGGGACAACCCGGACGTCGGCTGCCCTCTCTGCACGCTCTACCGCAAACTCGAAGAGGACGAGTTGTCCCTGATCCTCGGGGCGTCGATGATGGAACCCGACGTCCGGATCCGCACCAACCGCGAGGGGTTCTGCCCGACGCACTTTACCGCGATGCTGAAACGCAAGAACCGCCTGGGACTGGCTTTGATGCTCGAAAGCCACCTCGCCGAACTCGGCCCCGCGGTCTTCCCCCACGGACTTGCCGCCCTCGGCGGGCGCGAGAAGACCGTCGCGCGGCTCGCGGAACTCGAAGGGGACTGCTACGTTTGCTCACGGATCGATTTCAGCCTTTCGCGCATGATCGAGACGGTGGTCCTGCTCTACGAAGAGGACGCGTCCTTCCGCGAAAAGTTCCGCGCGCAGCCGCATTTCTGCCTGCCGCACTACCGGCGTTTGCTCGCCGTCGCGCGCGACCGCCTCGGCAAGAAGGTGCGGGCGGAATTCAACCGCGAGATCGGGGAAGTCGAAGAAAGATGGTTCTGCTCGCTTTCGGGCGACGTGTCGGCGTTCTGCCGCTCGTTTGATTACCGTGCGGAAGAGCCGCTGACCGAGGAACAGAAAACGGCGGTCGAACGCGCCGTCAAAGGATTATCCGGGCTGGAAGGAAGAGAGGTCAAACCGTGCTGATACTGGAAGTGAAGGTCAAACATTTCGGTTTGCTCGACTATTTCGAGGTCAAATTCGGTGACAAACTCAACGTCATCGAGGGCTCGAACGAGTCGGGGAAGAGTACCCTTGCCGCCTTTATCCGTTTTATGCTCTACGGCTTTACGCCCGATCCCGCCGGACTGGAAGAGCGGCGCAAGCGGACGAGTTGGGAGACCGGGACCGCCGAGGGCGAGATGACCGTCCTCGTCAAGGGAAAGCATTACCGCATCGACCGCTATTCGGCGATCGTGCAGGAGAACGGGCGCGAGATCTTCCGTGACCGCACCCGCGTCGTCAATATCGACGAGGGAAGCCTCGTCACCGAGAAAGACGCCGGAGAATACTTCCTCGGCGTGCCGTCCGACGTCTTCTCGAGTTCCGCCTACATCAGCCAGATGGACGATACCCACGTCGGCGAAGAGAAGATGCGCGAGACCATCTCCAACCTGCTCTTCTCGGGGAGCGAGCAACTTTCGGTCGACAAAGCCGTCGCCGCGATCAACGCCCGTCGCATCGCCGAGACCGAGGAGCACGGCGTCGGATCGCGTACCCTGATGGCGCGCGCCGAAGAACTGATCGCCGAGGAACAGCGGACGGTCGAGATCACCGAAACGCTGCTCGACCGCGAAAGCGAACTGGTCGAGAACCAGAAGGAGCGCGAGAAGATCGAGGGCGAGATCGCCAAACTCGAAAAACTGAAGGGCAGTTTCCGCGCCATCGCCCTGCTCAACAGTTTCGACAAACTGCATACCCTCGAACAGGAAGAACGCCTGCTCCGCGCGGAAGAGGCGGAGTTCCGGATGAAACACACCGGGAACAACTTCCTTCCCGACAATTCCTACCGCACCGAACTGACCATCAACCGTCGCGTGACGGCGGACGCCTACCGCACCTACCGCGCGGCTGCGGACGAGTATAAACAACTGAAAGAGAAGATCGAAGGGGAGCGGGAAGAGGAAAAACTGCTCCACCGGATCGACCGTCACGGCGGCGACGCCGTGGTGTCCCGCGAGGTCCGCGAGGCGCGCAAGAGCGGGCTGAACGCCCTGCTGCTCATGATCCTCGCCTTTGCCGCCGCGGTCTTCCTGCCCGTTCTCGGCGCGATCCTGAAATGGAAGCCCGGCGTGGCGCTCTACCTCGTGTTGGCGGGCGTGGCGCTGATCGGCGGGGGGATCCTTGCCCTGATCTATCACAAACGCTTTACCGACGCGCGCGCGTTGGCGGGCGAGTACGGGTTCCGTTCTGCGGCGGCGTTTGCCGCGTTCCTTGCCGGGAACACCGAGCGGCGGGCGGCGATCGCCGAGCGCGAACAGGCGCTCCGTCACGCCGAAGACGTGGTCGACCGCACCAAGAAGACCTACCTCGCGACCTACTCGTCGCTCTCCGCGACGGCGGCGCGTTGGGGTCGTTCGCTTCCCGAAGCCGGGACCGGCGCCGCGATCGACAAGATGGTCGAGGAGATCGACGCGATCTTAGCGGCTCAGGCTGACTTTGCCGAGCGCGAAAAGACGCTTGCCGCGGAACTCGCCGCCCTGAGGGGCAAACTGTCGGGCGAGAACGAGGAACATCTGCGCCATTCGCTCTCCCCCGAGTTGCAGAATATGCTCTGCGATATGTCCTTCGACGCGCTGCTTGACGGGATCAAGGTGCGCAACGAACGGAAACAGGAACTCGAAAAGCACCGGCTCGACCTCGAGGACGAGATCGCCGGGCTTCGTCAGGGGGCGTCGAACCCCGTCGAGATCCGCGAGAAGATCGCGATCCTGCGCGACCGGATCCGGGCGGCAAGCGAATTAAAACACGCGCTCGATCTGGCGTATTCCGCCGTTTCGGGCGCCGAAGGCAACCTGCGCCGCGAGATCACGCCGCGCCTGTCGGCGTACGCCGGGCGCCTGATGTCTGCGATGACCGACGGCAAGTACGGTCAACTCGGCGTCGACCAGGATCTGTTTTTGGATTTCGCCCGCGAAGAGGGCGACCGCTACTCCGCCGAATACCTGTCGGGCGGTACGCGCGACCTTGCCTACATCGCCCTGCGGCTTGCGTATATCGACCTGCTCTATAAGAACGAGAAGCCGCCGCTCTGTTTCGACGAGAGTTTCGCGCACCAGGACAACTTCCGCGCGACCTGCACCATGCGCGCCCTGCGCGAACTGGCGGAGGACGGCGTGCAGAGCATGATCTTCACCTGCCGGAGCCGCGAGTCCACCATCGCGCGCGAGGTCGACAGGAAGTATCACCACATCAAGATCGAGAAACTCCGCGCCGATCAGGCGCTTGCCCAGATCGAAGCCGAGCGCGCGCGTAAGGAAGCCGAAGAGGAGCGCCGCCGCGCCATGGCGGAAGCGGCGAGAGCCGCGGCGACCAACCCGCAGCCCGCGCCCGCGCCGTCGGTTCTTCTGCCCGGGATCGATTATCCCGAGACCGAGGAGGAGCATCGCGCCGCCGAGGAAGCGCGGATCGCGGAAGAACGCCTTGCCGAGGAGAACGCGCGCCGTCTTGCGGGCGGTGACGAAGAAGCGCTCTTCGACGAGGATCGCGCCGCGGGACCCGAACCCGAAGCGGAGACCGAAAACGATCTCTTTGAAGGGGAGAACGCTGCGGACGGCGTGACCGAACCCGAAGAGGAAACGGTCGGGACGCCCGACGAGGAAGTCGAAGAAGAGATCGACGAAGACGCCGACGAGACGATCGGCGACGCCGCCGAAGAGGAACCCGAAGAGGAACTCGAGGAAGAGCCGGAAGAGGAGATCGAGGACGAGCCCGAGGAAGAGCAGCCCGCGGGCGACGCCGGCGATCTGTTCGCGCCGTTTGACCTCGCCCCCGTCGAAGAGGACGCGGAAGAGGACGAGGCGGAACCGGAAGAACTCGAAGAAGAGACTGAAGAAGAACTCGAAGAAGAGCCGGAAGAAGAGCCGGAAGAGGAGATCGAAGCCGAGCCCGAGGACGAGCAGTCCGCGGGTGAGCCGGGCGATCTGTTCGCGCCGTTTGACCTCGCCCCCGTCGAAGAGGACGCGGAAGAGGACGAAGCGGAGCCGGAAGAAACCGAAGAAGAGACCGAAGAGGAACCCGAAGAAGAACCGGAAGAGGAGATCGAGGACGAGCCCGAGGAAGAGCAACCCGCGGGCGACGCCGGCGATCTGTTCGCGCCGTTTGACCTCGCTCCCGTCGAAGAGGACGCGGAAGAGGACGCGGAAGAGGACGAAGCGGAGCCGGAAGAGACCGAAGAAGAGACCGAAGACGAACCGGAAGAGGCCGAGGACGCCGGGATCGACGAGGACGCCGAACGGCGCCGGCTCGAAGCGCTGGAAGCGGCGCGCATCGCCCGCGAACAGGACGAGGAAGAACGGCTGTTCGGGTTCGGACCCAGACGGGACGACTGACCCGTTAAAAGAAAGAGGTGAACGAAATGGCGGAAGAAAAACGCCTCGTCCGCATCCTGACCATCGGGAGCGCCAATATGGATATGGTTCTGCGCATGAAGCGGATCCCGACGGCGGGAGAGACCTTCGTCGACCGTGACGGCGGGCTCTCCTATATCCCGGGCGGGAAGGGCGCGAACTGCGCCGTCGCGGCGGCGAAAATGGGGGCTGTCTCCCAACTCTGCGCGCGGCTCGGCGCCGACGCGAACGGGAAATGCCTCTACGACACCTACGTCGAGGCGGGCGTCGACATCTCGCATATCAAGGTCGATAAGACCACGAATACCGGTATGGCGGCGATCTTCGTCGAGGCGAACGGGAACAACCGCATCGTCGTCTATCCCGGCGCGAACCAGACGTTGATCCCCGCCGACGCGCAGGAAGCGATCGCCGCCAAGCCCGACGCCGTTTGCCTGCAGTTCGAGACGCCCTTTGAAGTGACGCTCGAATGCGCCAAGATGGCGGCGGTGCGGGGGATCCCGGTGATCCTGGACGCCGCGCCAGCCAGTCGGGCGATCCCCCTCTCCGAGTTCCCCGAGGTCGAGATCTTCTCGCCGAACGAACTCGAGACCGAGATCTACACCGGCATCGCGCCGACAGGCATCGAATCCTGTATGCGCGCCTGCATCGCCCTCTCGAGGCAGATCAAGGCGAAATACTACGTTCTGAAACTCGGGAGCCGCGGCGCCTTCTACTTCGACGGGCGGCTCTGCAATATGATCCCCGCCTACCGCGTCGCGGCGGTCGATACCACCGCGGCGGGCGACGCCTTTACCGCGGCGCTCGCGGTCCGCTACTGCGAGACCGGGAACCTCGATACCGCGATCCGCTTCGCCTGCGCCGTCGGGGCTCTGACCGTCACCAAGTGCGGCGCGTCGCGCTCGATCCCGACAAGGGAAGAGACCGAGGAGTTCATCGCGTCGAGCCCCGTCCTCTGAACCGTTATACGGATTCCGAAGAAAGGAAACGAACGATATGATCGAGATCACCGAAGCGAACCTGTTTTCCTTCCCCTCGTCCGACGGACTGCACACCGTTACCGGCTACCGTTTTCCGGTCGCCAATCCGCGCGCGCTCGTCCAGATCTCGCACGGCATGATCGAACACGTCGGGCACTATACCGACCTGATCTCCCGTCTGAACGCGGCGGGGATCGCGGTTTTCGCAAACGACCATCTCGGACACGGCAGGACTGCCAAACCCGAGGAGTACGGGATCTTCGGCAAGAAGGGGGCGCGGGAGTTCGTTGTGCAGGACCTGCACACCGTGACCGGGATCGCCAAGAGCGAGTATCCCGACCTGCCCTTCATTCTGATCGGGCACAGTATGGGTTCGTTCCTCGCGCGCATCTACGCGTCGCGCTGGGGCGACGAACTCGACGGACTGGTGATCCTCGGGACCGCGGGTCCGAACCCCGCGCTGCCCGTAGCCAAGGTCCTCGCGGCGCTCTCGTCCGGGCTGCTCGGTCCGGATCACCCGGGCAAGATCCTCTCGAAACTCGCCTTCGGCTCGTACAATTCCCGCTACGAGAAGGGCGTGTCCGAAAAGGCGTGGATCACCAGCGACCAAGCCGAACTCGATCGGTTTGAAAACGATCCCGCCAGCAATTTCAAGTTCTCCGCCGGGGGTTTCCGCGAACTCTTCGCCATGATCGGCGAGATCAGCAAAAAAAGTTGGGCGAAAAAGATCCCGAAGGATCTGCCGATCTTCTTGGCGTCGGGGGATATGGATCCCGTCGGCGGTTGGGGGAAAGGCGTGACCAAGGTCTCGAAGATGCTGGAGGGCGCGGGCGCCGAGAAGTTGACCTTCAGGCTCTATCCCGGCTTCCGTCACGAACTGCATAACGAGGTCGGGCGCGACGAGTTCTACCGCGATCTGCTCGCGTGGACGGAAGGACTGATCCCGTGAACAAGATCGCTCTGGCGGTGGTCGGACCGACCGCCTCGGGTAAGAGCGCGCTTGCCTTGACCCTCGCCGAACGTTTTTGCGGGGAGATCGTCTCCTGCGACTCGATGCAGGTCTACCGCGGTATGGATATCGGCACCGCCAAACCGACCGAAGAGGAACAGAGGCGGGCGCCGCACCACATGATCGATATTCTCGACCCCGACGAACCCTGTTCCGCCGCCGATTACGGTGAAAAAGCGGCGGGGGAGGCAAACGGGATCCTGTCACGCGGCCGTCTTCCGATCTTCTGCGGCGGGACGGGACTGTATCTGACCGCCGCCCTGACCGGTCGGCACGACGACGCGCCCCCCTCGGATCCCGCCCTGCGCGACCGACTGCTGGCGCAGGGGAAGACCGAAGAGGGACGGGCAGAACTTTACCGGGAACTCTCGACGGTCGATCCCGAGACCGCCGCCGCCACGCACCAAAACAACCTGCGCCGCGTCGTGCGCGCGCTCGAGATCTACCGCCTGACCGGGAAGACCAAGAGCGCCTTCGATAAGGAGAGCAAACAGTTCCCGCCGCGATTCGACTGCCTGACCTTCGGGCTGGATTTTCCCGACCGGAAGACGCTCTACCGGCGGATCGACCTTCGGGTGGATCAGATGATGCAAGCCGGACTGTACAAAGAGGCGACGAAACTGTGGGAACGCGGGTCCCTTGCCCCCGGAACGACGGCGGGGCAGGCGATCGGGTATCGCCAGTTTTTGCCCTGCTTTGAGGGGGAGAAAACGCCCGAAGAGGCGGCGGAAGAGATCAAACTCGCCACCCGCCGCTACGCCAAGCGCCAGTTGACCTGGTTCCGGGCGCAGCCCGGGATCGTATGGCTCGACGCCGGGGCGCCCGACCTCGCCGAACGCGCGGTCACAATCGCGTCGGCGTGGCTTAACGAAAGATCATACTTTGTCGGAGGACAGTAAGAACCAATGAACGCAAAAGAACTCAAAGCCAAACTCGAAGGGGGCGCGCTTCAGAAGCACGCCGACCTGTACCGTGATATTACCGCGCAGACGGCGCGCTATATCAAGGCGATCGACCGCTTCACCGAACTGTTCGGCGAACGCGAGGACGTCTGCCTATTCTCGGTCCCCGGACGGAGCGAGATCTCGGGCAACCACACCGACCACAACCGCGGCTGCGTGCTCGCGGGGGCGATCGACCGCGACATCATCGCCGTCGCGGCGAAGACCGACGACGGGGAGATCCGGCTGATCAGCGAGGGGTATCCCGAAGACCGGATCAAACTTTCCGAGACCGTTGATCCCGCGTCCCAACCCGACTTTACGAGCGCGGCGCTGATCGCCGGTATGGTCGACGGGTTCCAAAAACGCGGGCTTCCCGTCGGGGGGTTTGTCGCCTACACCACGACCGAAGTGCTGAAAGGCTCCGGAATCTCGTCCTCGGCGGCGTTCGAAGTGATGGTGGGGAACATCCTGAACCACCTCTACGGAGAGGGCAGGACCGACAACGCCGAGATCGCCCGGATCGCGCAGTATTCCGAGAACGTCTGGTTCGGGAAACCGAGCGGACTGATGGATCAGACGGCGTGCGCCGTCGGCGGCTTCGTCTTCATCGACTTCGAGGATCCCGCCGCCCCCGTCATCAAGCCCATTCCGTTCTCGCTCTCCGACGCGGGCTACGACCTGATGATCGTCAACACCGGCGGCAACCACGCCGACCTCAACGCCGACTACGCCTCGATCCCCGCCGAAATGAAGGCGGTCGCCGCCTACTTCGGGCGCGACGTCCTGCGCGGGGTGACCGAGAGCGAACTGATCGCCAACGCCCCGCTGCTCCGGCGTACGGCGGGCGACCGGGCTCTGCTCCGCGCCCTGCACTTCGTCCGCGAGAACGACCGTGTGGTCGCCCAGGCGGCGGCGCTTGAAAAAGGCGATCTTTCCGCCTTCCTCGACGGGGTGAACTCCTCGGGTCGCTCGAGTTTCATGTACCTGCAGAACGTCTATACCAACGCAAACGTCACCGAGCAGGGGCTTTCGCTCGCGCTCGCCGTGACCGACGGACTGCTCTCGGGCAAGGGCTGCGCCTTCCGGGTGCACGGCGGCGGTTTTGCCGGGACCATTCAGGCGTTCGTCAAGCGCGAACTCTCCGCGGGGTATACCGAGGTGCTCGATTCTGTCTTCGGTACGGGCAGCGTGATGCGGCTTTCGATCCGTCCGCGCGGCGCCGTGAAGATCAATCTATAACGTCCGTTTTATTTCCCCTTGCCTGCGCTATACTGTAGGCGTAAAACAAAATACAAGGAGACGAAAAAACCATGGCAGCAAAGAAAACGGTAGCGAAAAACGAGCCGGCGGCGGTCGGCGATAAGAAGGCGGCGCTCGAGACCGTCATCTCGAGGATCGAGCGCGATTGCGGCAAGGGGTCGATCATGCGGCTCGGAGAGGTCAGCAACATGAACGTCGAGGCGGTCTCGACGGGAAGTCTGTCGCTCGACCTGGCGCTCGGCGTCGGCGGGATCCCGAAGGGACGGATCACCGAGATCTACGGGCCGGAATCCTCGGGTAAGACCACCGTGGCGCTCCACGTCGTGGCGGAAGTGCAGAAGGCGGGCGGCGAAGCGGCGTTCATCGACGCCGAACACGCGCTGGATCCCGTGTACGCCAAACACCTCGGCGTCGACACCAACAATCTTCTGATCTCACAGCCCGACTGCGGCGAGCAGGCGCTCGAGATCGCGGAAGCGCTGGTCAATTCGGGCGCGATCGACATCATCGTGGTCGACTCGGTGGCGGCTCTGGTGCCGAAGCAGGAGATCGACGGCGAGATGGGCGCGTCCCACGTCGGCGTGCAGGCGCGGCTGATGAGCCAGGCGATGCGCAAACTGTCGGGCGCGATCGCCAAGTCCAACTGCATCGTCATCTTCATCAACCAGTTGCGCGAGAAGGTCGGCGTGATGTACGGGAACCCCGAGGTCACGACCGGCGGTAAGGCGCTGAAATACTACGCGTCGGTGCGCATCGACATCCGCAAGACCGAGTCGCTCAAAAACGGCGCCGAGGTCTACGGCAACCGCGTGAAGTGCAAGGTCGTGAAGAATAAGGTCGCGCCGCCGTTCAAGATCGCCGAGTTCGACATCCTCTACGGAAAGGGGATCTCGAAGGGGAGCGAGGCACTCGATCTCGCCGTCGGGTACGGCATTATCGAGAAGAGCGGCTCGTGGTTCTCGTTCGAGGGACAGCGGATCGGGCAGGGCAAGGACAACGCCCGGATCTATCTTGAGAGCGAACCCGAAGTGCTGAAACGCGTGCAGGACGCCGTGCGCGCCGCCGCCGCGAAGTCCGATCCCGAAGAGGAGTTCGACGCCGGAGACGAGGAGTTTGACCTCCGCGACTTCGAGGTGGCGGACGAGAACAACTGACCGTGAAAGAGATCGGGTCGGGGATCGTTTCCGCCGTCAAACGGGCGGGGAAGGACGCGCTGACGCTGACCGTCGCGCTCGACGCGGGCGGAGAGCGCCGTCTCACGGTCCCCGCGTCGCTCTACGAGCGGATCGGTTCGCCCGGGGTCGGAACGGCGCTCTCCGATACGGCGCTCTCGGAACTGTCCTTTGAGGCGGAGTATCTTTACGCCTGCCGCTCGGCGATCCGTATTCTCGAATACGGCGATAACAACGCGCGCACGCTCCGCGACAAACTGACGCGAAAAGGGGTCTCGCGCGAGGCGGCGCGGGCGGCGGTCGAAAAGATGGTCTCGCTCGG
>JAEEGL014681761.1_pt1 | contig 16779 bp, 16 predicted proteins | sample 9134231 | NCBI WGS metagenome assembly JAEEGL01 (sample SAMN16246548, study PRJNA631951) | gut metagenome | biome: gut microbiome; feature: rumen; material: fiber-attached | host: Bos | place: Iran: Karaj | collected 2018-10
AACTTCATTTTCACCGTCTGCGGCTGCAAAGGCGACTGGAAAATGGACGATTTTATAGAAAAAACAATAGAAAAATACAGAAAAGAGCTCGGAAACAGTCGCGTTCTGTGCGCCTTGTCCGGCGGCGTAGACTCGTCCGTCGCGGCGGTGCTGATACACCGTGCGATAGGCGACAACCTCACCTGCGTATTCGTGGATCACGGTCTGCTTCGCAAAAACGAGGGAGACGACGTGGAGCGCATTTTCCGCCATCAGTTCAATATGAACCTCATCCGCGTCAACGCCGAGGACAGATTTTTAATAAAACTCGCCGGAGTAAAAGAGCCGGAGAGAAAGCGCCGCATAATAGGCGAGGAGTTCATCCGCGTGTTTGAGGATCAGAGCCACGTGATAGGCAATGTCGATTATCTGGTGCAGGGAACGATCTACCCGGACGTTATAGAAAGCGGCAAGGGCGACGCGTCCACCATAAAGAGCCACCACAACGTCGGCGGCCTGCCGTCCGTGATGGATTTCAAAGGTATAGTCGAGCCTCTGCGCGAGCTTTTCAAGGACGAGGTCAGAGCCGTGGGCCTGAAGCTCGGAATCCCCGAAAAGCTCGTGATGCGCCAGCCGTTCCCCGGCCCGGGTCTCGCCGTCCGCATCATAGGCGATATTACAAAGGAAAAAGCGGATACGCTGCGCGAGGCGGACGCGATATTCAGAGAAGAACTTGAAGCCGCGGGCGTAAAGTCAAACCAGTATTTCGCCGTGCTGACTAACACGCAGAGCGTCGGCGTAATGGGCGATGCGAGAACGTACGGCTACACCGTAGCCCTCCGCGCTGTGACTACGGACGACTTCATGACGGCGGACTGGACGCGCGTCCCGTTTGACGTCCTGGACAAAACCTCCCGCCGCATTACAAACGAGGTAAAAACCATAAACCGCGTGGTCTACGACATAACCTCCAAACCCCCGGCAACGGTTGAGTGGGAATAATTGCAAAAGTCCGGAAAGCCTTGTAAATACGGCGTTTTCGGCGGCGTCAGGACGGCATTGATACTATTTTGATACTGTTTGCATAATTTCGACAATAAATTCAAACATGAGGAAACCCCTCCTGTGTGAAGCTTAATTCACATGGGAGGGGCTTTTTTATCCCTATTATACTAATTTATTCTTTTGGCTTTCGGTTCGGGAAAGACGATTCCATCCATTCGGTAAATTCTTCGACGGAGATCTTACCGTCTGAACACTGATCCCGCATCTCCATCGCCTTGTATTTCCACTTTTTGAAATCCGCCTCTTTGATCTGCCGGACTTTAACGCGGGCGGCGTACCGTTTGTAATACTTGTTGTAAATCGGTATAGCTTTGTTGTCGGCGATCTTCGCCTTGTAATTTTCAATGGCGGCAAGCTCCTGACAGTTGCGCGTTTCACCTTCAGCAACGCGGTCGCAGTATTTGGTATCATAGTTGCCCTTCATAATGAAGTATTTGCCGCAGCGCTTGCACTTCCTGAAACGAACGTCCTGCTCCAGCATTTTTGTAAACTCAAGTTCGAGCATATCTTCAATGGTTCTCGCGTCGTAAGAAATGCTCATAAAAGTAGGATGCTGAAGATCATACATCAAGGAATTGATCGGAATCTTGTATTTTTTCGCAAATTCCTTTGCCTCCTCAGTCGGTTTCATATCCATTCGCGAAAAGATTTGCAGCATTTCCTCAACTGTAACGCCATACGGCATCTTCTTTCCGCCTCTGATTTGCTTGGATAAAAGCATCTCTTCTTTTCGATCGAAAAACTTCGGCAAACCTTTGCTCTGACGATATATGAATAGGCGTTCGCTTGGATATAAATCTCCGAGCAAATTAGGATAGAAATCTTCGTCGTAGCAGAATTCGATCATCTCCTTGAACTCTTTTTGCAGTCTCAGGAGATAGTTTCCGTACCACTCAATTTTCTCCATTTTCCGGGTGCGTTCTTCGGTGAAAAGCGGCGGGCAGATCGCAGAATACAGCGAAGCATACGCTACATCTTCAATCACGGTAAAGGTGCTTTCAAAAGCATAAAAATCTTCAACCGATTCCTGAAGCTTAGAGTAGACTTTTTTACTCGATTCTTCTGGAGGCTGAACAACGGTTTCAGCCGGAGAATCCTTTTTTAATTGCTTAAAGAGAAACTCTTCGAGTTTGATATTTTCTATTTGTTCCTTAAGCGGGGTAAGAAAGTCAGCATATATAAAATCAAGAATCCCCTCGCCGTAGTTCAAGAAAATTTTCGCACCGCTGAAAACGTTTATCATAGGGACTACAAGTTTTCCGGTTTCGTCAACTGCATAACCGGCTGCATCGCTTGCAAAAAAGTTGTATTTCTTCTTCATGGCGGCAAGGCGTTCTTCACTATCCGCGCGAATCTGCCGCATTTCCTCGGTTTCATAGTCAGTTTTATACGGTGTATAAGGTTTCCCCTCGCGTTCGGCAATTTCCTTCTCGTATTCTTCAATATCGTCTTCCATAGACAAATACTCGTTGTATTCATCAACCCTGATAGAAAAGTTTTTATCTGCTGGATCAAAATGAACGTTATTCAAGAAATAGTCAAGCTTAACGTCCTTCAGATTAGAACGCCGCATAGTGTATTTATCATATTCACTCAGCTTGTATTCGGAATAATCCTTCTTCATAGCGCCCTCTTTTCTTTGGAAAATCAAGATTTGCTCGTTTTTAGATAATGCACATCACTACAATGAACATTATACAATTCTATTGACTTTTTGTCAAGTGGCTTGTATAATCTATTTTAGATAATGTGAAGCAGGATATTCTCATTTTCTAAACAACTGAATAGCCGTTGCCGTGAAGATACGACCGCGACGACCTTGTGTAAAAGCAAGCGAGCGTTAATACGTCGGCGAAATGCGGACAGGGAAAGAGAAAGGTTAACGGCACCATTTTATTACGAAGGGAGGTGTATAAATGGGTAATAAGTATCTTATGCGCGCGGATGAAATTGCCGAGGAACTTGGTGTATCAAAGCCTTACGCTTACAAGCTTATGCAGAAGCTCAATAAAGAGCTTGCCGAAAAGGGGTTTCTTGTCATCAACGGCAGAGTAAGCCGCAAGTATTTTGAGGAACAGATCTACGGAATGTCTGCCGGCAAAGAAGTGAAAGGAGTGTGATAAACAATGGCGGCATACAAAGACAAAAACGGTAAATGGTACGTTTCCGTTTACTACGACAACTGGAAAGGCGAGCGTGACCGGAAGGTAAAACGCGGCTTCGCCACGAAAAAAGAGGCGCTGGAATGGGAAAGACAGTTTCTCAACCAGAAAACCGGCGATCTCGACATGACTTTCAGTGCGTTCGTCGAAAACTATAAGACGGATATGAAGCAGCGCCTCAAACAAAGCACGTGGATCACAAAGGTGAGTATAATTGATGAAAAAATCCTTCCCTACTTCAAAAACAAGCAGATGAAGGATATCAAAGCAACCGACGTGATAGCATGGCAGAATATGCTGATGACGTTCAAGGATAAAGACGGGAAATCATATTCGCCGTGCTATCTTAAAACGATCCACAATCAGCTCAGCGCGATTTTCAATCACGCGGTGCGGTATTACGAGTTGAAGAGCAATCCCGCCGCAAAAGCTGGAAATATGGGCAAGGAAAAGACGAAAGAGATGTTGTTCTGGACGAAGCCGGAATACCTGCAATTCTCGGAAGCGATGATGGACAAGCCGACCTCTTATTACGCCTTTGAAATGCTCTACTGGTGCGGGCTGCGGCTCGGAGAGCTTCTCGCGCTGACAGTCGCCGACTTCGATTTTGAAAAACAGACCGTCAGAATTTCGAAATCTTGTCAGCGCATCGCCGGCGAAGACGTGATCACCGATCCGAAAACGCCGAAAAGCAATCGCGTTATTCAGATGCCCGATTTTCTTGTACAGGAAATCGCGGATTATATCGACAGCATTTACGGCGCCGATAAAAACACCCGGTTGTTTCCTTTCACCAAGTATTATCTTCATCACGAGATGACGCGCGGCTGTAAGGAGACAGGCGTGAAAAGGATCCGCATCCACGATCTGAGGCACAGCCACGTTTCGCTTCTGATCGAGATGGGCTTCTCCGCCGTGGCGATAGCGGATCGCGTCGGACATGAGAGCATCGACATCACCTACCGTTACGCTCATCTTTTTCCGACGAGACAGACGGAGATCGCAAACAAACTGAATCTTGAAAGGAGTTGATCGAAATGTCGGCAAAAAACAGAGATGAACACAACCGTTTCCGTTGTATAACGGTCGGTTTCAGGGTCTCGCCTGAAGAAAACGAGGCGATCAATCGCGCCGTCGCGCTTTCCGGGCTTCCGAAACAGGAGTACTGCTGCAGAAAATGTATGAACCGCGATATCGTGGTCAGAGGCAATCCGAAAGTGTTCAAGGCACTTAAAAACCAGCTCGGAGACGTCAAAAACGAGCTTGAGCGCCTTCAAAACGCGTCGGAGGCCTCGGACGAACTGCTCGACCTGATCCGCCTCATTACCGTTACCATGGACGGAATGAAGGAGGGATCGGATGTGCGATGAAAACGAAATGACTGCCGTAAACACACCTGTTGGCGCAGATGACGGGCAGTCACTCAATTCAAATTTCAATAGTAGTATAACCGATTTTGATGAAAAAATCAAGACCTTTGACGAAAGTTTTGATGAATATCAGCGTGAAATGCGCCGGATGCTTGATCCGTCCTATCTTAAAACCGTAACCATGAGCGAGTTGTACGACACCGTGTACAAAAGCAGTCCACCGATAATCGAAGGATTGCTGAACCCCGGAACGTACCTTTTCGTGGGTGCGCCAAAGGTCGGTAAGAGTTTTCTAATGGCACAGCTCGCATATCACGTCAGCACGGGTATCCCCTTATGGGGATATTCCGTCCGGCGCGGTACGGTGCTTTATCTTGCGCTCGAAGACGATTACGGACGTTTACAGAAGCGTCTGTATAAAATGTTCGGTACGGAAAGCGCCGACGAGCTGTTCTTCTCCGTCTCAGCCGGTCAGCTCGGTCATGGGCTTGACGAGCAGCTCAACCGGTTTGTAAGCGAGCATCAGAATACGAGGCTGATCATCATCGACACGCTTCAAAAGGTGCGGGAGGCGGGCGGTGAAAATTACAGTTACGCAAGCGATTATGATATTATCACGCGGCTGAAATCATTCGCGTCGTCCGCAGGTATCTGTCTTCTGCTCGTTCACCATACCCGAAAGCAGCCGTCAAACGACAAGTTCGATATGATCTCCGGGACAAACGGTTTGCTCGGCGCAGCCGACGGCGCGTTTCTTCTTCAAAAGGAAAGGCGGACGGCGGATACGGCGACACTCGATATTTCCGGAAGAGATCAGCAGGATCAGCGGCTGAACCTTGTACGCAACAACGAAACGCTGGCGTGGGATTTCGTACGCGCCGAGACGGAGCTATGGAAGGAACCGCCGGAGCCGCTGCTCGAAGAAGTCGCAAAACACTTCACGGCGGAAAATTCGAAATGGGTCGGTACGCCGACCGAACTCGCTTCTATACTCGGCGTTGATATGAAACCGAACACGATCACGATGAAACTGAACGTCAACGCGGGGCGCCTTTTCAGCGAGTACGGCATCCGCTATGAAAGCAAACGGACGCACGACGGAAGGCGTGTGATGATCAAAAGAGAATAACGGCGGCGTGACGGTGGTGACGGTCGTGACGATGATTTTGGCACCGTAAAAAGACCGTCACCATCGACACGGATCGTCACGCAAGGCATAAAGGCGCGGCGTTTTCCGCGGGGAGCAGTCCGCAGACTGCAGGGGCGGCAACCCCTCCGGGAGTAATCTAAAGATTGCTCCCGGCACAGCCCCCTCGGAGAGCGCAATGCGCTTTTGATGGCCAACGGCTGTCAAAAGTGCTTTTGCGTTACTTTTGGAAAAAGTAACAAAACCCTATTGGGTCCATCCAGGAGGTCAAATCCGTCTGGCGACGGAGAAAGGAAAGAAATATTGTTAAAAAGAACGATAAGCGTCGAGGTCGGAAAAGGCTCGACGAACCACAACAGCAGAAAATTCAACGCAAAGAATACCGACCCGGAGCGTACGCATCTGAACACGGATTTCTGCAATGAACCGATCAAAGCGGTTTATCATGAACTGTTTGACGACGCGCTTGAACGGTACAACGCAAAACAAAAGCGGAGTGATCGCGTCATTTCGGATTACTATGAGCATATCGTCACCGGGCATCAGGAAAAACCGTTTCACGAAATCATTATCCAGATAGGCAACAAAGACGACACCGGAGCGGAAACCGAGATCGGCAAACAGGCGGAAGAAACTCTTGCGGAATACTACGCCGGATTTCAGGAGCGCAATCCGCAGCTTCGCGTATTCTCCGCTCATATCCACATGGACGAGGCGACGCCGCATCTTCATATCGACTTTGTACCGTTTATGACTGGAAGCAAGCGCGGGCTTAATACGCGCGTATCGCTGAAACAGGCGCTCGCCATGCAGGGCTTCAAAGGCGGCACACGCGAGGAAACGGAATGGAGCCAGTGGGTGTATTCCGAAAAAGAAGCGCTGTCAATAGTTATGGAACGGCACGGCTTTGAATGGCTGCATAAGGGTACGCATGAAAAGCATTTGTCCGTCTATGACTATGAAAAGAAAATGCGCGTCGAAGAGGTCGCGGAGCTCACAGAGAAAGCCGACGGGCTGAAAAAGGAGATCGACGATTCCGAGCATACCGTCAGTATGCTTTCAAAGCGTATTGCGGGACTTGAGGAAGGAAAGATGGAACTTGACGATATTGATAAAAAGCTTACCTCGTCACCGGAATACAATCTGCCCGATCCTCCGGTGCTTATGACAGCGAAATCGTATAAGACAAAATTTGTTGATCCGGTCATCAGGGCGCTGAAGGAGCTGGTAAAGACGATTCTCGTCAAATTCTTTCAGATACGCAGTGAGTACAGCCGAGTACTCGACAACAATGGCAGGCTATGGCGCGAGGGAGAAAACCTCCGCTATGAAGTCGACCGGCTGAGAGAAGAAAACAAAGACCTCAGGCACGTAAACAGCGAGCTGCGAAAACAGAACAAGGATCACGCTTTGCTGCGGCGAGTGTTCGGAAACGAAGAGATCGACAAACTGATAGCACAGGCAAACGATATACGTTCAAAAGAGCGCGTGCGCTCAAAAAAATATATGGAACAGGAGTTATGATAATGAAAAGGCAAATCTACGACGAAAAAACCGGGCTGACTTACGAGCTGAAAGGCGAGCAGTATTATCCGTTGCTCAAAGCGCCGAAAATGGATATGGAAGCCATCGGCGTGTGGGGATACCACAGATTTCGGTATCTTTACGAGTTCAAGCGTGCGATCCTCACCGGAATGCAGATGGCGGGTACGCTTGAAGCGCATCTGATTGAAACCAACCGTCACGCAGAGGAAATGTATTCTCAGCTTGTACGTCAATACGCCGCAAACGAAGGCGTCACCGAAGAACTCAAACGCCGAGATCAAATGGCGTGGACAGGAGCGATTAATAACATTCGAGAACGCGTAACGGAGGTAGTAATTAATGAATTGATCTGCATATAAGGTTTAATCTCATATTTCACATAAGCTGTTAGAAGTAATGAATAATGTAAAAAAACTATCGAGAGGCTGGGTTACCAACCTCTCGATTGTTATTAAAACAGAAGACAGAATATATTCAGATTAATAACGTGAAGCCTCGTAAATGAATTCGACTTCATCAAAGTCGTTTTTACCATAGAGCCAGATTTCCACAACATCGGTAGAGCCGTTTCCGTTTAGTTTTGATGAATAAAGATATTCCGTATCTGTCCCGACAATCTTGCCGTCTTTATAGAATATAAACTTGAATTCTCCCGAAGTATCTATCTTATCTGCTTCCTGCTTAACCGTGACATATAAATAATTGTCCGATATATTGCATTTCTCCATTATTACCGCGGTGAATTCGTTTTCATATTTTTCCGTAACGGGCTTTGCTGTCGCTGTTATTTCTATTCTGCCCGTCTTATAGTCAAAGTTGTCACTTATATCGAAATTGAAATAATTGTCTCTGTATCCGACAGCTAAAATGGTATTTGATTCCTTCCCAATCACGTTTCCGCTTGCGTCATATATGACCGCTGATGATTTTATCAGAGCATCACTTTTACCCGATATTTTTATAATAAGTGAGTTTGAAAACCTTCCTTCTAAATAACATATATCGACAACTTCAAAAAAGTCGTTGCTTTTAAAAGATTCTGCGGTGTTATCAGTTGACGTCATTTCAAAAATCCCGGAATTCATCTTTATTGTTGACGCCAGTTTAAATTCGCTTTTTACAATGGGAACAGCATCAACGATTGTTTCCGAAGACCGGGTGCTGTTACCGGCTGAGGAGCTATAATTTGAAATATAAGTGCTGTTTCCTTTACTGACGCTGATTTTTTCATATCCGATTATCCATGAACCGAGAATACTCTCAATCTTTGTTACTTTTGCAGTAACGATATCTCCGACGTTAACGTCCGGATTTTCCGTTGATACGAAATTCAGATGTTCACCGGCAAAGATATTGTATCCGAATATCGATTGAGGACGCAGCTCGAGCGCGGTAAATCTCACGGTCTTTCCAACAAGGTTTTCGCCGTTGTTAAGCGCCGCCTCGAATGTCACCTCGTTTTCGTAATCCACCGGTGTCGCCGATCCGCAGCTGCAAAGAATGATCATAATAGCTGCAAGTGTGAATGCAATGGAATGTTTTATTGCCTTTTTTAAATTCATCATAGATTTAACTCCTTTTCCTTTTTTATCTCAAGTATATCACATTGTATGACTGTCAACAAGGACACATATTGTCCTCTTTTAATTTTCAGACAGTTTTTGAAAAGAAAAAGAGCCGAAAAGCTCTTTTTTTTCGAGTTATAACGTTGTGTCAAAAAACTCTGTTACGGGGATTTTGAGGACTTTTATACATTCCTGCAGTTGATCAAGCCCGGGAAAAGCGCGGATCCAACGCCGAATCGTACGGACGTCAACCCCGATCTTTTCCGCAAACTGCTCCTGAGTATAACCTGCAAGCGCAAGCTGCTTTTTAAGATTTTTACCCGCAACCTTTGAAAGCGGCTCCTCTCTCGTGTTCTTTGCCATTGATGTACTCCTTTCGTTTTTTAAGGACAAAACTTATCCCTGCATAAGCGTCTGTAATTTTCGTAAAAAACACATAGACCGGAGTTATAAAAAAGATATCAACAAACAAAAAAACGCCTAAGAAACGGCGCTTAATCACTATAACAGGACAAAAGATGTCCTTGTTATTCTGTTGAAATAGAATTATAATAACAATAAGCAGATAAACAGGAGGATAATTTGTAAAATGATATTTCTAATCTACATTTTGCTTTGTTTGCGCGGTCACGGCGGCTTAGGATCGTTTTTCAAGGTTCTGTTAGGCTTAGTTTTTTTAGCATTGGATGTTGTTTTGATTCTAATAACCATTTTTTTGGTATGGATATTTGTTTAATCGGAAAATTATATACACAGTTTCGGTTCGAAGATTCGACATTATTATAGTGATTCGTCAATTTTTCGTTGATTTATTCATAAAAGGCAAGTATAATAATATTACAAAATATACAAAATGACTAACGGAGATTACTGTTATGGATAGTATACAACCATATGATTCTCAAGCGTTAATTGATATATTGGGCACTGAGAATATAGAACTTAAAAAGTGGGATGAAATCGTAACAGCAGATAAAATTACTTTTCCTCTTTCAAACTTAGAATCTCTTGGAAATATGTTTCCCAGTGTTTCGGCGGCTTTATCGGCAATCAGCCAAATTGCCACACCAACTGGAACATTATATAGAGCAACCTTTCCTGTTCAGGGGCATCTCGCCGTTGCAAAAGACGGGAGTGGATTATTAGGCACCATTATCAATGATAAAGGTATTGCCGGTCAAGCGAGATTTCACGAAGTTGGTCAAGCGGCTAAGGCGGCAGGCGGTGTCAGCACTGTTTTTATGGCTTTGGCTATAATGGCGATCAATATGTCTTTGAAAAATATTGCCGAAAACCAAAAAGCTATAATTACATTTCTTGAGACTGATAAGCAGACACAACTCAAAGGCGATCTCAACATTCTGACGGAAGTGATCGGTGAATATCAGTACAATTGGAACAATGAACAATGGCTTTCCAACAGAGAAAACCAAATACTGGACATAAAAAGAAGCGCCGAACATAACATGCTTTTTTACAGGGAAATGATAGAAAAGAAGCTTGCAGCAAACCAGTTTATACGGTTTGACACGTCAAAGAGCCTCAACGATGTTCAAAACAAGTTCAAATACTATAAGTTGACGTTGTATTTATATTCGTTTTCATCTTTTTTGGATATTATGCTGCTTATGAATTTTGATTCAAATTATCTCGATTCAATTAAAAGCAAGATCGAAACATACGCTGTTGACTATACATCTTTTTATGAGAAATCGATTGAAGGAATTGAAAAAATGGCTTCCTCTTCCATTCAGTCAAGAGCGTTGCAGGGGATTTCTTTTGTCGGAAAGTTTGTCGGAGAGCAAATAGCAAAAATACCAGATAAGGATAACTGGATAAAAATCGACGACGGTTTGATCTCCGGCAGCGATAAGTTGTCTGAGATAAACGCTAAAGCAATCGCTGATACAAAAGACGCTTTCTTGTCGGTACAAGATAACGGCATCCAAATGTTCGGAGAAAAGATCGGACTTATTAACAAGATGTATAACGAACCGATTGAACTTTATATTGATACCGAAAATATCTATTTGACTTCTGTAGACTGAGTATTTTATAGATATAAAAAGAATCCCCGAGGTATAATATGAAATACATAAAAAATAAAATTGTATCCGTATCTAAGATCATCTCGATCATTATTCTGCTTTTTTCTTTTGCGTCGTGCTGTATAATACCTTCTATGGCAGTTTCGAAATCAATGAGTTTTGTTGTTAAACAATACGAATTTGACGGAAGCACGGACTATACTATAACCGGATCAAAAACGGTTTCTTCAGATTCAACGTACGGCACGTTCAGCATTGCTGCAGATGTTCTTGAAGAATCAACAAAAAACGGAATACCTTCATATGTTGTCAAAGGTGATAATCTGAGCTTTTTCTACAATTATTCCGATTCTCTTCTCAAAGAATCGGAAGAAAAGTGGTATTTGACAAATGATAAGTGTAAATCAGTTGACGGCAAAAAGCTTGACGATAAAGTTCAAAAAGGCTATATGCTCCTTCAGGTATCAAATGATAGGAAAAACTGGATCGATGTTTTTTCTGAAACAAATGCATTTGAAAATACACCAATCAGGACAAACGCGTTTTACAAAGGCACTGATATCCAGTTAATGAACGGTTGTTACTATAAGCTCACAATAGCATATGAGCTTCAAAAATTTACAGGCAAAAACTGGTTGGGTATCTCTAACTATGAGTATAAAAGATTTGCAGAAGTATATGAGATTTATGTTCGTAATGACAAATATACCGAAACGGAAATAGATACCAACCGAATCTTCTATCTTGGCTCAAAAGTTAAGGCTGCTGATTTTGACTCATATAGCGGAGCGGAAACGATAGAAAAAAGCGATCCACATTATGGTTGGGATCTGGGCAAGTTTTTCATCAGCGGTCATACCAATACAGTAAAAGATACCGACGGAACCGTAGTTATTATGAAAAATGTCGGTGATGAAATTACTCTATGGTTTAAACTCGAACAGAATATTGACGCGTTAAACGGTGACTCCAAATTAAGCATCAATGCTGATGATAACTGGTATGACAGAGAGTATGAAACAGAACGCACCAACAGCGGGCGAGGCGTTTTAATAGTTAAACACACAGACTATAAGAACGAATCAAGGACGGTTTTATATACGGATTATCTTGCATCGTCTGCTTCAATCAGCGCGAATACGAAAGTCCAGATATTTGAAGAAGGAGACTACGAGGTAACCCTTGATTACGAAATCAGAGAGGACAAGCTGATCGACAGATATCACCACTACAGAATCTCTTTCAAGTTTTTAATTCGCAACGGAAACTGTATGGTTTATCCGTTGGACGTTGCAACCGGAGGCGAGTTGACCAATGGTGCTTTGACTGAAAAAGGTTTTACTCTTGATCTGGCAAAATCAAGATATCTGAATATTGTTGTAAAGAAGGAAGTTCTTACTGATGGAGCGGACGGGCTTATCGAGGATACTCGATTCAACAAAATTGCTCGTGACGGTGAAGTGTTTGACGATGAAGGAATTTATACTATTACCGTCAAGAATCTATATTCCGGTGCAGATCCTACCATCAAGAAGATTTACGTTGGGTCAAATCCGCTTTTAAGAGCATTAGTGATAAATCCGCAGTATTCTTTATCAGATATCAAGAGCATGGTCAGCAAAGGAGCGACAATAAGCGATCAGGGAATTATAACAATAGGAAACGTTACCACATCAATTCAAGATGAGACGGAACCTGTATGGATTCCTCCGACAACTATTATTGAGAAAAATCAAGAGACTACAGAAGAAGTGATTGAGCAATCCGATACGATTAATAGCCTTATTGTAATTGTTGGATGCATTGCAGGCGGTATTATACTTACTGTTGTAATTATTATCTGCATCGCGTTGTCAGTAAAAAAGAAAAGAAAAAAAGCGAATGAAGCGGTTGAAGATAATGGAGGTGTTCAAGAATGAAAAGAATACTTGCTTTAATATTAGCTTTGCTTCTTGCATTAACAGCTTGTACTGCAAATAACACCAACAATAACGAAACGACGGAAGAAGGTTCTGAATCATCAAGCGAAATATCAAACGAGAGATTTGCGTCGCTTGATAATATCGATTGGTCATATTCTATGCCGGAGTTTTCCGGATTAAATGATGAACTACTTTTGCGCTATATGGAAGATGAAGTCTATTCTCAGGTTGTTTCAAGTTTAGATTCAACAGAATACATCGTTGAGAGAGTTAGTGCAACATACTTATCTAAAGAGTATCTTGAAGAATTAGCGTACAATTCTCAGAGTAATATATTTTTTGGCTATAGTTTATCAGATTTAGATGCATATTTTGGAGATACAAAATATGTTTTTACAATGGGTGAGGATGGACAAACTACAGTACAAGAACTTATAAGCATAGCAGAAGAAGATTACTATAATAAAATAATAACGAATGTTGCAATCGGTGCCGGGGTGATTCTCGTTTGTGTTGTTATTACCGTGGCAACAGAAGGAGCTGGAGCACCGGCTGCTGCCGCGATATTTGCAGCATCGGCGAAAACTGCGGCAACATGCGCATTGTCCGGAATGGTGATAAGCGGTGTTTCTGCAGGCTTAATTAAAGCATATCAAACCGGCGGTGACGTCAATGAAACGCTTAAATCTGCTGCGATTGCCGGAAGCGAAGGCTTTAAATGGGGTGCCATCGGAGGAGCGGTATCCGGCGGTGCAAGAGAGGCTTTTGTTTTAGCAAAAGCAACGGCAAACGGACTGACCATGAATCAGGTAGCATTGATTCAGCAAGAATCGGGATATCCATTAGAGTTGATCCGAGAATTTCATTCTATTGATGAATATAGTGTTTTTAAAGCTGCCAACTTAAAACCGTACCCGATTAACGGGCAAACAGCATTGATCAGAACCGATATTGATCCTTTGTTGAAAGATGAGTTTGGCGTTACTAATCTTGACCGCATGCTTTCCGGGAAATCGCCGATTTCGTCGTTGGGTGAAACCTTCGAACTACATCATGTTGGTCAATCGAATGACGGAGTTTTAGCAATTTTAACAACATCAGAGCACGATAATGCTGCTCTTCATGGATTTAAAGCGGTATCTGAAATAGATAGAACCGCATTTGCAAAAATACGTAGTGATTTTTGGAAATCATATGCGAACTTGTTGGTAAAATAAGTGGGTGATAATATGTCATTTATCGATTTATTAAGGGAAGATCCATCAACAAAATCACTAATTCCCGCCTCAGAGAGTGATATTTGTTATGCAGAAAGGATGTTGGGTTCTCGTTTTTCACAAGAATATAAAGAGTATCTTATGACATTTGGTGTAGCGATAACGGATAAGCACGAATTCACAGGATTATGTAAATCAAAAAGATTAAACGTTGTTGATATAACATTACGCGAAAGGAATAAACACGCCGTAATTAACAATATTCTTTATGTCATTGAATCTATTGACATAGATCATATTATTATCTGGCAAGATTCATTCGGAGCAATATATCAATCAGTTGGTGAAAACACTCCGATTTCAATTTGTAATTCATTATATGAATATGTTACTGCAAAATAAAATGCCAATAAGGTGAAAAAAACCGGGGAAGAGATCATAAGATCAAACCCCGGTAATTTTATTGTATTACACATATCAAGTGATGAAAAATAGTTTTCAAAACTTAACAGAAAGAATATTAATTCATAGTTGACAAATGGATATTTTTATTATAAAATTATAATACAAACTATATTGAATGTGGGTTATTTCAATCATATGTTTTGTTTACGCTTTGATACGATTTTGATACTAAAAATCATATCAACAGGTATAATCTATAGAAAAACACACTATTTTACCCAGCAAAACGGGCATAAAATAGCGGGAAATAACCAATATAAACGTGAATTAAGCGAGTGGGAGTGAGCCAAAGGCTCAATTATGATCGCCTGACTGCGAATGATGAATGATGATGCGCTCTGCGCAATGATGAGCTGCCTGCGGCAGCATTAAAAAGAAAGGAAGAAAAGAAAATGGATCTGAGATTTTACCGCTGTGAGACGTGCGGACAGATAGTCGCCGTCGTTAAAAAGACGGGCGCGCCGGTCGTGTGCTGCGGCAAGCCCATGAAAGAGATAATCCCCGGAACGGTCGACGCTTCCGCGGAAAAGCACGTTCCCGTATTCGAGGTCAACGGACGCGACGTCAAGGTCCGTATCGGCTCGGTCGATCATCCCATGACCGCTGAACACTACATAGAATGGGTGTGCCTGAAAACGAAGCAGGGAAATCAGAGAAAGCCTCTTCATCCCGGCGACAAGCCCGAGGTATGCTTCAGCATCTGCGAGGGCGACGAGGTCGAAGCGGTATACGCGTACTGCAACCTCCACAGCCTCTGGAGATCGTGACGCGACAACGTTTGACTGAATGGGAGTAAGCCACATGTCTCCATCCACCTCTCTTTATCCTCTTTCCCGTCAAAAAGTTCACTCCATTTTATCCTGTTCCGAATCTGAATCGAGAAAGAATTAAAGAGAAAAATCCAAATAAATCCAACAAAGACCTTGTGTTTCACAGGGTCTTTTTCTTATCCGAAAAAGATCCGATAAAATCAGAATTCAGAGAGAAAACGACGAAGATATTCCGTATTTACCTGTTTTAACTCCGAATTAGGAGATAGAGTTCTGAATCAGAAGAAGATGGAAGATTCTAATTTGATTCCGAATCGAATCAGAAAAAAGCCTCTGGTTTGAGTCGAAATAGAACTCGATAGAGAGACCCCGGAGGATAAAAATGTTTGAATCGAAACAGGATAAAAGAGAGTGAACAATAGTAGCTATTTTTGCAAACTACGAAAAAAGCTATATTGCAGGCTTTTCCCGATGAAGACCGAATAAAACTTGATATGCAACGGCACCGCGCGGGCGGCGCCGTTTTCTTTATCATAAAATTAACCGCTCATACATGATACGCTCTTGACGATACCGAAAATATATGGTAAAATACATAATGGAGAATAAGATGACTGAGGGGCGCCGTATGAAAACGAACGTTTCAAAAACAATAAAAAAGATTCTCGCGCCGGCGCTCGCCGCGGCAGCGCTCATAACGCTGCCGTCATGCGGGGGCGGAATCGAAACCGCGCCCGTTACGGATACGGAAAGCGTGCCCGTTACGGATACGGAAGCCGTGACCGCGGAGGGGAAAATATACGAGGTATCGGGTAAATATGAAGAAAGGGACGGTATGTATTATTCGGACGGAACCGTAAAGTTCACGTTGACAGACGTGAAAGCCGGCGCTCCTTTCAACTGCATAAGGATCGGTTACCGCAGCACGGCGCCGTGCGTGATAGGCGTCGCACGGAAAACAGACGGTGAAACGGCAGTCGGGAGGTTCTTTCTCGAAGCTTCCGGAAACGGGGATTTCCGCGGTCTGATCAGCGGCTTCCTGTCCGGCGGATCAATTAAGAAAAATAACGGATAATGAGGAGGCATATATGAAAATCAAAAGACTTTTATGTTATTTTCTGTCAGCTTTTTTCGCTTTAACGGCGCTCGTATCGTGCGGCGGCACGTCTGAGACGACGACGGATATAACGGCGACCGAAGCGGTGACGACGGAGCCGGATGATACGACCGCGCCCGCGATCGAATACAGCCTCAATACTGAAATAACGCTTGAGGATTATGATTTTGAAGACAAGACCGAGTTTAAGAGCACGAGCGTCGAATTCAAAAACGGCGGCTCCGAGGACGGTTATTTCGGCTTTGTCAGAAACGTCGTACCAAAGGACGGAACGATAACGTACCCGAAGAACGACGTCGGCGGCGTTTACACAAAATATAAGTCGTCCGATACCGAAAAGTCGACGTACACGTTCACGATCAAAAACCCCGCCAAAAACGGTGAGTACAGGTGGTTTACGATATTCA
>JAEEGL014865210.1_pt1 | contig 16779 bp, 18 predicted proteins | sample 9134231 | NCBI WGS metagenome assembly JAEEGL01 (sample SAMN16246548, study PRJNA631951) | gut metagenome | biome: gut microbiome; feature: rumen; material: fiber-attached | host: Bos | place: Iran: Karaj | collected 2018-10
AATATCAGCGGTAGTTGCTATATCTGAGTGACCGAGCCATTCCTGGATTTCTTTCAAAGGAACGCCATTGGCAAGAAGTAACGATGCACAACTGTGTCTTAGATCATGAAAACGTATTTTTCTCAGTCCGTTTTCCTTGAGTAGCTTCCCAAACGCTTCAGTTACATTGTTAGGATTATAAATCTTTCCAATCCCATTTACGAATATATAATCAATATATTCCGTACAGTAGCTTTTACCGCATACTCTTCGGTTCTCTTCCTGCTGCTCTTTTAATTCTCTGAATGCTTTCTCAAATCTCGGCACAAGCGGCAAGGAACGCAGACTGGATTTTGTTTTTGCCCTATCCTCTTTTATAATCGTCTGCTTTCCGTCAATTTGCACCGTAGTTAGAATATGCTTGATTGTAATTGTTTTGTTTTCAAAATCAATTGCATCCCATCTAAGACCTAGCGTTTCACTGCGACGGAGACCATAAAAAGCTGTTACTTGAATAAGTAAACCGAGATAATGATTCTTGCTTGCATCAAATAATGCTTCAAGTTCCTCAAGGCTGTAGTGCTCTGCAATAAACTTTTGCTTTTTCGGCCTGTCAACTTTATCTGCCGGGTTGAAATCAATCAGATCCATTTTTAAAGCGTATTTCAGAGCTCTGTGGATATTTGCATGCTCATGGATTACGGTGTTAGGGCTGACAGTTTTCAGTTCATGAGCATAGAACATCTGAATATCCTTTGCGGCAATACTTGCCACTGTGAGATCCTTCTTTTTATGATATGATTATAGCATATTATTATCCGTATTGAAACACCTTTTGTACCATAATCAGATGGGAAGAAACCACTGCGATATAATGTTTTTCTGTTATTTCATTATTGAAATAATTCGCACATATGATATAATTATTATAAATCCTGAAAATTACAGCAAATATAATGAGTTTTTGAACGAGTTTCTTGCCGGACCGTAGGGCACAATAACAGTTGACAAAAAGAAACCTCCTTTCAGCAGAGAGCTTTAAAGCAGAACACAACTGCTTTTAAGGAGTATTCCTCTTCTCAGATTGTGACTGCCACGCACTGCTGTAACGAGCAGGAAAGAAATATGAAAATCTTTAATAAGAAAGAGGGTGTTAATTATGTATGATAATTCGTTTGATATTTTAACTGTTGTGACAAATGTATTGAAAGAACTGGAAAGTATATCTGAAACTCTGAATAATATAGAAGAGCATCTTGAGTCAATTGATGATAAGATTAAAGAAACAAACAAATGGAAATTAGAAGAATAATAAAGATTTGTAAATAAACCTATTTATCATTACAGATAAAGAAAGGGGTATATCTATGCCAAGCTATGTAGTGCTTCAGGTGACGCTCAAGGAAAAACTCATAGGAACAGGTTCCGGAAATCTTTCCGAGCTTGAGAATGTTATCAACAGGCAGTGTGCCAAGGGCTACCGTCTGCACACTATCACAACCGCGTCCGCTCACAGTTCCGGCTTTCTGGGCGGCGACAGGATTCAGGCAACGCTTGTGTTTGAGAGTCTGAATTAAGTAAAGCTACAATAATCCCCCGGCGTCTTAAACAAAGATGCCGGGGGTCTTTTCGCATTTTTGCCGATGCCCGTTTTGCCGGCCTCTCCCCTGTTTTCCGGATTATACGCCAAAACTGTGAGCCGTGCGTGTATCAGAAAGCGTCGGAAAAGAAGGGCGTTTCGGGCGGAAACATTCCGAAGAAGGAGGACTGCGTATTATTGACTGTAATACGTGGATTAAACATTGCGTTTTCGGCACCGCTCAAAAGGACCTTTGACGCGGTACCGATATCCATAATAACATCCGGAGTAAGAGAGGGGCTTTCATTCACTTCGGCTTTGCCGCCTGCAACGCTCACGCGGAATATATTAAGACCTGCCTGAACGGTGAATTCACCTTCCAAGGCGGGATAGCTGTGTTTCTCAAGCACATTCTTCACATTGAGAATTCGTGCGGAACCTGTTGCTTGCATATTTATATCGCAGTTTTTAAGATTGCGGATTACATTAAACAGCGGAGTGTTTCCGGGCAGCTTTGAGAAGCATAACGCAGACTGATTGCTCTCAAAGTTTCTCAAAAAGCCGAGAATGCCGAGCATTGATTCGCAGGAGTCGAAATAGATTTCGCTGACAGAAACGACGCTCTTTTCTCTGTCAATCTCTATTGTCGCGTATGCGCCGTCTCTGTAAATGTATGTATATTTCTGCGAATAATACGGCTTATCCGAATATGCTTCCGCGCTGTTTCTTACAAAACAAAGGCTGTGATTGCGGGCACATCTGTTATATATACCGAGCAGGCGGGCGGTTTCGCCGCCTTCATAAAGAGTGACATCGGTGTTTCTCCGGATTCCCGACAACTCAGAAAAAGGGACACGCGCGCTCAGACATTGGCCGATGCTTTCATAGCCGAGTTTCCTGTAATACTCTTCCGAAAACGGATAGAGAATGCTGATATCATAACAGTTTTCGCTTATAAGACGCTCAAACAGTTTTTTTACCGCGCCCTTTCCTCTGTGCTCAGGCTTTGCGGCTACTCCGGCTATGGCGGCACATGTCAGCATTCCGTTGCCGTAGTAACACTTCTTTTCGAGTATCTCAAAATCAGCAAAGAGTGTCTTATTGTCATCGTCAAAAGCCCCGAGAACCTTCTCGCTCGGCAGGACCGAATCGGGATTACCGATTTCGCATGAATATGCAAACGCCTGCGAAGTTATTTTATCATGCTCGGGCACATCATCCTGTGTAAGAAATCTGATAATCATTTTATCTCTCCGTCACTGTTTGTTACAGATATTATAGCACATTAAAAACCTGATTTAAACAGGATTTTTCAGTTTACCGCAACAGCAAATAACAATCCCGAAAAAAACAATTTTTCAATCAAAAGCCGGAATTTTAAAAATGAGAGAAGATTTTCGGACTGTTAAAATGATAGAATCAAGTTGTAAAAAAGAGCTGCGCTCGTAAAACAGAAAGGAAAAGCACTATGGGTTATGATGTAAATGTATTGGAGCAAATGCATATTCGCGTTGTGGATAAGGCAACGGCATTCCTCGCAAAATCTCTCGGCTACTATATTGACAATTTTTTCACCTCTTACTGGATCAAAAGCCTTCATATTGATTACGCCGTTCTTACCGTTGACGGCAACACCGTTGAGCTGAAGGACGTTCACAGTGAAAGCGGCAAGGTGACCTACAGGGCGCTTAGCGGAAAGAACAAAAACAAAATAGTTTCTCTCACCTCAAAGCCGTGCAGCTATTATGCCTTCAGAAACAGAGCAAGGCAGCACCTGCCGTACGCCAAAGAGGTATCCTTTCAGATAAAGTATCAGGCAGACTGCTCATTCGGAGCGGATGTGGGTATGTGCAATATGATAAACGCCCTTGAGTCACTTGACTGCGCAACATTACGCAGCAATGTCGTCTATAAAGCGTTTGAAGAAAGCCACCCCGGCGAAGCCTTCAATGTGTACAGATATGACAGGGATTTTTGCGGCTACGACCCGGTATGCAGCGATCTCTCCGCTCTGAAAGCAGTTGACGGCTGGGAGATTGACGGTTACAGCACGATACTGTGCAATGAGGAGGGCTTAAATCCCCTCGAATCCCCCGCGGTGCTGAGTGAGCTGATTAAAAAGATTAGTCCTCTGCTCGAAAAATACGGGTTTGCCTTAGGCGAATTCAACAGCAAATGGGGAGAATTAAACATTGAAAATATCGTGACTGTATCCTCGGACATGCTTGAAGGATTTTTCTGTGATTTTCAGGAGTTTCTTGACATTCTCGCATCATATCACCTTGAGCTCGTGCCTTATACCGAAGGGCTGATTTCAAATGATTCGGGCAAACCCGGAATAATCAGGCTGACTCTTGACAGAGACGGTCAGCTGAAAAAGACATACAATGTGGCCTGATAAGAAAACGAAAAGCAGCAGAGTGAGTTTTACACCGGGCAATATATAAGATAAAACAAGCCGGACTGATTTTTTATCAATCCGGCTTGTTAAGTTTTTCTGGTAAAAAATCGGTAGGGTTCAGGCTTGAATCAGGCGTAAACTATAAGGGCAATTATGTCAACTGTTTCATCCGTATTGTTTGCGATTGAATGTGATGTTTCAGCCGGGCATACCAGCACATCACCGGGCTTTGCCTCAACAAGCGTACCGCCGTCATCGTAAGTGGGGCAGCCGCGCTCAACAACAAATATTTCGCTGTCTCCCTCGTGAACATGCCTGCCTATGGAGCAGCCGGGTTCAAGAGTAATCCTTGAAAAGAGCCTGCCCTTGCCGAGAAGCTCGTCTTTGCCTACAAAGTGGGTCATTTTAACCACACCGTCTCCGCCGCGCATATTCTCTCTGTCTTCGGTTTTGCAGTTTTCGGATTTAATAACCATATTGTATTCCCCCTGTGCCCGGTTTATCTGCCGGGAGCAGCTGTGGACTTGAGCATAACATCATGATAACCGCCCTCAACAATGCTCGTGGCGGAAACAACCGTGAGCTTTGCGTTCTTCTGAAGGTCGGGGATGTTGATAACGCCGCAGTTGCACATGGTGGATTTGACCTTATAGAGGCTCTTGGCCACATTATCACCGAGGGGACCGGCATATGTTACATAGGAGTCAACGCCCTCTTCAAATGAAAGCTTCGCCTTGCCGCCCAGGTCATATCTCTGCCAGTTTCTGGCTCTGTTGGAGCCCTCGCCCCAATACTCTTTGACGTAAACGCCGTTTACCATTGTGATTGGTGTGGGGCTCTCGTCAAATCTTGCAAAATATCTGCCGAGCATAAGGAAATCTGCGCCCATGGCAAGAGCGAGAGTCATATGATAATCGTGAACTATACCGCCGTCCGAGCAAACGGGGATGTAAATGCCTGTCTCTTTGAAGTATTCATCTCTGGCGGCCGCAACCTCGATGAGTGCAGTTGCCTGACCTCTGCCGATGCCCTTGGTCTCTCTTGTGATGCAGATTGAGCCGCCGCCTATGCCGACCTTGACAAAATCCGCGCCCGCCTTGGCAAGGAAGAGAAAACCGTCTCTGTCAACCACATTGCCGGCGCCGACCTTTACGGTGTCGCCGTATTTCTCACGGATGAATTTCAGGGTCTTTTCCTGCCAGCAGGTGTAGCCCTCGGACGAGTCGATGCAGAGCACATCAGCGCCGGCCTCAACAAGCGCGGGCACTCTTTTTTCATAGTCAAGCGTGTTTATACCTGCGCCCACAATGTAGCTCTTGTTGTCGTCAAGCAGCTCCTGCGGGTTTTCTTTATGCTGGGCATAGTCTTTTCTGAAAACAAAATAAAGGAGATTGCCGTTTTTATCAACGATGGGAAGTGAATTGAGTTTATGATCCCAGATTATATCGTTTGCTTCTTTGAGGGTGGTTGATTCACCCGCGACAATGAGCTTGTCAAGCGGAGTCATGAAATCAGCGACTTTTGTATCCTCACTCATACGGCTTACACGATAGTCTCTGCCGGTAACAACGCCTATAAGCTTGCCGTTGGGCTCACCGTTTTCGGTAACTGCCATGGTGCTGTGGCCGGTAGCCTCAACAAGGTCAAGCACATCTCTGAGGGTGGAATCAGCCTTGAGATTGGAGTCCGATACAACGAAACCGGCCTTGTAACTCTTGACTCTTGCAACCATTGCAGCTTCGTCCTCAATGCTCTGCGAGCCGTAAATGAAGGATATTCCGCCCTCTTTTGCCAGCGCAATAGCAAGCGTATCATTGGAAACGGACTGCATTATCGCGGAGGAAAGAGGAATATTAAGACAGATGGGGCATTCCTCTTCGCCTTTCCTGTACTTTACAAGCGGTGTTCTCAGAGAAACATTGGCGGGAATACATTCCGGAGATGTATAACCGGGTATGAGAAGATACTCGCTGAATGTTCTTGAGGGCTCTTTGCAATAGATTGCCATAATCAATTCACTCCTTATTTATATAGACTTTGTGTACTTGGTAAACTTGAATCTGAGGCCGTCGTACTCGTTCTCCTCCCCTTCGAAGACACATTCCCACTCAGGCATTTCGTCAAGATTGGGGAAATATTTGTCGGCGGGGGAAACGGTGTCAACCTTGGTAATATATGCCGTATCGCAGTACGGAAGCATCTGAGCGTAAACGGAAGCACCGCCGATTATGAAAACGCTGTCGGTATCATAATCATCGAGAGTGCGGATAAGCTCATCTATGCTGCCGCACAGAATAACGCCGTCCTTTTTGAAACCGGGGTCATCGCAGAGCACAATATTCACCCTGTTTTTCAGCGGATTCTCTCCGGGAAAAGATTTAAGGGTGGCAAGGCCCATAACAACAACCTTTCCGGTTGTCTTTTCTTTGAAGTATTTCATATCATCGGGAATATGATAAAGCAGGTCGTTTGCGGAGCCGATGCCCCAGGCGTTATCAACGCACACAATAGTTTTCATATTTCGCCTTTCTTACACCGCTACGGGTATCTTAGCTGTGAATTCGTGATATTTGTAATTTTCTATGGTAAAACTGTCTTTTGTGAAATCGTAAAAATCCCTGACGCTCCTGTCAAGCGTTACGGTGGGGGCGTCATAAGGCGTTTTTTCGATAAGCTCCCTGACTATGGGTATATGCCTGTCATATATGTGAGCGTCAGCAATCACATGAACGAATTCTCCGGGCTCAAAGCCGGTTACCTGAGCTATCATACAGACAAGCGCCGAATACTGGGCGACATTCCAGATATTTGCGGCGAGCATATCCTGACTGCGCTGATTGAGAATGGCATTGAGCTTTCCGCCGGTCACATTGAAGGTCATACTGTATGCGCAGGGGTAGAGGGCCATTTCGCTCAAATCCTGATGCACATAGATATTGGTGAGAATCCTTCTGCTGCCGGGATTATGCTTTAAATCATAAAGGACTTTATCTACCTGGTCCATATCCCCTTCGGGATAGTGGTGCTTAACGCCAAGCTGATATCCGTACGCTTTGCCTATGGAGCCGTTTTCGTCCGCCCAGGAATCCCAAACGTGGCTTGAGAGATCGTGAATGTTGTTGGACTTCTTCTGCCATATCCAGAGGAGCTCATCAACAGCGCTCTTGAGAAAAGTCTTACGCAGGGTGAGCATGGGGAACTCTTTGCTCAGGTCATAGCGGTTAACCACGCCGAATTTCTTGACGGTGTGCGCGGGAGTGCCGTCCTCCCACCTGGGTCTTACTTCTATATCGTTGTCATAAATACCGTTCTCGAGAATATCCCTGCAGGTGTCAATAAAAACCTTATCTGCATAACTCATTCTGTTTCCTCCCCTGTTACCGCAAGCAGCGGTAAAAATTTTTCAAACGCCACGCCGAAGCGGGTGTCGGTGCCTTCATCACAGGTCTTTTTGATTGCGCGGGCAGTGAAATCGAGCGCAGTGCGCGCGGACTCAAAACAGGAGCTCCCGAGTGTGATTGAAGAAACAAGCACGCTCGCAAATATGTCTCCGGTGCCGTAATAGGTGCCGGGGTACCTTTCGGTGAAATAATACTCTCTCCTGCCCTCTCCGGAAACACAGCAGCCGATTTTTTTATCATCAAAAGAGACTCCGGTGATGACAACATATTTTTTGGAGAATCCGTGAAGTCCGTCAGCGAGAGAATCAATAAACTCACGGTCATACTCTTCAGTGTAAGGCGCGCCTGCAATCATGCACGCCTCGGTAATGTTGGGTATAATCAGGTCGGCCTGTTTGCAAAGAGAAGTCATTTTGCCGATAAATGAGCCGGAAAAGCCCTTATAAAGGATGCCTGAATCCGCCATAGCCGGGTCAACGGCTACAAAAGTCTCTTTACCCGAGCCGGAGAACAGCTCAATTATCTTTCTGACATCATCAACCTGCTTTTCACTGCCGAGATAGCCGGAGTAAATAGTGTCCGGGCAGATGCCCAGCGAGCGCCAGTGACGGCAGATTGGGAGAATTTCATCGGATAAATCCCTGAATGTATATCCGGATATATCCCCCGTATGAGTGGAGAGAACGGCCGTAGGCACCGGATTGCACTCTATACCGAAGGCAGAAATAATGGGAATTGCGGCAGTCAGCGAGCATTTGCCGACTCCGGATATGTCGTGAATTGCGGCAATGCGCTTTATAACCGCCACCTCCTCGCGCTCTTGTATATTTGATAAATTATACTAAAAAAATAATGACAATGCAATATTTTTGAAACAAAAAATTCCGCTTTTTATTTTTCGCAGGTTTTAAACAACATTTGTACTTTACTATACTAAAATATGATGGTAAAATAGACAGCAAAGAAAACACCGGAAGGAGCGATTCTGAAATGAAAAAAACCGGTATCAAACTCATCAGTGTTGTGCTTGCCGTTTCGCTTGTTATGGGCAGTTACCTTTCAACAGGCGCCGGCGCGCTCGACCTCGAGAAATCGCTGACGCATATCGGCGTAGGCGCCCTGGGCGGCATAGTAAAAGGCCTTCTCAGCGGCATTTGCGCCATAGTGCCCGACAGCGCAAACACAAAAAAGGTAAGTGAAAGAGAATCCGAGAATTTTTACTCCGGCACCGACTCAATGCTCGCTTCCCCCGCCGAAGGCGCAAAATGGGAGCTTGGATACTCCAAAGCTTCTCTGGTACCCGATGATATTCTTGACAAGGGAACGGAATACTACCTCGGAGGCTTCCTCACCCTGGATAACGGAATGAACAATAAAATTGAGGAAGTCATAGACGATATGCAGGTGAGAGCCATTGCGCTCTCGGATTCAAGCGGCAGAGGCGTGAGTGTATTTGCCAATATTGACTGCATAGGCTTTTGCAACAGCGACATAAGAACTGTAAGAAAATATCTTGAGGATCTCAATGTCGGCGTCACATTCAACTCCGTCAATATTTCCTCAACACACTGCCACAGCTGTATTGATACGCAGGGCCTTTGGACAAACACGTTCAAAAAAATATTCGGCAATCTCTTCAAGTCTTACATTCCCGGAGTTAAGCTCGAAAAGGGCGCTAATCAGGAATGGCTTGACTCGGTCTGCCATATCGTTGCCGAAACCATAAAAAGCGCCGTAAACGATATGACTCCCGGCAAGCTGACCTACGCGGTTAAAACTCTTAACCCCGAATACTTCAGCAACAGAAACAGAAAATCATCTACAAGCCTCTGCTCTGATATGTCAAGGTTTGTATTTACGCCCTATGACAGCGCCAAGAAGCCCACAATGCTTGTAAACATTGCCGCTCACCCCGATGTGGTAGGTCTTGCAACAAGCGATCCGCAGGATAACGGCAGGCAGCTTTCCGGCGACTATGTTTACTACCTCGGCAAGAGGATTGAAGAGGGCGGATTCAACTTTATGTTTATCAACGGCGCTATTGCCGGCATCTACTACGGCAGAGGCCTTTCAAACGACGGCGTTGATTTGGAGAGAAGATATATGCAGGCCGTAAGATACGGCACGGAGATGGGCAATATCGCGCTGAGCCTTACAAAGACCTATGATGAAATCTCCGCCCGGGCAGACTGGGAAACAATAAGAAAAGAATCCGAAGGCAACAGCGATTACACGCTCTGGTTCGAGGGCTGGGAGCCTGTATCGGAGCGTGAGCTGAGCCCTCTGCTCAATATCAGGATAAAAGAGATTCAGGTGCCCGTAACCAATCCTCTGATAAAGCTTGTGGGCAAGCTCGAGCTGACAAGCTACGATAATTATAAAGAAGGTCTGTCCAAATACTATATGTTCTCCGAAGTAGGTTACGCTGAATTCGGCGATGTTAAAATCGCAATGGTGCCCGGCGAGCTTGTTCAGGATGTGATGTACGGCGGCGCCTCTCTCACAGCCGGCGGCTCATTCAGCGGCAAAGATTTCGGTTACCCGTGCATAAGAGATATTTTCGGGAAAGATACAATCTGCTTCGGCCTGTGCAACGACGCATTCGGATATATTGTGCCGGATAATGATTACTCGCTCGCAATTGCAGACGATCACTATCAGGAGCTCATTTCGCTCGGCGACAAAACCGCCTCAACGGTGGTAAAAGGGCTTATGGCAATTGAAGATGAAATAAAATAAAACTGAGAAAATAAAACTGAATTAAGGAGAAAAATATATGCAGACACTGCTTGCTTACTACCTCACATTTATACTTGCGCTGACCTCTGTTTTCGGCCTTGCGGGCGAAAAATACGATGTGTATGAAAACATACGCTACGGCGAGGCGGAGAGAGACCTTGTCACGGTATATGTGCCGAAAAGCGCATACGAAAACGAATACAACGGCTGTATTCTTTACATTCACGGCGGCTCCTGGCAGGGCGGCGAAAAAGAGGATATGGCTCCCCATTGCAAAAAACTCGCGATGAAGGGCTACATCACCGCCACTATGAGTTACTCCCTCTACAGCGATGAAGTATTCGGAGAAGTTACCGCATTTACGATGATTGATGAAATTGACAAGTGCATAGACGCAATCAAGGATTTCTCTGACGAGCACAAGCTCAACATCACAAAAATGGCTACCTCCGGCTACTCGGCAGGCGGTCACCTGTCTATGCTTTACAGCTATTCAAGGCCTCAGGATTCATCCATAGAGCTTGCCTTCACAGCAAACAGAGTGGGTCCCTCCGATATGGGCGCGGATGTATGGGGCAGTTATTCCCTCGCCTCAATGCTGGCGGGTGTAAAAATCACGGATGAAATGATTGAGAGCGGTGAAGCTCAAAGAATTGCCGACTCCGTCTCCCCCGTCGCGTTTGTCAATGACGACACAATCCCCTCAATCTACGCATACGCAGGCAATGACATGCTCGTAAACGCAAACAACAAAAAAGCGATGAACGAAGCATTTGACGCCTGCAGCGCGGAGCATGAGTTTATCTTCTTCCCCATTTCAAACCACGGGCTTCTCCTTGATCCCATAAGCGAAATGATGTATTACAGAGCGCTTTATTCTTACTGCGATCAGTATTTCGGATATTGATAAGACAGGCGCATTAACCGGAAAAAAATTATAAAAGACTAAAGGTGTTTATTATGCATTCACTCGGTTTACCTACAAAAGCGATGTCGGTCATCCTTTCCGCGTTGCTCGGCTTTTTCGGGTCGATAACCGGATTCAGACCCGGCAGGCTTGAATCTCTGAGATCGGTCACAAAGGCGGCTGATAATTATTATCTTATGGACTACACCTATGACTATGATCTTGATACTCTGCTCGAAAGCAAAACGGGCAACTCAACCACCGCGGGGCTTCTGCTTTACGCTTTTGCGGATGTTTTTCTGCATCTGAACCCCGGAGCAAAAAAGATAGTTTCTCAGCTCGGGCTTTACGGCAAAATAGACAGCAGGAAAGTTTCAGAGCTTGTGCAGCCCCTTATGAACATAACCGGATTCGGGTGCACCGCTTTCAACGCCACGGCTCCGCGCGGTGACCGTCTCTTTGCAAGGAACTACGATTATATGGACTCTCCGGGTATAACCGTTTGGACTCATCCGAAAGACGGTTACGCCAGCGTTTCGACCGTTTCGCTCTATTTTCTCGGATACGGTGAAGGCTTTATGCCCGATAATACGCTCACCGCTCTTCTGACGCTTTTAGCCCCATACATTCCCGTTGACGGAATGAATGAAAAGGGGCTGTCAATAGGCGTGCTTGAGCTTGAAACTCCCGAAACGTTCATTCAGACCGAAAAGAAGGATATCACTACCACCGCCGTCATACGCACCGTGCTTGACCACGCTGCAACGGTTGACGAGGCGATTGAGATATTCAACAAATACGATATGCACGACCTCCTCGGAGGCGAATGCACATACCATTATCAGATAGCCGACGCTTCGGGCGCAACCGCGGTCATTGAATTTGTAAACGGTAAAACAGTTGTGCTCAGGCCGGGCAGGTCAGGCACGATTGTTTCGGCAAACTACTGGCTTTCAGAAGGGGTTGACGACCCGGACGGGCTCGGGCACGAAAGATATGAAACAGCCGAGAAAATGCTCAGAAGAAAAAACTATAAAGTAACCGAAAAAGAAGCGATGAATATTCTTGACGCGGTTCACGTTGAAGACGAGGATATGAACGGATATATCTGCTCAACACTCTGGAGTATCATATTCAACTGCACCGATAAGACCTTCACCGTCTGCCCAATGCATGACTACGGCACTCAGTTAAGGTTCTCCGTCAGCGAACCGCTTAAAATTCAATAATACAACAGCAAAAAGCAAAAGCCGCTGCAGTAAAAAAACTGCGGCGGCCTTTATTATATCTGCAAACACACGCGGCGTTCAGATTTTACCCTTCATAAGCTTTGAGAGCGGTTTATATGCCGCAATGCACAAAACGGCATCTATTATCCCCTTGACAAATGTAAAGGGCACATTGAAGATAAGCAGGCAGTTGAAAAGAGCGTTTGAGGTGGGGACTTCGGCAGCCCGGGGAAGAATCTCCTTGTACATGCCTATTATAGCCTCAAGCGGAAGATGGTAAAACTTAACATAAGCGGGATACACAACAAAGTAGTTGAGGGGCAGGCAGACCGCTCCCATAACCGCCGCACCCGCAAGAGAAGCGATGACCGCGCTTTTGAGAGATTTGTTTTTGCCGTAAATCAGACCCGCTACAAGCACAAATGAAGCGCCGAGCAGGAAGTTGCTGAGCTCTCCCACAAAAGCGCTGGTAGTGCCTTTGATAACAATATGAAGTAAATTTTTAATAAGCTCAATGACTATACCGTAAAACGGTCCGAGCGCGAAAGCTCCGAAAAGCGCAGGCAGGTCTGAAATGTCAAACTTAATGAATGCCGGCATAACAGGGACCGGGAATTCTACAAACATAAGCACGAACGCTGCGGCGGAAAGCACTGCCGTAAGAGTGATTTTAAATACATTTCCCGATGATTTGTTCATTTGTATTTCCTCCGGAATAAAAAATGCTCCGACATCAATCGGAGCATAAGCAATCGGAAACATATCATCCTCTCACATCCGGACTTTAACCGTCGGTTGCGGAATCTCACCGCATCGGCCTCAATGAGGTTCGTGGACTTTAACCACCGGTGGGGAATTGCGCCCCGCCCCGAGAATTGTCTTTCTTATTATAACACCGAATATGATTATGTCAATAGGCAATCAAAAGGAAAACCGGGTATTCCCTTGCGAAGCATTGACAAAATACTGTATCAGTTGTAAAATATTATACAATATATTGTGTGCGGAGGTGAAAATGATGGAAAAAAAGCGCTGTATAAAACTGCTCTCGGTTATTCTGTCATTATGCCTCCTTGTCTTATGCCTGAGCCCTGTCATTGGCTGCTGCCATAACTGCAGCGATGACGACTGCGTTATATGCAGGGCTGTCTGCGCCGTTTTACACCTTATGAAAACAGCGGGCGTATTCACCGCAATATACGCGCTCGCTCTTTATATAAACTCCGCGCGCATCAGCGGGCAGAAAAAGGCCGGCACTGTCACCGCGTCCAGCCCCGTTGAGCTTCACACCGTTATACTGTCCTGACTTTCCGGCTGATACAGAATACAAAAATATTATATCAACCGGAAAGGAATAAAAAATGATAGAAATAAAGGGCGTGAGCAAGTCATTTAAAAATGAGACTGCTCTCGACTATAAAGACCTCACTTTTGAAGCCGGAAAGTCATATATGCTTCTCGGCGCATCGGGTTGCGGCAAATCCACGCTGCTCAATATGATTGCGGGCATTCTGTCACCGGACAGGGGCAGAATCATAATCGACGGCAAAGATATGAGCGCCGCCCCGCAAAAGGAAAAAGACAGATTCCGCATAGAGAAAATCGGCTTTATTTTTCAGGATTTCAAGCTGATAAACGAAATGACAGTTGCCGATAACATAGGCATTCTGCGCCTTGAGGGCATCGACACCTCGGGGATGGACAGCCTGCTCACGAGGCTCGGCATTGCAGAAAAGAAAAACAAGAAAGTTAAAACGCTCTCCGGCGGGCAGAAACAGAGAGCGGCTATTGTCAGGGCGCTTGTAAAGCAGCCGGACATAATACTTGCCGATGAGCCTACCGGCAACCTCAATTATTCAATCGGCGAGCAGGTAATCAAAGAGCTTACTCAGGCGGCAAAGGGCAAAACTCTGATTGCCGTAACTCACGATGAGCGGCTCAGGCCGTATTTTGACTGCGTGATTGATATGAACGACATTACTGGGTCGCCCTATGACGTTGCGCAGGGAAAGGCGGTGGAATGAGATGCTGTCTTTCGCTCTTAAAAACATGGCAATCAAAAAAATACAGGTTATACTGATTGTTATATCAATAGTCATCTCAGCAGGCGTTGCCGTGCTCGCGTATAACACTTCAAACCAGGTGCGCGACGGTATAACAGACACCGCGGGCTGGTACTCCGCAATCATAGGCCCATCCGGCAGCAAAACACAGCTGGCAATGAATACGATGTATTTCACGGATGAGCCGCTCGGCACAGTTCCCTACTCCGTTGTCGGCGCTCTTCAGAGAGACAGCCGCGTAAAAAAGGTCATCCCCTACGCTATGGCAGACAACTACAACGGCTACAGAGTGGTAGGCACGGCATCCGCTTACCTTGAAAGCAAAGAAATACTTGAAGGCAGAATGTTTGATGACAGCGGAGTGTATGAAGTGGTGCTCGGAGCAAGTGTAGCAAAGGTCTGCGATGTCAGAGTCGGAGATGAAATATTCACCAGCCATTCCGCTTCAGAGGAGCACACCGAGCCGCTGAAGGTCGTCGGCATACTGAAAGAATCTCACTCCGTTTTTGACAGAACGGTATTTACCCAGCTTAAAACAATATGGGAAGTACACGAGCACGGTGAGCATGGCGAAGAAGAGGAACATGAGCACGGCGAAATGAACGGCGGTATATGCGCCGCGATAGTAACGACTCAAAACCCCGCCTACGCAATGGCTCTCGTAAATGAATATGACGGAAAGATTATCACCGATGATGACGGTGATCAGGTCACACTGCAGGCAATAGAGCCGATGGAGACAGTGAGATCGATTCTTGAAGAGGCAGACTCAACCAAATACATAGTCTACGTGCTGTGCGCAATTATTCTTGTGATGAATGTAATGGTTATATCCATAATCACGCTGCTCAATATGTATAACTCTGCCAAGGAGATTTCTCTTATGCGGCTTATCGGCATAAGTATGAAAAAAATCAATCTCCTGTATATACTTCAGAACGGGCTTATAGGCATCGTCTCGGTCGCGCTTGCTTTCGCGGTGTCAAAAATATGCCTGCTCTTTATGGACAGCTACGCCTCTTCAATGGGCGTTGTGCTCGATACTGCGAGGATTTACCCGGCGGAATGGGTAATACTCGCTCTGGTATTTGCAATAGCGGTTTTACCAACCGTTGTCTGCACCTTTGTAATGGCACGGCGCGACAGCATAAATGAATGAGGTGAGAAAATGAAAATAAAAAAACTGATTGCGATAATAATCGCCGTTGTCACGGTTGTTACGTTAGGCGCCTGCTCAGGCAAGAACACAGCCGTTCAGTCGCCGGACGGCATCAACAAGCTCAGCTTCAAGGCCGCCATGAGCTACAAAAACCTGAAAGAGCTTGACGGACAGACTGTTACAATCAACGGCTATCTTGCCACAAGCTCTCCCGCGGACGGTTCATTCATATTTCTTATGAATCTCCCGTATCAGAGCTGCCCTTTCTGCAAGCCGAACACTTCGGAGCTGTCAAACACACTGGAGGTTTACCCCAAGGAGAATGAAAGGTTCGATTACACAAACCAGGCGGTAAAAGTAACGGGTAAACTTGAAGTCGCGCCAAGCGAAAAGGAAGCTTTTACCGATCAGTACGGGTATGAATTCAACTTCAAGATAGTTGACGCCGACTACAAGATTCTTAAAGCGGATGAGCTCGGAGAGAATTACGCCCTGTGGGCAAAAATCGCCGAATCGGATATAGTAAACGAAATATACAAGATGTATGATTATCTTTATTTTGTGTGTGAATGGGATAAATGCTATGTAGATTCCTGGACTGACGAGGAAGGTAGCCACAGCGGATTTTATCTCTTTGACTCCGACGCGAAACACCATCTGTGGGATAAAGACGGTCAGTATCATTACGCTGCAGAAGACGGATATTTTGAGGGAATAATCAGCAAAATAAACGCGGTTGACCCAGAAGCGTTTTCCGACCTGACGGAAAATGTTGCGAAATGTAAGACGCTCTCTGAAAAAGCAATTAAAGAGCTTGAGAACGGAAATTATACATACGAAGAAAAATATCTTGAAAAGTTCGGGCACGAAGACCTGGTATATCATCTGAACAAAAGCGACGAACTGACAGCGGAGTATGACGCTCTTTACTATGAATTTGCCAACTGGCTCGGAAGCTGGGAAATGTAAAACATAATGAAACAGTGCCCGCTGCAGGCAGCAACCTGCGGCGGGCGCATTATAAAAAAATACGGTCAAAGTAAATCGGCAAAATAAAATCTTGATTTTTCCGAAACAATGTAATATAATATGCAATGCTGTTTGGAAAGAATAACCGGGGTGTAAGAACCATGTTTACCGCTTCGCTCGTAATATGCGCCGCGCTGCACCCCTCTTTTAAAATTTAATATCGGGGTGTAGCGCAGATGGTAGCGCGCTTGGTTCGGGACCAAGAGGCCGTGGGTTCAAATCCCGCCACTCCGACCATAAAAGCCGTAGGAGCTTTTGCTTCTGCGGCTTTTATTATTGCAATGATAGAATGA
>JAEEGL016028653.1_pt1 | contig 16779 bp, 12 predicted proteins | sample 9134231 | NCBI WGS metagenome assembly JAEEGL01 (sample SAMN16246548, study PRJNA631951) | gut metagenome | biome: gut microbiome; feature: rumen; material: fiber-attached | host: Bos | place: Iran: Karaj | collected 2018-10
CAAGAGAGGAGATGTCCGCGGTGCGTCCAAGACCGCAAGGACAGCAGTCATATTCGCTAAGAACGAACCGTCAGTCCGGGTGCTGTCCGCCAGGATGAGGTTCATCAACAACGACATCAAGGGTGCGGAGAAGGAGTGCGACAAGCTCCTTTCGGAGGACCCAAAGGACTTCGAGGCCCTGGTCCTCAAGAAGGACATCCTGGTCAGCAGACAGGACATCCAAGGTGCACTAGATGTTTGCAGGAAGATCCTGGACATCGAGCCGAACGACATCCCTACGATGTTCACCCTTTCCACCGCGCTCAGCGGTACGGGGGACATGAGCGGAGCGATGATGACGCTGAGGAACGTGCTCCGTCTAGAGCCGTCGAGGGAGAACGTGCTGAACGTAGTGGGCTCTATGATCGAGGAGGGCATGTGCAGGGAAGCGATGTTCCTATGCTATGACCTGGAAAGGGACACCGCTCCCGATCCCATGATCAGAAGGCTCAGAGGCAATGCCGAATATGCCCTGGGCGAATACATGAAGGCGTCAGTATCTTATGCAGCCGCAGCAGAACTGGCCCCTCACGACCCCGTAATCTGGCATTCCAAAGGTATGGCCGATGAGGCCAGAGGAGACCTGGATTCCGCCGAGGCATCCTACAACCGCGCTGTTACGCTGGACCTCAACGAATCTCAGTATTGGATATCGAAGGCTTCCATCCAGGAGAAGATGGAGGACCTCTACGGGGCGATAGACTCGCTCAACCGTGCAATAGAACTTGATCCGGATTCCATCTATCCGATAGTCCGCAAGGCGGTGATCCTGGAGAAGAGCGGGAAGTTCAAGGAAGCACTGTACTTCGTCGACCTGTGCGTCGCCATGGAGCCGTCCAACGAGAATGTGGCCCTGATGAAGACAAGGATCCTCAGGGAATCCGGAGCAGCAGAGAGTGCTCTGAAGAAGGCCAAGGACATCTACGGCAAGACCAAGTCGGAGGAGTCCGCACTGGAGGTCGCATCGTGCTGTCTCGCCCTGCGTAAGAGGGCCGAGGCACTGGATGTGGTCAGTGAGGCCCTTACAAAGTATCCCGACTCCGCTCGTCTGAGGGCAGCCATGGAGTCGATCCATGAAGGTTCTGTGGAGATAGAGGATCAGGCTAAGGAAGAAAAGGAGATCACCGAGGAGGATCCCGAGGCGATCAAGGCCATAGCGGAATCGATGTTGGCCATGGGCGACTACAGGAGTGCCCAGAGGCAGATTGACCGCGCCATATCCCTCGGAGGAGACGACATCTCCTACATCTGTCTCAAGGCAGAGATCCTGATCCGCTTAGGCGAGTTCAGCAACGCTCAGAATCTGGTCTCCGACGCATTGAAGGACAATCCAAAGAGCGGTGTCCTCCACGAGTCCATGGGAGACGTCAAGATGGCCAAGTCCGAATACAGAGGGGCCCTTCAGGAATATGAGAAGGCTATCACGCTGGGGCTCAATCTGCCATCTGTCCTAGCTAAGAAGGGAGATGCCCAGCAGGGACTGGGCTATTACGACAGGTCCATCGATAGTTACACAATGGCGGTGGCCAGGGACAAGGACAACATCGATCTCCACTATACTCTCGCTTTCAAGCTCTATGAGAGGGGATACATGGCCCGCGCCGAGAAGGAGGCCAAGGAGATAATCGACCAGGCTCCGGACGATGCGCGCACGATCATCCTGTTCGCCAAGATCGAGAGGGAGTCGCGTAAGGACCTGGGAATCATAGATGCGTACAAGATGTTCAAGGCAAGCAGCATCAAGGACAAGGATGCCATCAGGGAGATGGTCGAGGTCCTGAACAGCGCCGGTCACGACGAGGAGGCCAGGAACCTCATCAGGGATGAGCCTGAGAAGTTCGAGGATACGAGGCTCAGGAGGTCGGCAGAGAAGGTGCTCCGCCGCGCATACGTCTCCAGGACGGAACCCGATGATGAGGATCTGTTGCTGTCCCTCGGATTCGACGGAGCTGATCTGCAAGAGCTGCAGGAATACATCCGCAAGGAAGCTCCGTACGGCGAGATCGTCCCCGGTTCCCCCGAGTTCCAAAAGATGGAGCATGCTTCAAACGATGTTATCATGAGGATGGGCTGGAAGGATCTGGAGTCCAAACCCAAGTTGCCTTTGGACAGGGTCTTCGTGTCAGGTTCCTTCAAGGATGTGGAGGAGGCCAAGCGCCTGATCTCATATGTCAACAAAGCGATGAATGCCAAGGTCATACGCGACGAGTCGCTGAAGATGGTGTTGGACAGGGTCCAGGGTACCAGCGTGTATGAGATAATGAGGGCATGCAAGGTCGGTGTCTATCAGGCCAGACAGATACAGCTTCTGACCGGTGGCGGTCAGTAATCCCTCATTTCTGATTTCATGAATTCCCTGAGTAGGCATGTTGCGTAGTTGCCCTTGGGGAGCGAGAAGTTGAGTTTGTATCCCTCGTCGTTGAGCTCGTAACCGATGTCCTTCAGCGGACAGAGGATCTCCCTCCTGCTGCCCTTGGAGGTGCATCTCTGTAGTCCGGGGATGATGAAGTCCTCGTGGCTGAGCTTGTTTTCCTCGATGACCTTGCGCTCGATCTCTCCCATCTCCCCTTCCGCCAGTTCTCCGTCGGAACCGAAGAGGGTGATGGTTACGAACGCCCTTCCTGCCCTGACCTGTCTGGTGACGAGGTCGATGTTCTTCGAGGTAGTGAGGATTGGATTCTCATGCTGGGGTATCTTGTTAGCATCCAGCGGGATGACTATGTCGCCTTCGACAGGCATGTTGAGCGGGAGTCCGGCATCCATGCGTCTGCTGAGCATCTCGTTGAATAGCCATGACTGATATGCGTGGACGAACATCATCTGCAGGTTCGCAGGGACGATATCTATGGCCCCAATCCAGTTCTCAGGATCCTTCATCAGGACTCCGACCATCATCCTCTCGAATGCCATAGCAGGAGGTATCGTGTGGAAGATCTTGTCCCACTCCGTGACGTCTGTGGAGGCAAGCTCCTGTCTTTTTAGGCGGAGCCTCTCCTCCTCTTCGTCGGTTGTGAATGTGATATAGGTCATGGCGGCGCCTTTGATGTCGCCGCGTACGAGCCTTTCTCCTACCAGATGGGTGACGGGTCTGACCGCTCCGAACCTCTGGACTCCGAAGTAATTTGGGAATCCCCCGGTCTTCTTGATTATGCCGATGTCCTGGTCCACGACGTCCTTGATGAGGGAATGGTCCATGGTGCAGACCTTCACGGTTATCTCGAAATCGTTGCCCACAAGGTCTCCGATATCGATTCCCCTAGCGCCTCTGTAGATGTCCTTGATCTCAAGGTCCTTGAGGTCCACCTTCTTCCAGAGGTCCTCAGTGCCGTAAACGGACATCAGCTGCGTGGTCACAGCCCTCTTGTCCTTGGTCCCTGCGAAGCCGATGCGGTCCCTGGACACGCCCATGCAACGGGACATGAGCCTGACCATGCGGTTGGTCTCCCAGTTCCTGGCGGTAACGGTAGCTATAGAATAATCGCCGTTGTCCTTCTGCCTGGGTGGACTGGAGATCTCCCTGACTATGAAATCCTCTGGTAGCGTCTTGAGATGACCGCCCGTACCATCGGTGTCGCACAGGTAGTTGTGCATCCCGATGCCGGTCTCGGCCGTTATGCACTTGCGATACATCAGTATCAGCTGGAGTAGTACTTGGATACCGCTTCCGCCGCCTTCTCGATCGCCTTTGCGGGGTCTCCCTTGGAGACCTCTACGTAGAGAGCACGGTCGATAAGCTCGGGGTGCTGATCGATATATCTGACGAGTTTGACGTTCGAATCCTCATTCAATGCCTTGATCATGGGGGTGATAAGGGTCATGTTGGGATCCTTGAACCCGACCTTGATGGAGGTCTTTGTCTTCTCGATGAGATAAGTCTGCATGACCAAAGGCATTGTCACGGCTTATTTATATTTTATAGGAGGAAGTGCGACATCACGAGGATGGTATCCGTGACGGTCCTCATCTCTTTGGCCTCGTCCACTGATGCCCAGACGTATTTCTCGTTCTCCTCGTTGAGTACGACGTCCTGGCCGCCTGCATCGAAATGGAACGGATACACTTTGAACAGCGTCTTTCCCTCGCGCACATACAGCGGATCCATCTTCCCGAGCGGCGCATCTACGTTTATCGCGGTTTCCTCGAAGATCTCCCTGCGGGCTGCTTCTTCCGGGGATTCGCCGGGCTCAATCTTACCTGCGACGAGCGACCAGTATCCAGGGAAGGAATGGTTCTTTTCAGGACGCTTCTCCAGAATGCATTTGCCGTTCTTCGATACCACGGAGGAGACTACCTCCTTGTAGGTGATGCCCTCAATGTCGACGGTGCCCGCACTCGCGTTCACATTGACGATGTCCCCGTCCTCGAATATCCTGACTGAAGGGATCTGATCGATCATGGGGATGGATGAGATTACCGCACCGGTTGCAACGATGGTCTCCGCATTCTCGTTAATGACTGCGGCAGGCTCCTTGCCGTGGACCATCAGGTCGTACATGACATAGGATCCCACAGTGCTTCCCTTTCCCTTGGGGAAGACCAGGATCTTCCCGGCTACGTTGCCGTCCCTTACCCTGAGGTTTCCGGTCGAGCCGTCCACACCTCCCAGGAAGCTGAGGGGTTCGTCGAGTTTGATTACCTCTCCTCTGGCCTTGCCATTGGATATGCTGCGTCCCTGGAATATCACAGTACCAACTCCATCAGGGATGAGATGTCCCTGCACATGGCCCTTTGGGAGCACAGTGTGGGAAGGTAGTTGCCTGCTTTGGCAGAATTCGTGGCCGTCCTCTCGAACGTCCCCTCGATCGGTGCCACCACCATGCATGTGTCCGCCAGGACGGGGCCGAATCTCTCCATTATCTTGACATCCTCGGCACATTTCTCCCTGATCTCTGCGGAGGTGCAGAACCACACTTCGATGTCTTTGTTCTTCTTCTCCTTGTCCTTGAGGAACGATGCGATCTGGTGCATCTCCTTCTCGGTGAGATGGGGACATCCGATGGCAATCAGCTGGACGTCATCGGTCTTGTTTAGTTTGTCGTAAGCGGCATCCAATTCCTTCTTGCCGATGTGGATGACCTCCAGATCGGATACGTCGAAGTTGCCCGCTTCCGGAGTGACTCCGTCCACATGATAAAGGGCGATGGATCCCGATGCCGCCATAGCAGCGCACAGTGCCTTCGCCTCTTCGACCTCAGGCGATATGTTCTTGAAGAAGGGGACACCGGATCCGATGGCCATTCCAACGGCCTGGCCGAGTAAAGAGTATGAGAAGATGGACCCGTCTATATCTGCATCGATGACTACGGTAGGTTTCCTCTTCTCGTCGAGGTGGAGTCCGTAATTGGCAGTCTTACCCAAGATGGCAGCTGCCAGAGCCCCAGGTCCGCCCTCTCTGTTGGTCCTTGCTCCGATGTAGGAGTTGACGAAACTGAGTGCCGATGATTCCGACCAGGCGACATGATCGCCCATGGACGGTACGTTAGGACCTATGTAAGGTGTGCAGGAACAGGTCTTCTTGATTCCCATCTGGCCATACAGGTCGATTATCCTGAGCTGCTTCTTTGCGAACTCTTCGGGGATGTGCATCTCCCTCCATCTGTCCCTGTCCATTCCGACCGGGTTTAGTGTTGAGGGGACCGAGACCGTCGCTCCTCCGCCGACCAGATCCTCCAGGTATTTGAGCCCGCCATCGCCGATTGTCTTGTATGAGGCTCCGGACAGATGCGCCGATGTGATGTCGATGAGACTGTCCGCCCCGTAGATCTTTCCGAGGGCCGTGACCAGTTCCATGGCCTTCTGCTTGCCTTCTCCCTGCTCGCCGTTCAGAATCGCTTCCTCTTCCCTTGTGAGGTCCATGGGGCTCTATAGTGATACGATATAATAATTGGATGCGGTCCCTCCGCAGCCGGCTCAAAAAGAAATACTACCTCGGGGGTAGAAGGGGGCATGATAACAGGCATTTTCGAGGCTGCCATGCTGGTCTGCTTCGCGGCGTCCTGGCCGTTCAACCTCAGGAAGGCATTCCGCGCACGTACGAACGTGGGTACGAGCATACTGTTCATGAGCATCGTGCTCCTGGGTTACATCTTCGGAGTGGTGAACAAGCTGATCAATGACGACATATCCTATGTGTTGGCATTCTATATCTTGGACATAGGATTGGTATCAACTGGTGTACTAATTTACCTCAGGAACAGGAAGTTCGATTCTAAGAATACTAAAACGTTGGAGTGAGTCGGGGATACTTTTATTATTGACACTAGTTTACTCGCCTCTTAATGCAATCCTTAGAGCAATTGACTTCTATGGCTGAGGCAGGGGACGTGCAGTCCTGCTTTAAGCTTGGACAGGTATTTGCACTCGGAGAGGGAGCGGAGCAGAATGAGGCTACCGCTTTCGATTGGTATCTCAAGGCAGCGAAAGGAGGCAACACTCTGGCCGCTGTCGTTGTAGGTACCTGCTACAACAACGGCATTGTTGTTGAAAAGGACGAGGGAGAGGCCGCAATGTGGCTCTTCCGCGCTTCTCTGAAGGGCAATCTGGATGCTTATCTGGATCTGTTCAACTACTACAAAACGCACGACACGCCCGAAGACGGAGCGGTTTTCGAATATTTCTTAAAGAGATCGGAGGACGATGCGGATGCCGCTTTCATCCTCGGAAAGCTATACGAACTCGGAGTCGGAGGTGGATTCGATCCTGTGAAGGCATATGAATCCTACAAGAAGTCTGAGTCGATGGGAGATCTCGACGGTGCCTGCCAGGTCGCAATCTGCGTTCTCAACGGTACCGGTGTGAAGAGGGATCGTGTGGAAGGGGCTAAGCTTCTCCAGGCGCTTGTTGACGAGAAATTCGTACCTGCGTACCTTGCATTGGCAAAATGCTATGAGTACGGATTCGGGGTGGAACGTGACCATAAGAAGACGTTCGCTCTTTACGAGGAAGCGGCGGGTCTGGGATCCGTCGATGCCATGTACAACCTGGGAAGGTGCTACATGGACGGGATAGGAGTGGCCAAGGATGGCAACTACTCCAATTCCTGGTATTATGTCGCGGCGACCAGAGGTTCGCGCGAGGGATTCTACGGCATGGCCAGGTGCTACCTGGGAGGTGTCGGTGAGGACAAGAACAGGGATAAGGGTATCCAGTATCTCGAGAAGGCAGCGTTCATGGGACAGACCGATGCGATGATCATGCTCGGCCAGCTGTATGCCAAAGGCAAGCAGGTCCCCAAGAACACCAAGCTTTCTGCAGAGTGGTTCAAGATGGCCGCAGACCTCGGAGATGGATACGCCCAGCTCATCACCGGCGATAACTATGCAGAGGGAACCGGATTCAGAAAGGATGCCAAGATGGCCCTTGAGTACTACATGAAATCCGCCGCGCATGGAAACACAATCGCATGCTACAACATCGGAACGGCCTACGCCCTCGGAAGAGGCGTAGAGAAGAACAACGAAGCGTCCTTCGAATGGCTGAACCGTGCTGCTGAGGATAATTTCATGAAGGCTATGTTCTCCGTTGCGGAGGCATACTCCAAGGGAAGGGGAACCGCAAAGGATTCCCAGAAGGCGTTCGAGCTCCACAAGAAGCTGGCAGACAGCGGTTTCGGCAAGTCGCAGTACCATGTGGCCTACGCCTACTTCGAAGGAGTCGGAACCGACAAGAACGATAAGCTCGCATTCGAGTGGTTCAGCAAGGGTGCCGAGACAGGGAACGTCCTCTGCCAGTACTACACAGGATACTGTTTCGCCAACGGAATCGGAACCAAAGCCGACGAGAAGAAGGCTCTCATCTGGTATACCCGTGCCGCAGAGCAGGGACATGTGGTCTCCAGACAGATTGTCGAAGGGGCCACCGGCAAGAAGATAGAGCTCAAAGGTGACGAGTCTCCCTTCCAGTCCTATCTCTTCTCTGCCAACAACGGCGATCCCGATGCGATGTTCATCGTCGGACGCTGTTATCTCGACGGAGTCGGAACTGAGAAGGATCCTGCCGAGGCCAAGAGATGGTTCAACAAGGGTGCCGCAGGCGGAAACCTTGCATCCAAGAGAGCGCTCCTCCAGATGAGGAACGCAGGGCTCTGAGTAAACAACGGGGGAACGATTCCCCCTTTCTTACATTGTTTTTTCTAGTATTTTTATCAACTAGGGCGGTCACAGTTTCCAGTTTTGTTATAATGTAAGCATATTAGAAATGGGCAGTTGTGACCGATTCGAAATCGATAAATTATCATTTTTTGAAGATTCTTTTTAAGCAAAACAGGGACTGATAATTAACCCAGATAATTGAAGATAGTATGATATAACATATTATTATTTAATACTTAGTTGGATGTATAGTACTTTTTTAATAGAAAGGATTGGATTAATCGTCCGATAATATGGAGTCCAAGCAAATCGCCATAATCGCAGTGGTCATCGTGGCCATTGCCGCTATTGCTGGAGCTTTTGTTCTCACCCAGGGAGGTCATAATGATGAGCCCGGAGAGATCACAGACGCTTACGGCAATGTTATCAAGCTCGACAAGATCCCTGAGAGGATCGTTTCAACAACAGTTACGGCCACAGAGAACATTTGTGACCTCGGACTGAGGGCCAACCTGGTCGGAGTCAGTCTCAACAGCCATGTTTATGAAGTGACTACAAAAGTTACTGGAGTACCTCTGACTTTCGATTACCCAGCAACTATTGAAGCTGATATAGAGTCTGGAAAACTGGCTTCTGTCGGAACCTCCAACAAATGGACAGCAGAGACTGTTGCTAAATGCGACCCTGAGCTTGTAGTCATGGAAATGAATCAGATTTCTACCGCCGAGACTCTGGCGCGTATGACGCAGCTGCAGAGCCTCGGAATAACTTGTTGTGTCCTCTCTAGTGAGAACACTTGGGAAGATATCAATGGCAACATCACCTTGCTTGGAGAGCTCTTCGGAAAGCAGACGCGTGCCAAAGAGATTACCAGTGCAGCGGACCATGCTGACAAGACAATTAGGGACGCCGTCGGCAAAGTATCTGGTCTCAGGGTAGCACACATCTGTTTCTGCTGGGGAACTTACTACATCTATAACGAGTCTGGACCGATGAATGTTATGCTCAATCTCGGATGCACCAATGCTCTCCCCACAACTTCTTCGTTCGCTACAATCACTACCGAGGCGATACTCGAGGCAAATCCCGATTTGATTATCTTCGATGATATGGCAACCAACCTCAACTGGACGGATGTTATCGCAGAGTGGAAGGCAGACGATATCATGGGTAACGTCAGTGCGATCAAGAACAACAACTTCTATTGCATGGAGTACCAGCCATTCCAGGCCACTTCGTATACTACCATTCACTATGTGATGGGAGAGGCGATAGTCGCTACCGCGGTCGCACACGAAAAGCTGGGCATCGATCTGCCCAACATCATCACCAGCGCGAAGTGGGTAGATTATATCTCCTGGCTTGACGAGAAGATCTGAAACATGAGGGGTTGACCCCCTCTTCTTTCTATTCAAGAGGAATAACATGGGCGAACAGACTGTTGCCAAGGAAATGAGCAACGTCAAACAAGCAAAAAAGCGCGCAGTCCTTCTGATAGTTCCGGGGATTTTTGCAGTCATCCTTCTTTACATCTATTCGTTGACTATAGGAGCATACAGTATCTCTTTTGAAGAGGCTCTAAATAACTTCATAGAGATAATCTCCACTCTGGGCAACCCTGAGGATCTTGGGGCTAAGGTTATAATGCAGTTGAGGATGCCACGTTCTTTGGCAGTAATCCTGGTCGGAAGTGGACTGGCGATAGCCGGAGCGGTCATGCAGGCTCTAATCCACAACCCGCTTGTCGATCCGTACGTCACTGGAGTATCATCCGGAGCATCATTCGGAGTCATTCTTCTGACGCTGGGCGGTGTCATATCTGCCACTGATTTTACAACCATGTGGTTCATCCCGATTGGCGCAGTTGTAGGAGCCGTAGGCGGATTCATGGTCACAATGCTTGTTGCGGAATCAGCAGGTGGAAAAGCTATGAGTTACGTTCTGGGAGGTACGATTATAGCCGCGGGACTGAGTGCTGCGACAACCCTGATTTTATCCTTCAACGCAGACAGGATGCACAGTATCACCATGTGGATGTTTGGAAGTTTCTCATCGATAACATGGAACAATATTCTGGTTATGATCGTTCCGATTGTTGTGATTCTATTCTTCATCCTGCTTCAGGCCAGGAAACTGAACGTCATGCTTTTAGGTGAGACGCAGGCGCAGTATCTGGGAATGAATTCTCACAATTACAAGCGCAACATGCTCATATTGACCGCTGTGCTTACTGCATTCTGTGTAGCATTCTGCGGTACCATCGGATTCATCGGATTGATCGTCCCTCACCTTTGCAGAATGGTGGTCGGTGGAGATCACCGTGTGCTCATACCTACCAGTATGGTCGTGGGTTCGGTAGTTCTGTTAGCGGCGGATATCATCTGTAAATCAGGTACGGCCGGAGAGCTTCCAATCGGTGCGATAACCGCCGTGGTGGGAGTCCCGTTCTTCGTCTATCTGATGGTAAAGGAGGGAAAGCGTTATGCAATGTGACGATACCGCATCGGGACAAGATATTCTTGATGTCGAGCAGATGTCCTTCGCATATGCGGAGAAGCCTAATCTTACCGATATCACCATAGAGATCAAGCCCGGAGAGTTCGTTGCGATCCTGGGCAAGAACGGGTCGGGAAAGACAACCCTGATGAGATGCGTGAACAAGATTCTGAAGATAAAGAGCGGTTCAGTGCATATCTGCGACGAGGACATAGTGTCCCTGCAGATGGCAGACATTGCTAAACTGTGCACCACGGTTCCTGCCGATGCACCTTTGGACTTCTCTCTCAAGGTGAGGGATTTCGTCTCTTTGGGAAGAACTCCCTTCGTCAACTCGCTCTGGTGGGAGGATGAGGAGGATGAGCGGATAGTCAATCAGGCGATGAGTGATTTCGGTATCAGTATGTATGCTGACAGGAGGCTGCATGAGCTCTCCAGCGGAGAACGTGCAAGGGTACTGCTCGCAAAAGGAGTCGTGCAGACGCCCAAGCTCATGCTGGTCGACGAACCATCTGCCCATTTGGATATCAAGTACAAGGTCCAGGTCATGGAGCTCTTGAAGATGCTATCCGAAAAGGGCATGGCAATCCTGATGGCGAACCACGACATCAATCTGCTGACCAGATTCTGCGACAGGATCCTACTTCTCCATGAGGGGGAGATCATCGCGGACGGAAAACCAAACGATGTCGTCACACAGGAGAACATCCGCAAGGTGTTCGATATCGAAGTTGAGATCGTACAGAGCGGCGGTGTCAACTACATCCTACCGACCGGTTCGACAGGCTGGGGTGAGGAGAACATTGAAAACTGAGATGAGGGGGAGCCTGACGGAGGATTTCATTTCCTGTCCGTCAGCTCCTCTATAATCTCTTCCATTTCGATGAACATTTCTTTCAGTTTATTCAGATACTCTTCGGATGCATCCCACATGCCCCTTCCAATCGCTTCCTGGAGCGTGTTCAGGATATTCATCGTGGCGTAAGGGTTCACTTCGTTCATCCATTCATGGACATCCTTATCGAAGAGATATCCGTCCGCCAGGGCGTTGTACATCCAATCCTCGACAATGTCTGATGTCGCATCCCAGGCCATCGTGTACTCGGTTATCTTGGCCATCTCCGATGCCCCTCTGTAGCCGTGCTCCATGAGTCCGTTGGTGAACTTAGGGTTCATCACCTTGGCCCTGAACAGGAACCTGAGTTCTTCCTGTGTGCTGCGGACCTTGGTGTTCTTGGGGTCGGAATCGTCCCCGATGTAAGTGGTGGCATCCTTGTTGCCATAGGTCCTGACAAAAGCGTTCATTCCGCCCAGGTATTGATATACGTCATCTATGTCCAGTATGTCTATCCCTCTGCTGGGGACGTTCTTGACCGTTGCCTCCACCTTGCTGAAGCGTCTTATGAAATGATCCTTGAGCTGTCTGCCGAAATCCCCTTTAGCGTATGCATAGCTGCTGAAATCCGCATAGACATCCGCCAGGTCGGAAGTGTTCTCCCACATGCTGTTCTCTATCAGATTGCCAACGCCGTTTCCGTAGGTCCCGAGAGCTTCTCCGAAGATCCTGATGCTGTTGTTCTTGCGTGCGAGATCGGGCGAGATCCCTTTCGAGATGTCCTCGATGATGTCATGACGAAGATTGGCCGCAAGTGCGTTCTCCTCATCGGATTCGTCAAGGTTGGCGATTGTTTTGACCGCTTCATCCAACAGTTCTATCGTAGCAGGGAAAGTATCTCTGAAGAGTCCGGTGATGTTAAGGGTGACATCGACCCTAGGTCTTCCGAGCTCAGATACGGGGATCACCTTCAGATCAACTACTTGTCCGCCATGCGAGGACCAGACAGGTTCCATTCCGAGAAGCCAAAGGATGTAAGCGGCATCGTCGCCGCCTGTCTTCATCATATCTGTTGCCCAAACGACTATCCCTATTTCCCTGGGGTAGCTCCCGTGATCCTTCACGAATTTCTGAATCATCTGTTCAGCCAGATTCTTTCCGATCTCCCAAGAGGTCTTGGTGGGCACCGTTTCAGGATCCAGGCTGTAGAAGTTCCTACCCATGGGGAGGATGTCCGCATTGCCGCGCTCAGGGGCACCCGAGGGGCCGGGGATCACATACCTTCCGTCCAGACCGTCCATCATATGGTCGACCTCGTACGACATCCTGTTGATGTTCGGAACCAGCTTTTCGCATACGTACGTGATTGATTTCCGGAGGTCGTCATCTATCTTCCCGTAGCGGTCTTTTATGTCTTTTATACCGAGCTCCGCATCGAAATCATAGTCCTGGTGCAGACGTTCGATGAACTCTCTCAGCGAAGAATCGATGGCCCTTAGCTTCTCTGAATTCAACTCTCCTTCGTCGTCTATGGATGAGGGATTCTCGATCAGTTCACGGATGTCGTATCCGGCGTTGCTGGCGAACGTGTCCCTGAGCGATTTGATATCACCGTTGTCCAGCCTCATGAGTGTATAGATCATCTCGTCGTAGTGCTGAAGTTGCGGGACCCTTCCCAGTATGTGGAGGTCCGAACGCACTAGCGTATCTTCGACTTCGCTCAGGTATTCATGGAGCGGGATGATATACTCCTCGAAATCATCCGGGTCAAAGGTTTCCTCATCGATCCCCAGGTCCTTCAGAAGATTATGCTGTTTGGCAGCCTCGTATATCTGGGAGACCAGGCCTTTCCTCATCTCCTCTGAAGAATCGGATCTGAACTTGAAGTAATCCTGGAGCTGGACCTCAACTTCGTCGAGGTATTCGTATCCGTCCGCCCTGGCCAAGGCCGGGGGCATATGGCCGATGAGCACGGACTCGATCCTGCGCTTGCATTGGGCCCCTTCTCCGGGATCGTTGATCGTGTATGCGTAGACATTTGGTACCGCATCGAGGACGTAATCTGGATTGCATTTGCAGGACATCCCGACATTCACTCCTGGGAGCCATTCCAACGTACCGTGGGTTCCGATGTGGAAGATCATATCGGCCTTGAAGACATGCTTGATCCACCAGTAGTATCCGTTGTATTGATGCTGTGTGAACAGCAGGGGATCATGAGTGTTCTGTTCCATATGCTCGGCCCAGCCCCTCATCGGCTGGTAGCAGACGAACACATTGCCTTTCAAAAGACCGGGGATAATGATGTGGTCCCTATCGGTCATGATGTCGCCGACAGGTTCTCCCCAGTCTGCCTCTGTCATGGTCCTGTCCCATTCCGAGATCCTCTCGTAGTGTTCTACATAGTCCTTCTTAGGGGTGCGGTCCACAGCCTTGCTGCGGACATATTCTATGGGGGAGTTGTCCAGATCGTTTGTGACGTTCTCCAGGATCTCGCTGATCAGCGCCTTTCCGTTCTCAGGGATGTTCTCCACGCTGTATCCTGTTGAATTCAGTCTCTTGAGCAGATCGGATATGCTCTCTATCGTGTCCAGTCCCGATGCACCCCCTATCATCCCTGAATTGGGACGAGACTGCCACATCATGATGGCCACCTTCCTGTCCTTCACTGGTTTTCTCCTCAGAGATCCCCAGCCCTTTGCAAGGCGGCACAGGTGGTCGATACGTTCGTAGATGGGGATGGGTTCCTTCCCGGTCTCCTTTGTCGTGTAGCTAATCGGTACGGAAATGACATTTCCGTCCAATTCAGGATAGATGACATTGGATCCGAATTCTGATCTTTTTATACCGATCTTCTCCTGTTCAAAATCGTGATACTGCCCGTGTATGGCCAGCCCGAAGATGACAGGGACGTCGATTAGTCTGCGGAAACAGCTTTCCTCGTCGATATTAGGGATAATGCCGTCGGCACGATTGATGTTCGCATACCCCGTTTCTGAGATCAGGACGTCTATGATCGCTTTTCCCTCACGGCAGAAGTAGGTCTCGAAAATCCTCTCTGTACCTCCGACCGATCTCATACAGTCGAATGAGCACGCGACAGGGATCGCCTGCATCCCCTTGGATTCCAGGCAGTCCACGATGGCATCGATGTAACCAGAGTTTCCGTAAGCCACTTGGGAGAGTGTGAACATGATCCCGACGGTTATCTTAACCTTTGACAGGCTGCTGAAATACCTCTCGGCATCCTCATTGTTCATCCCTCCGCGGCGGTAGAGGATATGGTCGGGGTACGATTCGGGTTCGGGAGGATCCTCATCAGTATACCCCAGATGCCTTGCTATCCACCAGAATATGCTGACATCGTTTTGGGGGCTCTTGTATATCGAGTACTTCTCGATAGACATGAATTCCTTATCGGTGCCCGAGAAGAGATAGCGGGTCATCATATCCACTTCCAGGCCTCCTGTTATCGGAATGATCAGCGCACCGCTTTTCTTGAGTAACTGGGTGTAAACATCGAATCTGCGGAATTTCCAGGGGTCGCCCATACTGAAGATCATCACGCAATCGGACTCGAGGGTGTCCCTGCATAGTCCCCCGTATCTAAGGGGATCATCATCGCATTCGGTGCTGGTGTAGCCCGAGAAATCGATATCTACGCCAATCAGGTCTTTGAGTTTGGAACCTGATTCTTTCAGAACATTAGGCGGTGTTGAATCCACGGATAGATAGGTTATTCTAATCGCTTTTTCCATGGTTCAATCTCCCCGATCTAGATACTTGGATTATCTGTCCAGTATGAGAGAATTGTGTGGATATTTGAATGGCAAGTATTAGATTGATAGATTAAACACTGGAATCGTTGCTGGCCGAACTTTCAATTAGCAAAAAAATCCTCATTCAGCGATGGTTTTTACTGGAAATGGTCGAATCAAAAGTGTATAGAACAGCAGTGAAATGTTGTACAAAGGTGAAGAAGAGATGAGTGGTCCCGCTGAGATTTGAACTCAGGACCTTCCGGTTATCAGCCGGACGCTCAAACCGTGCTAAGCTACGGGACCAACTATACCCCAGGATAGATAGGTGACATATAAAGGTTGCTTATTGATAGGTTTCCAAGATACGGATTTATATGGAGAATCCGATAAGCTGGCATGGAGCCTTCCTATCAGGAGTCACGCATGCTTCTCCCAAAGAATTTGGCGATTCTTCTCGCAGCGATGCTGATCATCACTTGGGTCGCTATGCTCGTCACCAAATTGTTCTATTATCAGGGCATGTCCATGACGGCCATAATCATCTGCGGTGTGTTCTTTGCGGCATGTGTCCTGATTTGCTTCGGTGCTAGGTTCACAACTACCGTCTATGACGACAGGATCGAGATATTCTACATCGTCAAGAAGACCGTAATTCCCAAATCCGAGATTATAACGACAAGGGTGGGCGAGCTGAACATCATCAAGAACTATTCAGATTGGACCTTGAAGGGTGTGAAGTACAAGACTTACGCAGCAGCGGGAGAGGAGATGGGCATAGGGCTCAAAGTCACAGGAAAGAGGGTCTTCCATCTGTCATCGAAGGACCCCGAGGCCATCGCGGCTCTGCTTCCAAAGGGGGAGTGAGGATGCAGGTAACCTTCCATTGGGTCAGGGTACAGACGTTCTGCTACGCCACAGAGAGGCAGGACCTTTTGGAGGACACTCTGAGAGAGCTCCTCGGGGACATAGAGTTCGAAGAGGAGATCACCGAGAGCGAACATGGGAACACCATGATGATCCTGGAGACCCGCATCACGAAGCAGAGAGAGTTCACAGAGCTGTTCTCGAAGCTTGGCGATGATATCCTGGACAGCATCATTGAAGACATCGACAACCGTGTCGACGAGGATGATATGTTCTATCTGCGTCTCGACAAGCAGAAGGCCGTCCAAGGGATCTACGAGATTGCCCATCACGGGGACGTCATATCCATCTTCGGAAAGGTACAGGCCCATCCTGCAAAGAAAGATGTGGCCGTCAAGGTCCTGACAGAGTTCATCCAGGATATCAAACAGTCTCGTCCTCGATCGGTTCGTTCTTGACCACGAGAGAGCAATCGATTACACGGTGACCCTTGACTGAATTCACAGTTATCGTTGCGTTGTCCAGCTCGACCACGTCGCCTTTGGTGGGAGCTCTCTGGAGCTTGTGCATGATGAATCCTGAAAGCGATGGGTCGTCGTAACCTTCGCGATCAATGAATATGCCCACCTTCTCCATGACATCATCCAGGTTCGCCATCCCCTTGACGATGTAGCATCCTCCGGTAGAAGCGCTC
>JAEEGL017105322.1_pt1 | contig 16779 bp, 11 predicted proteins | sample 9134231 | NCBI WGS metagenome assembly JAEEGL01 (sample SAMN16246548, study PRJNA631951) | gut metagenome | biome: gut microbiome; feature: rumen; material: fiber-attached | host: Bos | place: Iran: Karaj | collected 2018-10
ATAGCGTACTGCATGTTCATCAGACCCACTACGTTCATCTCTACAGCGATCTTCTTCGTGTAGTCTCTGATAGTTGCTACCTGTTCGTCTGTAAGGTTCTGAGAAGGAAGCATACATGCGGAGTCACCGGAGTGAACACCTGCAAGCTCGATGTGCTCCATAACAGCAGGAACGAAGCAGTTCTCACCGTCGGAGATAGCATCAGCCTCACACTCGGTAGCATGGTGCAGGAATCTGTCGATAAGAATCGGTCTGTCGGGTGTAACACCTTCTGCTGCAGCCATGTAGATCTTCATCATATCGTCGTCGTGAACTACTTCCATTCCGCGTCCGCCCAATACGTAAGAAGGTCTTACCATGACGGGGTAACCGATCTTGTTGGCGATCTCGACAGCCTCTTCGACTGTTGAAGCCATACCTGCCTCAGGCATGGGAATCTCAAGCTTATCCATCATGGCACGGAACAGATCTCTGTCCTCGGCAAGATCGATAGTCTCAGGTGAAGTACCGAGAATATTAACTCCGTACTTCTTAAGGTCAGCAGCAAGATTCAAAGGTGTCTGACCACCGAAAGAAGCGATAACACCCAAAGGCTTCTCCTTCTCGTAGATAGCAAGAACATCCTCAAGTGTTAAAGGCTCGAAGTAGAGCTTGTCTGATGTGTCATAGTCAGTTGAAACCGTCTCAGGGTTGCAGTTTACGATGATAGACTCGAAGCCTAACTTCTTCAATGCAAGAGCTGCGTGTACACAACAGTAGTCGAACTCGATACCCTGACCGATTCTGTTAGGACCGCCGCCTAAGATCATGACCTTCTTGTTATTGGAAGAAGGTGACTTATCCTCAGGAATGTTGTAGGAAGAGTAGTAGTATGCAGCATTCTCGGTACCGCTTACATGTACGCCCTCCCATGCTTCCTTGATTCCATACTCGTAGCGCTTGTTTCTTATATCCTCCTCGGATACTTCGAGTATCTTGGAAAGATACTTATCGGAGAAACCGTCGCACTTAGCCTTGCGCAGCACATCCTCGGAGGGAACGCTGCCCTTCATTGCAATGAGTGCATTCTCTTCTTCAACGAGCTCCTTCATCTGCTCCAAGAACCAGTGCTTGATCTTTGTAAGCTCGAAGATCTCGTCGATGGTAGCACCTTTTCGAAGGGCCTCGTAGATAATGAACTGTCTTTCAGATGTGGGGTAAACAAGCTTGGCAAGGAGGTCTTCCTTGGAAAGTTCGTTAAAGTCCTTAGCAAAACCTAAGCCGTATCTGTCCTTCTCAAGACTTCTTATCGCCTTCTGGAAAGCTTCCTTATAAGTCTTACCGATGCTCATTACCTCACCAACGGCACGCATCTGTGTACCGAGCTTATCGGAAGCACCCTTGAACTTCTCGAAAGCCCATCTTGCGAACTTGATAACAACATAGTCACCATCGGGTACGTACTTATCAAGTGTTCCGTACTTACCGCAGGGAATCTCATCAAGCGAAAGGCCGCATGCAAGAAGTGCGGATACGAAAGCAATCGGGAAACCCGTTGCCTTTGAAGCCAATGCGGATGATCTGGAAGTTCTGGGGTTGATCTCAATAACTACAGTTCTGTCAGATACGGGGTCATGAGCAAACTGGCAGTTACATCCGCCGATAACCTGAATAGCCTCGACGATCTTATAAGACTGCTCCTGAAGCTTCTTCTGAACATCCTCAGAGATAGTAAGCATAGGAGCCGAACAGAAAGAGTCACCTGTATGAACGCCGATAGGGTCGATGTTCTCGATGAAGCAGACAGTGATCTTGTTGTTCTTCGCGTCTCTTACAACTTCAAGCTCGAGCTCCTCCCATCCTGCGATGGACTCCTCTACGAGAACCTGGTGAATGAGTGAAGCCTGAAGACCTCTCTCACATACGACCTTGAGTTCATCAACGTTATATACAAGACCGCCGCCGGCACCTCCCATGGTGTAAGCAGGTCTTAATACTACAGGGTAATGAAGTTCTTCAGCGATCTTCAACGCTTCCTCAACGGAATACGCTTCGTGAGACCTTGGCATCTCAATACCGAGTGAGTCCATGGTGTTCTTAAACTCGATACGGTCCTCACCACGCTCGATGGCATCAACCTGAACGCCGATTACCTGAACATTGTACTTATCCAGTACACCGGCCTTGGAAAGCTCGGAACAAAGATTAAGTCCGGACTGGCCTCCGAGATTAGGAAGGAGCGCATCGGGCCTCTCCTGGGCGATTATCTGTTCGATCCTGTTGACATTCAAAGGCTCGATGTAAGTTCTGTCAGCAACATCAGGATCAGTCATGATCGTTGCAGGATTGCTGTTTACGAGTACGATCTCGTAACCTAGTTTCTTCAGAGCCTTACAAGCCTGAGTTCCGGAATAGTCGAACTCACAGGCCTGACCGATGATGATCGGTCCGGAACCGATGATAAGGATCTTGTTGATGTCTTCTCTCTTGGGCATTTGCGTTTCCCCCGTATCTAAAATTTTTATTACCTAAAGTTATGCGTTATCCGAGAAGTATGCTTCTAACCTTCTGCTCCATGTCTTCTTTCTCAATAACGTCTTTGTGAAGTACAGGCTTAGAGGACAGATCCTTGATTGCCTCAGGAACCGGAAGTCCGCTCTCATCAGAAAGCTCGGAGATAACTTCCTCTATGCTCTTTCCTTCACTGAAATTCTCACCTCTCAACGCATCCATAACAGCAGGAGAGAACTTGAAAGGAGATGCCGTTGAAGCAAATACAGTCTTTGTCTCGTCACTGGATCTTTGGTGGTAGCGGTTATAGATGTTAAATCCGACTGCAGTATGAGTATCGATAACGTGATCCGTTCTGTCGTAAACTTCCTGGATCGTCTTCGTTACACCGGTTTCATCAGCAAAACCGCCTACGAAAAGCATCTGCATCTTCTTCAGTGTCTGGGGATCGACCTTATATGATCCCTCCTCATTAAGTGACTTCATCCACTCAGTTACCTGCGCTGCATTCTTATCAGTAATCTCAAATAACAGTCTCTCGAGATTAGAGGAGATAAGAATATCCATCGAAGGTGATGATGTCTTATAGAACTCTCTGTTTCTGTCATACTTACCGGATGAGAAGAAATCGCACAAAACCTTGTTCTTGTTGGAAGCACAGATCAGCTTGCGTACGGGTATACCCATTTGCTTTGCATACCATGCGGCAAGGATATTACCGAAGTTACCTGTAGGGACAACGATGTTGATAGGTTCGCCCTTCTCGATCTTCTCAGTTCTTAAAAGCTCGATGTACGAATATACATAGTAAGCAATCTGAGGAGCGAGGCGTCCCCAGTTAATGGAATTGGCAGATGAAAGCTTAACTCCGCCGTTAGATACTTCCTCATTGAAAGCCTTATCCGCGAATATCTTCTTAACACCTGTCTGGGCATCATCAAAACATCCGTTAACGGCAATGACATGTGTATTGTCGCCCGTAGTTGTAACCATCTGAAGCTTCTGAGCCTCGGATACTCCGCCCGTAGGATAGAATACGATGATCTCAGTTCCGGGAAGATCCTTAAAGCCCTCAAGAGCTGCTTTTCCCGTATCACCTGATGTTGCCGTCAGAATGCAGATCTTCTTGGACTCACCGGTCTTTCTGATAGAAGCTGTCATAAGATGAGGCAAAAGCTGTAAAGCTACATCCTTGAACGCACAAGTGGGACCATGCCACAGTTCAAGGATGTACTCTCTGTCGTTATACTGATTAAGCTGAACAAGCGGAACGGGATTCTCCCCCCACTTCTCTTCGCTATATGCCTGTCTTGTATAGTCGAGAAGCTCGCTTTCCGTAAAATCATCAAGGAACTTCGCAAGAACATGAGCTGATATCTCATAGAACTGCATGTTCTTCATTCTCTCTATTTCCTCATCATCAAGATGGGGAACCGTCTCAGGCACGAACAGACCTCCGTCCGGAGCAATACCTCTGATAATGGCTTCCTGAGCCGTAAACTTCTGCTCATATCCTCTTGTGCTTATGTATTTCATTGTGCAATAACCTCACTCTCGATCGTTGTAATCTGTGTGGACTCAATGGCCGGCATCTGTGAAGTTTCAACCGGTGCCGCTTCAGTATCGCCAAAGCTCTGTGCATATCCCGAGATAATGTTTGCAACCTCAGGATCCTGCTTATTCTCATCAAGTTTTGTGATCAGATAATCAAGTCTGGCTTCTGTATCGCTGCTGTTCTTAACTTTTACTGCTGTGGGAATGATCACAAAGTAGATAAGGGCAGCCAGAGCGATAAGTATCAATGCAATAGTGATTATCCTTACGGTAAGTCTTAAATTATCGGCAGCGGTCCTTACGTTCTCAACATTAACGTCATCACTCATCTCGTCTCCGCCTGAGCTTGAACGCATCATGACATCGCGCCTCTCCTTATCGGAAGCCATCTTGAAGTCATCTTTTCCCGACGAAGCACGCATTAGGATAGGAGCCTGCATAGCTGTTCGTGCGGCAGGCTTCGATGAGCCTTCACCAATCATGGATGATATGTCTCTTTTACGCCTTCTGGGCTCTACAGGTTCTGAAGGCGGTTCCTTCTCATCAGCACGCACAAGCTTGATGGCTTCCTGTGCAACATTCAGGTGCTGCTCGGAAGCAAGCGTATTGTTAACTGCGTACTCGAGAGCATCGCAAGCTCTTTTAAAACTCTTCTCTCTTGCAAGGCAGAGTCCGTAAACAAGAGCTGTATCTCCCCATGTGGGATACTTAGTAATAAGCGGCTTAAGAATGATCTGGGCAACATCTGTGCCGTCTTTCTGGGAATTCAAAAGTGCGCGATTGAACTGCTTAACCGCATAAACCTTATCTTCAGCACTCATATCATAGAGGATCATATCTTTCTCCTCCATGGGACGAAGCATCAGAGCCAGTTGTCTGTAATCGTGCATAATTTACCTCTCACTTCGCCTATCAGATAAAGGGAACCCGTTACCAGAAGAGGAACACCGTCTTCTGCCGTCTTCCCGCAGGCTTCCGTCACGCCTTCAAGGGCATTTTCAAATGCCAAAGGCTTAATCGAGTTATTATACACAAAATAAATAATATTAGAAAGACCTTCGGGGTCCATTGATCGAGGATTATCCACCCTGACCGTATAGACCTCAACAGGATTCAAACCCGCATCATGTAAAGTCTGTATCATGCCTTCTACGTTCTTATCAGCCATAACACCCATAACAACACGGAATCTCAAATCCTTAAAGCGGCCGTTACACATGTTTTTGAGGGTGTCCGCAAGGCTTTGTGCGCACTGGACATTATGTCCTCCGTCCAAGATAACGGGCGGCGTTAGAGACAAAAGCTCCGCTCTGCCCTTCCACCTCGCCTTGGCAATACCGCTCTTTATCACCTCAACAGGAAGTTCGAACACATCCGACAACACTTTTATGGCAAGTGTTGCATTCAGAACCTGGTGACGCCCCAGAAGTCCGGTAACAAACCGCTCCCCAAGCGCCTCGAAAACCATTCTGCCGTCATCAGTAAACTTAGCATTATCGCCGTTGCCACTGACATAATTAACGGTAAGACCTAAAGCCTTGGCAGATTCATCAAGAGCATCTTTGACAATTCCTTTAAGCTCATCCGGCAAGAGCATGTCATCGGGGTTTGATGCATAAGCAGGAACACCGGCCTTAAAGATACCGGCCTTTTCCTTGGCAATCTTATCGATTGTGTCACCGAGTCTGTCCTGATGATCAAGTCCTATAGACGTAATCACCGTAACCACAGGCTTCTCGAAGACATTGGTCGAATCGAGTCTGCCGCCAAGTCCCGTCTCAAGCACCACAATATCAACATCGTTTTCCTTGAACCACAGGTAACAGACTGCAGTCACCAGCTCAAACTCGGTAGGGTGCTCAAATCCGTTCTGAACCATTGCATTACAGGCCTGTTCCACCTGAAGACTCAGCCTTTTCAAATCATCATCCGGGATCTCGCCATAGGCTTCATCATCAAGAAGACGGGAAAGACCTTCATTGCCGTCAATTATCCTCATACGCTCTGAGAATCTTTGAAGGAAAGGAGAAGTATAAACCCCGACTTTAAGACCTGACTCGGCAAGACAAGTGGAAAGAAACGTCACTACCGACCCCTTCCCGTTTGTACCCGCCACATGAACGACCTTAAGATCCTTTTGAGGATCTCCAAGCAGCCTGTCAAGCTCATTCATTCTCTCAAGTCCGAGATTAATCCCGAATTTCATCGCATCCTGTAAAAACTCAGGAACATCATTGTGCGGCATTTGTCTCATTCCCCTTCTGCTTTAGCTCCTGATACTTTGAAGAACTTCTGAACACAATCCACTTACTCAGCACAAAGTTCAGAATAACAAGCACTATGTTGTTCAGGATCTTGACCAGATAGATGTATGTGAACTTAAAAGATCCAACCGCAAAAATCAGAGCCTCCCTCGAGATTCCAAGGCGGTTCTCCATCCACTTAACCATGAATGAAAACAGCAATAGTTCAATAAAGACAAACGTTGAAAGCCTTGCCGCAGCGAATCCCATAAGTTCAAGGAAGTAATTGCCGTGAGACCTGAACACAAAGATCCTGTTCGTGGTATAAGCCGTGATTATTGTGGCAACCCAGGAGACAAACTGCTTGATCACAAGAGAAATATCCACTACATGTCCTGCAAGCACAACATTTTTGGCATCATGCAAGATCATATTCATGAGCACAAAAGACAGGAAATTAGCAAGAGCCGTAAATATCCCCGCGAAAGGATACAGAACCATCTGACGGATCTGTTCCTGCTTCGGCTTCAGCCTGTCGCTTCCATAAAGAATCTCCTTAAGTCTCATCTGTCACACTCTCTTCGGCCTCGGATTAGTCCTGTTGCTGATTACTCTTCTTATCGTATAAACGATGATGATTATAAAGATCGACTGGAGAACACTTGCGATGAAGAAAATGTAGAACAGATTCTTGTACACGCGTTCCACAGACCGTTCAACGGTATCCATTCTGAAGAATCGTCCCGATTGTTCATCATACATATAGAATCCGGTATTCCCCGAATCATCAGAGAAATACGAGATGAACACATCGTCATCGTTGATAAAGCCTTCCATCTGCACGCCATTGATTTCTTTGCTTCCTTCGGTAAATCCCTGAGGTACAGCTACACCCTCCGGGCATTCGATTGCAGTTAAGACATACCCCACCGACACAACTGTAGCATTCGGATCAAAAACACTGGTTATTCCTGTTATGGGATTATAGAAATAAAAGTCCGGATTATCATGGCCGTTATAGATGTAAACAAGGACACTCTGAATGCCATCCTTGGCAAAGACCGGTACAGTATAACCGTTGATTGATCTCGTTGTCTGCATAAAGCCTTCCGGCAGGTCGTAATTTCCCGGGAAAGTCATGAATGTATAAGTCTCGCCTTGTGCATCCACAAAGCCCGAGCCTTCAGGAATAAAGCTCTCCTGTCTGTTTACAAATATCCTGTACTCATGCCAGCGTATTCCATCTTGAGCCAGGACATGGACTGACACGATATTCTCACCGGTATCAAGTTCGTCTGCACCTTCAACCGATATGATCGCCTGAATATTGCTTGCGGTTGCATTTACAGTTACGCTCTCGATATCACGGCTGACGGTCGCAGAATACTCAAACACCTGAGGATCAAAAGCAGGCGTCATGGTAATTCCCTCTAACGACAGTGAAGATAAAGTCGCATCAGTAGATACGCCGAGTGAAACAACAACCGACAGATCTTCAGAACATGATGGTGATACAGTGCTTCCGTCAGCCCTTCTGAAAGTACCGGTCGTCCTAAGGCCGATCAGTGATGTGCCGGATGCGTCCGGACGTGCTCGTAAGGATACCTGAAACAGCACAGTCTGAACATCAGCATAAAACGGAAGAACTTCATAATCAGCACCCGCATAATTCAAAGCATCAAACTCGGCCGTTACAAGAACATATTCTTCATCGCTATCATCAATATCAAAACTGTATCCGGATAATGCATCCGAAGGAGTAACCGACACATAATCAAATTGTTCCGGATCGAATGTGACCTTTATCGGACCAAATTCAGTAAGAGAATCAAAACTGTCGCAGTTAACATTGATAGTGATGATGTCGCCGGGATTAACGGTCGATGTCTGAGTTGATAAAGAAAGATGAATGGAATCATCAGCAAGAAGCATTCCACCCGTGAGTGCAAACGGTATCGAAGCAGCCACCAAAAAAGCTGCTGCTCTTCTCGCAAATCCCATAAACATTCCGGCAAAAGTCTTCTTCATACTCACGGCAGATCTCCATAGGACTCCGGCATTCCCGAATAAACGGGAATCAGGAATTCAAATGATTCATCAAGCATACTTCCTGAAGCGTAAGCCGTAAAGTACCTTGCGCCTTCAGTATATGCCATGGAAATATTCTGAGCATATTGATGCTGATACAATCCATCGTTATTGTTGATAACATCAAACTTCTGGAAATAAAGCGTATTCTGATCTACTGCTATGTAACTTCTTGCAATCCAGATAGCACCACCTGTAATAGCATCCTCAATATTATCCCAGGGAAGCATCATTGATGCCTCGTCGTCATCTATAGTCTCGTTATCAGGATCAGATCCCCACATAGCATATCTTGCACCGTTTATAAGAGCACCGTTCTCTACTGAAGGGTCAGGAACAGATCCGATATTAAAGAAGTTGTAGTAACCTTCATAACCCGGCAAAGTACCGGAACACAGAGCTGATTCTCCGTTATATCCCATCTCCTGGATTATTCGGCTCGCAAGAAGATAAGGCGACACGCCCGCAGTCTGGCCCGCATTATAGATTGCCTGGGCATAATCATATGAAGACGTATCCATAAAGCTTCCTGCTATCATCGCCCTTACACCGTCAACACTGTGAACCTCCGGATTGAAAGCCAAATTCTCCAATGAGAAGATATGAGTCTGATCAAGGTAATTACGGGGATCCAAAAAGTAGCTTACAGTTTCAATATTTGCTGCATGCCATCCTCCGCCGTCATACTCGGGACTGTTAGAATTACACCATGAAGGATTCGAGATGATATTCGCGAGACTTCTCGATCCACTGTCCTCGTAATCAAGAACTGTATTGAACGAAAGTCCCGTGTCATAGGGCGTGAATATGTAATCCGAATGAAGCGAGTGCAAAAGCCACAAACCGCTTCCGTATCCTGTCGGGAACAAAGATATCGTATCTTCACAGAAGGTTCCGGCATCATCCCCCACAAGAACAAACAATCTATACTTTCTTGCAACCCCATCGAAAGAATTGACCGTTACATCCAACTCATTCTCTCCGTCAGCGAAAGTAAAGGATCCTCCAAGAGGAATATTTTGTGTTCCGCCTGAATTAGTCAGCGAGACATCAACAGTTGCAAAGTTTCCTTCTGTGGCGACCGCATTAACTGTCATAGCTTCAACAGGATCTGCGGACATATAGCCGTAGTTATCGACCTTCGGTACAAATTCGGGTACAAACTGCAAAGGAATACCCGTACCAGTTGAGCCGATAGTAAAATCTTCAAGAACTCCGTTAATCGGCAGAAAACTCAGTTCCTCATACGGAACAGCAGTGATGTTGTTGTTAATGTCCTGAATGCGTATATCACGGCCCGTGTATTCAGTTACATTGCCGACAGTGGGAAGAGGAATGGGAACCTGTCCCACATCGTCAAGAACAGCCGCATAACCGTCGTTATATCTTGCAACCTCACGGCTTTGGATCATCGTGTAATTAACCGATCCTAAGTGATCCTCATTAAGAGCTCCACGTTCAACTTTTATATAGAAAGTATTGGTAAGACCGGTAAGGCCCGTATCCTCCGTCATGGCCTGAATATCCTGTCTGGCAGCACGCAGTATCTCAAGATCATTACCTGGAAGATCATTGGTACCGACAAGATCACCGTATGCGTTATATATCGATACGCGGATATCTCCCGAGAGATTAACAAAGTTGATATATGCGTTACCGTCCTGTGCATCAAGTGAATACCAGGAAGCATTGCTGCCTTCGGAAATAGAGCCCGGCTGCACATTATAATTTACAAGTGTCATTGTGTTAGGCACAAAGATATCGCCGCCCGCAAGAACCGTTCCCCTTCCGTCAGAAGAACGCAGCAGTATCAATACCTGATGGACACCTGAAGATATACCGTTGGTGTTCCAGGTCATAACAAATGACTTGGATCCTTCCTCCGATTCGCTAATCGTTATATTGCCCTGATATGACATACCGTCAACGAAGAAATCCGTTCGTATCTCGTCACCTGTGGTTACAAAGGAACCCTCGACTTTCCTTATTCCGATGGTAAGGCCGCCTTCTCCTTCCAAAGAAGATGTAAGAACACAATCAGAAAAACTATCGCCCGGAACATCAGGGACTCTTCCGGATGCTTTCAAAGAAGGATCTTCTTCACGGATAGTCTCATTAATTACATACATTCTGGAACTTGATTCGAGCATGGACATTATTGAAGAAACCTGTTCGGGATCTTCCTGACCGTTAATTACCGATGACAGATCCGAAGCGAAAGCAGCATCATCTTTACCGTTAATAAGATAATCCGAACTTGTAAAAGACCTGATGGTGTAATCACCTGCAGTCAGAAATCCTGCGCCCACACGGTAAAGCGCCGTTCTCACAGAACCGGAATTGTTTGTTAATGCCGCCGCTCTTAAAACTATATCCTCCTCTTGTGAAGAAGGATCATGATAGGGGATGCTCATACCGGACAGGGACACTCCTGCAATCACGATTGCGATAATGAATACAGCAAACACAGCGCAAGCTGCTATCAGATATTCTTTTGTCCGCTTAACGGTTGATGCCACTTCTTACTCCTATCAGGTGTTAAGTTGGTCAAGAGTAAGTCCGAATGAAGGAATAAACTCATCCATGAATATCCTGACCTCGGGTAAATCTATCTTATCAATAGTTTCCTTTGTTGTCGCCATTGCCGAATCAAACTCGGTGTTACCTGCAAGCTTCTCTCTTATGCATTTAACATAAGCCGCTATTTTATCCGCAGATTTAACCAGCTTCTTCTTAAGAGCGCCTTCCTCTCCGGAAAAATCGGGAGAAAGAAGATTGAGATAGTAATCTTTCATATAGGAAGGGAGCTGTGATGAAAGACTCTCAGCCGCTTCGTGCTCCACCTCCCTGTATGCAGTCTTAAGCGTGTCATTCCTGTACTTTATGGGAGTCGGCATGTCGCCCGTAATAATCTCCGTACAGTCGTGATACAGGCCATATGCCTGAATCTCAAAAGGATCAACATTGATCTGTGCCTTACCTTCGCTTACAAGCTTATTGTGAATTACTGCAAGCGATTCGGCTATAATTGCCACATCAAAACTGTGTTCCTTAATATTCTCGTATCTGCTGTTCCTCATAAGAGCCCAGCGGTTTATATACTGCATTCTGTCAAGAAGTGCGAAGAAACCGTAATTATTCTCCATCTATCCTAACCTCCCTTATACTCTGTACAATTCGTCGAAGCAGGCATTGGCATAAGTATCTGTCATTCCTGCGATATAATCGACTACCTTCCTTACCGGAGGACATCCGGGCTCGGGATGCTTCATATAGAACTTTGCAAAGCTCCTGATCGCCTCGTTCTCCGAATGAGCCGACTTCTCAATATCATCAACACATTCCATAAACGCATCGAAAATCGCCTCGAGCTGGAGCTTGATATTATTCTCATAAGTTACGATCTTCGGCGCCTTATAGATATTGTTAAGGTTCGAGTTAAGATACTCGTTCATCGCCTCGAAGTTCTCCTTCGACATGCATATCTCGTCCTTGTTAAGACTGTTGTGAACTATATCCCATACAAGAATGTTGATGATCTCGGCATTGGTCGATCCTAATCTCTTAGCCGCCTCTGAACTTACAAGCTCATTGCCTCCGATGATTCCGGCTCTTCTTGCATCCTCGATATCTCTTCCAACGTAAGCTATCTTATCGGCAAATCTGACAACACAGCCCTCGAGTGTGCAGGGCCTCGTCCTGTCCTTCTCGGGCTTGTCCGACACTTCCTTTTCCGTCTTCTCACGGTAAGGGGTGAGCCTGTACTCATCGTAAGTCTCACCGCAATGCGATACGATACCATCCCTAACCTCGAAAGTAAGATTAAGGCCGTACTCACCCGACCTGTGCTCCTCAAGCACATCGAGAACCCTGAGGCTGTGAACCTCATGTTCAAAGTAAAGATTCGGATCCACCTTCTTAATACAGGAGTTAAGCACGCGCTCTCCTGTGTGGCCGTACGGAGAATGACCGATATCATGTCCCAGTGCGATTGCCTGGATAAGGTCGATATTAAGATTAAGAGCTCTTCCTATGATCGTTGAGATGTAGTTTACATAAATAACATGCTCGATCCTCGAACAGATGTGATCGTTATTAGGATTGAAGAACACCTGAGTCTTATGACGAAGTCTCCTGAAAGACTGTGAGAAAATAATCCTTCCAAGGTCTCTCTCATACGGACTTCTTATTGTGCAGGGCTCATCATCAAACCTTCTGCCGCGGGAATTCTTCGTCCTCATGGCAAAAGGAGAAAGACTCTTCTCTCTCTCATTCCTTATGAGCTCTATCTCTTTTACGTCTTTGTAGTTATTTATAAGCTGGGGCTCAGCAGGTATATCACCCAGAGCATCCCCGAAAATATCAAAAAGGCTGCTTTCCATTATCACACCCTCCTTTTAAGTCCCGCCGCATTCGCGAGCATATTCTTCTTCATGCCGTCAAAGTCAACCGTGATAAGTGCATCACCGGCAACGGGTTCTATCTTAAGGATAACACCTTCACCGAATCTTGCATGAACGACTTCCATACCCTCCTTAAGTTCATTCCACTTAAGGCCGTCAGGAGTCTTGGGTTTATTCGTAAATGAGGATTTGACCGCGCTTGCTATATTCTTTCTGGCCTGTTCACGGGCAGACGGAGAATAATCTGCTTCCTGTACATTAGGCTTGACTTCCCTTGCTCCGCCGATCTTATAAAGATGTCCGGGATCGATCTCCTTAAGGAACCTTGAAGGAGGCAGGCACTGTGTCTGACCGAAGAGCATTCTTTGTCTTGTTACAACGATAAAAAGATTCTTCTTGGCTCTCGTGATCGCAACATACATAAGTCGCCTCTCCTCTTCGAGAGCGACCATATCCGATATCGACTTGTATCCCGGGAAGATACCATCCTCGGCACCGATCAGGAATACGGCACCGAACTCAAGTCCCTTGGCACTGTGGATCGTCATGAGCCTTACATAATCATCGCCTTCGTTATACTCGTCACCTGCCGAATACAACGCAGCATTCTCAAGATAGATCGAGAGCAGACCCTGCAAAGTGTCAGCAGTCTTCATCTCATCATCCAGATACATATCGTCTTCATCCTCTGAAGCGGGTACCTGACCTGGTACTGTTCTGTGATTCTTCTCGAATTCACTTGCTTCAGAAAGCAATTCCTTAAGGTTCTCAACCCTGTCTGTAAGTTCGCCCTTAGTCTCCCTCTCGTCGATAATCTCCTGGATCATTCCGGATTCGTTCTCAACAAGATCGACGAAGTCCTTAAATGACATGTCCTCGAGCATTGTGTCTCTGAACCTGTTTATAAGATTCGTGAATTCAACAAGTCTTCCGGACAGTCTTTGAAGTTCAGGGAATCTCATGCTCTGTTCACATACATCGAACATGGTCATCTCATTGGCCTTCGCAAGAGTCCTTATCTTATCAACAGTGGTATCGCCTATTCCCCTCTTGGGAACATTGATTATCCTCTCAAGCGCGAGATCATCGTGACTGTCGTTGATTATGCGAAGATATGCGATTATGTCCTTGATCTCTTTTCTGTCATAGAAGCGCATGCCTCCGTAGACCTTGAACGGAATACCCTTCTCGCGCAGTGCTGACTCTATCGAACGTGAGAGTGCATTCACTCTGTAAAGAACAGCGCAGTCACTATAAGTGAATTTGCCCTTGTCCACCATTCTCTTGATCGTATCAGCAGTCCACCTCGCTTCGAGATTACCGTTATCGGCATTCATAAGGATTATCTGGTCGCCATCCTCACCCGATGTCCTTAACGCCTTGTGCTTCCTGTGCTTATTGTTCGAGATGACCTCATTGGCAGCATCAAGAATAACCTTGGTGGATCTGTAGTTCTGCTCAAGCTTGATCACTCTTGCTCCGGGGAAATCCTTCTCGAAGTTAAGGATCATCTGAACGTCTGCGCCTCGGAACGCATAGATAGACTGGTCGTCATCGCCTACCACGCACACATTCTTATGCTCCTTACCCAGAAGCATAACCGCCTGATACTGAGGCTTATTAGTATCCTGATACTCATCGACCATGATGTACTTGAATTTATTCCTGTAAAACTCGGCAACCTCCTCATTATCACGAAGGAGTTTAACGAAGTTTATGAGGATATCATCAAAATCCATGGCATTGGTTTCTTTAAGTCTTCTGTCATATGCCTTAAAGACCTGAGCCGCCATCTTTCTGAATGTGTCATTGCCCGCAAGAGCTTCATACTCACGCTGGCTCATCATGTGATTCTTGGCATTGGTTATCTCATACTGGAATAATCTGGGCTTGTAGGTCTTCTCAGAGATCTCAAGCTCTCCCATTATCTGCTTTATTACCTTCACCTGATCGTCTGTATCAAGGATAGTGAAGTTCTTGCCGTAACCTATATCCTCGGCATGCCTTCTTAATACCCTCGCGAAAATGCTGTGGAAAGTACCGCACCAGATATAACGGGAGCGGTCTCCTACGAGAGAATTGATTCTCTCCTTCATCTCATTTGCAGCTTTATTGGTAAAAGTGATAGCCAGAATAGAGCCCGGTGCGACACCGAATCTCTCGATCATATAAGCTATCCTGTACGTGATAACCCTGGTCTTTCCCGATCCTGCTCCTGCAAGTATCAGAAGCGGGCCGTCAAGATGCGTTACCGCATCCTTTTGTTCATCATTAAGCGAGTCAAGAAGGCTCTCGGCACTTCTTACCTGTCCGTCACTTTCAAGTTCCTGGTCATAAAGAGAACTTAATTCATCAAACAGATCCATCCCGCCATTATTATCAAAATCAGTCACAACTCTCTCCATTATATCCGGTCAAAAAATCTAGTAACAATTATAACATTAAAAGCGCGTCCCCTCGCGTGTAATATTATAATATGCCGGACACGAAGATAAGTCCTATTATATGTACAATTACAACTGACGCTTTACGGTAGTCTGGTACTCGTCCCCGTTCTTATAGTACGGACACTCCTTTGTCCTTCTGTGGGACAGTCTGATGACCTCATCCTCATCAAAATCAAGATCACAGACGGGTTCACCTGTATATTCATCGATATATGCGTACTGACATGTCTCACAACTTGCCATAACATCAACCTTCTTTCTTACTTTCCAATGAGGTCTTGCGCCTCTTGGCCATAGTCTTGCCGAACAACTCGTCCGCCGTCTTCGGGAACTGATCATATATTACACTTGTTCCAACTTCGGTTATTCCTCCCTTAGTAGCGACTCTTCCGACAACATCCTTAAACGACATATCCTTCTGAAGCATCAGATCTCCTGTGGCGCTCATGGTATTAAGAACCATGTTTACGATCTGGTCATCGGGAATACTCGTATGCTTCTTCGCGGACTCGCACACCACATCAAACATCGAAGCGATGAATCCGGGCATACAGCTTACAAGTTCAGATCCCATACCCATTTCATTCTCGGGAAGCTCGATCACATTGCCGATGATACTTAAAAGGTCCTTGAGCCTTGACTTATCCTCAGCTCCTGCTTTATCACTATAAGTCACAAGCGTCTGCGAACGGTCAATCTCCGCTGTTACACTCGGAATGACTTTAGCGGTCTTCTTAGAAGTAACACCCCTTATCGCCTCAAAAGAAACACTGCCGTTGAGCGACACGATCAGTGCATCATCCTTTGCCGCACCGTCAATCCCGGAAATGACATTAAGAAGATCACAAGGGCGCACGCATACGAAGATGATATCGGAAACCTGCGCGGTATCGGTATTGTCTTGGCAGATATGAAGTTCACGGGGCGCAGACTCAAGCCTTCCGCGCGTTCTTGTTGAAACATAGACATTCCTGCCGCTAAGAGCAAACTTATCCGCCAGCATCTTACCCATACTGCCGTAACCGATTATTCCGATATTCATAATAATCCCCCGAAGAATTGTTCCTTGAAGTTTATCACATACTTATCCGATCAGGTCATTTGGAAATCTCGACAGATGCTCATACGGCAGTTGCTGTGCGCCTGGTCTATACCGCCGCCGGTCCGTCTTCATCCTTCATTCTTCTCAGAACACTCGCGAGTATCGCTCCGGAGATGTTATGCACACAGAGAATATCGCTCCCGGAACCGTCGCCATGGAAAGATCAGGGAAAGCCGTACCTGCAAGTGAAGTCGCAAGGCCTGAATTCTGCATGCCGATCTCAACGGAAAGCGCCTTCCTTTTCGAGAGGGGGAGCTTAAGCAGGATGCCGAGAAGGAACCCCGCGAGGTACCCGAGGACATTATGCAGCACCACCACGGCGAAGACGACAGCGCCGGTCTCAAGTATCTTCTGCGCGTTATGCGAGACGACAGAGGCGACGATGAGCGCGATGGCGGCGACGGATATGAGCGGCAGCGCTTCCGATGCCTTGGAAGTGTATTTCCCGAAGA
>JAEEGL010338609.1_pt1 | contig 16778 bp, 1 predicted proteins | sample 9134231 | NCBI WGS metagenome assembly JAEEGL01 (sample SAMN16246548, study PRJNA631951) | gut metagenome | biome: gut microbiome; feature: rumen; material: fiber-attached | host: Bos | place: Iran: Karaj | collected 2018-10
CGCCACGATTCGGCCGCTATCCGCCGTCTCGACAGCGACGGCGCGCTCGTCCGCCGCGACGGTCAGATTCTTCTCCGAGGCGAGGAGCTTCGCAAGCGCAGCGGCATTCGGGCGGTATCCATAGTAGTCGCCCCGTTCGGTCCATTCCTCGACAATACCGCGTTCCTCCCAGCCCGGGTGCCCGAACGTCGAAGCGCCGGAGGCGGGGATGCCGATTTCGTCCGAGCAGTTACCGCCGGGGACGGGACGGTCGAAGACGAGGGCCGTCCTCGCGCCGGAGCGCGCCGACGCCACGGCCGCGCAGACGCCGGCGGGTCCGGCGCCGGCGACAACCACGTCGAAGGCACCGGCGTCGCGGGGCGGGTCCTTCGGCGCGAGGCGTTCGCGCAACGCCTCCGTTTCGTCAGGCGCGTCGCCCGGAACGGCGGAGAGGGCGGCGGCGAACCAGATCGCGTCGCAGCGCGCGAACGCGCCGCTGCGGTCTTCAAGCGCAAGGCGATGCGTGCCCGGCGTGAGGTCAACCTCGCCGGCGCGCTCCCACGTCCATCCCGCACGGCCGGACACGCCAAGGTCGCAGCCGACGGGAGCGCCGTCCACAAGGACTCCAAAGCGGCCGGGGTGGAACGCGGGGACCCAGTCCTTCGTGCGGACCCATACCGCGCGGCGGCCCGGTGCCTTTACGTCGAAGGACGTCGACGCTTCGCCAATCGGCTCACCGACACCCGGGGCCATCAGATAGGCCGATCCCATCAGGTGAGTGAACTGCGTCTCGACGATCCACAAGCCTTTGTCGGAGAAGTCCTCCGCTTCAATCCAAATGTCCTCAGTCTTCACCGCTACCGCAACATGATCACCGTGCCGCCGCTCCGCACTATGAGCGTGCCGCCGGCTCCGTTCGACGTGTCCACGATTTCGGTTTGGCCCATGGTCTGAAGTTGCCCAACGGTATAGATGCCGGAAGGAAGCTTTACGCCGTTGAGGTGACATGAGTCAAGTGTCAGCGTCCTGCCGTAGAGGTTGAGCGTGCTGTGCGTTGCTACATCAAGGGAGAAGGCCCGCACGTCCTTGGTGAGGAAGACGTGCGCGCCACCGCCGATCTCGAGCGCGGCGCGGCGGAAGTCGTCGCTCTCACCGCCGTGCCTCGTGGATGGGAACGCGGTGAAGTCGTTTGTGCAGGTAGTGGTCCAGTTCACGGCGGCGTTGTTCTGGAATATGCGCACCGTCCCGGTGCCCTCGGCCTGGCTGCCCGCCTGAAGATAGACTGTGCCCGCCGTGGAGTGGTGAAGGCGTGTGCCGTTGCCCGCGTTCCAGGCCACGCCCTGCGCCGTTATGTTGTTGTTCGTCCAATGGCTGGAAAAGGTCGCGCCTGGATTGGTAAGGCGCACGGAAACGCGCCCGCCGCCTGGGTAGAGGTGGTAGTTGTTGTCCGCGTCCCAGTTACCACCCTCGTTGCCGTTCGCGGTGATTTTACCGGACCCCGAAAGTGAACCCGCTGCGATGTTGAGCGAGCCGGCGCCACCGCCCCAGTGGCCGGAAACGGCGTTTGCGCTGGCGGTGCCGTCCAGCACGAGCGCGCCTTCGACCGTCAGGAATGCGACGCCGCTTGAATACCGCTGAATGGCGTTGGAGCGGTTGCCGGGACGGGAGGGGGAGAGGATGGAGTCATAGACGACGTCGCTTGGTGCGGCAGTGTCGCCCGACGCTCCAAAGGCGCCGCCGTGGGAGCCGTAGGTCGTTCCGGCGTAGAGTGTGGCTGCGTCCGTTCCGTTGAGTCCGGCGCCCTCGGTGAGGAGATACCCGTCGGAAGCGATGGTCATGTCGCCCTTCACGGTCAAGTCCATCTTGTTGTAGCTGTTGGTTGCGGCGTTGCGGATGTGGATCGCGCCCACGGCCGCGCCGCCCTGCACGGTCAGGTTGCCGTTCAGCACGAGCGGAGCGTTGGGACAGAGCATCCACTGTCCGTTGCCGACGACATGCTCGGTAGAGGCTGTGTCCGGAATGTCGAGTGAGCCGCCGTCGAGAAGGATGCCGCAGGAGGTCCGCTCCGCGGAGAGTGCCGACGAACCAGAGACGGACGCGAGGCCGTTCGGGAGCGAAAGCGTCGCGCCCGCCGGTACGCGTAGCACGCCGTTCGCGCCGAAGACGATTTCGTCAAACGTCCATGTCTCGCCCGCGAGGACGGGCGTCGTGCGTTCCTTGGTCGGATAGTATTTGTATTGGCCGTAGCTCGGGAGGTTGCGGACGACCAGACGGCCGTTGGCGAGTGAAGTCGAGCGAACCACGATGGTTCCCGCGCCGCCCTGATGGCCATATTCGGAGCTGCCGAGGGCGTGGACGTTCGCCAGGGGGAGCGACATCTCCGCCGCGCCCGTGAGGAGGATCGAGATGCGGCCGCCGGTCGAGGCGCAGCCGCCGTTGCTCCCGCCGGTGGAGTTGCCGTCCGCCGAAACGGAGCCGGTGCCGGAGAGCGAAACGGTCTTGAGGTAGATGCCGCCGCCGGAGCCGTAGTAGTGGTCCCAGCCCTTCGAGTAGCCGCCGTTGGCGAGAAGGGATCCGTCGAGCGTCGTGGCGCCCGCGACCTCGAGCCAGATCGCGCCGCCGCCGAAGGCGGGATGGTTGTATTCGCCCGAGGCGCCGCCCGGAATCCCCCAGCCCGAGCCGGGATCGGCCGGCTCGAGGACGTTGCCGTAGGCGGCGCCGGAGTCGGCCTGTCCGCCGTAGGAGACGGCATTGACCGCCGGCCACGGTCCCTTGCCGGAAACGGTGACGGACGCGCCGTACGCGATGGAGAGCGTCCCGCCGATCGAGGCCTTGATGCGGTAGCGCCGAGCCGTCTGGCTGGCTGTCGCAGTTGGAACCGTCCACTTGCCGCATTGCAACGCGCAGTCGCCCGAGATCGTGAGGTTCGTGAATGCCGCGTCGGCTTCCGCGAATGTGGTCTTGAATACCACCGAACCCGTGTATCCGTTCGTCTGCGTCCACGCGCCGACCACGTGCGGCGCGGCGGCGTCCCACGTGCAGTCGGCGGTCGAGAAGTCGCCGTCGAACACGGCGGTCTCGGTCGCGTTTGGCGCGCGGCCCAGGGTCCAGTTGGCGCCGTTCGACGCGAGGTATTCGCCGTCGGTCGCGGTCGATCCGATCCAGTAGTTCAGTCCGGCCGGCGTGGTGAAGTTTGCGATTGTCACGGAAACGCCCGCTGCGGGCGCCGTGTAGTAGCCGGCGGCAATGGAGACCGCCATCGTCGTATCGGCGGCCGTCGCGACGTCGACGAGCGGATGGACCAAGATGGTCGCCGAGGTCTGTCCGGCAGAAATCGTGACGGAACCGGCGTCATCGACGTAGTTGGAGCCCGCGACGGCCGTGCCATCCGCAAACGAATAATTAACGACGAGCGGGAACGGGTCGTCGTTGGCGCGGCTCACCGTAAGCGTCGCGGGTGCGAGGCCGACTTCCGAACCGTCGGAGACCTTCGTGAGCGACAGCGTTCCGCCGTAGATCGTTCCGAGCGAGAGCTCCGCCATCTCACCGCCCTGGTTCTCGGCCACGAGGAGCACCTCGTAGGTCGTGTCGTCCGCCGGCGCGGCGAACGAGCCCGTGACCGTGTCGCCGTTGCCGAAGGCGGCAATGGCGTTCGTGGTGGCAGCCGTGCCGTCCGAGAGGACGTAGGAGACGTTCGCCGCGCTATTCGTGAGCAGGGCCGTGGCGGTGTAGGCGCCGTTCGCAAGCGCGAGCGAGCCGTTCAGGAGCTTCGGGAAGGTCGGGGTCGACCAGACCGCGACGTCGGAGAGCGCCGTGCCGGCGGCGATTTCGTCGAATATGACCTTGCCGTTGCCCGTTTGGTAGGCTCCGTCAAGGTACATGGTACGAATGGCCGATCCGGTGATGGTCGAGGCGTCGAGGTCCTCGGCGGTCCAGGCGAAGTGTTCATCGTAATCGGCGACGGGCGCCGCGTAGGCGCAGGCCTTCCCGCTGCCGTAGTCAATGCCGACGATGCAGATGTAGGCGGTTCCGGCCGCGATGCTCTCGACGAGCGTCGCGTAGCTCGAGCCGACCCGGACGCGGAGCTGAACGTGCTGGCCGCCGTCCGCGTTGCCGACGAAGTAGACGCGGAAACCTTTGCTCGCGAGCGTCGAACCGTTGCTGTAGCTGTTCTCGGCGGCGTGGGCGGACAGGCCCGTTCCTGAATAGCGGGTCCCAGTCTTGAACACATTGTAGGCGTTCTGCTCCATCTTCATCACGCAACGGTACCAGAGTGTGCCGGACGTCGGCATTGTCGAAACGATGGAACGGTTTTTCGCGCGGTTCTCGTTCGGGGAACTGCTGTCCTGCCAGCCCGCGCTGCCGCCGCGCGCCGTGAACTGGTCGCCCGTCCCGTCCGCGAAGATGGCAGGGAGTGGGAGACCGTTGTTCGGGAATGAAAAGACGACGCCCGACCCTTCGCTCCACGGATTGGACGCGGACAGGCCTGTCGTCCATGCCACGCTCTTGGCGTTGTTGCTTTGCAGCTTGCACTTGTCCGAGGCGGTGGAATACGCGGCGCGGTTTTGGACGTCGGTCGCCGTGGCAAAGCCGTCATAGAGCAGTAAGTTGGCCGATGCCGTGCGTGGGGCGGCAAACGCGAAGGCGAAAACCGACGCGACCATCGCGACGGAAAAGATACGGGACAAACGAAAAGTCATAATGTCATCCTCGTGGTGTTTTTCAAGTGTTGCGGAAATTATAGCGCAGTGCAAAGGCTTGTGCAAGGAAAACGTCGGGTAATTCATTCTCCTAAAATCTCGACATGCAGCCATGCGATTTGCTAGCATTATACAATTAACGTTTTGCTTCGCAGCTGCAAACCAGGATAATTCGACATGAACCGATTCGGAGCCTTTTCTTTTGCCGCGATGGCGCTTTCCGCGATGCTGGCCGTCCCGTCCCGCGGGGACACGCTGGAGATCACGACGGACGCCGCGCTTCCAGACGCCATGACGGGCGTGTGGTACAGCCAGGACATTGAGGCGTCCGGGGGAACGCCGCCCTACACGTGGTCCGTCGGCTACGATGGCTGGCCTTTCGATCTGGCGGACTCCAACTACATCGACGTGTGGACATGGTATGACTACGGGGCTCCCGGCATTCGGTTTGAGGCCGATGACGACGAGGCGGGACTCTATGAACTCCCCGTTTGTGTCACGGACGCCGCCAGCAACACGGTGGAGAAGACGTTTACGCTCGTGGTGCTGGAAAACCCGAACCATGCGCCGATATTCACCGGTCTGACCCCGAGCCGGGAAGAGATCTACGTTGCGCCAGGCGCATCCGTTTCGTTCTCGGCCGTCGCCGTCGATCCGGACGGAGACGAAGTGCATCAGGACTGGGCGTGGTGCAACGAATCCGACTGGAATTGGACCTATGACTACGACTCCGGATCGATGTTTGTTTTGACCAACCTGGCAGAATGCATTTATCGGGTCGAGACCGTGGTTTACGATATGGACCGAAGCATCAAGCGAACTTGGTTGATTTATGTCGGCGACAATCTTGCGATTACCACGGAAGAACTGCCCGAGGCGCTGGTCGGGCTTCCCTACAGTTTCACCCTTTCGGCCCAGAGAACGGTCGGCGAGACGGGAACACTCTCGTGGTCTGAGGGGGATGTCCCCCAATGGCTGACGCTTTCGGAGAACGGCGTTCTGTCCGGGACGCCGACAGAACCGGGCGACTACGCCGTCGGGGTTCAGGTTTGGTCATCGAACGAACGATACGCATGGGCCTATTTTACACTGCACGTCGATTCGGGCGCGGCGCGCATCTCGTCCGTTTCGCCGGCGCAGGGTCCCGTGAACCTCGCGGGGGTCGCGTCGAACACGTTCCACGTCGCGGCCGCGAGTTCCACCGGCGCGGCGCTCTCCTACGAATGGCTGCTGGACGGCGAACAGGTTGGAGGCAACTTCCCCGCGTTCACCTACGCGCGCGCCCCGGCGGACATGGCCTTGCACACGCTCCGATGCGTCGTGACGGCCGCCGGCGCCGCCGGCGAGGCCGAGGCGTCGTGGACGCTCGGCGTCCTGTCCGCGACCGATCCGTCGGACACGACAGTCATTGAGGGCGGTACTGCCGTCCTGTCGATTTCGGTGGCGAGTTCCGCAGCTGCGAAGGTCGAATGGTTCCGCGACGGGTCAACCAACATCCTGGCCTGCGGCCCGGTCCTGCGGCTCGGGGATGTCAGGCGCGGCGCGTCCTACCATGCAGTCGTCACGAGCCTCCTGGGCTCGGTCGAAACCGCGAGCGCGACCGTGACGGTGACGCCGCGGCCCGCCGGCGACCTCTACGTCGATGCCGCGACAGGCGACGACGCGAACGACGGCAGGACCTGGTCCACGGCAAAGGCATCCATCCAGGCGGCCATTGACATTGCCTCCTACAACGCCCTCATTCTCGTCAACGACGGACGCTACGAACCGATCTCCACCATCGGCAGGAGCATCGAGATCCGCTCCGTCAACGGCGCGGCGAATACAATCATCGACGCTTCGCTCCAGTGGGCGCGCGGCGTCACCAACCGTTGCGCGACGTTGGGGTCGGCTCCGTGGGATAGGAACATCAATCTCAATGGTTTCTGCCTGACAAACGGAATCGCCGTCGGCGATGGCTCGTACTACGCCGACAACTTCGGCGGCGGCGCGTTCTTCGGAAGTCTGGAAAACTGCATTGTAAGCGGCAACATGGCGATGGCAGATGGCGGAGGCGCATATGGTGTGGATTTGAAGAACTGCGTTTTGGCCGGCAATACCGCAGGCGGTAATGGCGGCGGCGTGTGCGAGGGGGGGGTGTACAACTGCGCTGTAAGCGGCAACACGGCCATGTATGACGGCGGGGGCGCGTGGTCGTCTTCGTTGTACAACTGCACGGTGAGCGAAAATCTTGCCGACAATGGCGGGGGCGCGTGGTCGTCTTCGTTGTACAACTGCACGGTGAGCGGAAACGTCGCCGCCACATGTGGCGGTGCGTATGACTCGACGTTATACAATTGCATCGTCTGGGGCAATGCGACGACAGGAGGGGAAGGCGCCGACACCACATCTTGTTGTTGGTATTGCTGTCTGGACGAAGCGGACGCCGATTCACTATATCTGTATGAAGGCAATATTTTCGCCGATCCTCTCTTCGTCGACGCGGCGAACGGCGACTTCCGGCTTCAGGCTGGTTCACCCTGCGTCAACGCCGGATCGAACGAATACGCAGCGGGCGACACCGACCTTGCTGGCAATCCGCGCATCGACGGCGGCGTAGTCGATATGGGCTGCTACGAGTTTGCCCTGCTTCCCGACGGGAACTACCGCGAGGTCGTCAATGGCATCGAGTGGATGTTCACGATTACCAATGGCGAGGCGACGATTGTCAACTGGGAGGATCACTACTCCTCGGCCATCCCTGCGGACACGACTGGCGACATTGTCATTCCCGCCATACTTGGCGACTGCCGGGTGACTGCCATAGGGAACTCCGCGTTCTCCTATTGCACCAACCTTCCGGCCATAACGATTCCCGACTCCGTAACGCATATTGGGTCCTTGGCGTTCTATGGGTGCTACAGCCTCACGTCCCTTACGATTCCCAACAGCGTCGTGGAGATGGACGAACCTGTGTTCGGGGGGGAGATGAGCTCCCTAACCGACCTCTACCTTCCGGCCCGCTTCGAAGGCCATACGGACAACATGGGCATCCCGGCGGGGTGTACGGTGCACTCCAACGGCCCGCTTCCCGACGGCGACTACACCCAAACCATCGATGGCGTCGAATGGATGTTCACCATCGAGAACGGCGAGGCGACGATTAAGAATAGCGGCTATTGGAAATCCGCGATTCCAAGCGCAACGACGGGTTCTTTAGTCGTTCCCGCCGTGCTGTGCGGTTGTCCCGTCACTGCTATTGGCAACTATGCGTTTTACAATTGCTCAAAATTGACGGCGGTGTCAATGCCTGGGACAATCAACCGAATCGGTGATTATGCGTTCGATGAATGCTTTGGCATTTCGTCATTGCAGATTCCCGCTGCGACGACATCACTACAGGAATCCGCCTTTTTCGAATGCACCAATCTCGTTTCCATTGTCGTCGAGGAGGGAAATCAGGCGTACCGGTCAATTGACGGCGTCCTCTTTTCCGCCGATGGGGAATCCCTGATAACTTACCCTGCCGGACGAAGCGGCGAGTATGTGATTCCGGAAGGGACAAAGCGCATGGGATGGGAGCCGTTCTACTGGTGCGCCTCTCTTACGGAAGTGACAATTCCCGCGTCAATGACTTCTGTCGGTTCCTATCCTTTCCAGCATTGCATCAGTCTGGAAGCCATCCACGTTGCCGCTGGCAACGCCCGGTATTGCGATGTCGATGGTGTTCTTTTCACTATGTCCGGCGGCAAAATCGACACGCTTCTGGTTTGTCCAAATGGACGGCGGGGCGCCTATTCGATTCCTGAAGGGACAAAGAAGATCAACGGCTTCACGTCATTTACATACTGCGCCAAGCTCACATCCATCGAGATACCATCATCCGTCACCTATACCGGCGCCTACGCCTTTGAAGGATGTTCGAGTCTGACTTCGATTTATGTGCCAGACTCCGTGACGGACATGTCGTACGGAGCGTTTTACCAGTGCACGGCGCTGGAGTCCGTGCGCCTCCCCGACCATTTGACGAGCATTGACTCTTTCTTTGACTATTGTTACTCACTACGCGAGGTCTACCTTCCCTCGAGTCTGCAAAACATCGAGGCCGGTGCTTTTTACGATTGCCCCATTGAGACGGTGTATCTGTCGTCCAATTCGACTCTAACGGAGGAAGACCTCGTAGCGGGAGGAATCCCGGCATCGGCAAGAATTATCAGACTTGATCCCACGCATGAAGGTCTGCCAATCGACGGCGACCTCTACGTCGATGCCGCGACAGGCGACGACGCGAACGACGGCAGGACCTGGTCCACGGCAAAGGCATCCATCCAGGCGGCCATTGACATTGCCTCCTACAACGCCCTCATCCTCGTCAACGACGGTCGCTACGAGCCAATCTCAACCGGCAACAGGAGCATCGAGATCCGCTCCGTCAACGGCGCGGCGAATACAATCATCGACGCTTCGCTCCAGTGGGCGCGCGGCGTCACCAACCGTTGCGCGACGCTGGGTTTGTCCAATGTGCATACGAATACCGTCCTTTCCGGCTTTTGCCTGACAAATGGCGTCGCCCTCTCCGGCGGCGGCTCGCTCCATGGGACGTTGAACAACTGCGTGTTGAGCGGGAACACGGTCTCCGCCTATGGCGGCGGCTCGTACAACGGGACGCTGAACAACTGCGTGTTGAGCGGGAACACGGCCTCCGCCTATGGCGGCGGCTCGTACAACGGGACGCTGAACAACTGCGTCTTGATGGGCAACACGGCGAACACCGAGGGCGGCGGGTCGGACTATGGCATACTGAACAACTGCACGTTGAGCGGAAACACGGCCCCAAGAGGCGGTGGCTCGCACCTTGGAACGCTGAACAACTGCATCGTCTGGGGCAACTCGGCCCAGAACGGAGCGGACACTTACTACGCAAGTGGCATCTATACGTGTTCAGGAGACGTTTTACCGGGCATTGGCAACATCCAGTCCGACCCGCTCTTCGCCAGTCAGGCAAATGGCGACTTCCGGCTTCGCGCGGAGTCGCCCTGCATCGACGCCGGCTGGCGCCCCTGGACGGAAAACTTCGGCGTTGACCTTGACGGTAATCCACGCTTGCAGGGGGCGCGGATAGACATGGGCGCCTACGAGTCCAACGGGACTGTTTATTCGCCAACCGCCCGCGAGGCGACCACCCTCTATGTCGATGCATCGAACGGTGACGACGTGAACGATGGCCTCGGCTGGGCCACGGCAAAGGCGTCGATCCAGGCGGCTGTCGAGACCGCGCAAGACGGGGACGTGATCCTTGTCGCGCCGGGAACGTATTCGCCCATCGCGACGATGGACCTGCGTATCCGGATTGCCTCCCGCGACGGGGCGGAAACGGCCATTATTGACGGCGGCGGCGCGATGCGTTGCGCTACCCTTGGCACGACAATCAACTCGATTCTCGAAGGAATCCGTCTGCAGAACGGGGTGGCCAATTATGGCGGCGGGTCGTACTGTGGCACGCTGAACAACTGTGTGCTGAGCGAAAACACGGCGACATCCGCTGGCGGCGGGTCATACAAGGGCGTGCTGAACAATTGCAGGATTAGTGCCAACACGGCGTACGCCGGCGGCGGCTCGTATTACGGGACGCTGAACAACTGCACGTTTAGCGGCAATACCGCGAGAACCTACGGTGGCGGGGCGTATGAAGTGACGCTGAACAACTGCATCGTCTGGGGCAATGCCGCGCGGACAAGCAATGCCGTTTACCGCTCGGATTGCCGCTACTCCTGCCTCGACGAGCCTGCCTCGGGCGCGGGCAACATCTCGTCCGCCCCGCTCTTCGTCGATGCCGCGAACGGAGATTTCCGGCTTCAGGCGGGTTCGCCCTGCATTGATGCCGGATCGAACGACTACGTAGTGGGCGACACCGACTTTGCTGGCAATCCGCGCATCGTAGGCGGCGTGGTCGATATGGGCTGCCATGAGTTCGCCCTGCTCCCCGACGGCGACTACCGCGAGGTCGTCGGGGGCGTCGAATGGATGTTCACCATCGAGAACGGCGAGGCGACGGTCGTCAACTGGGGGGACGACTACTCCTCGGCCATCCCAGCGGACACAACTGGCGACATCGTCATTCCCGCCATGCTTGGCGGCTGCCCGGTGATCGGTATAGGGGGTTCCGCGTTTGAATCCTGCACCGAGCTCACGTCTGTGGTCATTCCGCACGGCGTGACGAGCATCGGGTGGGGTGCGTTCGCCGGCTGCAGCGGGCTGATGTCGTTTATTGTTGGTGATAACAATGCCAACTACAAGTCAATCAACGGTCTCCTGCTGTCCAATGACGGCAAGACGCTGATTTATGGCGTCAATGGTGACGTGACGATTCCCGACTGCGTGACGAGCATCGGTGACTATGCGTTTTACGGCTGCGGCGGCCTCACGTCCGTGACGATTCCCGAAAGCGTGGTCGAGATAGGCGTTGGCGCATTTGGATATTGCAGCTCGCTGACCGACCTCTGGCTTCCCGCCCATTTTGAAGGCCATACGAACAATATGGGCATCCCGGACGGGTGCACGGTCCACTTCCGAAGCGAAAAGCCGTCCTGCGGCGCCCTCGTCGCCTGGGGAGACAACTACAGCGGAGAATGCGACGTTCCGGACGGCACGAATTTCGTCTCGGTCGCGGCCGGTGGCAGCTTCGCGGTCGGGCTTAAATCCGATGGGACCGTGGAGTTGTGGGGGCGTTATGATTTCTTTTTCTTGGATGTGCCATTCGATGCGAACAACCATGACTTCGTGCAGATTGCGGCGAGTGGAGAGTCCTGGATAGGTCTCAGATCGGACGGCTCGATTTACGCACACGAAGAGCAGGAGTGGGCCTTGGAGACGCCGGAGGCCGCGTCGAACGCCGTGATGGTCGCTGCGGGCGGAGACTACGTTGACGCCAATGACCTCTCCTGCTACCACAACTACGTGATGTACAGGGACTGGGGTTCCGGCTATAGCCCGTGTGTGTTTTTCAGCCTCGACGCGCATGGAACGGTCCACGGTTGGACACAGGGGCAAAGCGAGATTTCGATCCCCGCAAGGATGAACGGGGCGATCGCCATTGCGGCCGGAGACTTCCTCTTGTTGTCGGTAAAGGGGGACGGGACTGTGGAGGCTTGGCTGACTAACAACTATGACTATTCTCCTGATAGTGTTTACGGCATGTGCGATGTGCCGTCGGGATTGTCGGATGTCAAGACCGTCGCGGTCGGCGGGATTTTCTGCATGGCTCTCAAAAACGATGGGACCGTCGTCGTCTGGGGCGACGAATACGATAGATACGGGGTGCGAAACGTCCCGACGGAGGCCGTGAATGTCGTCTCCATAGCCGCCAATCATGACTTTTGCATGGCGTTGAGGGCGGATGGCCGCATCATTGCATGGGGCCATAGCTACTATGGTGCAACCGACGTGCCGGCGTTTGCAAACAGGGGCGTTGCGATCGGCGCGGGATCAGGTTTCGCGGTGGCCGTTGTGGAGGCGGACTTGCCGGTGTTTCTGACAGAGCCTTCCGATGTCTCATGCCGCGCCGGAGAGAAGGTTTCGCTTTTTGCCGCCGTTTCCGCCGTGCCGACCCCATCGCTTCAATGGACCAGGGATGGGGCGCCCGTCGCCGGCGCCGATTCGGAATCCCTCGTGATCGAGAGGGCCCTTGCGGCGGATTCCGGCGACTACCGCCTCGTGGCGTCCAACAGCGTCGGCGTTGTCACGAGCGCCGTCGCGCACGTGACAGTCGATCCCAGGCCGGCGCTGGAACGCATCTACAAGCTTACCGGCCCCGCCTTCGCCGGCAACCGCCTCGTTCTGCGCGCGAAGCCATTCGGCGACCTTGCCGGCGCCGCCTACGCCTGGAAGCGCGACGGCGCGACAGTCGCGACGACGGAACGCCTCGACATCGCCGCGCTTTCGGCGGGCGACTTCGGCGCATACACGCTGACCGTGACGACGCCGCACGGCGCGGCGACGAGCGCGCCGTATGTCCTCGAACCCGCCCGGGCGGGCGTGCCCGTCGGCTGGGGCGCGGACGACCACGGACGCACGGAGGCGCCCGGCGGACTCTCCGGGTTCGCGCAGGTCGCGAGCGGCATGAACTTCAACCTCGCGCTTTCCACGAACGGGACCGTGACGGCCTGGGGCTACAACGGCCACGGCGGCTGCGACGTGCCCGACGGCCTCGGGGGCGTCTCCTTTGTCGCCGCGGGCGGCTACGAGAGTCAGGGGGCCGGTTTCGCCGTGGGGAACGACGGGAGCGTTGCCGCATGGGGGCGGCCGCACGAGGTTGGCGAAGAATGGGATGAGCGCTGGATTGACACCTCGCATGAGGAATGGGTTGAAAACATATGCCCGATCTGGGTCGATACGTCCCATTACGACGACGAAACTGGGGAATGGGTCACGGATGGCTATTACGACGAAATCGACGACGGCTATTATGAGTGGGTTTACGATGGCTACTGGGAGCCGTTCTTGCGGGGGTACACCAACGGCTGGGATACCGTTTCGACGATGCCGGCGGATCTCGCGGGAGTCGTGAAGGTGGCCGTCGGCGGCGCATGCGCCATCGCGCTGAAGGCGGACGGAAGCGTCGTCGCCTGGGGCGACCCCGACATGGAACCCGCGCCGGCGGGGCTTGACGACGTGGTGGATGTCGCCGCCGGCTCGGCCTTCCTGATGGCGCTGAAGGCGGACGGCACGGTCGTCGTCTGGAATGACGGCTACACCTGGTACGGCGAGCGCGACGTGCCCGAAGGGCTTTGCGACGTCGTCGCCATCGCCGCCGGGAAGGAGACTTGGAGCGGCCGCGCCTGCTTCGCGCTGAAGGCGGACGGGACGATCGTGAAGTGGGGCGACCGGTACAACTACTTCGACATGGACGCCGCGACGGCCGCCGGCGCAATCGCCATGGACGCGGGGCAGGAGCATTTGATGGAGGTCGATGCGGCCGGCAACGTCGCCGTCTGGGTCGGAAGGGACGGCTACGAAGTCCGCGACATCCCGGCCTTCGCCACGAACGCTTTCGCCGTCGCGGCGGGCGGCTACCACTGCACGGTCCTCGTGCCGGACGCCGACGGCGACGGCATTTGCGACGCCGAGGAGACCGCCTACGGGCGCGACCCCCTCGCGTGGGAGGACTGGCGCCGTTCGACGGTGTCCGGCGCGGTCTCCACCGCCGAGGGGCCTGTCGCCGGGGCGCTTGTGATGTTCTTCGACGCGAACGGGATTCTTCGCGGCTCCGCGCGGACCGATGCGGACGGCGCCTATGCCGTCGCGGACCTGCTGCCGGCGCCGTACACCGTCAAAGTCGAGGCGCCCGGCGCGGTTGACGCGTGGTACGGCGGCGTTGCCGCCGGAAGCGACGGGACGCCGGCGACGTACGTCGTCCCCGGGAACACGGCGGTCACGGACTTCGACTTCGCGCTCGATCCGGGGCAGGCGGACGCCTACGCCGTCGTCGTGCCGCACGAGCCGTCGGAAACGACCGACGAATGGGGGCAGCAGACGGTGGCGTGCGAGGAGGTCGCCTTGCCGGACGGCGCGACCCTCTATCTGGACATGTGGCCCGCGGAGCCAGACGAAAACGGGTGGATTCTCCTGGGCGAAGTCGCCGCGTCGCACACCGGTTCGTCCGACGGCACGACGCTTCTGCCGCACCAGGTGACGGCGCGGCTGCCGGGTTCCGGCACGCCCGTTCCGACGCCCGACATCGACGTCGCGGGCGAAGAGGGCGGAACATGGGAGGCCCACCCGCACATCGGGGGAGGCACGGGCTCCGTCCGCATCGCCACTGAACCCGCCGGGGCGGAAGTCTGGATCGACTACGCCGACGAATCGATCGGCGTGACGCCGCTCACGGTCGGCAACCTCTCCGCCGCAGCCGGCCAATCGCACGTCCTCCTTCTCCGCAAGGAGGGCTATCTCCGGCCGCGGCCGATCCTCTTCGGCGTCGAGGACGGCGGGACCACCGAGATCGAGGTCGCGCTGGAGCCGGAAACCTCTCCGGCCATGACCGTCGCCGTCTCGAGCGCCATCCCCGGCATGGAGATCTATCTCGACTACCTGCCGACGGGCCTTGCGACGCCGGCGACGGTCGGCGGGATGGAGCCCGCGTCCCATGCGGGCGCCGGGTGGTTCAGCGCGTCGCACTCCATTCTGCTGAAGCACGGGGCCCTCTCGCCGTTCGCGCCGAGAATGGTCCCCGAATGGGAACTTGACGAGCACGGCGAGCCGGCGGCCCCCGAAGAGCCGGCGGCGATGCGCATCGACGCCCCCAACACCTACGAATGGGTCGTCACGGACGCCCCCGATTTCGGCGTGGCGTGGCTTTACGTCCCGCAGGCCATGCGACCGGGTGAGACCGCCGCGTTCGGCTGGGTGGTCACGAATGCCGGGCCTTTCGGCGCCGAGGCGCCCTGGACGGAGGAGATCTGGCTCACCAACGCCACGGCCTCCGTGCTCGTTCTTTCGACGAACATCGTCGATGGGCTTCCCCCCGGCGCGGATGCCGCGCGCGAAGTGGCCTTTGCCGTTCCCGAGACGCTTTCCATCATCGGCGACGCCCGGGCCGTCGTGCGCGTCAACGCCGACGGCGCGGTCGCCGAACTGACGGCCGGTCTGCCCGACGAGGCCGTTTCGGAGTCGTCGGTGCGCGTCTGGCAGGGTCTGTCCGTCACGCTTCCGGCGGAATCCGCGCGGGAGAACGCCGGCGCGCTGCGGTGCGTCGCGAGGCGCACCGGACCGGTGTCCTCGCCCCTGACGGTGGCGCTTTCGTCGTCGCGCCCGGGCGATCTCTCCGTTCCGGCGACGATGACGATCCCGGCGGGCTCGCGCTCGGCGTCGTTCACCGCGACGCTCGTGGACAACGCCGCCGTTGACGGTGCCCGCACGGCGACGGTTTTCCTCGCCGCCGACGGGTTCGAGGGTGCCTCCGCCGTTCTTGAAATCCTCGACGACGAAGTGCCGGCGCTCTCGCTTTCGCCGGCGACGGCGACAATCCGCGAGGGCGAGTCGGCGACCTTCACCGTGACGCGCCAGACAACAGCCGACGCGGCCACGACGGTTTACCTGACCGGCCTGACGTCTTCGCAGGCGTCCTGTCCCACGTCCGTGACGATCCCGGCCGGTGAACGGACCGCGACGTTCACCGTCGTGGCCGTCGATGACGACGCGGCCGAGATCGACCGTGCCTACACCCTGCGCGCCAACGCGTCCGACTGCACCCCCGCCACGGCGACGGTGACGATCGCGGACGACGACGTCCCCGACGTCAGCCTCGCGCTCTCACCGCAGGAAGTTTCGGAGGGGGCGGGCGCGAAAGCGGCCAAGCTGACGGTTGCGCGCACAGACACAGCCGACCTTTCCAAGCCGATAACCGTCCAGCTCGCCGCTTCGCCGTCCAGGCAGATCATTCTGCCCGCCAGCATCACGATCCCGGCCCAGGTGGCGAGCGTCCGCACCGACATCACGGCCATCGACAACGGCGACGTCGATGGCGTCCGCGACGTGGAGATCACGGGGTCCATCTACATCGAGGCGTGCGGCTGCAGCGGGCAGCCGTCGAGCGGCGGGGCGATTTCCGCGACGCTGCGGATTCTCGACGACGACGTGCCCTCGCTGCGCCTTTCCGCCGCTCCGCAGACGATGAAGGAGGGGTTCGACGAGGCCGGATTCCTGACGGTTTCCTGCAACACGGCGCTTTCCTCGAGCCTGACGGTCGCCCTTTCGGCCGGCCCGGAGGGCGAGATCGACATTCCCGCGGCGGCGACGATTCCCGCCGGGGCGACGTCCGTCCGCATTCCCGTGCGGACGCTTAACGACGGCGTGGAGGACGGCTCGAAGATCGTCTCCGTCTATGCCGACGCCAACGGCTATGCGTCCGGTTCGACATGGATTCTCGTGACCGACCAGAACCTGCCGGACTTCGAGGTGTCCGGCGTCTCCGCCGACTACGCCTCCATCATCGCCGGCGAGGCGCTTGAGGTGGCCTTCACCCTCGAAAACAACGGCTTCGCCGACAGGACGGGCGGCATTTCCTGGGCGGCCTACTGGGTCGCCGGCGCGACCGCGGCGCTTGGTGGCGACGCCACGCCG
>JAEEGL015306578.1_pt1 | contig 16778 bp, 12 predicted proteins | sample 9134231 | NCBI WGS metagenome assembly JAEEGL01 (sample SAMN16246548, study PRJNA631951) | gut metagenome | biome: gut microbiome; feature: rumen; material: fiber-attached | host: Bos | place: Iran: Karaj | collected 2018-10
AATGACTCAGGCAAGAGGCACCTTTACATCGGAATTCCTCAGATATGACGATGTTCCGGGCAATATCGCCGCCAAGATCATCGAAGAAGCGAAGAAGGATATGGTCGACGACGAAGAGTAAAATGCTTCTCGCCAAATAATTTGAACGGAAATAAAACGCCGTTTTTGGCCTGAAACAAAAGGCTCTGCGGGGAAACCGCAGGGCCTTTTTGAACGTTGGGATGCGTCACAGACATCATAAAAAAAGAAAGATAAGACGAATGCCCTGAAAAAACAATTACTGTGCGAAGACACAGCGTTTTTGAACGGGCAATTATGAACGAATGAATGCGTCACAGACACCATAAAAAAAGGAAGATAAGACGAATGCCCTGAAAAAACAATTACTGTGCGAAGACACAGCGTTTTTGAACGGGCATTTTTGAACGAATGGATGCGTCGCAGACACCATAAAAAAAGATAAGACGAATGCCCTGAAAAAACAATTACTGTGCGAAGACACAGCGTTTTTGAACGGGCATTAGTCTTATCATATATTAAACCTGAACAATGTCACGTCTCCGTCTTTCATCACATATTCTTTTCCCTCGGAGCGGACGAGGCCTTTCTCCTTTGCGGCGTTATAAGAACCGTTGGAGATGAGATCGTCGTATGAGACTATTTCAGCGCGTATGAAGCCTTTTTCGAAGTCGCTGTGTATTTTACCGGCGGCGTCCGGAGCGGTCGTTCCTTTTCGGATCGTCCATGCTCGGACTTCTTTTGGCCCTGCGGTGAGGAAACTGATGAGACCGAGAAGTGTATAACTCGCTTTGACGAGTTTGTCGAGACCTGATTCGGAAAGGCCGAGTTCTTCAAGGAAAGCGTTCTTTTCGTCGTCCGGAAGGCCTGCCATATCTTCTTCGAGTTTGCTGCAGACCGTTATCATCTGTGCGTTTTCCGATTCGGCTATTTTTGAAAGCTCCTGTACATAACGGCAGTCTTCGGGCGATGCGATATCGTCCTCCGAAATATTTGCCACATAAATGACAGGTTTATTGGTCAGAAGGAAAAGGGAATTTATGAATTCCTTTTCTTCCTTTTCGGCCGGGAAAGTGCGCGCCATCTCGCCTGATTCGAGGTGGGCTTTCAAACGGTTCAGAAGATCGATCTCTGCAAGAAGTTTTTTGTCTCCGCTCTTGCTCATTTTACCGGTGCGGTCGATTCGGCGCTCGAGAAGTTCGATGTCGGAGAAGGCGAGTTCCATATTGATCGTTTCGGAGTCTCCGGCGGGATCGTGCGAGCCTTCGACTCTGATTATATTTTCATCGTCAAAGCATCGTACAACATGAACGATCGCGTCAACTTCCCGGATATGAGCGAGGAATTTGTTGCCCAGACCTTCGCCGCGGCTTGCGCCTTTTACAAGGCCGGCTATGTCTACGAATTCCACAGTGGCGGGAGTAATTTTTTCGGGCGAATACATCTTTGCCAGGACGTCAAGCCTCTCGTCGGGGACGGGAACGACGCCTACGTTCGGCTCTATGGTGCAGAACGGGTAGTTGGCGCATTCCGCGCCTGCTTTTGTTATCGCGTTAAATAAAGTGCTCTTGCCTACGTTGGGCAGACCGATGATTCCTAATTTCATTTTGCAATCTCTCCTGTATAGATCGAACGGAGCAACCGCCGCTCCTGTATTTTACGACGAACATTATATCACTTTGCGAGTAAAAATACTTGCAGAAAGAGACAGATATTTAACAAAAGAGCATAAAAAATACAAAATAACATATAAAACTGACATTTTTTATGAAAAAGTTATGTAAAAGCGAAAAATGTTTGATATAATATATACACGGGTATTCCCCGTGGAAGGAAGGACAGGTATCTGATTATGGAAAACGACATTGATAACGGAAGAACGGTTAAGATCCAGGGCGGGCATGTTTTGATTCGTTTTACAAAGCAGAAAATTCTTGTTGTTGACGATGAAGAAAACATAACCGAACTATTGAGACTGTATCTCGAAAAAGAAGGATATGAAGTGGAAGTCGCGGGTGACGGTATATCGGCTCTTGAAAAATTCAAAGAGTATGCGCCTGATCTCGTACTGCTCGATATTATGCTCCCCGGTATGGACGGCATGCAGGTCTGCAAGGAAATAAGAAAGCAGAACAATACGCCTGTCGTAATGCTTTCCGCGAAAGGCGAGACTGTGGATAAGGTCCTCGGACTCGAACTCGGAGCTGATGACTACATCGAGAAACCTTTTAACAGAAGCGAACTGATCGCAAGGATCAAAGCAGTGCTGAGAAGAGCGGGCAAAGTCGAAAAGGACGACGCGGAAGAGGTCGTATACCCCGGTCTCGTGGTGAATAAGACTGAATATACAGTGAAAGTTGACGGAAAACTCGTTGAAATGCCTCCGAAAGAGCTCGGATTGCTTTTCATACTCGCGTCAAACCCGAGAAAGGTCTACACGAGAGAGCAGCTTCTCGCATATATATGGGGATATGAGCTTCCTCTCGATTCGAGAACGGTCGACGTGCATATAAAGAGACTCAGAGAAAAAATCGAAGAGGGCAAAAAGCCTCATCCGTGGACGATAAAAACAGTTTGGGGAATCGGTTACAAGTTTGAAATACAGGATCAGCAGTGACCGTCAATAGCTCAGATAAAACAAAACGGCTGTACTGAGAAAAGTTTTACTAATGCGATCAGTACGGCTTTTTTGACGGAAGAAGGTGAGAGGTTTGAAAAAGTTAAAAATCAAATCGATCTATACGAAAATACTTTTGATGACGATAGTTATTATCATCGCCGCGGCGACAGTATCCGCTGTGATCATGTCGAAAATGCTCTACGATTCGATAGCTGACAGCAGGATAGAGGAGATCAAAAAGATAATCGACGATACGGCGCAGACCACCATAGACTACCTCTACAGCTGCGACAGGGATAGCGACGCACTTTCTTTTGAAGCAAACTGGGGTGATTCGAGCGACAGATACTACTACAACCTGATCAGTAAAATTGCGGCGTACAATGAGATGATGAATGTGACGATTTTCATCTCCGACGACGAAGGAACGATCCAGCTCTCATATCCGCTGCTCCCGGGAAATACCGTTCCCAAGGGTTATACGGTAAAGGAACTTCCGAGAAGCATCAGCGTCAATTTCAACTATTACGACGGGAAGTATCATTTTAAGGAAAGATCCCAGTTTGAAAAAGCTCTTAAAATGAACGGCTATATTGAGGACAGATCAGACTATTACGGTCTTTTCTCCGACGTGAAGGACAGATACGTAACAGTTTCAAAGGGACTGAATTATTACAACAAGACGGAAGCAGAGTGGCAGGTCGTAGGATCTATTCTGGTGGCGATACCGATGCCTGAGCTTGCTGAGGCGAGAAACTCGCTGATATGGGTGTTCATCGTTTCTACTGTCATAATGGTCGCGATCGACATAATTGCCACTTCGATACTTATCAGGCAGATAACTAAGCCTATAAAGGACCTCGATAACGGCGCCAAGAGGCTCGCGTCCGGGGACTTCACGATAAGGATAGAAAAGACCACAGATGACGAGTTCGGCACGCTTGTGGAGAGTTTTAACAGGATGACGGATTCGCTCTCGAAAATGGATGAATCGAAGACTGAATTCATATCGAATGTTTCACACGAACTCAGAACTCCCATCACGTCCATAAAGGGATTCATCGAAGCGATACTGGACGGTGTCGTTCCGGAGGAAAAGATGGACTATTATCTCGGTCTTTGCAGGGACGAAGTCGAAAGAATGAATACACTTATCAACGAACTTCTTGATATGACGAGGATAGAATTCGCGAAATCCAATCTTTTCGAGGTCTTCGATATCAACGCTTTGATCACCGAACAGCTCATCAAGATGGAGCCCCAGATCTCCGGTAAAAAGATCGACGTGGAACTCAATTACGAGAAAGACAAGCAGTACGTTTGCGCAGGCAAAGCCTCGGTACTGAGGGTAATAATCAATCTGGTGCATAATTCGATCAAATTCACTCCCGAAGGAGGAGTGATCACAGTCTCTGTAAGAGAAACAGGCGAAAAAGTCGAAATATCAGTCGCGGATACGGGCATAGGCATCTCCGAGGAGGAAGTAGACAAGATATTCGAGAGATTTTACAAGTCTGACAAATCGAGAGGCATGGACAAGACAGGCACCGGTCTGGGGCTTGCGATCGTAAAAAAGATACTGGACTCTCACGGAGAATCGATCGAATGCCACAGCAAGCAGGGCGAAGGAACGACATTCATTTTTACCCTTGCGGCAGCGAAAGAGCCCGAAAACAAGCAATAAAACATAAAAAAGACACATTTTTACCATACGGATTGACAAAAACTGTGGTTAAATAATACTGCACAACGATATGAAAGGACTAAAAGAAAAATGGACGAGAACGAGAAGAAAATCATAGAAGAAACTGCGGGACAAGCGGAAGAGAAAGCGAAAGAAATTGTCGAAAATGGTGAAGAAACGGCTTCCGAAGTAAAAGAAACATTTGAAAACTTACCAGATATGACGGAAGATAATGAAAAAAAAGAAAATGGATCGGGAAAAGAACGCTCTGCCGACGACTATATCGAAGAGGAGTCTTTCGAAGATGAACTGAAAGAGATTGAGAAGAAGGCCGGAAGGAGAGAAAGAGCGAAAACAGTAATTCTTACCGCTGTTATAACGGTGCTCGCTGTCGCGCTTTTGATCGCGGCGTCCATGCTGATACCGACTCCTAAAAACAGCCTCTTCGCAAAGCTGATCAAAGCGTACGGCAATACGAGAGTCGTATATTATGAAAAAGATCCGAACAATACAGTGATCGACGGTCAGACGATCCCTTCGGGCAGCAACGTCGAGATCAAAGTTGAAACAGATTCTGTGGCCGCGGCGACATATGCAAAAGCCGCAAAGTCAGTCGTAGGCATAAGAGTCACACAGACGACAGGCAAGTTCTGGGAGAAGGAAACGACAACTGTATGCGAAGGTTCCGGCGTGATCTACACTGAGGACGGTTATATCATCACGAACCACCATATCATTGAACACACTCTCGATTCCAACGGTAAAAAGGGAGACGAGTATATGATCCAGGTATTCCTCGATCCGAGCCTTCTTGAATATTTCGAGGCGAAGATCATCGGATATGACAGTGTCTCGGATCTGGCTCTCATCAAAATAGAAAAAACGGGTCTTGCTCCTATTGAAATAGCTGATTCCGATTCAGTCGAAATAGGACAGACGGCCGTTGCGATAGGAAGCCCCGGAGGTATCGCTTTTATGAATTCGGTCACTACGGGGATCATCAGCGGAGTTTCCAGAAACATCAGCAGCGAGACTACGACTGCATACGACCTGATACAGACGGATACAACGATCAACCCCGGAAACTCGGGCGGAGCTCTTTTGAACAAAGAAGGAGAGATGATAGGCATTTGCGTGCTCAAGGTAGTCGCGTCCGGATATGAAAATATGGGCTTTGCGATCAGCTCGAATACTGTAAAAACAGTGATCCCTCAGCTGATGGAAAAAGGAAAAGTCATCAGAACGAGACTCGGTGTTGAGATCTACACGGCTTACAATAAAAACGTTGCGGACGAGTACGGATATCCTCTGGGATGCTACGTAAATTCAGTGGTCGCCGGCAGCTGCGCGGATAAAGCGGGCATTAAGAAGGACGATATAATCACTGCGATCGAAGGCACGCAGATCATCGATTTTTACCAAATGCGTAAGATTCTGCTCTCGTATAATCCGGGAGACAAGGTCACTATTACTGTGTTCAGATTCGGCGACAACAGTTTCACTGACCTCGTTGTCACATTGGATGAGGCGACATGACAGATAAAAAAGTTAAAATGATAGATATAAATAAAGCGATCGAAATAATGAAGGAGATGTACCCGGACGCCATGTGCGCACTGCATTATAAGACGCCGGTGCAGCTTCTTGTAGCTGTTCAGCTGTCTGCGCAGTGCACGGATGCAAGGGTAAACCTCATAACTCCTGCGCTGTTTGAAAAGTACCCGGACGCTTTTGCTTTTGCCGAGGCTGACATGGGAGATCTTGAAGAGATGATCAGATCGTGCGGTTTTTACCACGCGAAATCGAAGAATATCATCGGGTGCTGCAAAATACTTGTCGATAAATACAACGGGGAAGTTCCTTCGACTATGGAAGAGCTTGTCGCGCTCCCGGGCGTCGGTCGTAAAACGGCGAATCTTGTCCTGGGTGACGTTTTCGGTCAGCCTTCGTATGTAGTGGACACACACTGCATAAGGATATCGAACAGGATGGGACTGACTGAAGAAGAGGATCCTGTAAAAATAGAACGTGATCTTCGTCGCATCCTTCCTCCCGTAGAGAGCGGCAATTTCTGCCACCGGATCGTTTTACTGGGACGCGAATATTGTCCTGCTCGAAAACCGAAGTGCGAAATATGCCCCTTGAACGGTATTTGCCCGAAAAAATTGTAGATTTTTACTCAAAAAGGGCAATTTTCTTCAAAAAAGTATTTGCTTTTTGAAATCGGATGTGTTAAAATACCATCCGTTGCCATTGAGTACTTGATCACGAGGAGGTGTTTTACATGGCAAAGTGTGAAATTTGTGAGAAGAATATGATGTTCGGCCGTCATATCAGCATTACACGTTCACAAGTCAGCAGACGTGCAAAGAGAAATTGGAAAACGAATGTCAGAAGAATAAAAATATTGGTTGACGGTTCTCCCAAATACGCATATGTATGCACTGCATGTATGAGATCCGGCAAGGTTACTCGTGCATAAGCGAATGCTTCCTGCAAAATTGTGATATTGTAATAATGAAAAGCGCTCCTTGAACAGGGGCGATTTTTTTATGTGTAAAACAGTTTTCTGTGATCTGCATTTTTTCATTGGCGAAGCCTTCAGTATGTACCGTTTATCCTTTCACTCATCTTCCCGAATTCACGCATGACTTTTTCGCTCCCCGAGGAGAGGATCTCATTCGCCGCATCCCTGGCAGATTTGAGGAGGGGAATGTCTTCATAGAGGTTTGCAATCTGCAACTGGGGAAGTCCGTGCTGAGCCGTTCCGAAAAAGTCTCCGGGACCGCGAAGCGCAAGGTCTTTTTCCGCGATCTCAAAGCCGTTTGCTGTTTTACACATGGTATCCAGGCGCTCTGAAACGAGCGTGGATCTGTTGTCTGACATAAGCACGCAAAATGCCTGACTTGAACTTCGTCCCACGCGTCCGCGAAGCTGGTGGAGCTGCGCAAGGCCGAAGCGCTCCGCGTTTTCAATAATTATCAGATTCGCTCCGGCGACATCGACTCCGACTTCAATGACTGTAGTGGAAAAGAGTATCTTCGTTTTACCGGAGGTAAAATCCCGCATTACGGCGTCTTTCTCCGCAGAAGTCATTTTGCCGTGAATAAGGGCAGTAGGAAGGCCTCTGAAGAACGTTTTGGACGCGCTTGCGTAATTTTCTTCCGCCGAGAGAAGGCCCGCCAAAATGGCTTCTGCGGCCTCTGAGAGCGCCTCGCCGTCTTCCGTCTCCGAAGAGATCAGAGGATGAACGATATAGACCTGATTGCCCTGCGAAGCGAGCTTTGCCGCCCATGTGTACACGCGAGTCCTCATCGACTCATCCGCTTTATAAGTTTTTACAGGCAATCTTCCTTTGGGTAAAACATCAACGTAAGAAACGTCCATGTCGCCGTATAATGAAAGCGCGAGCGTCCTCGGAATAGGTGTCGCTGACATGATCAGAATGTCGGGATTTTTACCGTTGGCAGCGAGGCTCGCTCTTTGGTGAACTCCGAATCTGTGCTGCTCGTCCGTTATGACTATTCCGACGTTTTTGTATTCCACGTTTTTCTGTATCAGAGCGTGCGTTCCGACTACGCACTGCGCCTCGCCTGAAGCGATAGACGAAAGCGCTTCGCGACGCTCCGCGGCGGTCAAAGAACCTGTGAGCAGCACTGTTTTAATGCCAAGTTTTGAAAACAGTTTATCGATATTTTTCGCGTGCTGAGCCGCAAGTATCTCCGTGGGAGCCATGAAGAGAGCCTGGTAACCAGCTGAGATCGCTTTGACCATCGCAAGCTCCGCGAGGACAGTTTTACCGGAACCGACGTCGCCCAGGATCAGCCTGTTCATGATCTGCGGTTTTTCCATATCTGCTTTTATCTCATTCCAGACTTTCTTTTGCGCGTCCGAAAGCGTAAAAGGCAGCGATGCCAGCAGTCTGTCCGTATTATTTTCGGAAGGGAAGACTATGCCCGTGCTTTTCTTGCTGTCGAGGCTGTTTCTCATGCCGCGGATCATCAGCTGAAGGAATAAAAGCTCGTCAAACGCAAGCCTCTTTCTGGCGATATCGTGCTCTCGTTCGTTTCCGGGGAAATGGATCTTTCTTATCGCAAAGTCGTACGGACACAGGCCGTATTTGCCTATGATTTGTTTGGGAAGATAGTCCTCAAAAGGGGGCAGATCGTCCAAAAGACCCTTGACGGCTTTTCTGAGCACAGTCTGCGTAAGATCTTTTGTGAGCCTGTATACAGGCAGAATTCCCGTGAATCCTTCGGCTGAAGCGGAGCCGACAGGCGCGATAACGGGGCTTTTCATTATGATATCTCTCCCTCTGAAATCGCTCTCGATCTCCCCGTAAAAATAGTAAGACTCTCCGTTTGTCCTAAGCTGTTTCGTCACATAATCTCTGTTGAAGAACGTGACATTCAGAAAACCTGTGCCGTCAGAAACTTTAAGCACCGTGACCGTGAGATTTTTTCTGTATCTGTTCGTGGTAAAGGTCAATACTCTCGCTTTGACAGTGACTTTCATTCCCGGAGCGAGCTCGCAGATCCTTCTAACATTGCTCCTGTCCTCGTACGTTCTGGGATACATTTTTACCAGATCGCCGCACGTCAAAACCCCCAGAGCCTCAAGCTGCCCTGCTCTTATTTTGCTTATTCCTCTCGCCATGATGACGGGGCTTTCTGCTGTTATCTGTTTTGAATTTGAGCTTTTCTGCATATCGTCTCCGGTAAAATGATTCTTCCGTGATTATATCACACCGGGAGAAAAAATAAAAACTGTTCATCTTAATGCATATTTTTTGCAAAAAAGTGTTGCAAATTTTTTATCGAATGTGTAAAATAAAGACAAACATTTTTTACTAACGTTAGGAGGAAAACAAAATGAAGAAATGTTTAGTATTAGTACTTGTCCTCGCGCTCGCGCTCACAATGGCTCTCCCGGCTTTTGCTGACACAACGATTATGGACAACAATTTTGCTGATGAAGACGATTACAATGCGTTCCTTGCTTACGCATGGTGCGATGGTGACAACCAGGCTTCTTTCAGTGAAGAGTCGCACACGGACGACGGATCCGGAAGCATTGAGATGGTTGCTGCAGGCCCCTGCCATACAACAGCTATTTTCGCTGCTGAAGTAGGAAAGACTTATACGATTTCCGCATGGATCAACAATAAGTCAGGCTCAACAGGTATGTACGGTCTTGCGATCAACCTTCCTTTCCATTCAGCTTGGTCAGGACATCCGGCTGGCAACTATACTCCCAACGGGTTCGGCCAGCTGACAGCTGACAAGACATGGCAGTATATCGAATTTGATTTCACACCTGCAGATGGAGACCTCAACACAGTTCCGGAAGGCGGAGAAGCTGAATTCGGCGGCCTCGCAGAGGGAACAAGGTATACATATGTTTCATTCGTAGTTTGGGGCGCAGGCAATCTCGTATTCGACGAAGTTAAGATCGTTGAAAAGAACCCCTCAACAGGCGACGCATCCATGATCGTTGTAGCAGTTATCGCAGTTGCACTCGCAGCAGCAGTTGTTTTCACAAAGAAAAGATCTTTCGCTAAATAATCAAAAACGAAATGATCAGATCCAAATGATCAACTAAAAATTACAAAAAGCAGCTCTTCGAAAAGAAGGGCTGTTTTTTTTTGTGTGGTTATAAAGGAGTTTCCGTATCGGCGAAAATATTTCTGAAAAAAATTTTTAAAAGGTGTTGACAAATAATAAAAACGGTGTACAATTAACATTGTTAGCACTCAACCGAGTCGAGTGCTAACAGAAAAGACAAGATCCGATGACGGATCATTGCAGAAGATTTTTACGAGAGGAGCGGGACTTGTGAACGAATCATACGGAAACAATCAGATGCCTGATGAGAGAAAACTGTTCATACTGAAGGCGATAGTTGACGACTATATCAAAAGCAAGGAGCCTGTCGGCTCGAGGACGATCGCAAAGAAGCATGACATGGGTCTGAGCTCCGCGACGATAAGAAACGAAATGGCTGATCTTGAGGAAATGGGTTATCTTTCTCAGCCTCACACATCAGCAGGCAGGATCCCTTCGGACAAAGCTTACAGACTGTACGTCGACAGGATGCTCTCTGACGGAACACCTCACACGGAGGACGCCTCAGATTTCGTAAAATACCTCGAGAACAGGATCGTCGAATTCAACGATGTGATCAAAGTCGCGTCGCAGATGATCGCGGATATCACGAATTATACCTCGATCGCAACGACATCGCAGACTTCCGCTTTTAAGATCAAAGCTGTTCAGATGGTCCCGATCGAGACAGGCAGGGCGTTGACTGTAGTTGTAGGAGAGAATAACGTTACGAAAACGAGATTTGTTAATATAGACCGTTCGATACAGACGGCGGACCTGATCAATCTGTCTTCAATACTGAACGAAAGCTTCTCCGGACGGCCTGCTGAGCATATCACTCTCGAGATGATAAATGTGATAGTCGCCAGAACGGGAATAAACAGAGAAAAGATTTTACCCATAGTCGACAGCATATTCGAGTGCATCAAAGAGTGCGCGGCGTCAGAGGTCTTCAGAGCAGGAGATTCGAACCTGCTCACACATCCTGAATTTACAGATATCAACAAGGCGAGAGACGTGCTCGACGTGATAAACAGCGACGAAATAGTCGAATCGCTTTTGGAAAAGCTTCCGGAAGACGGAAATATCACTGTAAAAATAGGTTCCGAGAACGAACTCGAACCGATATCAGATTGCTCTGTAGTCACAGCGTCTTACAAGATAAACGACGCTACGGTAGGAACGATAAGCGTGATCGGTCCCGTCAGAATGGATTATGAGAAGGTCATAGGCGCGCTTGAATCGGTGCGTACGGCCATGAACAATAAAATAAAAGAAAAAGGGAAAACGGATCAAAAAGATATGAAGGGATGAAATGATGGACGAAGAGATAAAAAAAGAGGACGTTCAAAGCGACATTCCGGAGACGGAAGAAAAATGCGAAGCGGCCGAAGAAGTAAGATCCGAAAGCTGCGAGCAGTGTTCCGAATGCGAGCACTCTGAAAAGGAAGAAAAAAAAGAAGGCGGACGCAAGTTCGAAAAGAAACTGAAAGCGGAGCTTGGCGAAACGCAGAAGAAGCTTTCCGAACAGACAGCGAAAAACGCGGAACTGACAGATATGTACAAAAGACTTCTGGCCGAATTCGACAATTACAAAAAGAGAACGGCAAGAGAACTCGACGGAAGGTATCAGGACGCGAAATTCGACACGGTGAAGAACATTTTACCTGTGTTGGACAATTTCGAAAGAGCGCTCAAAACGGAAGCTCCCGAGGAATGCAGACAGTATATGGAAGGCGTTGAAATGACTTTTACGCAGCTGAAAGGGATCCTCGAAGGATTCGGAGTAAGAGAGATCGACGCGCTCGGGCAGAAATTCGATCCGCAGTATCACAACGCCGTGCTCCATACGAACGACGACAGCGTACCGGAAAATACTGTCGTAGAGGTGTTTGAAAAGGGCTATACCCTTGGAGATAAAGTCTTGCGCTACAGCATAGTCAAAGTCGCGAATTGACGGTGTTTTACGCGGAAGACACAGAAATCAGTAAATAATTAATAAAACGGAGGTTTTGATTATGTCAAAAGTTATAGGAATCGATTTAGGAACAACGAACTCATGTGTGGCAGTTATGGAAGGCGGAGAGCCTGTAGTAATAGCAAATGCGGAAGGATCAAGGACGACACCTTCAGTCGTGGCGTTCACAAAACCCGCCGCCGGTAAAAAGGCGGAGCGTCTTGTAGGCGACGTTGCGAAAAGACAGGCAGTCACAAACCCTGAAAGAACGATCATCTCGATAAAGAGAGATATGGGTTCGGACAGGAAGATCACAATAGACGATAAAAGATATACTCCTCCGGAGATATCCGCAATGATCCTGCAGAAACTGAAAGCAGACGCTGAAAGCTACCTCGGCGAGCCTGTTACTCAGGCGGTAATCACCGTGCCTGCTTACTTCAGCGACTCTCAGAGACAGGCTACAAAGGATGCGGGCCGTATCGCCGGACTGGAAGTTCTCAGAATAGTCAACGAGCCTACGGCTGCTTCGCTCGCATACGGTCTTGACAAGGAAAAAGAGCAGAAGATCATGGTTTACGACCTCGGCGGCGGCACATTCGATGTATCGATACTTGAGATCGGCGACGGAGTATTTGAGGTTCTCGCAACGAACGGTAATACGAGACTCGGCGGCGATGACTTCGACAAGAAGATCATCGACTACCTTATCAGTGAGTTCAAGAAGGAAACAGGCATAGATTTGTCGCTCGACAGAATGGCAATGCAGAGACTGAGAGAGGCGGCTGAAAAGGCAAAGATCGACCTGTCCGGCGTAACTACCGCAACGGTCAACCTGCCTTATATCACTGCAGACGCAACAGGCCCGAAGCATATGAATATCACTCTTACGAGAGCAAAATTCAATGAAATGACGGAAGACCTCGTCGAAAAGACGATGGGACCTACGCGCCAGGCAATGAAGGATGCGGGACTTACACCTGACGATATCAGCAAAGTACTTCTCGTAGGCGGTTCTACAAGGATCCCCGCTGTTCAGGAAGCGGTTAAAAAGTTCATCGGCAAAGAGCCCTTCAAAGGCATCAACCCCGATGAGTGCGTAGCAGTAGGCGCCGCTATTCAGGCAGGCGTTCTTACGGGCGATGTTAAAAACATGGTCCTGCTCGACGTCACACCTCTGTCACTCGGAATCGAAACGATGGGCGGCGTGTTCACAAAGCTGATCGAAAGAAATACAACGATACCTACGAGAAAGAGTCAGATCTTCTCGACTGCTGCGGATAACCAGACGAGCGTTGACGTAAGAGTACTGCAGGGCGAAAGAGAACTCGCGGCTTACAATAAAGAACTCGGCAACTTCCAGCTGTCAGGCATTTTACCTGCACCGAGAGGCGTGCCTCAGATCGAAGTGACATTCGATATAGACGCGAACGGTATAGTCAATGTTTCGGCGAAGGACAAAGGAACGGGCAAGGAGCAGAAGATCACTATCACCGCATCCAGCAACCTGTCTGAAGAGGACATTGAAAAAGCCGTAAAAGAAGCAGAGGCATATGCCGCGGAAGATAAAAAGGCCAAGGAAGCAGTAGACGCAAAGAACGAGGCTGACAGTCTCGTATACCAGGCAGAGAAGGCGATCAGAGAAAACGCTGACAAGATCCCCGAGGATGCAAAGAGCAGTCTGGAGTCTGAAATAGAGAAACTGAAGAATTCAATCGCTTCCAACGATACGGAAAGGATCAAGAACGACACTGAGAGCCTCAAACAGGCGTTCTACAAGGTTTCGGAAGAAATCTACAAGGCAAATCCTCAAGGCCCGCAGACGGGCGCTGAAGGCCCCGCAGATCAAGGCCCGCAGGACAACAGCGGAAACGGAAACGTAGTTGACGAAGGCTGAGAGGCACAATAATACCGAAATGTTCAAGCTGTGATCGGAAACGGCTCCGGGCATCTGCTGGCACCTGCCCGGACCGCTTTTGAGAGAGGAAGAGACAATGGCTGAGAAAAGGGACTATTACGAAGTCCTTGGAGTTGAAAAGACTGCAACGGATGAGGAAATAAAAAAAGCATACAGAACGCTGGCGAAAAAGTACCATCCCGATCTGAACCCCGGAAACAAGGAGTACGAGGAGAAGTTTAAGGAAGCGGGAGAAGCATATGCCGTTTTAAGCGATCCGGAGAAGAGAGCAAAGTACGACAGATTCGGAAATGCGGCTTTTGACCAGACGGGCGGCGGATACGGAAGCGCTGACTTCAGCGGATTCGGAGACATTTTCAGCGATATATTCGGCGGAGGTTTCGGCTTCGGCGGAGCAACCAGATCGAATGCGACAGGACCGAGAAGGGGAGCGGATCTCCAGATCTCAGTGACGCTCACATTCAGAGAGGCCGCGTTCGGAGTGACGAAGGACATCACCGTGACGAAGAACGTTTCTTGTCCCGACTGCAACGGAACGGGTTCCGCGTCCAAGACGAGGAAGAAGTGCACATCCTGTAACGGCCAGGGCCAAAAGGTAGTTAAAACGGGCGGCTTCGGTTTCTTCATGAACAGAGTCGAACAGTGCGAGGTCTGCCACGGCACAGGTACCGTCGTTACGGATCCTTGTAAAACGTGCAACGGCAACGGCAAGATCAGGAAACAGGTAACGATCAATGTCACGTTCCCCGCAGGAATAGATGACGGCCAGGCGGTAAGAAAGACAGGAAACGGCGAGCCCGGAACAAACGGGGGCAGCCCCGGTGACCTTCTCATTTATGTCCGCATAAAGCCTGAATTCGGTTTTACGCGTGAAGGATTCGATATCCGCTCCGAAGAGAAGATCTCGTTCGTTCAGGCCGCGCTGGGAGAGACCATTCAGGTGGATACTTTGGACGGAAAAGTCGATCTCGCGATCCCTTCAGGCACGCAGCCCGGAACGGTATTCAAGCTCAAGGGAAAGGGAATCACGAAACTCCACACCGCAAACCGCGGAGACCAGTACGTGAAGGTGAATGTAGAGATACCGACGAGACTTTCCGAAAGCCAGAAGGAACTGCTCAGAAGATATGACGCAGATGTAAAAGGCGTCCCGTATGACGAAGACGACAAGAAAAAGAAAAGGAAAAAGCTTTTCTGATCAACTTAACAGACAAAATGGCTCCGCGCAAAAGGTCGGATGTAAGAGTCCCTGACCCGGAGCGCGGAGTTTTTTTCTTTGCAGTGGATACGGAGGAATGATTATGTTAAAATATAATTAATCAAAGTCTGCGTGATGTTCGCGCGGCAAAAGGAGAGTATTATGAATAGTTTGAAGAAAAACGTGTTGAAGAATTTTTTTAGAATTTCTGCGATTCTGATCCTGGCTGTCTGCCTTTTTGCGTCTTGCGTGCCCGGAGGCGATCAGGGAGGAGACGAGCCCGCGAAACCGGAATACAAACTCATCTTAACGAACGGAGAATACAAACTGAAAACAGGCGGAAGCACGAAGATCGATCTGCTTTTTACGGCGAACGGAGAGGGAGCGGACAGAAGTCTTTTGACATTTGAAACGAGCAACAAAAAGATCGCAACGGTCGATAAAGACGGAAATGTCAAGGCTTTTTACCCCGGAAACGCGACGGTGACGGTAAAATACGAAGATCAGTCGAAAGGGGTCGATATCATCGTCGAGCCGGTCGAAGCCACATCAGAGCAGGTCAATACATTCAGCGAAGAATACATAAATATTTTCGGAAGAAATTATATGAAGAACGGCGAGTTAAGACTCGATCAGACTGCAAATGCGGTCGAATTCGGTATGCTTGGCGGCTCTCTGACTGTTCAGATCAAATCAAACGCCATGAGTTATATGCAGGTTTATATTGACGACGATACTGAAGGCACAAGAGTCAGAGTCTATTCCGGCAAGAGAAAATACGTGCTCGCGGAAGACCTTCCTGACGGCTATCACACGGTCAGATTCGTAAAATCCACCGAAATGATGGACGCGCAGTGGGGCCTTCTTTCAGTCGAAGGAGACAAGCTCGCATGCGCTCCCGCAAAGCCTGATTTCAGAGTCGAATTTGTCGGAGACTCGATAACTGCGGGCTACGGCGTCCTGGGTGTAAATACAGGTCCCAGAACGATTGACAATTCGGACGCGTCACAAACATACGCATATAAAACAGTTCAGAAAATGAATATCGATTATTCCACGATCGCCTGGAGCGGTATCTGCACAAAGGCTCTTCACTGGATAAAAGCGACGAATATGGACACTTTGTACAAAAGGATCTCTCACTACAACAAAGAGGATTACGCTTTCGATTTCGATCCTGACGTCGTGATCGTGAATCTCGGCGGCAACGACAGCTCATATATGTCGCCCGAATACGGGGGTCCTGAGTACGCGGAGCAGTTCCCGGAGGATTATCTGAACTTCTTAAAATTTGTCCGTGAGAAGAATCCGAATGCGCATATTATCTGCATCTACGGAATGATGGGAATTGACGAGAGAGTCGAAAACGGGATCAAGAGCGCCATCGAAGCGATGAACGATCAGAATATCGTATACGATCCGTTCGAGATCGTACCGAATTACGACGCCGGCGCGAGCCATCCCGATGTCGAGGCGTACGAAGGATGGGCAGTACAGCTTTCGGAATATTTGAGTAAAATAAGGGAGGAACGCGGCAAATAATATAAAGTACGATATCATTGTAAAAAGCCCCACTTTATCAAAAAGTGAGGCTTTTTCTTTGTGAAAGAGCGCGTAAAAGTGCACCAAAGCATAGAAAGAAAGCCAAAAAGTGTACCAGAGCAGAACCCCACAAACCGGTATTTATCGGTTCAATTCCATAAAAACGTGTTCATCTGTACGGTCGTATTCTTTGAATCCGCATTTTTGATAAACATGAATTGCCCTGTTATTTTGGGGA
>JAEEGL016871418.1_pt1 | contig 16778 bp, 21 predicted proteins | sample 9134231 | NCBI WGS metagenome assembly JAEEGL01 (sample SAMN16246548, study PRJNA631951) | gut metagenome | biome: gut microbiome; feature: rumen; material: fiber-attached | host: Bos | place: Iran: Karaj | collected 2018-10
AAATTTATTTGTGAATGAGCTTTAGCAAGCAAAGACTCATGGGTACGTAGTACTACAATTAATAATTATACATTTTTCTTTTTTTATTTACCATCTGAATCAATAATCAGTTTTTTTATGTATTTTTCTCTTCTAATCCACTAAAAAAATCCCACATACATGGAAGCTTCCCCATTACTCCGCGGCGCGCTGAAGCACTTGCGTCATGCAATGCGCAGCGCCGTAACCGTCAATCAGGCTTTCCAGCGGCACCCATTCCACAGTCACACCGGCGGCGGCCAGACGCTGCTGATACGCCTCGCTCTGCCCTGCTACGGCCATGATATGCCGCGGTGCTATGGTCAGGTAGTTATTGGCATAATGCATCTCGTCCTCGTAATCAATCGGGATAATCTCATATCCTCGCCCGCGCATGTATGCCGCGAACGGCACATCTTGCTGCTGCAGGCTGTAGGGTTTGGTTCCCGGCGCACGTACGTAGATGTCGCATGTGTTGAACTCCGGCTCGCCGGGCTTCGCATTCAACCTGCTGCTTACCATCGTGCACAGGTTATGGTCTATGATGTTGAAATGCGTATCGAGGTGCATCTGCATCTGCCACCGTTTATGGTCATGCACCACCACGACCGTATCATGCCCGAAGGCATCCGCATCCATGATCTGCCGGATGCCCTCTTCGTTAGTACGCATGCCGCAACCGATCAACGCTATCGTGCCGGCAGGAATATAATCGCCGCCTTCCAGCCGTCCTTCGCCTCCGATGCGCAATATCGGTTCTACGCCCAGATGACGGTAGCATAACTCGATGATATCTGTCTCGGCGGCACGTTGCGGACTGTTCATGCGGCAGATGATATGCCCGCGAGGGGTAGTTATACTCTGGTCACGCGTGAAATAGAGGTTCATGATAGGGTCATGTATGTATTCCGCAACCACGCCGGTATTGTTATCGGTCGGACGCAACCGCACGACAGGCCGGAGCAATATGCATCGTATCAAGTCTGCACGACTCATCTGCGCCACTATCTCCTGCCTGTACGCTTCGGAGGCGGAACAGTCTGCATTGGGCATAGAAATAATGTCGTATATCATTTCCTTTGCCGCCATCATCCGCAAGGTGTCTATATGCACTTCATTGAGGATGTCGGTTATTGTATATACGCGAATACCGTTTGCTTCTAACATTCGGATGTAATCGCGGTGCTCTTCGGCGGCTTTTTCTACGTCGAAGTAATGCTCAAACAGCCCTGCCGACGGATGGATGACGCCGTCGAACAACTCCTGTCCCGGCGTATGCATCAGAATGACACCGGCCCTGCTCCACTCTGCCCGTGGATAGTCCATCGCACTTTCTGCCTGCTTATTCTGCTTCACGCATCCTGCCAGCAGCATTACCACCAAAATAAAGTATATCTTTTTCATAATTCACCAATGTTTCTTTTCTGCGCCAATCTGGCGCAAAGTTACAAAAAAAATCCCACATATGCAAGCATATGGGGAATAAAATGCATTTTTTCTTCATTTTGCTTCAGAAATTGCATATATCGATACTATTGCGTCCCTTCCTAACTTATCTTCCACCTCATTCGGCCTACATCTATCCATTCTCCACATCTGGTGGAGTTGCTTCCGAGAGAAGAATAACAACGCCGCAAACTTCGCAAAACTCACATATCTCCACAGTCTCGTCTCCGGCGCAATCTCAAACCTATTTCTTGTGTCACTTCTATATCCATTCCTATTTACAAAAAATCCCACATACATCGTATGCAGGATTTATCCTTAAAGTAAAGCGATTATCTCGTCGAGATTCACGGCTGCCCCTTCGTATGATACAGGCCATATCACACAAGGCAAAGAGTTTACCTTATACTTCTCCATGATTGGCAATTGATCGGTTCCAAAGTCTACCCCTTCCAACAAACCTTTCTGCTGTGGAAGTAATAGCTTCGCGTATTTGTGTTCAATTTTCTGCCTTTTTGATTCTGGTTCTGGAGAAATCTTCGTGTATTTTACTCTAACATACTCTTCAGATTTTTCACTACTGTTTTGTTCTGCCGGCGGAGCATCATCCGCATAGATAGCCACAGCACACTCTATTACATCATCATCTGTATAAGAGGCAAAAATATCTAGCAGCGTTTTGATTCGATAATAGCAGCCGGGAAATTGATATATTGCCGCACGATATACTTGAGCTAGAGAAGTTTTTACTTCTATCCAAAATAAATACTTCTTTCCTTCTTTTTCAAATAATACTACTTTATCACAATCATTTTGCAAATATACCTCTTTGCACTTTTTGACGTACAAATTCTTCGTCGCTTTCAAAACCTGAGACGACATCACCAAATAGTGGCCACTATTATGGAAATCAACATCTTTCAGTCCTCGTGGCTGAGGATCCGACTCGTGAAAATGAAATGAGCCGTCACCCTCCTCAACGTAGTCCGGCTGTATTACCTTACATATTTCATCCTTTGAGATCATAACAACTCCTCGAATTCATCATCCAACTTTCTGTCAAACTCGTCTATGTCATTCATTGCTTTATAGAAAGTCCTCATCGGAAGGATTCCGTTCTCAATTGGCAATTTAGTTACCCTAACACCTTGATCTTCTTGGAAATAATAACAGATAATATCTTCTTCATTCAAATAAAAACGATTATTCAATTTGTTTTGTGCCTGGAATTGCTTATATAATTCAGGGTTTTCTCTTCTTAATTTACCTATCCGCAATAACTGATTAATACGCATGATGAAATAATCACTATGCGTAGTCATCTGAAACATCATTCCTTTATTTCGGCATGCTGCTATCAAATCAGCCAAATCCATCTGCATTGATGGGTGCAAATGCGCCTCCGGCTCCTCTATACAGAATGAAAAAATGAAATTGGACCAGTTCCTTAGATAAAATAGAAATGGACTTAATTCTTTCACAGAAGATGCAGCCGATGTAAGAGGAATGCGTTTATCTGAAGATAGAACCAAATATTGTATTCCTTTGTCAGAAATCAATTCTCCATGCAAGAGTTCCTTTACGCGGTTTGTAAAAAATTGTGTATCTGGTTCTTTTATTCTACCGAAACGATAAGGACGCGTTGCCTCTTCATAATCGCGGATAAAATAATCATACATTTTACAAGAGGACGTTACCGCATCCTTCATTGAATAATTCTCACCAACTAACGCTCCTCTCGCTGGAGGAAGAATGACTGATTTAGCAAATTTCTGCTCAAAAAATACATTTTGCAGGTACTTATTTATCGCGAACCCAACAAAATTTTCAATCATAGCGGGATCCTCATCGATAAGAGAAGAACGAACTTCTTCCTCATTTACCTTGACCTTGGCAGATACATAATGGAACACGCTATCTCCTTCTCCATGAGCTTCTATCTCATCTTTTAACAGTTCCACCAATAAAACCGGAGAGAATTCCTCTTCTTCGGTTTCACACCTATACACCACATCACATATCAAAGTCGGATCCCCTAAGAAATCTCTCATAAACCCTTGGACATGGTCATTAAAATATCCGAATACCTCATTGATGGTCAGTTGGAATCGGCTCTCCTTGTTCTTTTTCAGTTTTTTGCTAACCAACTCATACCACGCATCAGAACTTAACGAACGCATCAAGTAATATACTAAGTAATTAGCATAACTTTTGCCCAAACCGGAATGACCGGTAAAAAGCAAAAATGGAGCGAACTCAAGCACCTGATTACGTAAGGGGCCAAATTCTCGAATCTCAATCAATACCTTTGGTTTCATAGGTTATCGTCTTTTATCTATATTTGCACATCTGGCGTGCAAAATTACAAAAAAATTTTGATATACGCAAATTTTTTTTACTATAAAATTTCATACTATATTTATATAGTATAAAATATTATTTTTCCTCATTGACACAGCAAAAGAGGAGCCCGTAGAGCCCCTCTTGTTGTTGATAGCGCACACAACTCCGCTAGTGTATTTTTGATATTTTTGACACCGATAATAGGTACACCTTTAGATGTGAGGTATCAAGATGGATAGACTATCTGAGAGTTTACTATCAAGTAGGCTATACAGTTTGAGGACTCATTGCGTTGCAAACGCTTCTATTATCGATGTGGTTTTTTCTGTATTTTTCTTTATCTCCCGAAGGGTATTTATTTTGATTTATATACACACAAAAAAAGGAGACCCGAAGGTCTCCCTCTTTTACCCGTTATGCAGAGCATCGTACTCATCGCCGCAGACTTTCCTCGCGGGCAAACCCCTCGTACATGTACCTAAACTACGTTCAGGTAGGAAGTACTCGGGGCAGCTCCGCTCTCCCCAAAAATCAACAGATTTCCGGGGACCCCGGTATGTTAACTGTGTTGCTGATCATACTCAGCACCACAAACATACCATAAATAGGCCTTCATAGTTTTCTTACCTCCGGCGGTGTTCTTCTGAGCCTCGAACGCAGCCTTGTCCTGCGTAATCTTCTGGAGATCCGTCTTGCGGAGTTCCACTGCCTCGTGTACAGCAGTGAAGCGTGCGCGAGCGTTCAGCGAACGAGACGACTGACTGACTTTGATCTTCGTCTTCTTACGCAGATAAAGACGGTTACACTTAGGGTTCTCAGTCGGTGCTACACGGTGGGTACCAAGCAGCATTTTTTCACAACTGTGTTGGGGATTCGATCCCGGTTTTGCGAGTGCGCCGGATACGCTATCGATACCGGCACTCCATTCTACATGAGCCATTTCGTTTCGGTGATTTTTTATCCTCGCCCCGTACGAGTTTGTTAAGGTTTGTTAATAGGTTTTGTCATTATTCCGGATACCATCCGGCTCCACTCCGCAAAGCATTTTTGATATTTTTGTAGGTTTATTTCTTCGCAAGCGGAAACTGGTTATTTGGATGTTTAGCAGGTCTCGGCAAGTGGAAAGATACAAATATACGTCTAGAAGCTCGCTTATAAGCGGATAGTTGGATATTTACACTCAAGGGCGTGTAGCCCGGGACATCGAATAAGCAGTTAACGATTGGGAAGTGTTTTTTTTGTTTTCTTCTACTTACATCAACTACCTGCAGTGGGAGCGTTTGGGTTATTTCTTGACCCCTGTGTACTCTTCGACGGTCTTCGTCGAAATCGTCGTCGTCACCTTGCTGGAGTCGCCGACCTGCGTGTAGGTGGCGGTGGTGCTGAGGGTGCGCCAAGCCTTACAACTCGTCATACCCAGCGCTACGGCGCAGCACGTGAGCAGCGCGAGCACGATGGTCTCGATGATCTTAAAGATTTGTTCCTTACTCATAACTCTTTAATTCATAATTTAGTTACTTGTTTCCCAATAACCGATAAGCGATAAGAGAAACATATTTTTGGTATTTTCGCTGATTATTGATTTTTTTGAAATTTTTTATTTATGTTTATCGGTATAATTATTAATTGACTCTCTTGGAGTCGAAACTTCGGACAAGCAAGTTATTGTAAATTTATTTATGAATAAGTTGATTGTACAAAGGTTAAATGGTACACAGTACCATAGTTAATAATTATACATTTTTTTTGTTTTTTTATATACCATAATCTAAATCAATAATCAGTATTTTTTATGTTTTTTTCTTTATGTCCTTATATTTACGCTTGGTTATTGTCAGTCCAACTCTTAATCACCAATCGGATCACCGTTCTGGTCGTAGTTCCCGTTCAACTTGTGCATTGCATAGCCGAACAACGAGCCGTACTTCGTCTGGCTCTTGTACTCAGCTACCAACTGCGTCTTTTGCTCGCTTGATCCTGCAAGAATCGCACGGACGGCGGTTGTTACTTTCGCGAAGCGAGCCTTAGCCGCAGTCTGTGCTGCTGACGGTTCCTTCATGGACGGGTTACACAACTTACCGGTATACACCTTGCCGGTACGTTTGTTGGTGCGGAAGTACACATCGCTGTGTTCACACACCTTTTTCTTCATGCTCTCAATGAGAGCCATTGGTTTAATCTCTGCCATAATGTTAAGGTAGGTTTAATGGGTTGTATATTTAAAATATTTTTTATATCTTTGCACCCGATTTACATCTAAAGTATGGATTAAGACCGATTGATGGGTGGTGATAAACACCGTTATTAACGTTCCGTCCCCATACTTTATACATCCAAAAACTGGATAGTTCATTGGGCTTTTGACCCCGCATTCGCAACGATAGTGTTCAGATGTATCAGATGTTAATCGTGCACAACTTAAAGTTTAATGTTATGACCTACATTGGTATTGACGTAAGCAAGGATTCGTTCGTGGCAGCTTATCCGACTAAGAGTGGTTACACCACCAAGACATTCCCTAACACCACTACTGGTGTGCGCAAGTTCGTTAACTCGTTACCGGCGGATTGCCATTGTGTGATGGAAGCGACTGGCAACTACAGCATGCTTCTCCTCTATCTACTCCAACAGGCTAATATTATCGTTAGCATGGAGAATCCGCAGAAAATTAAGCATTTTGCACGCGCAATGCTGTCCACTACTAAGACAGACGAGATTGATGCAAAACTGATTGCTACGTATGGCGAGAAGATGACTCCTGCGCCCTATAAGATTCCCATGGAAAGTATTATTCTGCTCAAGCAGAAACGTACTGTTCTTAGGCAACTTAAGAAGCAACTTACTGCTACGATCAATCTCCAACAATCGTTAGCAGTGTTGCCCAAGCAAGATCCTGCAAGTAAAGTAGCCATAGAGCAAACTGTTAAATTCTTGCGCAAACAGATCTCTAAAATGGAAGAGGAGATAACTAACCTTTCCACTAAAGAGTTTGGACGTCAAGTTAAACTGTTAACCTCTATTAAAGGTATAAGTGTTACTATCGCGTCTGCGCTCATCTTAGCTACCGGAGGATTTACCTACTTTAGCAATGCCAAGCAAATATCCCGATTTCTCGGTCTTTGCCCTACCTACCAACAATCTGGTACGTCAGTCAATTTCAAAGGTCACATTAATCGCAATGGAGATACACATCTGCGCAGTCAAATATATGTCGCTGCTTTCGCATCTATTAGGTGTAATGCTGCTTGCAGAGAAACTTACGAACGTCTGCGTGCGAGAGGCAAATCCGGCAAACTTGCCGTTGTTGCTGTCGCTAACAAACTTATCCGACAAGCATTCGCTGTTGTCACTAACAATCAACCTTATATAGATGGATTTGTATCATCTTATGCGTAGAAATTAATTTTTACTAAATTTTTATTATAGTTCGTTAATATATGTCAATTAAGTCCTAATACGGACATTTTTGATATTTTTGCCATTGATAGTAATAACATCTTGGATGTGAAGTTTCGCTGTGTAGAGAGTACTGCAAGTTTACTTGTGAGTAGTCTATACAGAGTGGAAGTTCAGAGTGATGCAATCACTATTACTATCAATGGTATTTTTATTATTTTTTTGTTTATATCACGTAGAGTGTTTATCTTTATTTATTTTCTTACCGTTAAATTCGTATGGTTGCATATCTCAAGCCGGATCTCCTCCTGAACCGTTTGCTCAGCGAGCCAACGAGCCGCCAATGTTTGCTCATCGGAGCCGCTGATAAGGATACAGCCTTTACTGTGCTCAGGGCGAGAGCCGCGATGAAATCGGATGCCTGTTCTGCCGGGCACTTGTCGAACGATGGGAAGCAACCGTTTGAACTTAGGTGATTGCGTCACGCCTATTCCGTATATTAACGCAGGTATGAGATCATCCGCATTTTCCATCGTGTCGCATATCGGCACCAACTCCTCCTCAAACCGCGTCTCTCTTACCTCGTACAATCTCCCTCGCACAGCCTTCCCATTCGCCGGCATTCTAATCAATTTGTAATATGCCATAATTTCGTCATTTTCTCGTTTGCCGGTGCAAAGATACACACAAAATCATCAAAATCCAAGCGTTTTACCCTCGGAGTGTTAGATACTCCCCGTTTTAGTGTTACATAGCCTCAAAACACCCCAAATCGCACAAAAAAGACGCAACCTTCGTCACGTCTCGATATTCATATATAAAGAAAAACTCGCTGCGCTCTATGGAAAACAAGGCGAAAGAATGCTAACACGCATTCTTAGAGATAATCCACAAAGATTGTTAATAAATAGATTTACAACGAATCCTTCTGCATTATCTCTTGTGCATGACCATAAGTGTCATACCTTTCGCCTTCTTAAGAAAACGGGGAAGAAAACCTATTCAGCGCGTAGAGATATTATTGTTTTCGGTATGTTTTCGATTTTTGTTTTCTTATAAGGCAGCACGTACGGCTAGCATAAGCCGGACGAGAAGGTAAATAGATAGATATACGTCTATAAGTCTCGCTTATAAGCGGATAGATAGCTGTTTACATTCAGGCCATGTGGGCCGCGCTGCCGCGTTTTCCTTTATAGAAAAACGTCAGAATACGTAGAGTTTGCCGTTGGAATAGTGATACCGTTCGATTTGTGCTCTACGGTCCATGCCGAAGTTAACGAGAATAGCAATCGGGAACTTCGTCGCACGGAGATAACCAAAGGTTTGGTAATGTTCCCGTTCCGATAGTTGCGTGATAGCCTTACACTCGATGATAATATTGCCTACCGGTGACTCGACGACAAGATCCATCTTCAGATATGCTTCGAGGGGTTCACCATTGAAGGTAGGATGGAACTGATACTCCTTGTGCACCTTCAATCCTTGTTTCACCATCTGCTTTGCCAAAGCCTCCTGATAAATATACTCCGGCAGTCCGGAGCCGAGTTGTTTGTATACTTCGTATATGCAGCCTACTACCTCGTAAGAGGCTTGTACAAGTTGCGATTTCTTCGGCTCCTCCACACTCTCCATCCTCTCCGGCTTCTGCGGCAACATATCTTTTATCTCTTCGAGTTTCATTGTAGTTTATCGCCATTTAATTATTTTTCAGATTTATCTCGCATGGCGCTCTCACACATCTGGTGCAACTGCTTGCGTGAGAAGAAAAACAGTGCTTGTTCGTTCATCTTCGAATACACTACCGGCTTATCTAATCCCGACAATTTCATTTCTGTCTCCACTAGTTCTTTAAACCAAGGCTGAGCGTACGGAGACACATATACATTCTTGATAAGCGCACCCAAATCAACCGGCAAAAGCACCGTATACTGATTTCCTTTATCATACCCTTTCGCCATATCTCTACGTTGTTCATCATCAGGCTCGGCCATTACACGCACTTCTCGTTCATGCTCAAATGACTTCCGTTTGTACCACCCATATGAATCTCCTGGCATAAATGCATGATCGAAATTCTCATACGTAATGCGTCCAATCTTCACTTCCGGTTCATTGATCGCATTCTTTAATGCCTCATATGTTGTTTGTATAGCTACTCCCTCCGGCTGATCAGCTGTATATAGTTTCCACATCGCTTCTGACTCATCCTCATTCTCATGCCAACAGTTAACGAACGTAAACATCCTATTCACTTGCCCATATTCGTTCCCTACTTTCATCCACAATCGCATCACCTCTTTCTGTTTATTGACATCTATATTCATAGCCTCCAATCGCTCTACTGCATCTTTCGCTTGCTCCATTTGACCGAAGGTGTCTATCATAGCATCTGCCAATTTTTCCATGTAGCATGCTTTACCTCCAGCTCCCTCATACGGATCTTCAAACAAATGCAATGGCGATAACACCAGTTCTTTATCATGTAACAACGCCACAAACTTAGCAAAACTCAAATATCGCCATAGCTTCGTCTCCGGTGCAATGTCAAATCTATTGTCTTGTGTTACTTCCATATACCATTGATATTTTATATGATAATGGCACATGCAGATTATCCGCACATGCCATTATCGTTATTTACAATGCTTCATCATCTTCATAATTACGCCTCTATTACGATTACACTCTCACGTAATTTGCTAACTTTCCCTTTTTGCTGAGGACTAGTCTTTAAATCCCTTGCCTTACGTATCTCTTGAACTACAAAACCTTGTGCTTCAGCAATATCAGAGACGATAAGATCAACTGGTACTTCCACTCCAAAATATGCAGAATTCGCTACGTTGAAATAGATTTTCCCACCCTTACGCATCACTCTACGGAACGACTTAAACAACTCTTGCATATCCTCAAAATACCCACATACCATATTAATGATATCAGCATTCCATGATAACACATCTTTTTGTGCCTTCATCGCATTGACACATTCAATCAAGCGTTCATTATCAATCGGTTGTAGAGTATCATAACGCACCTGTACATGCGAACGTATTGTCCTTTCGCGTAATTGCCTGAGTTCGTCATAGTTTCGTGTTAGTTCAAGGACTTTAAGTTCCAACATGTATATATCTGTATAGTCTCGAGAATTCAGATATGGAGGCGATGTAATAATCAAATCTACTGTATCCGCTGGTACTTTACCAATATTTGCTCGCACATCTCCATAGATACAATACCGACTATTATTCACCGTATTTGATTGCGAGGAAACGCTTTGCACATCTTCAAGTATATCCTTCGATAGTTTTTGTAAGAACCGATCATGAATATCCCGTCGACTTAATGCTTTTTCCAGCCAACCCTTGCGATAAGATAAACATTTTCCATTGCGGAACATATTAGAAGCTTCCATAATAATGGACGCCATTGCAATTAGGCATAAATTGCGATAATAATCCTGCTTCACAACTTGCTTTATTGCATATCTAACATCCAGCAAACCATCTATCGCCGAATTATGGAAATTATATTTCTTTTTCTTTCCATCGTTCACCACCGTCGGTCCGAATGGCAATTTCTCATAAACTCGAATGTTCTCTGGACTGCTCTCTAATGCTTTTCGCAAACTTTCTATAATCTCCTGCAATTCAATTGGATTATAACGAGAATCCATTTTAGTCTCTGCCAAAAGAAACATGAATGGACTTACCTCAAACGAATAGCATTTTATCCCACGCGCTTGCAACTCTACAGGTGTAGTTCCACTTCCACAAAATGGTTCCAAAGCACATTGAGGCGTATAAGAAATCTCTGATAATATATCATCTATAAACTCTTTCGAATACCCTTCCACAAAAGGATACCATCGGTGGATTGGAACATTCTTATTCCTATCATACACCATGATTGAATGGTATTTCTTCGTACAATCTATGATTGGGTAGTCTCGCATACTAAGCAATGAATTTAACGCGGATTTTCATTCTTAACACGAAAATCTTTAATTTTCATAAATCTTGGGAAATGTTTTCTTAGCTCTACAGGTAAATCCGTTTCAATAATACCTTCTCCTGTGTCTGGCAAATCCTCTTTCCGAGCATCAAACACTGCAAGATATCCTATCTTTATGTTCTTATCCTCCCTTAGCAACTCATCTATATAACCAACAACTTGCTTAACCGCATCCGGTCTAACACGAGGTGAGGCATTATACTTAACCCCATTTCTGTTGGAGTTAGAGCCTATGCTTTCACCAACCCACTTTATTTCAATAAAGTATAAATCATTTCCTATTTCGTCAGTCAGTTCTATATCTAAACGATCCAAATCCTCGAGCAAAAGTTCTCGAGTCACGACCACACGCATGTGTTCCTGGATGTAATTTCTAAGGTCTTCTCGGAACAACTCCTCCGGCTTATTATGAAGTAAGTGTTTGTGACTCGTTACATAAGCACGTTCTTCCTCTTCTGGGTGAACAAGTTCATAGAGCATACGTAATTCCTCTTTCGGAACAAAAAACTTCAAATATGTATCCTGATGTGTTAGCCGTATTCTATAGTCACTAAACACTTCATCTATCTGATCAATTGTTTTCAAATGTTCGTAACTTTTTCGAGATTCTCCAGAATAAAAAACACCATCACCGTAATCATTACCATCTATAAAATAATTAACAATTGCATCTGGGGCTATCAAAAAGACAATCCAATCGTTCTGTATTGAAAGAGACATGTAATAACGCCGAGCTTCATTATTGTCTGCAGGGAATGGATCGTTATTGCTATTTAGTACACTTAAATTAGCGTCAACATATACTGTCCGATTAAGTAGAAAAGTCGCACTTTTATATAGTTCATCAGCCTTGACATTTGCATTATCACATAGATTTAGCACGTCCACTTTGCGTATTATGATCAGTCGATAATCTTGCTCTTCATGCTTACGACGACACTCGGCAAAAAGGGATAACAAGCGCTGAAATTGAAACGATTCTTGAATTCCATCACTTGTACGCTGTAGTATATCCAATTTCTTCCTGTCGAGAAGTTCCTTAAAAGCTGCATTATTAGAAAAAACGCTCATCACTATTCCTCCCCTCTTTTAATAATCTTACTGAAAAGAAAATCAAAATACAAACCAATATACTCCTCCTTACTAATGGATGAAGTGTCTTTTAAAGTATCTTCAAATGCCTTTTTAAAGTCGTTTAGCACTTGAAGCGTATAATTTTCAGGATTAATGTCTATTTCCGCATCAATATTTGCCTTAACTGATTTATCGTATAACGGATCATTTACAATGAAACTAAATATTTTGCTTTCGCCATACTTCCCTAATATGAGTAATATCGCAATTATCCATCTCACTTTTTCTTCTGACATCGCATCAACTCCATCGATAGAGTTTAAGCAAACATCCCCATCTTTTTCTCCTATTAGGCGCTGACTAGACAAAAGAAAAGTCAAACTCTTATCAACCAGTTCGGAATAAGGACCAAAAATAGATACATTAAAGTGATAAAGCCCGAAATCATTATCACCTTCATGATTAAAGGCATAAAGGACCTTTAGCAAATAGACAATTCGTTGCAACGAATTACTACCTATTGAATCCCATCCCATCTTTTTTGCATGGGCAATAATGGTCATCAAATCGGCATTTGCCGACATTAATTTTTCAAAATTATTCATTGTATCCTACTTTTAATCTCGTTATATATAGAACTAATTCTTTGATTACTCTCTTGAATTGCGGTTTTCTTTGCTATATCAAGCAATCCCACCAAAGAGATTTTCACATTTTGGTCATTGGTTAAATAGTCGACGAAAGAACTATTATTTAAATTTGATGTCACAATTACAATATTGGGCTTCTTTAAAAATTGAAGGAAAACACCCGCCGCATTTTGTTCATACGATAAATCCAAACTACTATCTGGCGTCTCGACGATATAAAACGAAGGAGATTGATAGAAAAATGTAAGTATACTCATCCTAAAAGAATGGTCAATAAAAAACCTTTGGGACTCTGATAGAGATTCTTCTTGGCGTCGTACTTTTCCATCAATAATGGGATAGAACCTATTCGGTTCATTTTTATCGTAACTAGTATACTCCAACTTACATGGCACCTTCAGAAATTTCTCGGCATAACTGGCAAATATAGCCGAGAATCGTGCAACATTTGATAGTATTTCGTCTTCTATCTTCCTTGTCAATTCCTTTGCCTTCGCATCGCATTCCGCACTCAGTTGTTGATAATTTTCCTTTTCTTTTTCCAATCGGTTATACTCATCATCTAAACTTTGTAGTTTATCTGCCTCAGAAGAAGACGCGCGTTGAAACTCCATCTCGCGCAATTGCTGCATAAGAGTTCTACGTTGCAAATCTTTTTCTCGGAATTCTCGATCCATCTGATGTTGGGCATCTTCAATAGCCTTGATTTTACGTTGCTTGCCGGAGATACTTTGGTATATATCCTTATGCGCAGCAGCCACTGCTTTATACTTGGCTATCAAATCCTCATTTTGGGTCATTCGAATTTCATTTCCGCACATAAAACACTGATCCGATGAAGTGCTTATTTGTGCGACTAAACCTTCCGCCTCCTGACTACACATAGGGCACAAATGGTTCATCTGAATATTCTTCACAAATACATCATACTGAGGATGAAGCGTTTCCCATATAGAAGCATTCATTTCTTTTTCTATTCGCTTCTTTTCCTCATCTAATTGAGATGCTTTTATGCTGCTTCTATTTATCTCGCCTTGTAGTATCGAAATGTCTGTTTGAAGATTCTCTTGGCGACCTCGAATCGAAGACAATTCCGCCGTTAACGTTTCTACTTTCGCCTTAAGTGTAACTATATCTAACGTTGGTGATGGTAATTCCTTAGAATTTTGAGTAGCACGAATTTTTTTTATTAAAGACGTGATAACGCGCATATCTTCTGACCGATGTCTCGATAAACTATCATAATACCGCGCCTTTCTTTGCATATCTTGGCGCTTTGCATCTAACTCAGGCTCGTTAAAATACTTATTGAATAACTCATTCTGGACATCGGTTCTCCCATCTATCCCCTCATTCCATAGCACAGTAGTATGACTCTCACCAAAAAACAATATTTCGTTCACGAAAAAGATCAAATCATCAAAAGTAAGGTTGGAATATTGATGAATTTTTTGTTCGTAGCAATATAATAAAGCCGATTTTTGCTCATCCTCATCTAATCTTTCATATACTTCCTCTGAAAAAAGTTGTCCTACGATTGGATTTTCATCAATTAGAACACTTAACAACCGACCATTTTCTAGGCTTCGAGTAACTTCGAATTTAGCATGATCTATTCTAAACCGCAAAATCACGACAGCATCTCCATTTCGCTGTATTGTCTCGTCTGCTCTTGCTGAAAAATAATCTGCTGGATATAGAAGTCGTTTGACTATAGCACGCTCCTTGTATGTCCTAGTTAAGTCCTTTGCTTTCTTATATAAGCCAATAAGTCCAAATCGTATAATATTCACAAAGGTCGTCTTCCCCATACCATTACCACCTAAAATCAGATTCACACCTTTTACAAAATCATAAGTGTAATCCAACCCATTAGGGTATAGAGTATAGTTCTTGATATTAATACTCACTAACTCCGGTAAATATATTTTCCTACTCATAATAGGTCAGTAATTTGCAAAACATTTTCATAGCGCACACGCGCCCATACAATTCAGCGCACAAAATTACTAAAAATTTTCCACATATACAAAAATTTTGGTGAAAATTTATCTTAAATTTTAATTTTGCAATCATAATCCCCATTTTTAACCTTCTTTCTCGATGTTTTCAGGCAAAACTCCCACCATTTCGCGCACTATAAATTTGGTGGTTGGCAAATTTGCGCGAAAGATCCGTTTTCTTTTGCGAAGCGTTTTCTTTCAAGGCGAAAGTGGATGACTTACTAAAGTCATTCTAATGAGTGGGTACGGAAGAAGTGGTGGAAGACTCGCTTACAAACACTCTTCCGTATCTACTCACGGATGCGGTTGCATCCTTTCGCCGCGTTTTCGGTTATCTAAGAGGATCCCCAAGCCACGCACCCAAAGCATCCACCACCGACTCCGGCAACGTCTTTGCTTTCTGTAGTTTCTCATCCAAGCCGTGAATTTCACAATAGATCTTCAACCATCGGGAGAATTCCATGGGACTTACTGTCAACTCCGGCTCGTTACGACGGATTCGCATGTTAGTTTCCAGCGTGAGTCTTAACTCCTGTTTTTTATACATTTTTTCTCTCATAGCCATTACATGATTGATTTCCATAACTCCTTTACTGGCAATTTAGATCCGTCCCTTTGCATCTTTGCAACCAAGCGCGAACGTTCACCAAAAGTAGAGCGTGAAGATAGCTGACTATCTGTCGGTGGCTTGTCTCGCTTGGGACATCGCTGTGCGTACTGCTTGCCGTTGATAGTCCGGAAGTAATATGTGGATTTGCCATCCAGTTTCCCGTGCAACGCATCTATCGGAAGAATAGGTTTTGCCTTCATAATATTTCCCTTTGTTACAAGAGTGTATCGGAGCATTTACCTGTCATAGCCATTACCACTCCGATACCACTCTGATACGTCACCGATGGATGACTATCGACTAACTTCTGCACCAAAGAAGAAGCACTCCGGAAGATCTTCATACCCTTTTACCTTGTCGTACTCTTCCTTCCATTCTGGGATATCCACATCGTCATGCATGATATCCGACAGTATATCTGCATCTTCAGCTATCATCTTGAAGCACGCCGCCATCTTCGGATTAGCCGTAACTGTGATAGCCAAATTCTGCCCCACCTCTCGGTGACTTTCGCAGAATAACAGACTATTCTTCCCGTCACACAGAAACACCAATGCATGATGTCCATCTCGTTGCGTCCATCGACCGATCGGTGCAAACAAATCCAACATATGGTGTTCTTCATTACTCAACACCTGCTCTTTCTGAGCCTCATTTTCTTTTACATTTTCCTTTTCCATACTTCTTTCATTCTTTAATTCTTTAATTCATTATTTTCTTTATCTCCATTCCAAACGCCCTCGCCTCCTCCAAACTATACGTCCCGTACAAACCCTTGTACTTGGCTATCACGTACGTCACACCTGCCTTTAACCTCCGCCCATTACAGTTGGTTGGTTCGGGGGCGGCAAATTCTTGCACGAAGAAGTAGGGATTCTTGCCTTTTTGGCCCGCCATTCGCAGCCACTTCTTTGAGCATCGCTTCGCGCACCACTGGAGGCTTGTCCACCCAAAGCTTGAGTGTGGCGGCACGGCGCCGCGGGAAAAGCCGCTCGTCCACTTGATAGTTCCGCCAGAAGGTGTTGAACTGTTCTATTATTTCTGTATTCATTTTTGATATATGATTTTTCGGTTTGAAACAAATGTATTTTTGGTATTTTTGCTGATTATTGATGATTTTTAGTATTTTTGAAATTAATTTATTTTTATCGGTATAATTATTAATTGGACTCTGTAGGAGTGAGGGTTTGGTTGCTAAGGGTCATTGCAAATTTATTTGTGAAT
>JAEEGL010592841.1_pt1 | contig 16777 bp, 12 predicted proteins | sample 9134231 | NCBI WGS metagenome assembly JAEEGL01 (sample SAMN16246548, study PRJNA631951) | gut metagenome | biome: gut microbiome; feature: rumen; material: fiber-attached | host: Bos | place: Iran: Karaj | collected 2018-10
CACTAGCAACCGTAATATTATATTTATCATTTCTTTCTAGTCCCTTGTTATCATATTTAAGAGTTACATTACGTACTGCTCGATCATTTAAATCAACACATCTTTGGAATGTAATACGATTAAGATCAAGATTTAATTTATTACCTTGATAAATATGATTATCAATGATAGCACAAAGTAAGTTATTACATGTTTCAATAGCATGTAAGTCTCCAGTAAAATGAAGATTAATATCTTCCATAGGAACTACTTGAGAGTATCCTCCACCAGTAGCACCACCTTTAATACCAAATACAGGTCCAAGAGATGGTTCACGAAGAACTACAAGACTCTTCTTCCCTATTCTATTCATGGCATCATCAATACCAATACTCATAGTAGTTTTTCCTTCTCCATATGGAGTTGGATTAGTACTAGTAACAAGTACTAATTTACCATCAGGATTATTCTTAACTTTCTTTAAAATATTAAGATTAATCTTCGCTTTTTCTCTTCCATAGCATTCTAGATAACGACTAGTAATACCTAGTTTTTTAGCTACTTTAGTAATATTTTCTTTTTTAGTTTCTCTACTTATTTCAATATCTGATTTCATACTTTTACTCCTTACTATTTATTCTATCAAAAAAAGATATATTTTCATATACCTTTTATTACTTTTTTACACATTTATTCTATAACATAAGGATTAGTTACTATTCCATTACCTTTAGTTATTGCTTGACCAGGTTTAATAGCTATTACTGGACGTATTCCAGCTTCTTGACTAGCGCTATTACTGCTCAAGAAGCCTGTATTAGTTCCGTAAAATACCAAAGACATTGTACCAACATATGCAGCAGGAGTCATTGACCAGTACTCCATTCCAGTTCGTAAAAAGTTTTTTTCAGTAAATGTATCGTTAAGTATAGAGCTTTCGGCTATACCAGCCATCATTAATTCATCAGATGTTATTAAACCAATTGGATATGAAGACTTCCCATTACCTTGACTATTTTTCCATGTATAAGCATCACGTCTATTTGGACAAGTTGTAATTGGAACATAAGTATTAGAAACTCTATTGTCAGCATTAGTATATAATTGACTAGATAATGAACCGGTTGAACTCATACCACCCAATTGATAAATGCTTGAATCACTGCAATAAATGGTATCTTCAATTTTCTCATTGTAACTAGTTAAATTGTTTGCATACCATGTTTCAACTGTTTCCTTAGCTAATGAATCATTAGTTTGTGCTCGCATCTTTTCAATCGCTTGTTCTATTCCATCACCATCCGTTAAAGTTAAATAGTACTTTGTATTTCCTGATGAATAATGAACATATCTTATACTCTCACATGTTGCATCAGCGGTTGTTGCATTACAACTATAGTGGTGTGTCGCATTTGGAGTTGTTACTGTTGCATCAGTTAATGTATAAACTCCATTATTATAAGTAAAACCACTACCAAATAAAGCATTAGTTGTCCAACCTGAATAATTAGCTAAATATTCATCACCATACATATATAATTGATATCCATAGGAACCAGCTTTTGTATTAAATTTAAATTTATTAGTAATTACATTGTTATTATTAACGCTTATTTGGGTATTTTTACTATTATTATCACAAATATTATTCATAACATATCCGGAATTTTTATACATTTGAAAAATATATGAAATTGGACTACTAGCACTTGCTCCTGATGAAACGTATCTTATTTTAATTTTATCAGTTGTAGTTAAAGAACCCACTTCATATTTATAATCATTTAAATCTCCATAATACTCTGAATTTGAATAAATCAATGAATTATTTTTATAAACACTTAATGTCCCACCACTATAGTAATATGATCTAAATTCAAGATCTAATACATAATCACTTGCAGCTTCACTAACAGTAAATTCAAAATCATATGTATTATCACTTGTTATGTCACCAACCCATCTAGTTGTATCAGTATCATATTGGTAAATATTACTAGTATTAGTAATTATATGATAATCTTCTTCAGCAAGTCCTCGTTTTAATTCTTTAACTTCACCATTATAAATTAATTTAACTCCACCAGTATCAGTTGTTCTTAAAGCCTTCCAACATTTATTGGCGAATATTACGTTATTATTATCTACTTCTCCTCGATAATAAACTATTGGATTACTATCACTAACCGTTTCATTTTTAATAAATAGTCCTTTACCATTAGTATCACTTGAATTCTTACTAAAATCAATTCCAGATGATGTAGATACAGTTAAACTTGATATATTATCCATTACCGCATCTTTTCTCATTAATCCTTCAAGTGAACCAATAACCCATATACCTTTATTAGCTTCTACTTTAACTTTAAAAGATACACCAGTATTACTAATTGCATCCCATTCACTTGTAGTTAATACGGTTCTTCCATTAACCCAATTACTGGTAGTCCCATTATTAAATGATTCACTTCCATCATATGTATCAGATACTGCTATATTATTCTTGTCTAAATAAGCTTTTATGGTAATACTTCCATTTACTCCTTCGGCGGTACCAGTAGTTGTATTAGGTTTAATATAACCAACTAATAACATACCATTTCCTTCTAAAGTAGAATTCATTACTTTGGTATACATTGTTGTATTCTTAGCTTCTCTTGCTGAAAAATAATTATTGTTTTCATTACCTAATCCATTAGTTGATATATCTAAAGAAATTGGAATTGTTTTACCAGTTGATGTATAAATATTAGCATCTACTATAGAAACTAAATATTCAATACCATCACTATAATCAGTATCACCAGTTATACTAATTTGATATGTACCAACTTTAGTAGAATCATTCATAATACCAGACTCTGTTGGATCAATTGGAAATAAATTATTTAGTGTAATAGTTTGTTCATTACTTGATGCAAAACTTATTCTACCTACACTAAGTAAATTATTATTACCAGTTTTTGTATAATTAAAGAAAGCATATGTAATACCAATAACTAAACACATTAATCCAGCTGAACACATTAACATTGCATATCTTTTATAGTTTTCCATAGCATTTCCTTTCTATTTATTATTTGCTACAACTTCATTTATTTCTTCATCTGTTACTAGCGGTGCATGTATTTTAAACTTTTCACCATTACTACTTTTTATAATAGCTTCTCCATTTCCTTTTAAGAAACTAGCATCTTCTATATCAATATATTCTTCTTGTTCTAAACTAGTTAAATCAAAAGTAATACGATATTTAAATTTATTAATAAATTTACTACTTGCATAATCTTTTAAATATGAATTAGTTGCATATATTAAATGTATTCCTACTTTAAGACCATAATCTAATATTTTACTTAATACTAAGTGAGTATCTTTCATTTTAATAATCTTAGCACCTTCATCAATAAATAAGAAGATATCTGGCCATTTTTCATTGGCTTTTAAATTGTATTCTTGAATATTACGATAATTATTCTTATTAAGAGTATTAATACGAGATTCTAATATTTTTAATAAGAAGATTAACATATCATACCCTTTTTTAAGAGTTGAATGTGATTTACCACTTAATAAAAATTTAATACCATCATATTCTCCTAATTCTATTTTTTTAGGATCTAACATAATAAATTTAACTTCATCACTAGTATTTTTATACATTAAACTAATTATTAAATCATCAATTAAAACACTTTTACCAGTACCAGTTGCACCAGTAATAAATAAACCTGATATATTATTAAAATCACGATAAAATGGATCACCATTATCTTTCCATCCAAGTGGTAAAGTTAATCTTTTGTTAGTATATTTTAAATCACACAGTTTTTTAATAACATAATCTTTATTTTCAGTCATTACTCTTCTTTTAAAATAATCTTTATAATTATCTTCATTAAGTACTTTAATACCATTTTTACTTAATAAATCAGCAGTTATTCCATTACCTTTTGTAACAGTATGAGTAAATGTACCATCATAGATAGAATTAAAGCCACATGAAGGACTATTACGTTTTAAAATAGCTACTTTTATATTTTGTTCTTTAGCTATCTCTAATGTTTTATTAGCCCCTTCTAAAAACTCATTAGTTACATCAGTACCTTCTTCATTAATAACTTTATCTTTTGATATTTCAGAAGGTATTCTTGGTGTAGATAATCCTCCTAAACATTCAGGACATACTTTAATAACTTCATGATTTTTTAGAAAATCTACAAGTTCTTGATTATAATTATTATTACCATCATATTTAACATTGTCACCAAGTAAACATGCACTAACCATTATCTTCATACATTAACTCCTGTTTTATTCTTAATTCTTTTTTATTAAATGTTATTTTACCTAAACTACCATTTAAAATAGTAAATCTTGGTTTTAAATGACCAATATTTGCATCTACTATTATGTTTTTATTTCCCAAAGCTTTTTTATAAGCTTCACTATACTCTAATTCACAATCTATTTTAGGATACATTACTGTTCCAAAAATAAATGTATCACTATATTTAAAATAACCTAAATTTTTCATTTGAATTAAAGTTAAATATACATCAACACTAGACATTGCATATATATCAAAATGCCAGATTATTTTTTTATCTTTGTATTTTTCAATAAATTCTTTAGTACCATCAAACTTAGTTCCAAACATATATCTTATTACATCTAAACAACCACCAATTAATACACCTGAATCAGTAAAGTCACCATTAATTGAATATGTATCACGATCATGAAAACTTACTTGATCAACTAAATTACCTTTCATATATTCGATATTATCTAATTGATATTTCTCTAATATTTCATTATCATATAGTTTTGCATTAGCACCATAAAGGGTAGCAAAATCATATTTAGTAGTTAAGGTATAAATAAATGATGTAGTATCAGAAAAACCTTGAGTTAATATTCTTTTTTTAACTATCTTTTCTAAATCTAATTGATCTAATGTATCATAAGCAAAGTCTCCACCACGTATATTCATTAAACCATTGATATCTTCATCAAGTAATTTATTAAACTCCTCTACTCTTCTTTCGATTGAAGAACTTACTATTTCTTCACCCCATACATTAGGACTAATAGTTAATTTAAAATGTTCTTTCAAGTGATTTAGACTTGTTTTAACTTCTAATAGTTTATCTCCTGTTCCACTAGATAAAGCTGTTATACCAATTGTATCATTTTCTTTTAAAAATATTGGATATTTCATAGACACCTCTAATAATTAAGTGGATATTTAATAGTTAATTCATATGGATTAGAAATACTACCATCACCAGATACTATTGATACATCCCCTCTTAAATAAACACATGGTACAAAATTATAATTATTGATATTAATACCTTGTTTTATACCATTATTTAATATATTAACTATATTATTAGTTTTATTTAAGAATATTGTATTTTCTACAAAGAATGATTCATCATTTAAATACAAATAATCACTTACATTAGGAAGTCCAATATAAGTATAGTAAGTATCTTCTTTTTCTTCTTTTAACACATCTATATATTTATCATTAGTAACATTTCCAATATTCCATTTAGCTTTTAAGATAAGACTTTGTGCATAACTACTTAATTTATCATAATAATATCCATTAGCAAATGAATTAATATATGAAGCATCATAACTTTCATTAGATTCAAAATCATAAGCTAATTCATTAAATGGAGTACTTCTAATTATTTTAAGTGATGGATATAAATCACTTCTTTTATTGCTTTTATTATAAAAACTTCCTATTATACGCCATTTTTCACAATAATCATTTCCTTTAGTAAAACCATCTTCACAGTTAAACCAAACATAATTAGGTGCATCTTTTTTATTATATCGATAATCTACTCCATCTCTTACAACACTATCTTTATGATTATTACCCAACTTTTCTATTACTGTTGATGCATATTTATATTCATTTTGAGTTGCAGTAAGAAGTATTGAAGTAGAAAAACTTTTATTCATATAACTTTCATCAGCTTCATCTGATAACCACATTTTAACTTTATAAATATCTGATGAATTCTTTTTTAATACTTTATTTTGATTAATAGTATAATTATCTTCTAATGTGTATACTTCACTATATTCACTATCATTAACAGAATAAATATAATGAATAACATCTTTCATATTATAGCCAGTATTCTCTAATATATCTAATCGATAATTAATACTATAATCACTATTATTATCTATCGTAAATGTATATTCTTTGGCGTCTTTAATAGCTTCATCATCACTCATTGGAATACTAGAAATAGTAATATTAGTATTATCATCAAAAGATACATCAAAATTAGCTACTTTAAATCCATAAGTTTCTTTTGATACTATATGATTGGTTACTAAAGAATAACTTGTTCCTAGTATCATAATAATTCCTAATCCAAAAATCAGTGAACAAACTACAAACATCCTATTCTTCATATTATCACCTATTATTAGTATAACAAAATAACTTAATTATTACAATGAAAAAAGCAAACAAATGTTTGCTTAAATCATATTTATTCTTTTATTAATTCTTTCCATACCAAGTAGTTTTAATATTTCATATAAATCAGGTGTCATACTTCTTGTAGTAACACTAACTCTAATAACAGTTGAAATATCAGCTACATTACCTTTATAAGCCTCTGGATTATTCTTATAGTCCTTCATATTAGATGCATATCCAAGTTCATCACAAAGTAATTTAACTTTATTAAACCAAGTATCTTTATCATCATTAATATCATAATATTTAGTAAAGTAAGTATTTAAAATCTTTCTTATTTCATCTTTATCAGTAATTTTACCATACTCATAAACTAAATTATAGAATAATTCATCATACATATACCATATACCATTTCTAATATCACTAAATGATGAATAATCTTTTCTTGGTTTTTCTTGATATCTTTCAATACTAAATACTTTCTTAGTATAATCTGGATAGTTTTTCATTAAATGATATAATTCTTTATCAAACTCTTCCATCCATGGAAGTGCTTCATCATATAACTCTTCACTAGTCATTCTACTAATATAGTTTTTAGATATATTAAATAGTTTTTCGACATCAAATAATGTACCACTTTCACTCATCTTACTAAAATCCATTTTAAAGTCTTCTAATTTACCAGTAGGATTATTATTTAACCATTCCTCAAAATTAGAGTTTGCGATGGTCATAAGATATAGTTTGGTTGCTTCAACAGGAATACCTTTTTGATGATAAAATTCTACACTTGCTTCAGGATCTTTTCTTTTAGATAGTTTCCTTCTGGTACCATTTTCATCTATCTTCATAACAAGTCCTAAGTGAGCATATCTAGGTTCATTAAAGCCCATTACCTCAAATAACTGATGATGGATTGGATAACTTGGAATCCACTCTTCACCACGCATAACTGTTGTTGTATGCATTAAGTGATCATCTACTGCATGTGCAAAATGGTATGTTGGTAGTTTATCATTAGATTTAATAATAACAATATCTATATCATTTTCAGGAAATTCTATTTTACCACGCATTCTATCATCTAAAACAATACGATTATTAAAGTTACCAGGAGATTTGAATCTTACGACAAATGTTTCACCATTTTTAATCTTTTCAATTGCTTCATCAACTGTTAAACTACGACATTTTGCATAAGATCCATAGTAACCAATTCTTTCTTTATTTAACTCCTGAATTTCTCTTGTTTCATCTAAGTCTTCCTTAGAACAAAAACATGGATAAGCTAATCCTTTTTCTACTAACCATTTAGCATAAACATGATAAATATGTTTTCTTTCACTTTGGATATATGGGCCATAATTTCCTTTTTGTTCATCTTCTCCCATAACACCTTCATCTGGTACAATATCAAAGTTAGCTAAATCTTTTAAAATACCACTAATTCCATTTTCAACACTACGTTCAGTATCTGTATCTTCAATTCTTAAATAAAATATTCCGTTTGTGTCTTTTGCTGCTTTATAATCTTGGAATGCCGAAAGAAGACTACCCATATGAACAAATCCAGTTGGACTTGGTGCAAAACGAGTTACTTCACAACCTTCAGCTAAATTTCTTTCAGGATATTTTGCCTCTAAATCATTTACTGTTTCTATTACATCAGGAAACATTAAATCGGCTAATTCTTTTAAATTATTCATAATTCCTCCTTCTAAATAAAAAAATTTCTATCATATAGGAACGTATTACCGTGGTACCATCCTACTTCATAGAAATTCTATCTCTTATCTTAACGCGATTAACGTTTAAACTCCAAAGTTTCTTCTAATAACTTTTATATGATTTCTCATCAACCAATCACTTTCTTAAATAAATAGTTATTATACTCTTCTTTTTCTTCGTTCAATTACCTAGATTATACTAGTAATAATTATTTTTGTCAATTATTATTAAAAATATTATTTGCATTTATTAATTATTTATAATATAATTTTTCTAGAGGTGTATATGAAACGTAAAAAGAAAAAGAATCTAGCTGCAACAATATTTGCTTGGTCATTATTAATAATTATGGTTGGATCAATGATAGCTGGATTAATATTTAGATAAAAAATGAACTACAATGTAGCTCATTTTATTTTTATTATTTATTCTTTTTTAATAAATCACGAATTTCTTCAAGAAGAACGATATCAGCTGGTTTAGCAGCAGGTGCTTCTTCTTTTTCTTTTTTCTTGAAACTCATTAATTTGTTAATTAATTTAACAATTAAGAATACAGCAAGAGCAATTAAAATGAATTCTATGATAGCTTGAATAACTGCACCAAAACAGAAATGTGCATCACCAACACTAACAATTAAAGAAGTTTTCAAATTAATTCCGCCACAAATCATACCAATAAGTGGATTAATAATATACTCAATTAAACTTGTTACAATACCAGTAAAAGCACCACCAATAACAACAGCAACTGCTAAATCAAGTACATTACCACGTTTGATAAAGTCACCAAATTCTTTTAAAAGTTTCTTCATAATTCTCCTTTCCTATTTTGTACCATATATACGGTCCCCAGCGTCTCCTAAACCAGGAACAATATAACCAACGTCATTTAGTTTTTCATCAAGTTGAGCACAGAATATTTCAACATCTTTATGTTCTTTTTGAATACGTTTAATACCAACAGGAGCGGCAATTATACATAAGAATTTGATTTTCTTAACTCCATGTTTCTTTAACATAGTAATAGCAGCACTACCACTACCACCAGTAGCTAACATAGGATCTAATAGAATTACTTCTTTCTTACCAATATTTTTTGGTAATTTACAAAAATATTCAACTGGTTCTAATGTTTCTTCATTACGATATAGACCAATATGACCTATTTTTGCATTTGGCATTAATTTAAGTACACCATCAACCATACCAAGTCCTGCTCTTAAGATAGGAACGAATGCATAGTTGTTTTCATCTACAGTTTCACATGTAGTAGTAGTAATAGGTGTTTTTACTTTTACTTTATCAGTCTTAGCATCTTTAAGTGCTTCATAACAAAGTAACATAGCTATTTCACTAATTAATTCTCTAAACTCCTTTGTACCAGTTTTTTCATTGCGTAATATAGCAATTTTGTGTTTAATCATTGGATGTTTTAAGATAACTTCTTTCATTAAATAATTCTCCTTATCTATTTAAGAATAACATAGTTCATTTATTTTTTCAATTCTATTTATTTAATTATACAAATGTTTAATTAGCACCATAAGTTTTAAAGAATTCATCCATTAATACAAACTCAGTAAAACCTTTTTGTTTGCTTAATCCTCTTCCAGTATATTTATCGACAGTACTTACAAATAATGGACCTAACATTTCAGCTACTTGAACAGTATCTTTATCTACTCCAATTATTACACCAATGTGACCAGTACGATGAACTAAATCTCCTGGTTTTAATTGATTAGCATATGCTAAATTATTGGTATTAAAGTTATATTTATGTTGTTTTGGATTAAATGTACCCCAACGTTGAGTAACAATATCTTCTCCTCTTAAGATACTAGTATCAAATCCTGCTTGAACATAAGCCCATCTAACTAAGCCACCACAATCTAGTCCATAAGCACAAGCTGATTTATCCGAATTAAATGCAACAGAACAATTATGAGCAGTTGAATGAGATCTTCTGCATCCCCAAGTAGGATCAAGTCCTTTAGCAACAGTTTTTCCTCCCCAAAAATATGGAATATCATATTTATAGTTAGCTAAATATGTTGCAGCCGCAGCAACAGCAGCCCTTGTTTTATAACCATAACTTTGCATTAATAAATCTAACTCAGCATTTTCTTTAGCAACAGATGTACCACATTTAATATGACCACTCTTATTTTTTACACGACCATCTTCAGTAACATTTATTTTTCTAAATCCTGCTTCTAACTCTGCCTTACATTTAATATCAGTTTCATTATCATGTTTATCATATACTTTAACTGTTACATTAGAAATAAGAGAATTTATTTTAGTACTACTTGTATAGAAATCTAATCCATTATATGAATATTTTCCAATACCAGATGCATCAGTAGCATTAACATTAATTATTGTTGTACTATGATCATAATATAATGTACATGTACCTACTGGTCCTTCTCTATCAATAGTTGTAATCGTAACAACATGTTTTTTATGTGAATCATTTTTTAAATGAATATCAAATTCATATTCACCAATTTCATTATAATCATAACTAACATATCTAGAATATGATCTAGTACCATCTGGTAATATAGTATAGTAATAATCATCACAATTAACATCTAAATTAATCATTAAATTCTTTTCATCAATATCTTCTTCAATATCAAAATCTACAATATGAATAATACGAATTACTTCTTTAATATTAGTACCACTATATACTTGATATTTAACTTGATAATCCCCTGCAACACTTGGATTAACATTACTATCTATATAAACATTATTAGTTATATCATCACTTTTGTTATAAGCTTCTATTCCATGATCAACATAAGTATCTATAAAGAAATATTCTTCTTGTTCACCCTTTATATACATTGAAATATTAGATAAAGTATCTTCAAGGACAGTAACAGTTCTAACTGCTTTAGAAACTGCTTTACCCTTTTTATTATATAAAGAATATTCTAAAGTATAAGTACCCGTTTTATTAGTATTAACAAAGCCATCTACATTAACATAAAATTCTTCTGGATTATTAGTTTCTAAAATATTATAACCTGGTTCAATATATCGATCATTTTGATAAATCATCATTTCATTAGAACCAAGTAATTCTAATTTAGCTTTATCTTCACAACCACGTAATAATAGAATAATCAAAATAACAATAATTGCGCCAACAATTATTTTAATAATCTTACTAAATTTCTGATTATCCATATTATCACCTCTTTACATATTTTCTCAATATTATCATAACATATTTATTATATTTATTTCAATAAAAAACATTTATAGACTAGCTATAAATGTTGGAAAAACTATTGTATCAATACTTTTCCCTAATTTTAATTCTTCATCCATAATAGATAATTTATGTAAGTAATTAATTAATTCATTACTAGTATATTTATCTATTTTATATCTTAATGCAACTACTTGTTTAACATTTTTTAGTTTTAATTTATCAGTTATTTCTTCATTAGTTAAATTCTTTAATGATTTAACTTGATATATTAATCTAATTTGATTAGATAAACTAACAAATATTTTAAAGATATCTTCTCCATAATTAATCATTTCATTATATATCTTTAAACTTTTTTCTTTATTCTTACTAATAATTGCATCTATTAAATCAAAAATATTACTATCTATTTTTTTAATTACTACTAAATCAATATCATTCTTAGTAATTATCTTTTCATCTAATTTAAGAGCCATTAATTTATCTAATTCATTTGTAATATGAGTTATATCTTCATTAGTATTAATTATTAAATAACGTATTACATCATCAGCCATATCATAATCTTTAGTATATTCTTTAATATATTTAAAGATATCTATATTAGTTTCAATAACCTGACATTTTTCTTTAATTAGTTTAACGATATTTTTTTTACCATCAGCTTTATCACAAGAAATAATTAAATAATTATTAGGATTTGGATTATTTAAATATTTTTCTAATATAGTAATATTATGATCTATTTCAGTTTTATTAGTTCCTAAAAATGATGAATTTTTACATAAAACTATTTTTGTTTCATTAAATAAACTATATGTATCCAAGTCAACTATAGCATCAGCTACATTAACTTCTTCCATATCATAAGTAATTAAATTATTAATATCAAGATTATTCTTTTTTAATATTTCCCCTACTTTAATATTTAAAATATCATTAGATTCTGTTTCAATAAAATATAAGTTATTCATTTTAAATATTTCCTTTTATTTTATCAAACACTTCATCAATTTTACTTTCATCACGTCCTGCTCCTTGAGCAAATGTTGGACTACCTCCTCCATTACCACCAAGAGTAGATGCAGCATCTTTTAAAATAGTACCAGCTGATAAATTAGGATTATTACTACGAGCAAGAATATTTAATGAATCTTCATTAACATTAACTAATAGAATAAAGATATTTTTATATTCATTAACTAAATTATCCATTACTTGTTTTAATGAGTTTATATTCATATTCTCAACTTTTTTAAGTAATAAATTAGTATCTTTAATAGTAATAACATCATCTTTTAAATTAGATAATGATTTAACTAATTTTTCTTCTTTAATCTTAGTATATTCTTTTTCTAAATTCTTAACATCATCTACTAATATACTAAGTTCTTTCTTTAATCTGACTAGATCTTTATAAGAATTAACTTCATTAGATATATCTTTGATTTTATAGTCTAATTTAATATGTTCATTACTAGCTTCTTGTAATATTGATTTAGCTTTAATAGTTAACTTAATAATATCATCAAGATAATTCTTAGCAAATTTCATTAATTCATTATGAACATTAGTATTAGTAGCAGCTTCTATACGATAAACATTACTTCCTTTACTTTCAAAAGATAGTATACTAAATAGTTTAATATCAGAAGTATTTTTAACGTGTGTACCACCACATAATTCTTTAGATCCATTAAACTCAACTAATCTAACTACATCACCATATTTTTCATTAAATAAAGCCATTACTTCACTTTTATCTATTTCATTAATATTTTTTAATGTAGTAACTCTTTTAATCTTTTCTTTAATTAATCTATTTACTTTCTCTTCAACACTAATTAACATATCATCAGTAAGTTTAGTAGATGAAGTAAAGTCAAATCTAAGTGTTACATCATCAACACGAGAACCATTTTGAGCAATAGTTTTATCAATTAAAGTACGTAGTGAATATTGAAGTAAATGAACTGATGAATGGTTACATTCTATTTTCTTACGTCTTTCTTCATCAATAACTAATTCTACTTCACCACTTTTTACTACTCCAGTAAGTACTTTAATCTTATGAACATTTTGTCCATTAGGCGCTTTAAATACATCAATAACACGAGCTTTAAATGTATCAGAAACAATCATACCAGTATCATTAACTTGACCACCACCTGTTGCATAGAAACATGTTTTATCAAGAATAACATAACCTTCTTTATTAATTCTATCTACGATTTTATCATCAGAAATTAATGTAATAATATTAGCTTTCATACGATATTTATCATAAACAAATTCTGATTTTTCCATATATTTAAGTAATAATTCATTTTGAGTATTCATAACATTTTCATGATGAACATTACTTTTTGATAATTCTTTTTGTTTAGACATAAACTCATCAAATTCACTTCGATCAGTCGTAAATCCTTTTTCTTGTAAACATTCTAAAGTTAACTCGAATGGGAATCCATATGTATCATAAAGTTTAAATGCATCAGCTCCACTAATTTTATTATCCAAAGCTTCATCCATCAATTCATTTAATTTCTTTTCACCTGCTTGAAGTGTTTTACCAAATAATTGTTCTTCTTGCATAATTAAAGCTTTTACATGAACTATTCTTTCTTTTAAATATGGATAAACATCACTCATATTACGAACAACTGTATCAACGAGTTTATATACAAATAGTCCATTTAATCCAAGTTTACGACCCATTCTTACACTTCTACGAAGAAGTCTTCTTAAAATATAACCACGACCAAAGTTTTCAAAAGTTGCTCCATCAGCAAGAGCAAATGTAAGTGCACGAATATGATCAGCAATAACTTTAAACTCCATTTCACCATTATATATAACACCAGATAATTCTTCTATTTGATTAATTATTGGCATAAATAAATCGGTATCAAAGTTAGAATCTGCATCTTGGAAAATACATGCCCATCTCTCTAGTCCTGCTCCAGTATCAATATTTTTACTAGGAAGTTCTTTATATTCGCTTCTTTCCTTTCCTTCTTCAGAATTAAATTGACTAAATACATTATTCCAAATTTCGACGAATCTTTCGTTATCATCACCATTTTTAAACTTTTCTAGGGCATCTCCATTTGGATCATACTTCTCTCCTCGATCAAAGAAAATCTCTGTATCAGGTCCACAAGGACCGGGTCCTATTTCCCAGAAATTATCAGCAAGTTTTACTATATGATCAGCTGGTATTCCCATAATTTGCCACTTGTTAATAGTATCAATATCATCTGGAAAAGCCGTTACATAAAGTTTTTCTACTGGAATATCAAACCATTCTTTACCAGTTAATAAATTATAAGCAAATTCAATAGCTTCTTCTTTAAAATAATCACCAATCGAAAAATTACCCATCATTTCAAAGAATGTATGATGACGACGTGTTACACCAACATTTTCAATATCATTAGTACGAATACATTTTTGAATATTAGTAATTCTTTTTGATACTGGTACTTCACTTCCATCAAAATAACGCTTTAGTGGCGTAACACCAGCATTAATCCATAATAATGTATCATCATCTTTTGGTATTAAATTGGCACTAGGAACAATCATATGTCCCCTTTCACTAAAGTATTTAAGCCACATATCTCTTATTTCACGACTAGTCATTCTTTTCATAAATAACACTCCTTTTTTGCATAAAAAAGACCATTATAGGAGCGATAGACGCTGTACCATCCTACTTTGGTCTTTATTTTATAACGGAATTACCGATTCTATTTACCCTTAAGTAGCCTTCATATACTTACTATGTTAATTTTTCACCAAACATTAACTCTCTAAAATAGTCTATATATTACTCCCCATAAGGAATAGACAACATAACTATTATAACACATTTTTTTATTTTGTATATACTTTTTTTATTATTGAAAAATATTATAAATTATGATATTTTTTAAAGTGTAAGCAATGCTTTACATAAAAAAGGAACAATCGATTTGCAGCGAATGTCAGCCTAAAAAAGAGCAGACACTCTTAATCAAATGTTCCTGGTTAATAATATTAGCATATATGGAAAGAAAGTCAATAACAAGTAAATAAAAATCACTAATTATTTAGTGATTTTTTATTCTTCTATTTTAAATTCTTCTAAATCTCCATCTTTATTAAGAACTTTGTTTAATGACTCTGATACTTCTTTAAGTTTAGCATCACATTCTTTAGATATTTTAAAAGCTTCATTAAACTTATCTAGTGCATCATCTAGTGCTACATTACCACTTTCTAGTTCTCTTACAATAGTTTCTAATTTATTAATATTTTCTTCAAAATTAATTTTATCTTTTTTCTTTTCCATAACTTCTCCTATATATTATCTTCTTTTAAGATATTTTTTATTTCACTTTCTATTATACCATCAGTTACACTAGTTTTAATAATATCACCATTTTTAATATCACTAGTTTTAGTAATTATTTTATCATTACATCTAGTAACTGTATAACCACGTTTTAATGTAGTTACAGGATTTAATACTTCAAGTTTACTTAATAAATTAACATAGATATTCTTTTTATTATCATATAAAGTATTAATACTATTCTTAAGTCTTTTAATTAAATCATTATAATTATAAGCTTTATCAACAAATAACATATTTGGATTTTTAAGTACATAACTTGATTTAATAGTATTAAGTCTTTCTTTATTACGATCAATGTTAGATTTTATTGCCATAATAAGTCTTTCATATAAATTATCAAAGTTTTGTTCTTGTTTTTCATATAAACTCATTGGATTTTTTAAAATATAACTATCTTTTAAAACATTTAATTTATGATAACAATTATCAAGATATGTTTTAATTCCTTTAACAAGTCTTAAATTATATTGATTAAATAATTCTATTACATCAAACTTATTAGGTACACATAACTCAGCTGCTCCTGTTGGTGTTGGTGCACGCAAATCAGCTACAAAATCTGAAATGGTAAAATCTACTTCATGACCTACTCCACTTATAATTGGTATCACACTATCAAAGATAGCACGAGCAACACATTCTTCATTAAATGCCCATAAGTCTTCAATAGATCCACCACCACGACCTAGAATTATTACATCCAAGTCATATGCATTAGCTAATTTTATATTACGTACGATATCATCTTTTGCTTCCACTCCTTGAACTAAAGATGGAAATAAAATTGTTTCACATATTGGAAAACGTCTTTTAATCGTTGATAAAATATCTTTAATAGCTGCTCCAGTAGGTGCTGTAATAATACCTATTTTCATAGGAAACTTAGGAATTGGTTTTTTATATTCTTTTTTAAATAAACCTTCTGCTTCTAATTTCTTTTTTAACTTTTCAAACTCTAAATA
>JAEEGL011008713.1_pt1 | contig 16777 bp, 11 predicted proteins | sample 9134231 | NCBI WGS metagenome assembly JAEEGL01 (sample SAMN16246548, study PRJNA631951) | gut metagenome | biome: gut microbiome; feature: rumen; material: fiber-attached | host: Bos | place: Iran: Karaj | collected 2018-10
ATATCAAGAACATTAAGTTACCCAGAGGAATCAGTGACATACACAACACGCCTTACCTTTGTCCCGCCCTCTTTGTCTGCGCACTCAATCAGGCTTTCGTAGACAAGGAAGAGTGCAAGGCCATGCTCAACTACATCGGAAAGCGAGGACATGACATCAATACAGGTGTCGTAGACGCCTATCCCTCAGACTGGTCACAACTCTACCAATATAAGTCCCTTCCCTCCATTCTCTCTTATTTCGAAGGAGCCACCAAGCAGAACAAGTGGACACCGTCGAAACCCATCACCATGAAGATGCAACTCACGCAATACAGCTACACCGCCGATGAGTTTGTCATCCGACTGCTCATCAAGTCTGCCGCAAAAGCAAGCCCACAGTATATCGAAATCTGGATGGAAGACACCGACGACGACGGAAACTACGACTTTTTCTACCCTGTCAACTATATCAACCTTGCTCACAGCCTTGGGGTATACAAGTAAAAGAAAAACAGACAGACTGGAATTTCCTAACAAATCACACCTCTTCAAATAATTCATTTATTACGAATAATCATGATTAACGCGAGAATAGAACAATTGCGCCAATGGATGCGCCAGCAAGGCATCAATGCCTTCATCACCCCAAGTACAGACCCCCACTGCGGCGAATATGTGCCAAGAAGATGGCAGAGCCGTGAATGGATATCCGGCTTCACCGGTTCAGCAGGCACAGCCGTCGTAACCCTCAACGATGCAGCTCTGTGGACCGACAACCGCTATTTTCTACAAGCAGAGGGACAGCTGAAAGATACGGAATACCAACTCATGAGACTCGGTCTGGAAGGAACACCATCTGTGCAAGACTGGCTTCGCGACAAACTACAATGTGACGACAAGGTGGGGGTAGACGGCTGGTGCTACACCATTGACGGCATCAATGAACTCCGTCAGGCACTCAATCCCTGGGGCATACAAGTGATGTCTGTGGGCGACCCATACAACGAAATATGGACCGACCGGCCAACCATACCTGACAATGCAGTGGAAATTCATCCGATGGAATATGCAGGCGAGACAGCGAGAAGTAAGATTGGACGCGTAAGGGAAGCCATAAAAGCAAAGCGGGCAGACGCCACTGTCATTTCCATGCTCGATGAAGTGGCATGGACGCTCAACCTACGCGGAACCGACGTGGACTACAACCCCGTATTTGTATCCTATCTTTTTATCTCTACCGACCGTGCCATTCTCTTCGTAAACCCACAGAAACTATCAGAAGAAGTGGTTCGCTACCTTGACTTCGAGGGAGTGGAAACCATGGACTATGACCAGATAGCACCATTTATCAATTCCTACAAAGGCGCACTGATACTGCAGCCAGAGAAGACCAACGTCAACATCCAGAACGCACTGAAACAAGGCGTGCTCATGCACGGAGACTGCCCTGTCACCACCATGAAAATCATGAAAAACGAGACGGAAATCCGTGGTTACCACTCAGCCATGCTTAAAGACGGCATCGCCATGGTGAAATGGATGAAATGGGTGGTGCCGGCCGTGCAGCAAGGCGGGCAGACAGAACTGTCTCTGGAAAAGCAACTGTTAGCATACCGGGCTGAGCAGCCACTCTACAAAGGCGAGAGTTTCGACACCATCATGGGCTATGGCTACCACGGGGCCATCGTACATTATGAACCGACTCCTGACACCGACATACCTGTACTCCCGAAAGGCCTTCTGCTAATAGACTCCGGAGGGCAATATCTCGACGGAACCACAGATATCACACGCACCATACCACTCGGTCCCCTCACCTTCGAGGAGAAACGGGACTATACACTCGTGCTGCGAGGATTCATCAACCTGGGAAGAGCGGTATTTCCACGCGGAACCTACGGCAGCCAGCTCGACGTGCTCGCACGTGAACCGATGTGGAAGTATGGCATGAATTACCTGCATGGTACCGGTCACGGCGTAGGTTCTTATCTCAACGTGCATGAAGGGCCTCATCAGTTCCGTATGAACTACATGCCGACACCACTCCTGCCGGGCATGACCATCACAGACGAACCGGGCATCTACATTGCAGGCAGCCACGGCGTGAGACATGAGAACACAATGCTTGTGGTGAATGCACGTCTGAGGAGCTACGACCACCACACACCACCCCTTCCGCACGACGAAGGAGCTGGACAACCTGCGGATGGACTAACTTTCGGACCATATTATCAGTTCGAGCACCTTACACTATGCCCGATTTTCACAACACCCATCATCAAACAAATGATGCAACCTGAGGAAATCGAATGGTTCAATGCCTACCAACAGATGGTTTGTGAAGCACTCACACCCCACCTCGACCCGGAAACCGCCGACTGGCTTCGAGAAATCACAAAACCAATTTGAAATTGCATTAAATAATCGTTAAGTAGTTTTTGCCGGACTGGTCCGACTTATATGACCAGTCCGACAACATTAAAACCATCGTTATACCTCCCAGCTACAGAAAACTACAAACAGACACAAAAATCTCATTTTTGCAAACATATTAACACGATATTTATCATTATGCTTACATAATGATAAATATCGTGTTCTTTTATTTAGATTTAACATTATTTTCCTCCATGTTTCATGAATTTGTTGTAACTTTGCAACGCAAAAACTGACAGACAATTAATTCTTCATTTTTAATTAAATTGATATGTGTGGAATTGTGGGATATATTGGTAAACGACAGGCTTACCCTATCTTAATCAAAGGACTGAAACGATTGGAATACCGCGGTTACGACAGTGCGGGTATCGCACTCATCACTGAGCAGTCGGGCCTACAAGTATATAAGACAAAAGGAAAGGTTGCGGACCTTGAGAAGCACGCAGAAGGCAAGGACATCAGCGGAACCATCGGCATCGCACACACACGCTGGGCAACCCATGGAGAGCCGACAAGCACCAACGCACACCCCCATGTGAGCAGCACAGGACGTCTTGCCATCATCCATAACGGCATTATTGAGAACTATGCCGTTCTCAAAGACCAACTCAAGGAGAAAGGGATTGAGTTTCACAGTGACACCGACACGGAAGTGCTTGTACAACTCATCGACTACATACGTACAAAAAAAGAGCTTGACCTGCTCACTTCCGTACGCATCGCGTTGCATCAGGTCATTGGTGCATATGCCATGGCCATCATCGACAAGGAGAACCCCGACCAAATCATCGCTGCACGACAGAGCAGTCCTCTTGTGGTCGGCATCGGTGACGGAGAGTTCTTTTTAGGTAGCGACGCATCACCTATCATCGAATACACCAACCAAGTGGTGTATCTCGACGACCAGGACATCGCTGTTATCGACCGCAACAAAGAAAACGTGGAGTTCGTGAACATTCACAACGAAACCATTGAGCACGAAATCAAGAAAATCAACCTCAACCTCTCACAGATAGAGAAGGGGGGATATCCGCACTTCATGCTCAAAGAGATTTTCGAGCAACCGGAAAGTTTGAAAGACTGTATGAGAGGCCGCGTGAATGTCGACCTCAACAACGTAGTATTGTCTGCCGTCATTGACTACCGCAAGGAACTCATCAACGCCAGGAGATTCATCATTGTGGCCTGTGGAACCAGCTGGCACGCTGGTCTCATCGGTAAGCAACTGCTTGAAAACTTCTGCCAGATTCCAGTGGAAGTGGAGTATGCGTCGGAATTCCGTTACAGCAACCCCGTTATCAACAACCAAGACGTGGTCATCGCCATCTCGCAGTCGGGAGAGACCGCTGACACACTTGCGGCCGTGGAGCTGGCAAAGAAAAAAGGAGCGTTCATTTTTGGTGTCTGCAACGCCATCGGTTCGTCCATACCACGCGCTACTCAAACCGGATGCTACATACACGTAGGACCGGAGATTGGTGTGGCATCCACCAAGGCATTCACCGGACAGGTCACCGTACTTACAATGCTCTCACTTGCCATAGCCAAAGCACGTGGAACCATCGACATCCGTGAATACGAGGAACTGGTGCGTGAACTCAACGACATACCCGACAAGCAGAAAGAACTGCTTAACACGTGCAACGAGAAAATCCATGAAATCTCAAAGATTTTCACCTATGCCCGAAACTTCCTATACCTCGGACGTGGATACAATTATCCAGTTGCATTGGAAGGCGCACTTAAATTAAAGGAAATCAGCTATATCCATGCAGAAGGATACCCCGCAGCAGAAATGAAGCACGGCCCCATCGCACTTATCGATGAGGAGATGCCGGTCGTCATTATTGCCACCAAAAACGCTCTTTACGACAAGCTCATGAGCAACATTCAGGAAATCAAGGCCCGCAAAGGCCGTGTCATCGCACTCGTTTCTGAGGACGATGAGAAAGTGAAAGCGCTGGCCGATGAGTATATCGAACTGCCAAAGACCTTGGAATGCCTTGAGCCACTGCTTGCCACCATTCCTTTACAGCTGCTTGCCTACTACATCGCCATCTGCAAAGGAAAGAACGTGGACCAACCGCGTAACCTCGCAAAGTCCGTCACGGTGGAATAAAATCCTTTTGATATATGAACCGTTCAACTTCATATAATTAAACGAGGACGCACCATTTGGAGCGTCCTCGTTCATTTTAGCATTGCCGTCTATCTGTTTTGCATTTCACTGCCATTACCATTAGTCCATGTTCCACCAGCGTTATTTCCTCCCCATCCATGATTGGCGTTATCATTTTGTTCACTATTCAATGGAGGAACATCTTCCCAGTAGTCATTCATCTGTTGCTGTGCCAACTGGTCGAAATATGCTTTGTCGATAGCATGCAGCTTGCGGCATTTCTTAAATGCGAACACCACCATGAAAACGCATGTGGCAAGGAAAACAATGATACACATCACAGAGACAGTAAACGAGAAGCCCAGAGCCATCAGGCAGGCATCGTAAGCGCCATGGAGCAACACCGGCATACCAATTACGCACAACTTATTAAAATTAGCATCCTTTTCCGAACCGTGATAACCAAAATGTACAAGAGAATAATAATATCCCATTGCCACTGCGAACAGAAAATGCGCTGGAACAGAAATAACACCACGCGCAAGACCCACAGACAGCCAATCCTCATCCTCTATCAGATAGACAACATTCTCAATTCCAGCGAAGCCCATGCTCACGCAGACAGCATAGACAACGCCATCGAAATACTCGTCATAGTATCGGTTGTTACGGAGCACCAACCACAGCATCAAAAGCTTGGCAGACTCCTCTGGAATGGCTGCATTGACGAATGCGTCTAAAAAAGAACCGACCAACGACGACTGGTCGAACTCAAAATTCAGAAGCTCCAGCACATGAACCACAAGCAGGGCCGATACGGCACCCGCACCTACAGCCTTGAATATCTGACTCCAAGGCTCATGCTGATATTTGTCCGCAAAATAAATGAACAAAATCAAAATAGCTACCGGAAAAAGTGCGTATAAGAATACCATGCTTTATTAGTTGAGGGTTTATAGTCTATAGTTTAATGTTTAAAGTGCCAAAGTCCTATCCACTTGCGTCACCACCTTGGCTGTCAACTGCATGAACGCCATGCCTGCAGGACTTGCAGGGCTGAGCACGGCAGGGACGCCGTTATCACCGCTCTCGCATACGTCCTGAACAAGAGGAATCTGAGCCAACAGCGGAACATTCAGTTCCTCCGACAATGCCTTGCAGCCTCCGTTTCCGAAAATAAAATAGCGTTCGTCTGGATGCTGGGCAGGCGTAAACCATGACATATTCTCCACTAAACCCAGGATTGGCACATTCACCTTATCGTTCATATACATGTTGATGCCCTTACGAGCATCGGCCAAAGCCACCTGCTGTGGGGTCGACACAATCACGGCCCCATGAATATCTATCGTCTGGATGAGCGTCAGATGGATATCACTCGTGCCGGGAGGAGTGTCAATCACGAGATAGTCCAGCGGCCCCCATAAGGCGTCGGTCAGTAACTGCTTGATTGCATTCGACGCCATGCCGCCACGCCATAAGGTGGCCTGATCCGGGTTCACAAAGAAACCGATTGACAGCATCTTCACACCATATTTCTCTATCGGAACAATCATGTCCTTTCCGTTCACCTCCTGAGCATAGGGACGGCCATCCTCAACTTGAAACATTTTTGGCATGGACGGTCCGAATATATCGGCGTCGAGCAGTCCCACACGATAACCCATCTTTGTCAGTCCGATTGCCAGGTTCGTCGCAACCGTACTTTTGCCAACACCCCCCTTGCCGCTCGAAACGGCAATTACATGGCGCACATCCTGTAAAGGTTTCTCTGGTTCCGGAGGTAGTTCTGTCAGCGTCTTAGTTTTCACCGTCACCTCCACTTCCTTACTGACATAAGTGTGGATGGCGGCCTCACTGGCTGCAACCATCGACTTCATAAACGGGTCCTTTGCCTTCGGAAACACCAATGAAAACGAGACCTTCATGCCGTCGATATGAATATCGTCCTCCAGCATGCCGTTCTCGATGATATTCTTTCCGTTTCCAGGATAGCGCACTGTCATCAGTGCCTCTTTGATTAAATTCGGATATAGTGTCATAATGCAAAGTTAGCAAAAACTATAGACAACTGCAAAATAAATCTCATCTAATTTGTTTTTACACTTCATTCTCTTTGATGTCAGAAAACTTTTGATTACCTTTGCCGCATAATTAAAAAAATCAAAACATCTTGATTTTATGACACTACTCTTTGACTTATTCAGCATTGAAGGATTGATATTCATCCTTCTGGCCACATTGGTGATACTCATTTTAATCATCATCGACAAGCGGAAAAGCCGAATGGAAAAAGAATCCGGGAAAAACATGCTCAAGAGCATGGACGAAATCATTGCAAAGTACGGGGAACCAGATGACGTCATCATCATCGACCCCACATGCGGAAACGACGTCAACGGTACAGTCATGAATTTCAAGGAGAAATCCTTGCTCATCATCAGCGGAACACCCGTAGAAAAACAGCATATCAAGGATGTGTCTTTCAGTAACTTTGCCATCGCTTATCTTCCCAACGACTACAAAATCATTTTCCTCACCGACATTCCATCCTTGTCTGTCATCCGGGTACCTCTTGGAGCTGGTAACGAAGCCCACTACGCTAATCAGGTTGTCAAGGACATCAAGTCTTTATTATGACAACACATAGGAGACGGATTACACCTCCGTCAGCATACGGATAAAAGTCCCTTCTATAGATTTGATTTCCAACTTCGCAGTATATTTTCTTTTTTTTATACTGACACACAAATACTTATTTTTTTTCGAGCGTCTTTCAAAGTAAAAATGACATTTTTTCGGAGGTCTTTGATTCAACACGAAAAAAATTAAACGGTTTAATATTTACTTCTATTCGCTGAACCGGCTATTCCGCTTGAACAGCACATAGGCAATCACCGGGGCTCCAATCAACGCAGTCACAGAGTTAATCGGCAGTGCACCCTCAAAACCGGGCATACGGGCAATGAGGTTGCACACGAGTGCCAAAGCCGAACCAGTCAGCGCCGTTCCCGGCATCAGCAACCGATGATCACTTGTGCGGAACAAAGCGCGGCATAAATGGGGAACAGCCATGCCGATGAACATCACCGGACCGCAGTAGGCAGTGACAATGGCCACCAACACACCGGAACAACTAATCACCAGCATACGCGAACGCCTTAGGTTCAGACCAAGGTTCACCGCATACTCGTCACCCATCAGCAGCAAATTCATAGGTTTTGCCATCAGCATGCTCAAAGGCAACAACACAGCCATCAGAACAACGAACAGCATCATTTGGTCGCCCGACACTCGGGCAAACGATCCCAGTCCCCATACAACGTAAGCACGGATATCCTCTTCTGCCGAGAAAAACTTCAGAACTCCCACAATGGCGGTAACGAGATATCCAATCATCATACCAATAATCAGAAGTGTCACGTTACCCTTCACCTTCTGCGACACAAACAGGATAAGACCCATCACCGACAACGCACCGACAACCGCCGCTATAGAAATGGCAACGTCACCCACATAGCCCATCTTACTCAGCGCCACACCGCCCAACGAACCGGAAAGCAGCACCACAAACGCCACGCCCAGCGAGGCACCGTTGGAGATACCCAGCACCGACGGACCAGCCAACGGATTCCGGAACACAGTCTGCATCTGCAAACCACTCACCGCCAAACCGGCGCCTGCCACAGTAGCGGTCAGTGCCTGTGGCACGCGTGAACTCCAAACGATGTTGGACCATATTTCCCAGTCGCCTGAAGACACAGAAGGATTGTCCGTACCCACTAAAATCCGAACCACATCAGAAAGCGGAATCATAACAGACCCAAGCAGTAAGTTTAAAACGAAAAACACGATGATTACTGCAAGAATAAAAATGAATTTTATCAGCGAATGGCGTCTCATTTCAAATGGTTATAGATATAAAAACTTTACAATAGCTCAATTGCCAAACAGTCAAAAGCATCAATAAATAGATAATCGTAAATTGTAAATCTTTTTTATTTCAGTAATTGATAGAATTTCGGCTGATAATCCACTTCCACCAACTCAGGATGGAATACGGCGACAAGGTCTTTCAGCAACACATCCGGCTGAACAGGAGCCAGCTCATAATACGGAGTCTGCTTCATATTGCAATACACCACCTTTTTCTCCTTGAATGCCTTGAACAACTCATTGCGAGGTTCTGATGCCTTCAACGCATCATAGCTGAAATCACCGGGAAAACTGTTCAGAATACGCCAATAGTCGGCATTAGCTGCCATTGCATACAACTGTTCGAACTCAAAGTTCACACCGCCAGTATTTTCGTCCTTGATGATATAATCGGCTCCCGCGTCGCGGAAAAGCTGCGCCAGATTATTACGGCCTCCCACGGCATACCAGTTGCCGCCATGCATCTCGCCACTGAACACCGTAGGACGTTTCTTCACATCAGCGGTAAGCCGCCTCACCTCCTCATAACGGTTCTTAATTCCGGCAAACACCTCGTCTGCCTCTTTCTCCTTGCCAAGAAACATCGCCACAAACTTAATCCACTCTGCCTGCCCCAGCGGTTCCAGCTCCTTATAGCCTAAATGAGGAACCAGCGTCACTCCCGTTTCCTTGATGGCATCGTAGCCACCACGTTTGAACGGAGAGATAAAGATTACATCTGGATTGGCAGCCAGCACCAACTCCGGGTCAAAATCCCCTTCCATGCCGATTTTCACGATGTCGCCCTTCTTCACCCTCGCTTTTATATCCTCATCGAAAAGGTTCTTTGTACCGGTGATGCCACGAATCACATCGTGTGCGTCAAGTGCCGTGAAATTCGAAAGCTGAAGCGAGGTCATGCAAATAGTCCTATCAATCGGAACCTCAACCACCTTATAACCGTCAGGCACATTTGTTTTCACACCCTTCCTCACCAATGCGAAGCGATAATCAACAGGCATTGCATAGTCATCATCATCATCGCCCTCTTTCAGCACATGCTGGGGGTCGCCCACCTCAACCAGACGAACATCATCGGACAGATACTTCACTGTAAAACCCTTTGCATACTCTGGCACAAGCGTCTTTGTCGAGTCACTTGTTAATTCACTGCTCTTATCTGTCTGCTTGCTACCCTTATTTCCGTTGCAGGAAAACAAACTGGCTGTCAAGGCAAGCAGCAGAACATTCATCATGATTATTAAAAACAAATTCCTTTTTTGCATCATTGTTATTTAGGTATTTAAGACATTAAAAAACATTTCCATTCTCGCTAATAAGCAAAATTGTCAGGTCTCCATGAGGCAGAAGCGGTGCGCAATACTTTCTGCACTGATTGACAACCACCTTACAAAAGGCATGAATATGGTCAGCGGGGACAAGTGTCCAGAGTTCCTTGGCGAGATTGAGACAATCAGCCTGACCTACTACATCCTCCGTACAACCAGCCTCTCTCAACATGCCGGCGATGAAAGTGCGGTCCATCGTGGTATGGCGACTATGGGTGTCGAGATGTCCCGCAGCCAATTTCACCGCCTTGCCCATCATTATGCCGAGAGTCACTTTTGGAATGGCAAATTCTGCCGCCATTTTGATAGTCTCGCCAATATAGTTGCCGTACTCCACGAATGCCTGTGAGGGCAAGTCTGGATAAAGTGCCCTCACGAACTGCTCACTTTTGGCACCGCTATTGATTACCACACGCTCTGAACCACTCTTCCGTGCCACTTCCATACACTTGCGGATGCTCTCCAGGAAAGCCTCTTCGGAATAGGGTTTGATAATGCCCGACACACCGATGATGGAGATGCCATCCTCAATGCCCAAACGTGGGTTGAAGGTTTTTCGGGCAATTTCCGCTCCCCCTGGCACCGAAACCGTCACTTTCAGCAGTTCGCCAAACTGCCACAGGTTTTCTTTCAACATCTGGCGGGGACCTTTGTTGATGGCAGGTGAACCGGGAGGATAGTCGAAACCAGGCAATGTGATGGTTCCCACTCCCTCTCCGCCGACCACCTCAAACTGGTCTGACAACTCCACCGTCGCACGGATTTCCAAGCCGTTGGTAATATCCGGGTCATCGCCACTCTCTTTTCTCACCCATGCATAACCGTCGGTATAGTTCACTCCTACTGGAATTGTCTCACCATCAGGCAGCAAAACAGGAACAACTGAAGGTTTCTGGCCTTTCAACAAGCAGAAAGCATGTGCTACAGCTGCCGCAGTGGCATACGTGCCAGTGGTCAGTCCGCTATGCAAAGGGAAAAATTCCGGCAACAACCGCTCCACAGCTCTGCGAAGGCCTAATCCGCCATTTACCACACGAAACACAGAAGACAACTTCGGCCGACGGATGACAATCACCCGTATGCCCAGTTCTTTAGCTGCGCTGCATTTAGCCTCAAACCCACCGGTCAGACCACTCTCCTTCATCAAGATGGCATCGGGATGCAGACGTCTCAAAAATGACTTCTCGTCCTCGCCTGTCTCGTAGAAGCAGAGCTGACCGGGCGTCGCTCCCTGTTCCTCAGCGAGTCGCAGCGAACTTGCACGATTGAGTATCCTATATATAATTCCGAGTTCATCAGATTCGAAAGATTTCAGTTTGCCTATCGACTGTACACCAGTGGTGGCCAGAAGGACCCCCTTTAAGGACGGCAACTGGTCATACCCGTCAATCCATGTCAAAGACGGGTCACGGGGCGGATAGAGGCGGTCGAAGCGGATGGCCGGTATCCCCACTTCCTCAGCCACATTCGCCACATTCGAATGTAATTCCATGGCAAACGGATGGGCTGCATCAATCAGCAGGCGGATGCCGTGATCACGGCAGAAAGACATCATAAGTAGCTTATTCATGGCACCGCTCACAGCAATGCCATGATGCAAGGCCACGGTCTGTTCGCCTGTCTTCGTGGAATAATAGAAGGGGGAGCCTGCCTCCTCCAGTACTTCCACGGCCTTGCGACCCTCTGTCGTTCCTCCGAATACCAGTATCATTCTGAACTATCCTCTCCTTTCCTGAACAAATGGGTGAAATGCTTTGAATAAAGTTCCGACAATCCCCTGCGGTTGTCTATGGCCTCACCCACCACAATCATCGTGGTGAGAGTCAGGTTGTTTTCCTTCACGATGGATGACAGATTCTTCAATACGCCACGATAAATCCGTTGGTCTCTCCATGTCAGGTGATAGCAAGCCGCCACAGGCGTGTCTTCCGGATATTCCATCAACAGCTCCCGCTGCACATCTTCCACAATCGAAGCACTCAAAAAAATGCACATCGTGCTTTGACTGCGGGCAAGCAGATGGAGTTGCTCACGTTCGGGCATCGGCGTTCGTCCCTCACCACGGGTCAGGATGATGGTCTGGCAACGCTCCGGTATGGTGAACTGGCTTCGCAGTTCTGCTGCTGCGGCAAGAAATGAGGATATACCAGGGGTGATATGATATGACATCTGATGTTTGTCGAAGAATGCCATCTGCTCCTGTATGGCTCCAAAAATACAAGGGTCGCCGGTATGCAGACGTACGATTAACTTACCCTGGTCATAAAACTCCTTCATCAGAGAACATTGTTCTTCCAGGTTCATGCCGGCCGATGAACGGACAACTGCGCCTTCCTTCGCGCACAGTGTCAGTTCCCGGGGCACCAAGCTACCGGCATAGAGGATAAGGTCGGCCCGTTCCAGCAACTGGCGTCCACGTACGGAAATCAAATCCGGATCTCCCGGACCGGCACCAACAATCTCAACGTGGCCCTTCTGGCCACGCAGATACTTCTTGTCGATGGCAACAGCCATCGTGTAGTTCGCCCCCTTCACTTTCTCCATCACCAGTTCACCGTGGTTACTGCCGAGAATGGCTGCAGCCTCACATACACTGGGAGTTCCGACATGGCGTGCAACCACATCGCTCGGATGAGGGACTTCCACCTCCGCCAGTTCCTCTGCAGTGAAGAACCGGACTTTCTCTCGATTCGCCCTGACAAAACTGACAAACGGTTCATCGGATTTCAAGTCAATCGTGCAATATTCCCTGATGCATGGCATAAGTCCACCTTCATCAAGTTTCTTACTCATCTGGTCATAGATAGCAGTGGCAGGCTCTGCTTGATGGGCAAGTCCCACCCCGGCAACACCTATCAAAGGAACATATTGCAACACCATCATACCTTCAGGATATTGTTTTTTGAAGGGAGAAACAACGATTAAAAGTTCAAAACCGCCTTCCACAGCCTCTTCCACACTCCTCAGCATCATCACATGATTCGGTTTCGTACGCTCCAAAAAGGCAGTTCCCTCATCGTTAATATCTATAAGCAGGGCAGTTGGTTTTCGGTGAATAAAATGATAAATACAATAATTCAGCGCCCTACCCTGACCGCAAAGTTTCCAGTTGAATTTGCTTGCCAGGGTGTCCAACGCCCAAAGTCCGGCATTATCGCTTTGGGTGGTGATTACCTTACGTGCTCCCAATATGCCGGCAACTTGTTCTGTCAGATTGTTGGCACCGCCAATGTGTCCCGACACTACCGAAATCGCATGCAACCCCAACGTGTCCACACAGACTACGGCAGGATCGGTATGTTTGTCGGCTAACAACGGGGCGATACTGCGCACACAGATGCCCATGGCACCCACAAAGATGAAAGCTTCATAGTCATGCCATTTTTCTTTCACTTCATCACGGCCAATGATGTCGGCATTCAAATCTCGCTGTAGCGGAAGAGCTGTCTGAAACCCCTCTTCGCTTATGACTATCAGAGCAATTCGCATTTCAATATAGATATCGGATTGTAATTATTTACTTGAATATGAAGTGGCGGACGCTGCAACAACTGCAGAGAGGCGCATGCCTCATCAAACAGTTTCTGGCTCTCCTGGCTGACGCTGTTCATGACGATGCAACCACCCTTTTGAAGACAGCCGGCCACTTTCCGCATGATTTCTTTTAGCTTTCCGCCGTGTCCGCCAATAAACACGGCATCGGGACGCGGCAGACCACTGCAGTCTGTGGTAAGGAAATCCCCCATGTGGACATTAATACCCGGCGTTCCAAAACGGCGGCTGTTCTCCGCTATAATATTCTCACATTCCGGGCGTATTTCAAAAGCCTCCACCAAGACTTGAGGAAACTGTAAACGAGCCTCAATGCTGACACTGCCAGTGCAGAAGCCAATATCCCACATCACGCTACGCTTCCATAAGTCGAGCGAATGTAATGAGAGCAGACGAATCGACATCTTTGTAATCATGCGTTCACGTCCGTCGAGCAGCATGAATTCGTGGTCGGGGATACCCATCCGTCGCTGGTGGCTCCCTGTTAAAATCAGGCAGTTAGGATTCTCAAATGTTCTTTCTGTCACTTCTTCCAAACTGAGTTGCATCACCCGCTCTTTCTCCGGATGCCCCAGATGCTCACCAACCGCCATCCTGTAGTCTGTATAACCATATTCAAGCATACGGCCGGCAATAGCGGATGGTGTATGCTCTTTGTCGGTCAGCACACCGATTTTACTCCTTCCCTCAATCAGCGCACAGTCGAAAGCATGCCATGGACGACCTGTGAGCGACACAACCGTCATGTCGTGGTAAGGCATCACCAACCGGTGAGCCAATTGCTGCAGGGAATTGAACACCGGATAGGTTTTCAGCTCAGCATCCGGCAATTTCCGCAACACAGTACTGGCAAATCCATAAAAAAGAGGGTCTCCTGAAGCGAAAACCACGATTTCATCATACTGACGGTATTGCTCAAACACTTTCGACAGCGGCGCAGTGATGTCTATCCACACAGCGTCAGAAGGAAGCAACCGCTCCACCAACGCATGATGACGTCTGCCGCCACTGAACACCTTGTGCCGTAGCACCTCCCACAACACGTCTGGATTGATTTGCGGGTCGGGAGTGTCTAATAAACCTATAATTGTCAGTTTCATTGTTCAGAATGGGAAGTAGAAGTGAAAATAGATGTAGAATTAGAAATGGGAAAAAAACTTGAGTTGTTCAAAAGTTCAAACCTCAATTTTCGTGTCAAGTAGCACAAAGTCATGAATTATGTTATGCTGGAAAACATATCCAACACACCTGAAAGTTCAAAGGACTTACAAGTCTCTTCCTGGCTTAAATTGTTCAGCATCATCGAAGCAGAGAATAGCGTTACAGAGCGTGGCGGCAAGGTTACTGCCCCCTTTACGACCATCGATAATAAGTTTTGGGATATCAGTAAAAGGCTTCACACCATGCTTCGACTCTCTTACATGCACAAAGCCTACAGGTGCGGCAATGATGCCCGAGGGACGGGCCTTTCCTTTGCGGATGAGTTCACACAGTTCCATCAGTGCAGTCGGAGCATTGCCAAAGGCAAACAAAGCATCGGGATGTTCCTCCACCGCCAGACGTATACCGGCCTGAGTACGGGTGATATTGAGCTGTTTGGCCATTTCTGGCACACGCTGGTCACTCAGATAGCATTTCGCCTCCATGCCCAGGCGTGTAAGCGCACCCTTCCGTATGCCGCTTACCACCATTGTCACGTCAGTCACAATCGTGGTGAGACTGCCCGATTTAATCTTTTCATAAATACGTTCCACAGCTTGGTCATCACTCACAAGCAAATTTTCCATCTCAAAGTCTGCTGTCGTGTGGATGGCATGAAGCAAAGCCCATTGATGGCCAAGAGGCCAGTCTTTACGTTTCAACTCACCCGCTATCGTACGAAAACTCTCCATCATGATTTGTTGTCCAACGGAGATGTTGCCCTCATCATCAACCGGTTGTCCATACTTTGCCTGATAGCCGCGAGGAGTGATGAAATGACCTTTCTCATCCACATAACTCTGTGAATTTCCTATGATAAGCACGGTGAACATGTCCACTTCTTCTGGATTAAGGTTTCCAAGTGTAGTCACCCCCACGCTCTCCCCGACCCTTCCAGCCTGATGTACTATGCCCACGGGAGTCTGTGGTGAACGTCCCTCATTCAGAAACAATTCTCTCAGCCGGTAGAGCTGCCAGTAGCGTTCATGGGATTTGGGATTATAGACGGCAGTAACGAAATCGGCCATCGCCGCGGCTTTTATCCGCTTTTCAATCATCTCCCAAGGTGTCATCAAATCGGAGAGCGAGATGGTACAGAGGTCATGTCCGATAGGCGCACCCAGCAGGGAAGCGGCTTTTTGGAAAGCGGAAATGCCAGGCAATACCGTCAGTGCGACATCACTGCCCACCTCCAATGCCATCTCATACATCAGTGGAGCCATGCCGTAAATACCGGCGTCGCCCGAGGAGATGACCACCACAGTCTTGCCTTGCGCAGCTTGTTCCAATGCCAGACGGGCACGGTCACGTTCCCGCTTCATTCCTGTGTCCACGCACTCGCACTCATTGCCTATAAACTGACGTATATATTGGAAATAAGGCTTGTAGCCAACCACAACGTCTGCATTCCGCAATGCATCCGCCACGGCAGGAGTGATATCACATTCACTACCTGGTCCGATTCCGGCTATGATGATTTTCTTCATATTATCTCGTTTTTAAAAATAGCACCAAGGAATGTCTCACTTTAAAACAACCTTCAGTCCAACCACCAACATTCTTCCAGGTGAATAAAGCGCGTATTTGCGATTTGTGGAATCAATGCGGCTGTCCACTTTGTCGAAAATATTATCAACGCCGATGCTCGGTTCGAGTGTAGCCCATTTTAAGCCGTCAAACGTATGGGTGGTGTGAAGATTCCAAATGCCAAAACCTGGGGCATTCTCATACGCATTGTAGTAAGTTTTCGACTGGAAACGGCCATTGAGGTTTATGTTCAGCGCATAATGTCGCCAATTGTGATGATAGTTGGCGGCGAAGGTTGCCGTGTTTTTGATACTGCGGTCGAGCACCTCCCATTTGTCGGCACTCTTTGTACGGGCGTATGTGTAAGCATAGTTGGCAGAGAGGTTGAACCCCTTGAACAAGTTAGCAGACACATTGAGTTGGATGCCCTCCACCCGTCCGCGGTCACTGTTCTGATAGAGTGAATAGCGCTCCAGTTTTGAAGCCTCATCATCCTTCATCTCAGGAAATTCCTGTCGAAGCATCTGAAGCGAGGCATCATCCACGTCGATATCCTTTCTAACCACCATATCCTTAATATTATTCACATAACCGGTAAGGCTCACGGCAATCCGGTTGGTACGGTATTCCGCATTCAACGACCAGTAGTTGCTCTTTTCCGGGTCAAGATTCTTGTTGCCGAAGATTATCTGAGG
>JAEEGL012852211.1_pt1 | contig 16777 bp, 2 predicted proteins | sample 9134231 | NCBI WGS metagenome assembly JAEEGL01 (sample SAMN16246548, study PRJNA631951) | gut metagenome | biome: gut microbiome; feature: rumen; material: fiber-attached | host: Bos | place: Iran: Karaj | collected 2018-10
ACACGTTTCAGACAAGCAAAAAGGCCCGTTCAAAATGTACTTGGACGGGCCTTTCTTTACATTAATGTATAATGGCGGAGAGACAGGGATTCGAACCCTGGGTAGCACGAAGCTACAACGGTTTTCGAGACCAACATTATCGGTTGTTTGTTTTCAATCCTTGCCTAATCCGCTCTTTACATTTAACTTATATTTGTTTGTTGTGTGTGAGAATTGCGTGAGAAAAAATTTATCACTGTTTTCGGTTATTTCAATGATTTTTCCCGTTGGATTTTTCATTTTCATTCCATCCGCCCAAGCGGACACCTGGGCGGATTCGGCATGTCATCTGCTTCTGGTGTAGCGTATTGGCTTGTTGTCGAGGATGTTCAACGTATCCTGAACGGAGAATCCCGCATCGCGCAGCAACTTTCCGCGTTCACGTCGTGTCAGGAAGACGGCGCCCGCTTCGTCAAGACGATGGATGTTCTCGCGGATGTCGTTGTCGAAACGCCGCTGGACTTCCTTCTCGATGGCCTCCGCGTCCGCCCTTGTGCCTTCGTGGGCATCGGCCCGACGCCATGCCTGGTTGGCTTTCGCCTTCTCGGATCGGACGTCCATCGCCTGCGATCGCATCTTGTAAAGGTAGGATGTGGACATGTCTTTCTGGTATCTGCGAATAGGCAAGAAAGCCTTTTTGAACTCGCCCTTCGCTGTCCTGATTTCACCTTCCGGCGTCACTAATTGATCTTCCTCTGCGGCGGCAAGCTGGATGCCACGTCCAAAGTAACGCCACGACGATGGCATGACGCCAAGGGCGATGCTTTCCAACCTTCCTTTCAATCCGTCGAACTGACGCCCTGTGCGCGGATCGCGGTTGACGATCTGGGCGGCCAGCATTTCCGCCGATATGCCGCCGAAGAATGTTTCAAACAAGGCGTCCTTCGCCAACTCTTCGGCTTTAACAGTCAGGGAATCGTCGGACTGCGCCATTGTGAACATCGCGGGCAGGAAGTCGAACGGGTAGATATAGCCCATGTCGTAATAGAACATCTTGGTTCCCGCCTTCCAAGGGATGATGGCATGATTCTTCATGTATTCCGGCAGCAGGACGCGCATGGCCTTGAACTCCTCCTGTGTCAGACGTTTTTCGTCGTCGTCCTCATCGCCATGTGCGAACAGGGAGCCGATCATCGTCTGGACAAACGGCAAGGCAATGGCGTTAACGCCCAACATGCCGAGAGTGCTTTGGAAACTTCCATTCTGCAGGTCTTTCTTCGCGTATTTGAAGGCGTTGATGTAGCACCGAAACGCTTCTATTGTAAATGTCAGAAAGTCCTTTCCAGTCGGAATGTTCCGACTTAGAATGGATGCCGCGACAGGGGCCATGTCATATGTAGTGTAGAGGTCGCGTATTCTCTTGACGGCTTCCTCCGACGATTCGCCACGCGCTTCCTTGGCGTATAGGGCGGTGACTCGGAACAAGTTATCTTCCAATGTGTAAACAGCGGTGGGAAACTTTTTCCAGAGTAGATTCAATAATCTTCTTACGCGTCCGCGACGTGACAAAAGTTCCGAAAGTTCAAACTCGTGCGGCTTCAACCCCATCGCCTCCACGGTTTGGAATATTTCAACACCATGTGCGGACGAGCCGATCACGCCAAGCTGCAATAGCCGTTGGCGTTCGTTAAAGGCGTCGTCGCCTTTTCCTGTCAACACCTTTAACGCCTTGTACATGTGAGCCAAATACGTAGGACGCAACAGTTCGCCGTCATTCATGGCGAATGCCAGGTTACCCAGGAAGTTTCGTTCGTGCGTCGGCGGGTTCATGACTGTCAGCATGTAGCGATGGAAGGACACAAAAGCCCGCCACGCCTTACCGACGGGGCTGGTCGGTTTCTCGTAGCCTGTCAGCAATTCGTATGTGTTGGCGTCCGTGTACATGCCGTCCAATGCACCGAACTTTGCGCCTTCCAACTTCTGAGTGAAGTATATTCCATCACGTTTATACTTGAATGGATAGAATGAGCGATGCTTGTCTTCCATTGGCAAGCCTTCGTTAAACGCGCGGAGCTTGCGGTACATGTCATCCATGACGGATATCGAGATCAGGCGGCGCATGGTCATGTCATACTGCATCCCCGTGTCCGTGATTTCGCCGTAGAGTGTACGGAGCCACAACGGCAGGTCTTTTCTGCGCATGAAAGACGTCTGGATGATGCGCCAGGCGGCTGCGCCCTGCCCGACGAACTGCGGTTCGCTGTTCTTCTCGATGAGGCTTTCGACGATGGCGTTGGCAGTCCGGCTGATTCCTTCCTGTTCGGCCTTGAGCTCCACATGGCCAAGACTGTTGGTCACGACTTTGAACGAGTTGTTCACGGACTTCATTGTCCGATCCAAAAGGCGACGAAGCGCACGTGCGCGAGCGCGGAGTCGCTTGCTCTTCCCTTCCAGAACGCTTGCGTCTCCGCTTCGAACGTAGGCGGTCAGGGCCAACTGATTCAGCAAATCCCGCTGCTCCCTGTCAATCCCCTGGTTGATGGCGTCTTCGGTGGCCCGGATGACTCCCATCAATTCGGCAGCGACGGAAGTCACCGCGTCAAGCCGCGCCGCCTCGGACGGCGTGTAGCTCTTGTCACGATGGATGCGGTATGCACGGAAATGGTAAGAGCCCAGATTGGCTTCAATGGCCTTTCTCACGGCAAAGTTCAGCTTGGCGATGTCCTTGACGCGAAGACTCATCCTGTCGGCATCCTCTCGCATCTCCACGACAATTTCAGCAAGGGCCACGACTCTCGGATCGTCATAGTGCGGAATGTTCTCTTCGAGTGACGATACATCAAAATCGCCATTCCAAAGCCGAGTGACGGCGTCTGCGACTTCTGGCGCCCATGTTTCACCTGTCATGAGTTTCGCCGTATCATTCAGCTTTTGCAGCTGACGGCGGACGCCTTCATTCATCGCGGCTATCTCCGCTGTCGCCTGGAACATGGCCTCGTTGATGGATGGATCGACGCCGCCACGACTCATCCCCCAGGAGATATACCGTCTGAAGAGCTGCTTCACATGATTCACGCGGCGACGCATGTTGGAGTCCATCGTTATTTCCACGGATTCCCCGCCTTCGACGGCGACACGGCTGCGTATCTCGCCCCATTTCCGTTCGCCGGATAATCTGTATAAGGCGTTATTGCTTGACTTTCCAGATTCGCCGTCTATATTAGTGTCCGAACCGTATGGGCGGACACCATGCCGCTGCTGTCTCAACCCTCCTGCGTCGTTTTCGACAATGGATGCCTGGTTGTCAGGTACGGTTCTTTTTTTGTTTATGTCAATTACATCATACAGGGCGTGATTCCCTTTTTCGTTCAGCATCAAATCAAGCTTGGCTGTGAACACGGCAATGTCGCCTGTCCCCATGCGGATTGCAAACTGCGCGTCATATTTGACAAATTTTCCCGAATGATGCCTTGCTTCTTCTTCTGCGCTCCTGTTCGTTGCGACTTCAATCATGCCGCCAACCAATTCTGCGCCATTCATCTTTGCTTTCCATAGACGGTCACGGTTGCGTTCTATCATCCTTGTATAATTGGAACGTGTGTATTCCCTGGGCATGTTTCTGCTGAATCCCACGGCTGTTCCATCTGACTGGATTATGTATGTCCTGCCTTCTTTTGCATATTCATCCAGCATATTCTTTATTTCATTTCTAATGTCTTCATGGTCAATATTGGATAAATCTTTTGGAACTGCATACGGAATCTTCTCACCGTCAACTTCGACATATTGCCCCTCGTATCTGTCCGGCTGGCCTTCGCTGCGGTAGTTCACGTTTACTCCGGATGATTCGGCTGTTTCCTGATGCCGTCTCGCCGCCATGGCCGCGTCGTGGATGATGTTGCGAATGGCCACCAGTTGCGTGACGGGAATGCCGATTTTGGCAAGCAGATTCCTTATGGAGTCATATACGCGTAGCAATATCTTTCTCCATAGAGGGCTCTTGTTGTACTTATCGGCAATGGCCGCTATGGCCTCCTCGATGGCGGCACGGCGTGACAACCCCGCCTGCTCATGCCGTCTTGCCAAGACCTTGACCACTCCGTAGTTGTTGTGCATTTCATCCAGAAACGCGTTGAAATCCGCCTCGTTCGGGAACAGGGCGCGTAGTCCGGCATGGACGCCCGCCTCATGCAGCACCGTGATGGCCAAGTCCTGCTTTGATTCGGCAGCCTGCGCATTCACAAAGACGCGATTGCCGGAATATATGCCCTTCCATGTCCGGCCGCCATCGAATACGCCCCGTTTCCTGTCGATGTCCAGCTGCCTCCGCAGATTCTCCGGCAATTCATCCTCGTCCTCAATCAGCTCAATGGGAATGGCGTATTGCCCCTTCAGGTCGTTCACCGTCCTGCGGGCCTCCGACGCGTCCATCGGGTTCTCGATGTCACGCCCTGTAAGATACCGAGCCGAATCCTGGCTGTTGTCGTCCACCCTGCGGAAACGGACGCCCTTTCCAATGAAATACGCGATGGCCGACCTGACATTGTCATTGTCCAGCCTGAACTTGTTGCTGGCCGTCGCGCCCTGCGACCTTGTGCCGGAAAACTCTCCGAGCAGTTGTGTCAAGCTCTTGTCGGTGATGAACTTTCGCCCGTATCTTGTCGCTATCACGAACTGAACACTCATGTAGCTTTGGTAGCCAGGCATGGACGGGACGCCCTGCCCGTCCACCCATGCGCCAATATGCACCACGTTGCCCGTCGAAACGACATTCGCAGGCTTCTCGCGTGTCGCCTTCCAGAGATAGTCCATGACAGCATCGACGGTGGGAAGGTCAAGACGCGGATCATGCGCCAGATCCTTCGCCGTCCAGCCCTTCGGCATCAGGATGCCCGTCTCCTTCGTGCCTTCCTCCGTCGTGTAGTTGACAATTCGGCCGCGTTCCGCCAGAGCGAAACCGTTCACCATGTTGCCCTCCAGCAGCGTCACGGGCAGCCTGAACGTCCGCTCCTGCCCCGTGAATATGTCCTGCGGCCTGAACAGGACTCGTTCAAGCGTGCATTTGCCGTTCTGGAACTGACTGAACGGGATGCGGACGCGCGGGACATTGCTGTCAACGGTGAAGTCCAGGAATATCTGGGAGCCCCTGTACATCGTCCTTTCGCTGACCTTGGAGATTTTGAACCCTGTCAGGATGGCGTTGTACTCGCGTTCGCCGAAGGTCATCTTGTAAACGGAATCCACGGGATTCATGTAGAAGAAGTTTTCAACCTCATCCAGGACGGAGCCGCTTGCCCGCTGTTCGTCAAACGCCTTGTCCTCGGTGACGCCCATCTGCCCATCCTCGCGGAGACGTTCGTATGTGTCAGGAATCGAATCAAGCTTCTTTCTTGCGTTGTCTATCGCTTCCGCGATGGCCGTCTCGGCTGGCTTCCCGTTGAAGTTCTTGGCCAGTTTGTTCTGAACCGCCTCCCATGAGGGGATTCTTCTCTTGTCGCGCGTAATCAGGTGTCGGACGATGACGGGACGCTCGAACACGCTACCGTCCCTGACGCCTTCCGCCACCTCCTCGTCCCGCTGCTTCGGATCGGGCGTGGCCTGCCAGTCGTATTCCTCAGCCTCAAGCGTGTATTCGCCAGCGGCCTTCATCAATTCAACTTGGTCTTCGTATCGCTGCTCCAGCTCCTTGTACAGATGCTCCTGCTCCGCGTTGGACAGAATGGCCATCTTGCCGCTCATGCGGCGGGCCATGTCCGCCGTGTTCCCGATTTCGTTGCCGTTGTCGTCACGTTGTATAGCGACGCCAGTGATGCCGATTCTGGCGGCCAGCGACACGTCGTTGAGCAGCATGTCGTTGGCGACGCCGTCGCCGATCTCGTTCATGAAATCGACGCCCAGGTCAACGGCCCCCTTGGAGTTTGCCGTCGTGTTGGCGTTCAGGCTCTTCATCTTCTTGGACAGGATCATGTGCGGCCTTCTCTCCGCTGCGAGAGGCGTGGAAAGGATTTCATATTTCGGCAGCACGACCTGGCCGGAACGCATGACGCGCCCGAACATCTGCATGACGACGTTGATGTCCAGAGACGGCTGCGCCATTATCATCCTGCGGATGCGCTGATCCTTGAACTTGTAGCTGGCGTGGATGCTCATGCCCGTCGCGCCCGACTGGTTGATGATGAGGCATTCCGTCACGCCGTCGTTGAAGTCGTTGATATTGCCGTTCTTGCCCTTGTCCTTTGCGTCCCTTGTCCTGAAGGTCGGGACTTTGCCGGAATAATCGATACCGCCCGTCCGGCCCGTGATCTCCCTTGTCACAATGCCAGTCTTCTCCAGCTTGTCCCTTATATAATCAATCGGGCTGACGGGATAGCTGATGTCCCGCAACGATTCCACATCGGCTTTCAGAGCGACGTACATGTTGCCGACTCCCATTTCGTCAAAGTCCAGCTCCATCTGCTGCACCATGCCGCGTCCGTTGCGGCGCGACGCCCGCCGCATCCGCTCGACGGCCGCCAGAAGGATGTCGGCATAGCGTATATCTGCCCTTTCGCCTGTCTGGATGCCGTTTTCCTGCATGTAGGAGGATATTGCCGATTCATTCGTGCTGGTCAGGGCGATGACGGGCTTCTCCCCCGCCTCGTGCGCCTTGATCGCGCGTTCCACAATCAAATCCACCTTGGAGGCAAGCAACAACTGATTGATATAATTATGCACCACAGAGGCGAATGGAGCAAACTGGATGGACTGATCCTCCCGCGTGTTCGCGCGTGAATCGTCGTTCCTGGCTTTGATGATCTCCTTCACAAGATTGGAGAAGTTCACGATGTGCTCCAGAACCTTCACGACGCGGTCATGGTTGGCCAGCACTTCGTCGTAGTTGGCGGGTTCCTCGCAGACGTTCTCAAACTCCACGCCACGGAAGTCGCGTTCGCGGCGAATGAACAATCCATCCTCCGCAAGCTGCCTGCTGACGACCTGCTGCAGGGGGACTCCGCCCAGGCGGATCGCCAATGGCAGCGTCCTGATGTCGTCAACCGCCTTCCGCAGGCTTGTGCGGAAATACAGCACCATGTTGTCGGGCCGTTTGGCGAATGTCGCGGAGGCGTAGAGGACGGGCAGGTCGTCCGTCCGCAGAAGCTCCAGGAAAAACTCGCCCGTCTGGCTGCTGCCCGCCGCGTTGTGCGCCTCGTCCAGAATGAGTACGCATTTGCGTTGCCCTACCAGGCTCATAAGCTCGTCCCGCTGACGGTTCGGCTTGTTTATCTGGGAGTAGGTCATGAAGACGGAATTGTATTCATCCCCGCCGTTCACCAGTCCGGCGACGGCGGCGGAACGTTTCTTGGACGACATGGCGTAATGGACGACTTCCTTGTTCTGGTTCAGGATGTTTCCCTCTGAACTGCCGGAAAAAATGACTGGGTTGAACTCCGTGCCGACATCGATGCCGTCGCGGTACATGTCGGTGAACAAGTTGCTCTTCTCCGTGACGAAAATCGGAATGCGGCCGTGGTTCATCGCCCACCGCATGACGGCGGCGCATTGGCGGCCCTTCCCGATGCCCGTCTGGTCTCCGAGAATGAAGCCGTCGCCGCGCCTCATGGCGTCGATTATCATGGCGACACCGTCCACCTGTTCGCCCGCCAGCTTGTCGTAAAGCTCATCCAGGGAAGCGTAGCCGAGTTCCTTCATGACAAACTGGTCGAGATTCCCGACGCGCTCCTGCAACCTGTTGAGAGACGCAGCCATGGCTTCCGCAAGGTATTTCGGTGAAACTGTGTCGAGCGGATGGGCGTTGGACGCGGGGACGTAGCGGACGTTCAGGTCTCCGGCTTCTTCGCCAGCCTCGACATCGTGCGTCTGGCCAAGTTCGGACGCCCACATGGCCAGCGTATGACGCTTGCCGTCATGCAGGTACTGGCTGTTCCACACGTCCTGATAGTATTCGTCGATGTTGTCGTCGGTCAAACCATGCTCCTTGAAGAGCTTGCGCAGTTTCGCGTCCATGGCGTCCAGCCATTCCGAAAACTTCGTAAGCCCCTTCTGGATGTAGAGGAACCCCAGTTTTACACCGTTGTACAACAGCTTCGTCACGGCGGCGATCTGGCCTTCATTGAAGCCCGTCATGTTCATGTTAAGCCCTTTTGTCGAGGCGTCGGAAAACTCCTTGAGGTTGCCCATGATGTCGTTCAGGACGTTCTCGATGTCGTCGTCAAGGCTGCTCTGTTCGGCTTTCTTCCCCGCCATCGGTTCGGGCTGCTTCGGCTCCTGCTTCTTTTCCGGTTGCTTCTTCGCTGGCCGAGCGGCCTGCTGTTCAATCGGTTGCGCGGCTGGCTGCGCCGTTTCCGGCTCCGCCTGTTTTGGCTCCGGCTTTGTCGGAGTCGTTTTCTCCATTGGCGTATTGAGCTTGTTCCATACATCATCCCAATTGTCAACCTTCTCGACTTCGCGCGGGGCATCCTCGTCGCCTGCAGGCGTCTCCCGGCGTCCGTCGATGGTAATGACGCGGACGGGATAACCTGCCCCCTGCCGCATGTACAGATCGCCATCAACGATGAAGTTGTCCTTCACGTTGAAGTTTTTGTAAAGCCAATTCATGAAAACCCAGTCGGCGTTGACGGCGTTCCCCTTGCCGCCCATGTTCTTGGTGTTCGCCCCCACGATGATTCCCGCCTTGCCGTCGTCGGCAAGGGCTTTCAGGGCATTGTAGGCGATGACATGATCCAGCTTCGAGAGTTTGTATCCGTCCTCCGTGAAGACGGGATTCGAGATGTTGCCGAACGGCGGGTTCATGGTTTCGCGGTCATACGGCCCGCCTGGCACATACTGCGACGCGTCCTTGTCCGTGACCTGCAAGAAATCGCCCTGGCGGTGAAGGGCGGCCAGCCTGGCGGGATCGATCTCGTTCACATGGACTTTCCCGTGCGGTGCGCCAGACACCAGCATGCCGTTTCCGGCAGCCGGCTCGTATATGCTGCTTCCGTTGGCGAGATCGATGCGGTTGCCGACGGCGAACGCCAGCGGGGCCGGAGTGCTGTACGCCTGGTTGGCGATGCTTGTGCTTGTCCGCACGTCCAAGACTGGCTGGTTCTGGTAGAGGTTCAGCAGGGCGTAGTATTTCTCCTGCGCAGGAATGTCACGCGCAGCGATTTCCGACGCCATGGCGACAAGGACTTCCTCCGTCCTTTCCTGCGCCGCCTTCTCCGTGATGCCGTTGTCGCTGGCGTACTTCCTGAGGGCCTGCCGTTTGGCGGCCGAGTTGCCGCCGCTCTCGATGATGGAGCGCAATTCCGTGTCGGTCTTCGGGTTGAACTCCTGCCCGTTCTCCTTCTTCTTTCCGTCGATGAACTGCCGGACAAGGGCGTAGGCCGACTGGTTGACGGCATTGTCCTTCTCGCCGTTGATGTAGTCGATGGCCAGCAGGATCATGTTCTCGTCGCCGACGCCGGAGTTGCGGATGTCCTCCTCTGTCAGCAACGGTTCATCAAACAGCGTATTGCTCTTGGCAGGCTGTTCCGTCGGTTCCGGCTGTGGCTGCTGTTCCGCCTGTGGTCGCGGCCCTGCAATTAATTCTAGTGCCCCGTGGCCATCACCTGTATATAACAAATCATGTCCTATCAACAATCCATCCAATGCATCCGCTATTTCCTTTTCCGACCAGTTATGGACATATTGGTTTGCGTTATCCGGCTGTATGCCGTCGCCGTACTGTCTCGCTTGATATTCACCCAAAGCTGTTCGCTTTATCTCTGTATATCTTGGCTTTACCCCTGTTTTATAAACGCGTCCCGACAAAACAACGGTCTTCCCCGCGTCCAAATCGGCTATTATCCGCCCCGCCAATTCCGCACGTTCGCGTTGATTCTGCAATTCCTGCGCATATCCATTCACAATCGGCACGCCGCCGACTATGACGGATGTCGGCTGCCTCTCCGTCGTTTTTTCTGAAGTTTTTTCTGCCTTCTCTTGTTTCGGCTGTTCGGCCTTGCCTTCTTTCGGCGTCTCCGCGTTGGCGGGATGTGACGTGATTTCCGCTCCGTTCACTATGGCTTCTCGCAATACGAATTTCGGAGACCATCCTGGCTCTTCCACGCCGCCGGGCGTCCGCACGACAGGTCTTCCGGCATTTGCGGACATGATAATTGTGGAATCATCCCCTTTGTCGTTTTTGTATTTTATCTCAATGGATTCATACTCGCCAGATTTGATCCGCCCAAGCATGTCTTCGACCTTCGGCATGGCCTCCCTTCTGACGCGCATGTGTTCTTCGATGCTTCTTTCTTCTGTCTCTTTTTGTTTGGGCTGCCCGCTTGATCGACTGGCCAGCCATTCGCCATAGGCAACCAGCGCAGACGGGAATGCGAAACTTTCATCGCCTTTGGCGAAATAGGTCAATCCGTCCTCGCCGTTCCTGACGACAGGCCTGTAGCCGTCCTTTATGAATTCCTCCACGGTCTGATAGCCCGCTTTCCCATGTTCCACAAAGGCCAGGTAGTTTCTGGCCTTTTCCCGATCCGCTTCAGGCAGGCTTTCAAGATAGGCGTTCGCCTGCTCCGACAATGCGGCCTCCTGTTTTTGCCCTTCCTGATCCGCTTTGTGGGCATTGTAAAGACGCTTGAAATAATCTCTGCCATATGCCCATAGTGAAAACGTACTGGAGCCCTTGCGTATGGTCTTTCCGTCCTCCTTCAGCTCGTAGCCGTCTTCAACACGCCCCTCCAGCCATTGATAACGCGGTATATTGCCGTTTGCGCCTGTATATGACAAATAGGCTTTAGCTTTTTTTCTGTCGTCGCCTTGCAGCGTGTTCAGATATTCCACCAGTTTCTGTTTCTTTTCCGCCGTTCCTGGAATGGAGTCGATTTCCTCCTGCGTCAGTCCGTCATCCCCGTTGCTTTGCGCTTGTTTTGGCTCCTCAGACTGAGGCTGTTCTGTCGTTTCCGTTTTCTGGACTTCCGTTTTTGGAAATTCCGTCTTTTGGACTTCCGTTTTCTGGACTTCTTCTTTCGGTTGCTGCGTCGCCTCGTCCTTCTTCGGCTTTGCCTTCGTCTTTTCAAGGTTCGCCGTCGCTTCCTTCAAAAGCTCCTGGTAAAGTTCGTGATCCGTGTCGTAATGTTCAAGACGCTGCAACTCCTCGGCCTTCTGCTTAAGAAGCCCGGCAGCGTCATCACCGACATTCACATCCATGTTCTCCGCCAGATCAGGACGCTTGACAGCTCCTCTCGCGGATGCGATCTCGCGCTTCAGCGCGGCCTTGCGCCTTGCGACGATCTTGCCGATGGCCTCAGCCGTACGAATGGCGGAATCATCGAAACCGAACAAGTCAAGCTGCACGGACTTGCTTCTGGGGGCTGCCTTCAGAGCCTTGACGGCCTCCGCCAATGAATCGGCGTCCATAGTCGGCGCCAGGCGGATCGCGGCCGCCTCCAGCCCCTCGTCGCCGTTCGCCACGTTGATGACGGCGGCGGCCTTCTCCGCGCTTATGCCGCCGTTGATGAATTCGCTGTAGATGGCCTCCGATCCGACGGCCCCGATGAGATAGCCCTGCCAGCCTTTGCCGCCGCTCCGGCCACGGATGAAGCCTGCCGCGCGGGCCTGCCCCTCGGTCATCTTGTGACCATGGATGAAGCGGGCGTAGTCCTCCACGGTCCCCTGTCCGTCGCGGATGTTGATAAGGACGCCGTTGCGCTTCGCCTCCTCCTCTGTCACGCCGTCGGCCTCGCGTTCAACCATGGCGTTGACTTCCTCCACGCCCTTCCGGCGGGCAAGGTCAAGCCGATGATGTCCGTTGACGACGTAGTAGTTTCCGGCCTTGTCCTGCCAGACATAGAGGTTGCCGGCTGTTTTCTCGTCCCAATCGCCCGTCAGCTCGTTGCTGCGCTCGACTCCCGTGTCCGCCTCCGTGCCGCTCTTGAACTGGAAGCGTTTAGGATCGACCTTGATGGCCGCCGTCTTAAGACGCACGACACGGCCTTTCGCGGAAATCGTGGCGTTGTCGTCCGCCTGGCTTTCCTCCGCCATCTGCTCCAGTTCCGCAAGCTCCTCTTTCTCATCTTCCGTCGCCTCGCCTGAATTGACTCTTTCGCGGATGTCGTCCATGGCCGCGCCATAGACATCGGTGGGCGAGACGTTTGTCGGATCGGTCTCCTTTTCCTCCGGATCCTTGCCCGCCGCTTTCTCCGGCTTCGCCTGTTCCTGTTTCGTCTCCTTCGGCTTTGCTTCGCCCCTTGGCGGTTTGTCCTTCGGTTTCGCCGCCTCATGCGGCGCAGGAGATTCGCCGCGCAGGAACATCGCGTAATCATACGCCGCCTGGTTCACGGGAACGGTCAGGCCGTTTCGATAGACGAACTCGTAGCCGCCTTTGCCGTTGTCGCGCACGGCGACACCGTTGTCCACGCTGTCCTCGACGCATTGCTGGCGGGTTCCGGCCTTCATCGCGCCGTCTTCACCTGGATAGAACACGACGGTTTCGCCGTCGCCGAAAAACTTCAACGCGGCGGAGCGTTCGTTGTCGGGGAGATTCTTCAGGTGTTCGACAAGCCGCGCATGGTCGTAGCCAGGCAGTTTCGACGCCCATTCAGGTTCCGATGCGCGTGCGATTTCAAGCTTTTCCTCCTGCATTTCGCCGCTTGGATCAATGGCCTGGCGGACGGCCTTCGGCCCATCCATGTTGTAGAGCAAGGCGGTTTCGGATTCTCCGTCCCATTTCATTCTCATATCCTGTCCGGCCAACCACTGCAGATCATCCTTGCTGGCGCGTACCACCCACGGGAAGCTGTCGCCGATGACGCCTTTCATCATTGAGAAACTACGCCCGCCAAGATTGATTTGGTTTTCGCTTAACGCGGCGTCATGAATGGCCTGACGCGGATTCTCGCCCGCGATGACAAGAACGGATTCGTTTTCCCCTGGCACGAACTCCACACCTTTGACGTTGTTCCGCACCCAGTCGAGATCTTCCATGCTCCCGCGAACCATCCATTGCGGACGGTTGTCCTCCGTCCGTCCCCATTCGTTGACGCTGACGTGTCTGCCGTTGGGCATGGAGTCAAGCCCCAGGATGATTCCGACATTCCCGTCTTTGTCATCCAGCCTGTATTCGCGCGGAAGTCTGTTGAGCTGCCTCGCCAACGCCGTCTCCATTTGTTCGGACTGCTCCTTCGACGTTTCGCTCAGCTTGTGTCCATGCTCGTTGAAAATCATCCACTTGCCATCTATTTTCGTGGCATATCGGCCATCGCCGATGTCCTTGATGTCCTGGCTTTCCGCTCCAAGCCAGCGTGAACGGGCAAGTTCTCTCAGCATAAGCGCATCTTCGCGGGAAGGCGTCACGGCCATGCCGACGACCTCGTCATCGAGGCTGGCCGTGACTAGCTGGAGCCCTCTTTCACCGACAGGGCTTATGTCCAAACGTGCATGGCCGTTGTATGGCAATGGATTGGCTGTGAGATTTTGCAGCAGTTCGGAAGAGCCAAGCGAAACCGTGTTTGCCACCTGGTCGAAGATTTTTCTGGCCGCCGCGACGTCGTCCTTCGACAAATTGCCGTGACGGCGGGCTTCCGTCCCACCGTCTTCTGGAGCGGTCTTTCCTTCATAGCTGTCTTCGGCCATTTTCTCCAGCGTCTGCATGACGCCTTCCGCTCCGGCACGGTCTCCAAGAACGGCCTGGCGCATGGCGTTTGCCGTGACATCCGCAACATAATCGGACTTGACACCAAACTCTTTCAGCGTTTCGGGATCGGACAGAGCCGCAGAGACATTGTTCCGTTTCTGCATCGCCTGGATTCCCGCGCTTGCCGCCCCCTGGAACGGGATGGTAGCCACGCCCAAAAGTGAGTCGCGCCACGAATTCATGGCGTAGGCGGCCAGATTAGCCCCTTTGTCCTTGCCTTTCAACGCTTCGGCGATTTCGCTCTCGCCACGGTATGCCTTCGCCAGATCCTCCAGCGGGTCGGCCACGGCCTCCTCAAGCCATTCCGCGAACGTGCCCATGGCCATGTTCCTCATGTTGCGGGCCGCGCCGGACAGGAACCGCCTTGCGCCGCGTTTGGTGACGTCGCCCATGAACATTTCTGCGGGTCGCTTCATACCGACACCGCCGATGACGCCGAGGCCTAGCAAATCGGATAGTTCTTCCGAGCCCATTTCAATGGCCGCATTAACTCCGGCCTCAGCCGTCGCCATGACGAAACGCGCATTGGCGGACATCTTCGGGAACTTGCGACGGAGGTCTTCATCGACATCCATGTAGGTGCTGCCGAACGTAGGCAGGCCGATGGTCACCGCCAAACCAGCAGCTGGCCCCATCAGCATGGTTCCGGCCATCGCCTCCATGCTGGACAACGTGCCGGAGACGCCAAGCGACACGGCCCTGTTCAAATTCCATGTCTCGGACTGCGCCGCACGGGATTCGACGGCGGTCGGATCAGTCTGGGCGGCCTTCGCCGCGCCTTCGGCCAATTTCCCCGCCTTTTCGGAGGCGGCCTGAAGATCGTCCTTCGCTGTCCGCCCATGGACGCCTGGCATTTGATCCAGAGCCGCCGAATGCGAGAAGGCGTCGGCAAGCCATTTCCCGACGCCCGCCGCGCCTCTGACCGTCCCAAGCATGAAACGGTTGTAAGCGTGTCCAGCCTCTTCCAGCAAGGACAGCTTTTCAGGTGTCAGGCGGATGCCCTTCTGCGCGTCCGTCAACGCCTGGATCATGTCGGCCCGATGCCGCATGGCCTTCATCTGGAAATCCTTGTCCTGATTCTGAAATTCCTCGCTGGCGAACATGTCATCGTAATGTTCTGAAAACTCGTCCTTTACCTTTTCAATATAGTCCGCGTCAATCTCGTTTCCGCCAGCCCGCTTCAACGCGCCGATTGCCTTCAGTTCTGGAATCGGGATGTCGCCGCCCGCTTCAAAATAGCCCGCGCCCGCTTTGGCTGCGGCCAGATTCCGTCTTCCGATCTGAAGGGACTTGTCCCATTCGTCGAACTCCTGCCCCGCTTCCATCGTCTGACGTGCGGCCTGCCCCTGGACGGCCTTCGCCGTCTCCATGCGGCCAACGCCTTCAAGACGCTGGCGTTCCTGCTCTTCATGGGACGCCCAGTTGTCGTTGGCCGTGATCCGCTCGATCTCTTCGGGCGTCTTCGCCTGGGTCTGGCGGGCGGCCAGCATCTTCGACGCGGCCGCGCGGTAGTCGAATCCGCTTCCCGCCTTCAGGCGTTCGTCGGCCAGCTTAAGCCGCTCCTCCCTCGTCAGTTGATCCAGCATGTCATCGAGCGTCATGTCGTCGTAGTGGTTTCCAGTCGCGTCCATTTGTTCTCCAGTTGTGTAAAATATTACATACCTTATATATTAACACAAAACGCCCGTCTTTCCGGGCCGCCAACCTGCTTGTCTGCCGTCTCAACCTGCCCAGAAGGACGGCCAAAGTGCGGTCAGGTCGCCGCACTCAGGGCGCATGACAAGAACCAACACGAAAAATCACACGCCATATCCTATGCATCGTCAACGTCTTCCGAGAATCGTGTTGACGATGAACTTGATGTCATCTTCCGACACGTCACGCTGCTCCATCAGTTTCTTCGCCATGTCCATCTCGTCCTCGTCCGCCTCGGCCCATGGCAAACTGGCCAGGGCCAGAGGGGAAAGGCCGTAGTTCCTGTATATTTCGGGATGCAGCTTCGCGAATGTCCTGAGCGTCTTTGCAAAATCCAGCACCTTCTCCTGCTTGTCAGACCAGGTGTTGGCTTGGACTTCATCATACAAGGGACGGCGTCCTGCGCGGATTCTCTCCGTATCGTCCATGGTGTCCCATCTTTCCAGCGTGTCAGCTCTTCGGGCCATGTCCTCCGCGTCGTCGCCGCCTCTGTCTGCCAGGCTTCTGGCCTTCTTGGCCTCCGTCGCGATCCATGCCTGCCGTGACGCCTTGTCAGCCTCCAAATTCTTGATCCAGTCGTCCATGGCCGTGTTGTAGGCGTTGACGGACGCCGTCGCCCCCTTGCCGGACGGGCTGTCGGCCTGGCCTCTCGTCCTTTGCTGTTCACGCATCAGCTCAAGACGCGACGCACGATAATTGTCAATTGATTCCTGCCGTTGACGCTGCATGTCAAGTTGCGCCTGTCTATTGGCCTGGTCGAATTCCTGTTTCTTCTGCGCCTCCTGCTGACGCGCCTGGAACTCGCGTTCGCGCAAGTCACGCGCCTCCGCCCTCTCCGCCATCGTTTGCTGGAATTGCGCCAACGCCATCTCGCGTTTCTGCTGGCGGTCTGCGTCGTCAATGTCTAGCCGCTGGCGTTCCAATGCAAAACGCTCTTCGGCCAAATTGAAATTGCGTTGGCTGGCCTCCCTGTTCGCGGCCATCTGCGCCTCCTGCATTTCAAGACGCCGTTTTTCCAGGCCAAGTTTCTGCAACTCCACCTTTCGGGCGAAACTGACAGCCTGGACTTGCGCGTCGTATATGCGGACGCCGACGGTCGAAGGCCCCGCCGCCGCGTATGTATGTCCAAATGCGCTTGTCTGAAACATTATTTGCCTCCCATCGCCTGTATCAGCTTGGTCACATCGTCAGCCGACATCAGCGTGTCGTTCGAGTTCTTATACACATCCATCTTCATCTGCATGGCCTTGTACATGTATTCCTGCCGCTTGTTCTCGTAGTCCATCTGTGACTGTTGCAGGACGTTGGCCTTCTGCGCCTCCAGGCGGCCTCTCCGCGCCGCCCACGTCGCCATGTCCAGGACGCGGCCCTGCGCCGCAGCCTGGTTGACAGCCTGCTGCATGGTCTCCGCAATCTTCGCGTCAAGTTGCTGAC
>JAEEGL013789349.1_pt1 | contig 16777 bp, 17 predicted proteins | sample 9134231 | NCBI WGS metagenome assembly JAEEGL01 (sample SAMN16246548, study PRJNA631951) | gut metagenome | biome: gut microbiome; feature: rumen; material: fiber-attached | host: Bos | place: Iran: Karaj | collected 2018-10
GGAACGAAGGTCTCCCCGCGCCGCTCAGAGTCATGGTTGAACAGAATACCGGAGCAGCAGAACATGTTGTAGGCTTCCCGATATTCCTTGGTAATCCAGAAGCCGTACTGCTTGGCAACGGCATAGGGAGAATAGGGATGGAAGGGGGTCTTCTCGTTTTGGGGGACCTCCTCCACCTTGCCGTACAACTCTGATGTGGAGGCCTGATAAATACGGCAGGTATCGGCCAGCCCACAGACACGCACAGCTTCCAGGACCCTCAGAACTCCTGTTGCATCGACATCTGCTGTGAACTCAGGAACGTCAAAAGATACCTGAACGTGAGACTGCGCTGCAAGGTTATAAATTTCATCAGGCCTGACTGCCCCGATCACCTTGACAAGACTCATGCTGTCCGCAAGGTCGCCGTAATGCAGGTGGAAATTCGGATGTCCTTCCAAATGGGCGATCCGCTCCCGGAAGTCCACAGAACTGCGGCGAATAATACCATGAACATCGTAGCCCTTCTCCAAAAGAAACTCTGACAGGTAAGAACCGTCCTGACCCGTCACACCAGTTATCAATGCTTTCTTCATGTTTACCTCCAATGCCGCGCTTACGCGGGTCCTGATTACATTTTCTGTTGGCGTCGGTTTGCTCGGAGTGCTCGGTTTGTTCGGCGGCTCGGCGATGGCCAACAGATGTTATTTTACTCAGTCAGGTAGGGAATTTGAATTCAGTATATTGGCTTCAATTTATACTATATTGACTTTCTTGTTTTGTAAATGCTCCACCACCGGTACCTTGATTTTTTAAGGTTGCTGTGCGCAGCCGGTTTACTGGTTCGGTTTTCTGATCTCTTCCGGGAGATTCTCTGACCAGGGTAGGATTTCTTTTATGAACTCCCGGTTATGATCTTCCATATGTTCAGAGATCACTTCAAGGATATATCTGAAGTATTCGTACGGCTTAAGATTATTCGCCTTCGCTGTCTCAGCTATGCTTTAGATCATCGCCGAAGTCTTTGCTCCGTTTACGGTATCGATCACCTGCCAGTTCTTCTTTCCAAGGCAGAAGCCTCTTATGGCTCGTTCACTGGCATTGTTATCGATAGGGACATCACCGTCGGTTAAGAATACTTCAGAATACTCCGTCGACGTTTTTCTGCATACAGAACTTATAACGAGATTATGAACTCCATTCGCCCCATAATTCATACCAATAATCGATATTACAAAAGACAGCAATGCAATGGAAGCAACAGCCGCCAAGTTCCTTTGTTTCTTAACCAGATCATAAATGCGACGCAAAACAGAGTTTGCAGCTAACAAAAAAACTATTGCTGAAAACAAACATATAAGATTGGAAATTGCCAGTCTCGAAACATCTTGATAAGAACAATCTAAAAGCAATAAATCTTTAATTGCAGTCGTAACTCTTGAAGAAAACTGTGATGTTAAAGAGCATATAATCTGCACCCCCCTATAATAAAACTAAGAGGTATTCCAAAAAACACAGCCTTTTTAAAATCCTCGTGATATTCAAAAGGGAAGGAAATAATAAAAACATCCGAAATAATGATCGGAAAGAAATGCGATATTAATAGTGTGATTATTACAAGATTTATCATTTAATGTCTAATCCTTTTCTTTCACAAAGATTCTGATGGTCTGCAGATAATAAATCTACAAATCTTACATAAGAAAGCATCTAATATGCAACGCTTTATAGATTAGTTAGTCAAATCAGCTTTAATGCTTTCCTCATATAAATGAACGATACACCTCCATAAAACACTAACCCAACTGTTATTTGAATAATAATAGTGAGCACCCCGCCGGGAAGGAAATGTTCAACGGTTTTGCATATTATCATCATAATGAATCCAAATACAATAAATAAAACAGTATTTGAAAGGTATTTTTTGTATGGAAGCTCTTTATGCAGCCATACAAACTGATAAATCGGCACAATCCATTCAGCTACGATAGTTCCGATACACGCTCCCACTGCTCCCAGTTTTGAAATAAGAAGAGCATTAATAATCAAATTGCAAAATGCTCCGGTTGTAATAGACCCTATGTATATTCTATCCATTTTATTGGGAATAACATACTGTGTACGGATCACATTTCCCCATGCAATAAAAACCAGCGTTATCGAAAGCAGATTTAAGAGGATAATGCTTCCATTGAATTCAATACCATAAAGAATCGGTATTAAACTGTTGGAAATTGAAAGCAAGCCAAAGCACATACCAACTGAAAGGAACATTAAAAAAACAATTGAATGCTCTATGTATATAGCGCTCGTTTTTTTATCGTTCTTAGCTGCAAGATTAGACATTCTTGGCATCATTACTGTACCCAGCGATGATATAAAAGCACACAATGCATAGATCAGCTTTTCTGCATATTCGTATAACCCCGTTTCGCTCATGGTACTCATATAACCAAGCATAACTTTATCCATGGTTCTATAAATACTTAGAGCAATAACCGGTATCATCATCAATAGGCATGGTTTAATATGTCTAACAACATTTTTCCGATTAACACTCTTGAATGAAATATATTTTTTGCAATTAACCCAAAGGAATAAGTATCCTCCAAAATAACTAAGTGCAGTAATGAAAGCATATTTCCAAATATCTGAAGGTGATTTGACGATAGTGAAAATAGCTATAGTGGAAATAACCTTCACAATACAATTTCTTAAAGCAGCAGTTCTGAAATCTTCCAGCCCAAAAAGCAACCAGTCAACATCAAAAGAAACACTGATTACCCAAATCCCAAAAAGTGAAGCAATTATTTTATCTTCCGCAATGATCGCAATAAAAATAAGATAAGTAGCTGTAACAATTACAGTCATCATCAACTGCATTGTATAAATATCGGAGAAGTCTCTTATAAACCTCTCTTTATCGTCTCTTATGCCTGCCAAATGTCTTGTTCCATAATTTGTTAAACCTAATTTAGCAAACAGCACGAACCATTGAGCAATTGAAAAATAAAAAGCATATGTTCCAACTCCCTCTGTTCCAAGAATTCTGGCAAGATAAGGCGCAGTTACAAGCGGCAAAATTACATTTAAAACATTATAAGCAGTATTATATATATAGTTCTTGGATACGCTCTTCAGGCTCATCGAATCACTCCACTACGGAAAACACATCGCTTATATCCCGTCTGCAAGAGCATGGAATATAAGATTCTTCCTTATAATACCCGGCGCCCAAAACTATCGCAATTTTCTCACTTTTTTTTAATCCTAATGCTTTTCTGACAATGATGTCCTCTGACCTCTTGTTTGCCCATTGCATAAAACATGATCCGATTCCTCTGGCATGAAGTCCGTTAGTAAAGTTCATTGCCGCCAATCCGGCGTTCAAATATCCTTGATTACGTTCTCCAAAGAAATCGAATGCGGAAATATCATAAGTAATGATGAAATAATTCATTGTTGATTTATTAAACCCGCCTACGCCCAGTATTGTTTTGTTCAAAAGTTCAATTACAGAAGGATTCTTTACCAATAACACCTTACACATCTGCCTATTGCAGGCAGTGGGCGCTTCTACAAACATTTTAAGAGCATATTCAATATCTTCTTTGTCCAGTTCCCGATCTTCAAAATCTCTCACAGAATGGCGTGAAAGCATTATGTCTGTAAACAATCCGCTTTGTAGCACTCTGTGCGGGTTTTTATATTTTTTCCTACCGGCCTGATAGGAAAAGGTCTTATCCACAAGAAAAGATTCAATGTCTTTAACAGTGCTATCCTTAGCCCATTCATTATCATTAAAGAATGATACCCATGCAGCTAAAACAGAAGCTCCAAGATTGTATTCAAATTCCATACCGTTTTCACAACCGATACGTTCCAGAATTGTCTTTAACTGTAAAGCTTTTTGATGACCGAAAGGTCTCAAATTTGGCATACACATACCTTTTTCAAGACTATGCGTCAGCAGCAGCACTTTGAACCTAAAATCCCCTTCTCTTTCAGCAATCTCAAGATAACTACTTGAGAAATCTTTCGCATCACTCAAGAATTCAAAATATATCTTAGCTTTTTTTACAGCACGTCTTAAGATACTATTATTCTTTAATGATTCTTTTAGTCCCATCAAAAGCACCTCCTCAATTATTACCAAGTATTCGTTCAATAAATTTGATTGAGTGTTCTCTTTGTCTATCGATATTATCGTTCACTGCTGTGTAGTTTATTTCACTTTTCAAAACAGCATCAATGTCTTTATCAGTTATCCTTTTTTCAAGGTCAAGATCCCTTAAAAACTCTTTAATTTTTTGTTTTTTATAATCCAATACAACAAATCTCTTATTAAAGATGACAGAAAAAAGCGTGCCATGGAATGTGTTTGTTATCACGAACTTTGCTCCACTAAAATAATCCAGAAAGTTATCTATAGTAGAATCCACATATTCATCTGCGCACATAACTTTTTTTCCAAGACATATGATGCTAATCAATCTACAATTCTGTTCTGTCGCAAACTTCCTAATCCTTTCTGCAATTTCCGGATAAGGTTCATTAAAAAGATATAATAATACATAATCCCCTTTGGGCTTAGAATGTACCTTATCTAAATAATAATCTCTTGTTTGAAGTAATGTAGGATCGCAAACAAGCTCTGATTCTTTATCACTATGTATATCTACATATTCTTTTGTATAACGATCCCTTACGCTTAAATGTTTAATCCTTTTAAGGATCTCTATAGGATAACCAAAAGAATCTAATTCATCATAAGGAGAATTTGCAATAGAAGCGGCATATGTAGATATTTGCTCGCATAAGATGTTTATTCCCCAAAATATATTTTTCGTCAAAAGGAAGTAATCCGATGTAATATCCCAAACTGTATCACTGCCAATAATAACTATATCCAATGGACTTGATGGTTTAATAATAGAAAAATGTTCTCTTATATACTTAGAGTAGAATAAGTATTTTTTTATCTCATGAAAAGGCAGTTCCCTTCTTAGAATACATTTAATACAATTCTTAAAAAGACGACTAAGGGAATGACCTGAAAGCCTATTCCGTGTGTCAATAAAGAATACATCGCAGCCATAATTTTTAAGCGTATCAGCAAGCGCAGATGCTTGTAAAACGCTCCCACAATTCTCCGTATAAAAAACCGTAACTATGCCTATTTTCATAGTGTTATGCTTGTTCCTTTTATTTATACAGCAGTGTTAAAAATGTCTCTGTGTTTCTATACAACTATTGCCATTATTAATGCCAACATAGTTTTTCATTCATTGATTGAAGCTTCTTTTGGCATTAATGTCTGATGGCGCATAACTATCATGTAAAAGGTTACCCATACACTGAAATAATTAAAAATATGTGATGTAATGGCAACTAAAAACAAATACATAATCATGAAATAAAGCCAATACTCTTTTTTTGCAATTTCAACCAGATTATTGGCCACTACTACTAACCCTACGATTGTTGTTTCATAAAATATCCTTAGAAAATCATTATGAAGGATAGCGTTCCAAGTTGTTCCAAACTGAAACATTACATACTGTTCCAAAAAACTATTTATCGATCCATATCCGTTTATGTAGGGCATATTATCTCGCATAATCTCGTATATTCTAGGTCTACCGGACATCAAAGTATTTAAGCTGATGTGAAAAACGCTCAAAAACCAATTTTGAAACTCGGATGTATAAATAAGAATCAATATAATAGGACTGATAATCGCAGCTGATTTAAGTGCTAAAAGTAAACCTTTTTTAACTTTTATTCCAATTGGAATTTTACGCGAAAAAATAAAAATGACCGGTGCCATAATAAAACTGATTCTTTTCATTGATAACATGCAAAGGATCATACATATTAGTGATTTTCGTCTTTCATTCCTGAATAAATAGTACATCTCCATGATAATAAAATCATGTGCCATGGAAGATTCATAACTAGAGAAAGACTCACCCCAAGAAATAGATAGAAGACTTCGTAAATTAAAGTTCGAGATGTTAGACCACAAAAAATGTACCACAAACCTTGCAAGCAAGACATCAAAGAATGCATTTTGGTCTTTATCATCCACTGCATTTACAAATAAAAAAGCATTAATGATAGGCAAAGCAATCCTTATAATTCCGGAGATCAAATACAGTTGGAAATCAAGATGAATACACTGTATAAAAGAAGATATCAAAAAAAACACTAAAACATATGAAGCCCCCAGTTTTAGTTCACGCTCTCCTTTATACTTCAGCCTCCCTTTTCTGAAAAGAATGAATGCATTCATCGCACAGAATAATATCATTGTTCCTAAATAATATATTTGCGACAAATACCCCATCATGTAAAAGACATAAAACAGATTATATAAAATAAAAATCAAAAACCTAATTCTGCAATGTGGTATTCTAATTCGCTTCTGCATCATTTATACTCCATTAAAGCGTATTTAAATATTTCTGAAGTTTTGAAATCCCGCTTTCCCTCATACTATCAATTTGTTTCCAGACCATAGTGTAATCTATATTTGATAGTTCAGCTTCCCATGCATGCAGATCCTTTACTATATAGTTCATAGTTCCTGCTTCATCTAAGAAAGTAATTATTCTATCACTAAACTTGGAAGGTAAAGAGATTCCTATTTTTTTTCCGAAAAGATGCGAAAAAACCGTACCGTGAAATGAATCAGTAAAAACATATTCAGCATCGGCAAAAAGGCCCACAAAATCCTCTACACTGGGTACTATAATATTAGTGCAGCCGGGTCTTATTTGATGAAACATTGTTATAATCCGAACAACTTTTATTTTCTTTTGCTTGCCAAATTGTTTTGCCAAATCAAACGCATTACTGTCTCCATGAAGCTGATATACCAGAATATAAGGCTGTTCAAGATGCTCGTGTTTTAGGAAACTTGTCCATGTTTCTTTATCCGCAAGAATAGTGGGATCAGGCATAAGATCGACTTTATCAATACCAATTCTATTTACAATATTTATCCCGGATTTCTCCCTTACCGATATATAATCATACCGTTTTAATTGTTTCTCTATGTACTCCAGCTCTTCTGTTGAAAATGATTCTTTTCCAAAACTAGATGCTATTGAAAAGCATCTATGTCCATCCGGTACAAAATCCAGAAAAAAAGCGCCCTCAAAATAGTGTGTATAGTAATTATTCCACACCTGATCGCTTCCTGTACAAAAATAAACACAATCCGGAAGACTGTTTCTGAGCTCATCGCTTGAATAATAAGGCTTTGTGATAGGCAAATAATTCTCTACAAAATCATCAAATCGTTTTTTTAACAAACGATAAGAAGGGGTTTTGATTAATGCAGAAAATGTTTTTCCTAGTATGTTTCTATTCTGGTTGGAAGCTTCGTTAAAAGAATTCTTAAAAGTTCCATATCCCGAAAGATTGTTAGGATAGTAATCTATTATTTTTGTATCAAAACCAAACGATCCAAGCAGCCGAACGGTAGCGTATGCTTGTAAAGCAGCCCCATAATTGTATGTTTTATGAAATGTAATAACTCCTATACTCTTTTTCAAAGAATGAATCCCCCACCATTACCAACTTCATTTTTCATCTTTTCTTTTTTCTCTTGAGTAATACCTCCAGATAAAGTATATTCAAAACCGTATATGGGTAGTTTTTTCATGTCTCGCTCAACTTTATGGATGTAATCCTTCAGGTCCATTATTACTACAGCCGGACTTCCTGCTGCCACTTTTCCCGGCGGGATGCTTTTTGTTACAACACTGTTAGCTCCTATAATACTATTATCACCAATTGAAACATTTGGCAGAATAATGCTTTTTGCGCCAACAAATACGTTATTCCCAATACTTATTCTTCCTATTCTGGAATATCCAGCACACTTTTTTGAAGCACCATCATGACAGACCAAGTATACCCAAGAAGCTAATGTAACATCATTCCCGATCTCGATCATCCATGGGAAATTTGCGTCCAAATTTACGCCTTTCTCCATTTGGAAATTCTTCCCAACCACTAAGCCTCTTTTCTTTAATCGAAGCAGGTATAACTTCTTTATAAGATTTCTAATTCTATTGATCACTGGTGTCTCCTATAATCCTATCATACATACCAATTAGTTTGGAAAAATGTGTCTTTAGCGAAAAACCTTTAGTAACAACCTCAAAAGAAGCCCTGCTGAATTCTTCACGCTTTTTATTGTTTAAAACTAAATCTTTTAGTCTGTTCACAAAACTTTCAATGTCCCCCGGTTCAACAAGATATCCATTTTCACCGTTTATTATGATTTCAGGAATTGACGCGATATTTGTGGTTAAGCACGGTATTCCGCATGCCATGGATTCTAGAATAGACATAGGGAGTCCTTCATTATAAGACGGAAGAACACTAATACAGCTATTCTTCATTATTTCAGCTTTTTGTTTTCCGTCTATCCATCCCAAATGAGAAATTCTGTCGGCTATTCCGTATTGAAGAATAATATTCTTTGTTTGTTCTATCTCCCCATCTCCGCATAAATCAAATAAATAATCTTTTGGTATTGTTTCATCTAAAGCTTGTATCGCTTTTAACAAGTCATAAGTTCCCTTTCTTTTACCTAATCTTCCAAGAAAAAGTATATGTCTGGCATTAACGTCATAAGGGTTAGTATTAAAAGTTTGTACAGCATTATAAAGTACTTCAACTTTCGCTTTTGGAGCCTTGCTGGTAATCATGCTTACAAGTCTTTTGCTTAATACAATATTTATATCACATATTTCAAGCGTCTTATTCACAAATTCTCGTTTTTTTTGCGATAATCCTTCATAAAACTCATCAAATTCGGCCGCATGATGATGCATGATTGTCCTTACACCAAACATTTTGCATATCCGCACAAGAATCGCTTTTCTATAAAAACTTCCCCTTTCAGCAGTATGAAAGTGAGCGATCTTAACACTCTTAGTACATAGAACCGCAATAATCCGAAATAAAGCCAAAATAAAAAACAACAAAACAGTTATCTTATTCTTTTCTACATGAGTTGGAACATAGATTATATTATATTTTCCCCATTGATCATTACTGAGATAATTCTTAATTACAGAGACCATCCCTCCTTTTACAGAAAGAGATGACCCGCACATGAGCACGTTTATTTTTTTTTTCATTATTCTTCACCGTTCTTCAAAAACATATCCATGTGTTTTTCGGCATACTCATCGATAGAGCATATTCTTTTTGCCGGATTACCTCCGTAGACACTGTTTTCTGTTACTCTCCCTTTTACAACTGCTCCACTGCCAATTATTACATTATCGCCTATAAATGTTCCAGGTAGTAAAATTGATTTCGCACCTATGAATACATTATTTCCAATATGGACATCATCAACAATAATCTTTTTTACTCTTTTTCCAATTGCATTGCCGGCATGAACAATGCTGTAGTCATGAACTAGTATAGTAACTTCGAAACTGATTGTCACATTTCTCCCGATTCTAATTCTATTATAAGCTGCACTATCAAAAAAACAAGTTGGAGATATCCACGTTTCACTATCAGTATCTTGGTCAATAACAACACCAAGCCAACGTAAATATGATGGATATACTTTCTTATATGCTTTTTTGCTAACTTTATCCAGTATCCAGAAGAGGATATTTAATGATTTTTTTAAGTATTTCACTTAATTCTTCTCCTATACTTAATTGCAATTCCTAATATCTTACGATCATCAACAAGATATCTTTTAATCATTCTCTTTGGATCTTGTGTAATTCTAAACAGCCATTCTAAGCCGTGATCTGCCATCCACTTCGGTGCGCGCTTAATATTTCCAGCCTCAAAATCCAAACTTGCACCCAATCCTAGCGAAATCGGAACCCCTAGTGTCTCCCTGTGATGAAAAATAAACAGTTCCTGCTTAGGACAGCCTAGACCAACGATAAGGATGTGCGGCGCTGCCTCTTTAATCTGTTTTTTTATTTTTTCCATTTCTGCTTCGTCTTTCTCGAAGCCAATGGGCGGAGAATATGTGCCTACAACTTGTAAGCCCGGATACTTCTTTATCAGGTTGTTTGCTGCAGTTGCTGCTACCCCTTCCGCAGCCCCAAGGAAATACATCTTATATTCTTTTGTTGCAGCAAGGGCACATAGCCTTGGAAACAAATCAGATCCGCTTATCTTCTGCTTAATGGGTGTTCCATACCATTTCGAAATCCAAATTAGAGGTTTCCCGTCAGTAAGGATTAAATCCGCATGTTTGTATACTTCATTCAGTTCGCCCCCTCGTTCCAATTGAACAATATGGTCCACATTTGGAGTTACAACATAAGCTGCTTTATCTTCTTGTATTAATTCATCTATCCTATCTAGCGCCTCATCCATCGTTAGGTTATCAACTTCAGTATTCATGAATCTCATTCGTGCCATAACAAGCCACCTCTAATTCCGAGCCCAATCGAGTCGACCGACAAAATTCCTAAGATCAAAAGATATATCATTCGACCAAGCTTTACACATGATAATTTGAACATTGCTTCCCTAAGCCGCCCTTATCCATACCTTCTCTCCCCTCTAATCAGCCAAAACTGCCACACGAGAAAACCAAAAGTAAAGCTTGTCGCAAGACAAAGCAGTACATCCAGGTTATGAGTGAAGCCAAACAGCGATATGGAAAACCCAAGTACATAGGTATGTTAGCATTGCTCCTTATATACAATAAAGGCGTTTCCAAATAACCCTTACATCGCCCCATCGTGCTTAAAAACATTCACGACAGTCTTAACGATTATCTTAATGTCATTCTTTAATGAGAAATTGTTAATATACTTCGTGTCAAGCTTAACGACTTCTTCAAAGTCTGTGATGGCACTTCTGCCGCTTACCTGCCAAAGGCCGGTGATACCGGGCTTCATGGTAAGTCTCGCTCTGTGGTGAAGGTCATAACGCTCCCATTCGTCGATCGTTGGCGGCCTCGTGCCCACAAGACTCATGTCTCCTTTAAGGACGTTTAGGAACTGCGGGAATTCGTCAAGGCTTGTTTTTCTGATGAACTGGCCTATGCCGGTCCTTTGGGTGCCGTCGGGAAGGATCTTGTTCCCGATGATGCGCGGATCAAAGACCATCTTGAACATCAATCCATCTTTTACCCTGTTCTCGGCTTCGTACTGCTTCTTTATCTCATCGGCATTAAGGACCATGGAACGGATCTTGTAGAACTTGAATATCTTACCGTTCATGCCGACTCTCTTTTGCTTAAAGATGATGGGGCCCGGTGACGCGATATAGATCATGGGGCCGACAAAAAGCAGTATAAGTCCGCATAATATGCAGCCGATGAAGCCTCCCACAATGTCCATGACGCGCTTTAATACCGTCTGGTTGAAGGTCATGCTGTAATAGCCGGTAGTAAGAACTTTATGATCGGCTATGGTTCCAACACTGATCTTTTTGATGTCGGCATCTTCTATGGCAAGAACGTTATGAACGGTTATATTCATCTCGTTGCAGGCATGAAAGAATTTGTCCGCCATGTATTTACCTTTGGGAAGATCGATAAGCACATCATCTACCCACTCATGGCATATGTAGTCCGTTGCACCGGAAAGGTCGCTCACCACTGGAATGCCTTCAATATCTTTGAAAACCGTTCCTTCGGCCAGCGCAACTCCTCTTATATCGTAAACGCAGTCGATATCTTCATACAATCTGTTGATGATCTCTGTTGCATGTTCAATATCACTTATAATAAACAGAGCCCTGCTGCGTCTTATCTTCTTTCTTATGATGTTCTTCCAAACCACTCTTTCAGCAAACATCAGAGGGATCATGACGATATTCATGATGTACATCATGAGTCTCGGGATCTTACCGGATTCGTGAAAGGCGTAGAGAACGAATATTGTACCTACAAGGGAAAGGAAACAGGTGAGAAGGATATTCTTAAATTCATCAATAAGCCCTCTCCTGAGTATTCCCGAATGCAGGTTTAACATAAAGGAAATACCTAAAAAGACAACAAAATAAGCGACGATAAACTCAGGGTATCGAAAATCAAAGCCAATCTTAAGCATTGCAGGAAATCTTACGTAGTATGATACTACGTAAGCAATATAAACACAAATAAGATCCGCCAGGATAAAGTCGAGATGTTTTAACCCACTCTTTTGTTTATGTACGTCGCCGGTCATAGTTTTAACGATTAGTTTTAGAAAAAAGAACCAGAGAGGTAAATCGTGCCTCCCTGGTCCATAGGTTTACGTGTTTTAAAGATCAGTTCTTCTTAGCAGGATCTTTCTTACGGCCAAGAACAAATACAGCAACAACTGCTACAAGTGCAAGACCTGTGATGCCTGCGATAACGAACATGTTGACGCCGCCGGAAGTCTTCTCAAGACCTGCAACATCAGCTGTAAGCTTGGTGATAACGATAGGGGAGAAATTAGTGAACTCACCGGAAACTTCGCCGTCCTTAACTTCTGTGGGCTCAATAACTACCCAGGTGCCGTTCTCGAAGTGAAGGATCTTAACTGCATCACCCTTCTTAACGTTTGCAACCTTGAATGAAACAACAGCCTTACCCTTATTTGCGATCTGGCTTAAAACTTCTTCACTGGGAACGAAATCGAATGCTGCAAGGAGCTCAGGCTCTGCGGAAGTACCGAGAGGTACGTTGTCGTTAACAAGGATGAGGTTTCCGTTGGCATCTACAGTGCTCTCGGACTTTGTCTGTGCAGAAGAGATGATCTTTGCAACAAGGTCTCTTGCGAAGTTGTTTGCCTCTGTGAGCTTGTCAAGATCAAGGCTTGTGATGGTACCCTGTGTTGATGAAGCTGCGTTTGAAAGTGTCTGTGTGTCTTCAGCCGTAGGGCTGGGAGCTGCCATAGCAACAGATGTGCTTCCGATGAATAAGGAAGCAATGAGAGCTAATGCGAAAAATGCTGTCTTTTTCATAATTTGGTTTCCTCCTCAAATTATTGTTACAATGTTCTTTTCATAATTTTTGATACATTATGGATAGTATAATATCATATTGAACAGATTTGTCAATATAAAATTCTTCTAAACTTTTTGTTAATTTTAAATCACCCGGGATGTCATAAACAGAAGCCTCGGAAAAGCCGTAATCCAGTAAATCTTCGGCTATATCGGCAAAAACCACATTGGTGACGATGTAATCCTCAAGTTCTTTATACATGTCTCCCGCTTTTTCCGCACTGCCCTCAGATGCAATTTTTAACTTCTCATAAATTCTCATTCCGTACTGCTTCTCTCTTTCCAGTCTTCTGCTGGCAGTACCGAACTCATTAATATCGCGGTATCTGAGATATGCGTAAGCCTCTTCGTCGGTAAGTGTAACGGTCTCTCCCGCTTTCAGATGCACATCAAAGGGCTCATAATCAACATCTTCAAGCACTTCCACCGTGACTCCGCCTGCAAGGCGGTTAAGGATCATCATGGCGTCCATGTTCATTGCGATGTATCCGGCTATGGGAATGTCATAAAAAAGCTTTGAGACTGCATTGACCGAATTCTGGCAGCTTTCCTTCATGCCGTCACCGAAACCGTGCTGTAAACATATCTGTGCCTGAAATGTACCGTAGTAGTTCCCGTCTTTGTCACAGAACCTCACATCCGCCATGGTGTTTCGGTTTATGGGAATGACCGAGATCTTCTCGTTGTTCTTATCGATAACGAGTAAGAACATTCCGTCGGACTGTCCGCCGCTGACGTGATCTTTTGCGGGAGCTGCGGGACCTGACTTATCGATACCCATAATGAGGTATGTCCTGATGGAACTGTTATACCGGTATTTTTCGCCGTTGTATGTGATAATTCCTTCGTTCCACTTGCCGGAAGCCGAATTGTTCCCGTTCGAAACAAAGTTTCCTATCGGTGTGTTTCCCAGGCTTATGGTCCCGTTTCCCACACCTATCACTATAAATATGGCAAAGGCAGCGACAGCGATTATCCCGGTCGAGATCAGAATAAGGACAGTCAGTCGTTTTCGTGACATATACTATTCTTCCTCTTCGTAGAAGTCGTCCTGACTCTTGCCGTAATACTTTCCGTAGTATTTGCCGTAATAGCTTCCGTAGTAACCACCGTAATACTTGCCGTAACCGATCTTTCCTACCTTTACTTTGTTAAGAACGACACCGATTATCTTTCCGCCGGCCGCTTCGATCTGCTTCTTTGCGGCGATGATGTTTCGGCTGGGCTCCATTCCCTGTGCGACCACAAGGATGGAAGCGTCGCAGTGTCTCGCAACGATGGCGGCATCAACTGCAGCGCCGAGAGGTGCAGTATCAACAAGTACATAATCAAAACAGTCTTTTGCATTCTTAATAAGCTTTGAAAAATATTTCTTCTCAAGAAGCTCCGTGGGGTTTGGAACCGAAGGTCCCGCAAACATCACATAGAGCTTGGGGATGTCCGTCACATAAGTGATGTCGTCCAACGTCTCCTGACCGGAAAGGTAATGGGAAAGGCCCAAAATCTCGGACCCATCAGCACTCTGAGCCTGAATACGTCCCACAAGAACTGATTTTCTCATATCCGTATCCACAAGGAGCACGCTCTTTCCGGACTCCGTAAGAGACTTTGCAAGATTGAATGCAACGGTACTCTTGCCTTCGTTGGGTGCGGAGCTTGTGAGCATAATGACTTTAACGTCGTCGCCGGAGAATTTTATATTTGTCTTAAGGGTACGCAGTGCTTCACGCATGGCATATCCGAAAGTACCGGGATTGTTTAACACTAACGGTTTCACTGCTTATACCCTCCTTTTCTTTAATTTACTTTTTCTGTGGCTTCTCTTCTTTTTCTCGGAAGATTCGTTCTTTTCATCATCCTCAAGAGGTATCTGGGCGATGAGCTTAAGTCCCAGCTTGTTCTCAACGTCTTCAGGCGTGTCTACGGTGTTGTTAAGAAGATATACAAGAACGATGAGTCCGGCTGTAACAAAAAATCCTATAACCGCACCTATAAGTGTGTTCTTAAGGTTATTGGGGCTTACCTTGCTGTTATCCGTATAACCGTACTGGATGATCGAAGGCGGATCCTGATCCATCTTCTCTGAAATGAACCTCGATGAAACCTCGGCGATGTCATCCGCAATGGCTTTAGCACGCTCAGGCTGTACATCGGTAACTGTTATGTCAAGGAAACGGGTATTTGAAGGGTTTGTGACCTTAACTTTTCCTTTAAGGGTCTTATATTCCTCGTCAAGCTCAAGATCGGCAATTACCTGATCCAGCACGGGACGGCTGGAGCAGACGATAAGGTAGTCGTTGGTAAGGTTTGAGCCCATCTGTATGTCCGCAAGGCTTGTGATGCTGGTGCTCTTTGAAAGCACGTAGAGCCTTGACATGGATGAGTACATGGGAGTGATCAAAAATCTCGAAAAAAGGAAGCACGCGATCGCAGTAACGAGTGTTACGATAACGATCACCTTCCAGTGACGGAGAAGAGCCATCGCCAGCGCAATGAGATCTATCTCGTCATCGTCTTCGATTCTTTCGTTGTAATTCTCATTCATCTGAAGTTTTCCTTTCAGGATCTTTTATATATATGATATCGCGGGGATTTTTAACGAAAATATCCTCAGCGTAATCGTCGCCGTACTTTTTTACCACAAAATCATATGCCTTTGCAAGTGTATTTTTGCGAAATTCAGTTCCGTGGCTATCGGAAGCCACTATATCAGCGAGTTTCAGCTTTAATATTTTTTTGGCGCATCTTTTTATATTAAAGCCGTCTTCTCCGAGAATGCTGGATGAATTTATCTGGATAAGCGCTCCCCTGTTCTTCAGTTCATCGCATAGGAACACGTCCTTCTGTATCTCCTTGTACCTCTCGGCGTGTGCGATCACCGGCTTATAGCCGTTTGCGATAAGGGAATACACCGCATCCGTCATCTCCCGGACCTCCGTGAAAAAAGAGAATTCAAGGAGAACGTATTTTCCGTCACACAATGAATGTACCCGTCCGCTCTTAAGATCATTTATCATCTCACCGGAGAGGTGATATTCCGACCCGAGATATAGGTCTATCCCGACATCATCCGCATGTTTCTTTAATTCTTCAAAGTGGGCGTTTACCTTTTCAAGATCGTACTTAAACATGCCGTACCGCATATGAGGCGTTGCTATCATGGCGTCGATACCGTCCGCCTTTGCATTTTCAAGCATCTTTACCGACTCTTCGATACTCTTGGATCCGTCATCGACCCCGTAAACTATATGCGTATGTATGTCACACAAGCCCTTCATCAGAAAATCCCGTATAGAGTGTTAAAGCACAAGCCTTTCTAAATCTTAATATGAATATACTATGTTAGAATAATAATCGTCATTCTTAAACATACTGTACTTTTTGCCATTCGCATACATCTGGATGTCGTAGGTAAGATCCATGGTCTTCCAGTCCTTTTTCGGCGAGTAATATATGCTGTTCCATGCGTGATAGGCCACGGTATTTGAGGAATACCCGGTAACGACCTTTGCCGGAACCGACACGCTTCTAAGCATCGCGGCAAAGAGTGCGGAAACGTCATAGCATATGCCTGTCTTCAGGGCATATATCTTTTCGATGTCCGGAACATAGGCTTTGTCGGCATATTCGTCGTTTACCGTCTCCATCTTATCATAGTCATAGGAGAAGTTCTCCACCATATATTTGTATATGGCTTCGATCTTATCCGAATCTTCCGTCATGCCTTCCGTGAGCTTATACGCCTTTTTTATGGCTTCGTTTTCTGTATTCCAGTCGATTATATAGTTTGAGCAAAGGAATACTGAAA
>JAEEGL012223851.1_pt1 | contig 16776 bp, 18 predicted proteins | sample 9134231 | NCBI WGS metagenome assembly JAEEGL01 (sample SAMN16246548, study PRJNA631951) | gut metagenome | biome: gut microbiome; feature: rumen; material: fiber-attached | host: Bos | place: Iran: Karaj | collected 2018-10
CCACAAAGTCGAGCCCCTGCCTGATGACACAATGGAATTCAGGCTCGTTGGTGACGAGGTGGTCGGCCGGAGTGACAGCAATGGACGCCTCGGAACAGCGGCTGAGGATATGGTAGACCGCATAGGCGATGCAAGGGGCGGTATTGCGTCGCATGGGCTCGCAAAGCACCTGTTCCTCGTGTAGCTCGGGAATCTGCTCGAGCACGAGTTGCTTGTAGGCGGCGTTGGTGACCACCACAAAGTTGGCCGAGGGCACGAGCGGCAGGAAACGTTCGAAGGTGGCACGGATGAAGCTCTTGCCGGTGCCGAGGATATCGAGGAACTGCTTGGGGTAATTGTTCTTGCTGAGGGGCCAGAAACGGCTTCCGATGCCGCCGGCCATGATGACACAGTAACGATCCATACTTATTGTTTAGAGTTAGATTTCCATGGTGCGGGCGCGGCGAAGCTCGAAGTCGCGGCCGAGGTACTTCTCGCGCACATCGGGGTCGGCAGCCATTTCCTCGGGGGTGCCGTGATGGAGCACGGTGCCTTCATAGAGGAGGTAGGCGCGGTCGGTGATGGCGAGGGTCTCGCGCACATTATGGTCGGTGATAAGGATTCCGATGTTGCGCTCGCGGAGGTGCGCCACGATGTCCTGAATGTCCTGCACGGCGATGGGGTCAACGCCAGCGAAGGGCTCGTCGAGCAGCAGGAACATGGGGTCATTGGCGAGGGCGCGCGCAATCTCAGTACGGCGGCGTTCGCCGCCAGAGAGCTGGATGCCTTTGCTATGGCGTATTTTCTGCAGACGGAATTCGTCAATCAAAGACTCAAGTTTCTCGCGCTGCTGCTCGGGGGTGAGGTCGCGACGGAACTCAAGAATGGAGGCAATATTGTCCTCGACACTCATCTGGCGGAAGACGGAGGCTTCCTGTGCGAGGTAGCCGACGCCAACCTGTGCGCGGCGATACATGGGGAGCGCAGTGATTTCCATGCGCCAAGGAGCATCGCCCTCGGGACACTCGGCGCGCTTATCAGTGAAGACAGGATGCTGCTTGTCAGCCTCGCAGGTGGTCTCGAAATAGACTTTGCCGGAGTTGGCCTTGATGATGCCCACGACCATATAGAACGTGGTGGTCTTGCCAGCACCGTTGGGGCCGAGGAGACCGACAATCTCACCTTGGCTGACACTCACCGAGACCTCCTTGACAACGGTGCGCGAGCGATAGATTTTTACAACTTTGTCTGTATAGAGTTTCATAATGGGATGCTTTTCCGAGGGTGCAACACCGTGTCAGTATTTACACAACAGGTTGGTTTATAATATACTATGCAATAACGGACAATAAATATGCAAAATTATTTTGCCGGTTCAATATTATTTTGTATCTTTGTAAACATAACGTGCTATTGCATTAAATATTGTTAAGATATGGCAGATTTGCACACATATTTGAAAGAAATATTCGGTTTTGACAAGTTCAAGGGCGATCAGGAGGAGATTATCCAGAGCTTGCTGGACGGCAACGACACGTTTGTCATCATGCCCACAGGCGGCGGAAAATCACTTTGCTACCAGTTGCCCGCCATGATACTGGATGGCACTGCGGTGGTGGTGTCGCCCCTGATAGCGCTGATGAAGAACCAGGTGGACGCAGTGCGGTATACCTCGGGCAGCAACTGTGTGGCCCACTTCCTGAATTCGTCATTGTCGAGGGTGCAGGTGGCCGAAGTGAAGGAGGACCTGCTCAAAGGGGACACCAAGCTGCTGTATGTGGCGCCGGAAACACTCTCGAAAGAGGAGACCATAGATTTTTTGAAACAGATAAAGATAAGTTTCTTTGCCATTGACGAGGCCCACTGCATTTCGGAATGGGGACACGACTTCAGGCCAGAATACCGGCGGCTGAGGGAAGCCATCAAGGCCATTCAGCCCACGGTACCCATACTGACGCTCACCGCGTCGGCCACACCGAAAGTGCAGCAGGATATCATCAAGAACCTCGGCATGGAAAAGGCCAAAACCTTCGTATCGAGCTTCAACCGGCCGAATTTATACTATGAGGTGCGACCGAAGCCCTCGGACCCCATGCAACTTCACAAGGAAATCATCCGCTTCATCAAGGAGAACCCAAACAAAAGCGGCATTATCTACTGTCTGACCCGCAAAAAGGTGGAAGACCTAGCCGAGTTGCTCGTAATCAACGGCATCAAGGCCCTGCCCTACCATGCCGGGCTGGACAACAAAGTGAGGGCGGAGAACCAGGACAAATTCCTGATGGAAGAGGTGGATGTGATTGTAGCGACGATTGCTTTTGGCATGGGCATCGACAAGCCTGACGTGCGGTTTGTGATACATTATGACATTCCGAAGAGCATCGAAGGATACTACCAGGAGACCGGTCGCGCAGGGCGCGACGGAGGGGAAGGGCGCTGTATAGCCTTTTACAGCGAGCAGGATGTAGAGAAGCTGTACAAGTTCTTCACCGAGAAGAATGTAACCGAACAGGAGATGGCCCGCCAGTTGGTTCAGGAGATGGTCTCGTACGCTGAAAGCTCGGCCTGCCGGAGACTGAACATACTGCGCTATTTCGGAGAAGACTACAACGAGCACTACTGTGGCAACTGCGACAACTGCACCCACCCCAAACCCCAGGAGGAGGCGAAGGAAGAGATGGCGTTTGCGCTAGAGACCATCATGGCGATGAAACAGGCCTTCAAGCCGAAAGACATTGTGGATGTGCTGATGGGGCGCAAGAACAGCAATACGAAGAACTACCATCTTGATAAACTGGAACAGTTCGGCGCCGGTGCCGATCGCACCGACCTGTTTTGGAAAGCGGTGCTGCGGCAGGCACAGTTCGAAGGGTTGCTACAGAAAGAGATTGAACAATACGGAGTGCTGAAACTGACACCGGCAGGCCTCAAGTTTATCAAGAAGCCATACAGCATCATGGTGGCCTGCGACCATGACTATTCGGCGGCCGCCGAGGAAGAAGACGAAGAGCTGGCCGCCACTGCGTCAGGAGCATCGGCTGCCGGCGATGAAGCTCTGTATGTGCAGTTGAAGAGCCTGCGGCGCAGTATTGCGGCCCGTGATAAACTGCCGGCATACGTCATCTTCGACGATGTGTCGCTGAAAGACATGACACTGCAATACCCCTGCTCAATAGAAGAACTGGCACACTGCTCGGGAGTGGGTATTGCCAAGGCACAGAAGCACGGAGGACCATTCATTGAGCTCATCAAGCAATATGTGGAGGACAACGACATTGAACGTCCGCAGGATATTGTGGTGCGGTCAGTGGTCAACAAGTCCGGCCTGAAAGTGTATATCATCCAAAGCATCGACCGAAAGAAAAGCCTGGAAGACATTGCTGCCGGCAAAGGACTCAGCATGGACGAACTGCTGACTGAGATGGAACACATCATCAGCAGCGGCGCCAAGTTGAATGTAGACTATTATATTGATGACAACATTGAGCCTGACCATCAAGAGGTTCTTCTGGACTACTGGCGTTCGTCGGAGAGTGCCTCACTGGAGGAAGCCTATGAGGAATTCGAGGACGACCCCGACTACACGAAAGAGGAGATTCGCCTGATGCGCATCAAGTTCATGTCTGACTACGGACATTAGGCCACTTACAAGCAACAAAAGAAAGGCCCGCAGAACAGGTTTGTTCTGCGGGCCTTTCTTATTACTGGTGTGGAGTATACCGGGCTCGAACCGGTCACCTGTAGATTGCGAACCTACCGCTCTACCAAATGAGCTAATACCCCGTGTTTCTATTAAAAAAGGGCCGACGCTCTGCGACCCTCTCTTTTGTGGAGTATATCGGAATCGAACCGATTACCTCGTGACTGCCAGTCACGCGCTCTAGCCAAGTGAGCTAATACCCCGACTGATTTCCCTTGAAATCGAGTGCAAAAGTACGACGTTTTTTTGATATGGCAAAATTTTTTTTGAAAGAACGTTATTCGCACACCATATCATTTCTGACTATCAAGCACTTGTATATACACATTTTTACACAAAAAAAGACAACACAGAGGTTCGTAAGCGTCCATAAAGCCACCACAAAAAGGGTATTTAGCGCCCCTATCAGACATCCCAAGTGAAGCCATCGAAAGGATGCATCCGATCGAAGCCCTGCTCCTGCGAACGCTCCTGAAGGCGTTTAATCCGTTTCAGACCCCATCGCCACATCTTGATATCGAAAATGATAAAGGCAATGAAGAGCGCCGCACAAACAATCATAACGATGGAGTTCTCTTCTCCATAAGCCTTTCCAAGAGTCTCCGAGACCATCAGCAAGGCATCGTAAGTTCCATGGAGCAGCATCGGGAAAAGAAAAGCCTTCCAAAGGTAACCGCCCCGATGTTCGGGGTCGAACTTAGCAAGCGACACATAATAGCCCATGGTGACGGCGAAAAGGAAGTGGGCGGGCACCGCAAGCAGGCCCCGCATAAGGGCAGTAACCATCTGATCATCGCCCTGCAACACATACCCAATATTCTCCACGCAGGCAAATCCTAATGAGAGATAGGCCGCATATACGATGCCGTCAAAATATTCGTCGAAATGAGGGCTACGCCAAATAACCCACATTAGCAACAACAACTTGCACAACTCTTCGCTGAAACCCGCTACAATATAGCCATTAAACAATCCATTAAGCACTGGAGTGTGCTCGGCACTCGGGGCAAAGGGCATAATCACCGCCTCCATCATGACAGCCGGGACGACACTGATGCAGCCCACAAAAAACGTCCATAAAAGCTTTTTTATAGGTTCAGGCTGGTATTTGTCCTTCTTGTAGATAAAGAAAAGCAGTACCAGAACGGGCAAAACTGCGGAAATAAAGGCGATGTTCATTGCGTTTGCAGAAAGGATTGTCGCTTAGATACAAAAAAACGGCTGGCCATTTCTGGCCAACCGTTTTAAATTCACAGCATAATTAGTTATTCTTGCGCTGGCAATTCTTAGGAGTGACACAAGTGCCGGAAGCACGGCAAACCAGTATCTTCTCCTCAAGCACGTCGGCTGCGCTATCGCTAATGTCGGGGCGGGTCTTGATGACCTTGTAAGCCTCGAAACTCATCTTGCGGCTGGTGTTACCCACATGGGTAATTTCACCATATGCCTCAATGTAGTCACCAGCGTAGACAGGAGCCTTGAACTCAACCATATCGTAAGCGCAGAAAAGACCCTCGTCGCCATCCTGAATGATGAGAAGCTCGGTAGCAACATCGCCAAAAAGATGGAGCATGTGTGCGCCATCAACAAGATTTCCTCCATAATGCGCGTCCTTGGCGCTCATACGGACGCGGAGCATCGATTTCACTGCCATAACGTTTGTTTATTTCTTGATAATATAATCGACAAAGATGCCGGGGGTCTTGACGTTCTCGGGGGCAATGCTACCAGTAGCGACAATCTCCTGCGGCTCGACAATGACGGTATCGGCGGCGGTAGCCATCATGGGGCAGAAGTTCTGGCTGGTGCCCTTATAGACCAAGTTACCATCCTCATCGGCGATATTGGCGCCAATGATAGCGACATCAGCACGAACGGGTTTTTCAAGGAGATATTCCTTGCCGTCGACGGTGACCTTCTGCTTGCCATTCTCTACCACGGTGCCGAGACCCGTCTGGGTCAGCACGCCACCGAGTCCAGCGCCGGCAGCACGAATCTGCTCGGCCAGAGTACCCTGAGGTTGAAGGGTCACCTTCAACTCACCGCTATTCATCTGGTCAATAGTGTTGTTGTTGGTGCCAATGTGTGTGGCAATGAGGGCTTTCACCTGATGATTGGTGATGAGCTTGCCAACACCGACCTCGGGATAGGCGGTATCGTTACAGATAATCGTCAGGTCTTTGACGTTACGGGCAACTAACTCGTCAATAAGCGCGATAGGGTTGCCAACGCCAAGGAATCCGCCCACCATTACAGTCATGCCGTCATGAATTTTGTCGGCAGCTTCTTTTACAGAGACAAATTTGTTCATAATATGTACTATTTTAGATTGTTTTGCGTTATCTAATTCAGAGTGCAAATATACTACTTTTTTGGCAATTAGAAAAAAAAATTGCGCAGATGCCGAAATATTAGTATCTTTGCACCCACTAAATGATAAATTTTAGGATGAAAAAGACGCTTGTTTTGACACTTATCGCCCTGCTGTTCGCCCCTCTGGCGATGGCGCAGGAGTATATTGAGCCCGTCGAAAAATGGAAAAACGCCGAGGTCTGGGGCAACAACTACCACGGATGGAGCTATCATCAGGACTGGGAAGTAGACTTTACTGTGGAGAACCAGGACGGCCGCTTCACCCCTACTGACGAAGAAATAGCAGAAACAGAAAAGCTGATTCAGAAACGCATTGCCTACCTGAACCGCGACCACTACAACCAAGGCGGCATGTGTCCCGTAATTGATGAGCACATGCGTATGTACCGCCGCCAGTATGTCGGTTTCACCAATGACCGCGGCGACCACATCATCTGGGCCAATTTCCTGTGGGACGAGAACCTCACCGACGAGCGCCTGGCCAGCGACATACTGCTCACCCGTGGCGGTTGCGGCCATTTCTGGCATGTCAAATGCAATCTCTCCACCCGCAAGGTTTACGGCCTCGAGGTGAACGAAGACGGCGATGTGCAATATCTCCCGCGCGTCAAAAAGCCCGCTCCGCGAATCAGCAAGTCAAAGAGCGACAAGAAGCAGCGCGTACGCAAGACCGGCATCATCCATTCTCCTGAGGAGAAGCAGTTTAATTAATGGACTTGCGTTCTCTCATCACGAAGTTCCTCAAGTTTGGCATCGTCGGCGCCAGCGGCATGGTGGTCGACTTCGGGGTGCTTTACCTCATGCGCGACATTGTGGGGTTGCCCGACCTTTGGGCCAACACCATCAGCTTCACCTGCGCCGCCACAAGCAACTACTTCCTCAACCGGCTCTGGACGTTCCGAAGCAAAGAGAAGCAAGTGGGGGTCGAATACCTCAAATTCCTATTGGTAAGCGTCATTGGACTGGGCATCAACAACGGTGTCCTGCTGCTGTCCCACCTACTTTGGCCTGCGGCCTATGAAAGCGGCACATTCTGTCTTGCCAGTATCTGCATCGACGATTTCTACCTCTTCAAACTCCTCGCCATTGCCATCACCACCCTCTGGAACTTCTTCGGCAATATGCTCTTCACCTTCCGAAAGCGGTAACCCATATAAATATAAGCAGCCCCCGCAAGTTAATACCTGCGGGGGCTGCTTCTTATATGTCTCACTGTTTATTTACCAGTCACCAGACGATAGGTGTCGCTGGCAATGACATACTCTTCGTCCGTGGTAACGACAACCGTGGCAACCTTCGAGTCGGGTGTGCTGAGAATAACATCCTCGCCCATAATCTTGTCGTTCAGTTCAAGGTCAACCTTGATGCCGAGGCACTCGAGACCTTCCAGTATGGGGTGACGCATGAACCATGCATTCTCACCGATGCCACCGGTAAAGAGCAGCAGGTCACAACCACCCATCTCAGCCATATAGCCGCCGATATAACGTTTCACGCGAAGGGCGAACATGTCAAAAGCGTAGGTAGCGCGCTCATCGCCGGCATCGCGACCCGCACGGATATCACGCATATCCTGCTTGTCGCCGCTGATACCAATGAGGCCGCTCTGCTTGTAGAGCAATTTGGTCAGCGCCTTGCTGTCGTAGCCTTGATCCATGAGGTAGAGGATGACACCCGGGTCGACATCACCGCAGCGCGAGCCCATGATGAGGCCTTCGAGGGCAGTCATACCCATGGTGGTGTCGAAACTCTTGCCATGGTCAATGGCGGCAATGGAAGCACCACTACCGAGGTGGCAGGAGATAATCTTCAGGTCTTTCCAGTCCTTACCGATCATCTTGGCAGCCTTCTCTGCCACAAACTTGTGGCTGGTGCCGTGGAAACCATAGCGACGGATACCGTATTTCTCATACATCTCATACGGCAGACCGTAGAGGAACGTCTTGGGCGGCAGGGTGCTGTGGAATGCTGTGTCAAACACCACGCTCTGCGGGACACCGGGCAGCACCTCACGCATAGCATAGATACCAGCAAGGTTACCAGGAGTGTGTAGCGGAGCCAAATGCTCGAGGCTCTTAATCTGCTCAATCACCTTGTCAGTGACAAGGCAGCTATCCTTGAATAACTCACCGCCATGGGCAACACGGTTGCCGACAGCACCAATCTCTTTCAGGTCCTTAATAACACCAATCTTGGGGTCAGTCAACGCAGCCAGCACTATCTTGATACCCTCTGTGTGATTGGGGATGGACTTCTGCTCATAATGTTTCTGTCCGTTCCATTTATGGGTAAACTCACCCATTTCCAGACCGATACGTTCCAGCAGGCCCTTGGCCATCACCTGTGCATTGTTCGCCATGTCAATCAACTGATACTTGATTGACGAACTGCCGCAATTCAAAACTAAGACTTTCATGTTTTATTTAATTATTTGATTTATATACTTTTCTTCTATCTATTGGCATTTAACCGATGTGTCAAAGATACGAAAAAAAACAATACCCTAAATTATTTTAACATATTCAGGGCAACTTTTCCGCAACAAATCCATTGTATCGCCTACAGACCAAAAAGCTCCGCGGCATTGGCTGTGGTTTGCCGGGCCACCTCCTCTACCCCGATGCCTTTTATCTCAGCCACACGCTGGGCTATCAGCGGGATGTAGCTACTCTCATTGCGATTGCCGCGATAAGGCACCGGCGACAGATAGGGGGCATCCGTCTCCAGTAGGAGTCTCTCAAGGGGCATAGCCTTAACCACTTCAGCCAGGGTAGCATTCTTAAAGGTAACCACGCCACCAATGCCAAGGTAGAATCCCATCTCAACGGCACGCTGCGCCTCCTGCACACTGCCACCAAAGCAGTGCATAACACCCTTGTAGTTCTTTCGATTCATATCGCGCAATAGTCCGAACACCTCGTTGTGAGCTTTGCGGATATGTAGCGCCACCGGCAGACCTAACTCCTCAGCCCATAGCATCTGCTGGCGCAACACCACACGCTGCTGTTCCTCATAAGTACGGTCCCAATAGAGGTCCATACCTATCTCGCCCACGGCGACAAAACGCTGAGCAAAGAGGCGGTCGCGTACATGCTGCAATTCCTGCTCATAATCTTCCTTGACCGACGTCGGATGCAATCCCGCCATCCGACGGATATGCTGCGGATACTGTGCCGCCAGGGCATCCAGACGGTCCGTGCTTGCACTATCGATGTCTGGCAGCAGCATTGTCTTGACACCAACCTCCACCGCACGCTGCACTGCTTCATCGCGGTCAGCGTCAAAAGCCTCGTCGTAGAGGTGGCAGTGGGTGTCGACAAACGTCATTTTTCTTGTATTATCTCCGTCAGGAGGTCGTAAAGCTGGAGAAGGCGCGGGTTGTCTGCCAGCATCCGGCGTTGTGTGACAAGGGTCTTCTCGTCGCGGCGACGTGCTGGGCCTGTCTGCTGCGCCCACAGGTCGCCGTAGTCCCACTTGCGTAGGGTCTGCTCCGCCAACGGCCGCAGCATCTCATAATCCAGTCCCGCTTCCTGCATATATTCCTGTGCCGTGGCATTGATGGCGTTGACAAAGTTGCTCACCATCACTGCTGCCAGATGTGCTTTGCGGCGTTCTTCAAGGCCAAGACGGTAGATACAGGGACTCACCTGCCGCACCAGCGCCTCAATCTGACTTTCCACCTGCGGCGTGCTGCCCTCGATGCACAGCGGCAGCCGGGCATAGTCCATCGCGATATCGCGGATAAATGTCTGTGGCGACCACACCACCCCATAGCGGCTGCTGATACCCTTAAGCACTGTGGCGGGCGTAGTACCCGATGTATGAATTACAATACTGTGTGGAAGGCGGAGGTCTAGGGCGAGGTCATACAGGGCATCGTCACCCACGCACAGCAAACACACATCGATATCCTCGTCCAGTTCGGCGGAGCGATTGGTCGGCCTGGCGCCGACACGTACAGCCAACGCCTGCGCATGGTCAAACGAGCGCGACAGCACTTGGCGGATATTGCATCCCGCCGCATAGAATGCCAGTGCGAGATGAGTGGCTACATTGCCGGAACCTACTATAGACAAGGTTACCGGTCGAGACGAATCCTGACTAGTACTCGTCTTCTTCAAAGAAAAAGTCCTCCTTGGTAGGGTAGTCAGGCCATATATCCTCTATACTCTCATATTGATCGCCCTCATCCTCTATCTCCTGCAGGTTCTCTATCACTTCCATGGGTGCTCCCGTACGCTGCGCATAGTCAATCAATTCTTCCTTCGTTGCAGGCCAAGGGGCATCCTCCAATTTCGATGCTAATTCAAGTGTCCAATACATACTCTGTTGCTCCAAATTTTTTGCAAAGGTACACCTTTTTCAGATATTGACAAATATTTTTTTTATCTAGCTGATATACACATCTTCGACCTTTCCGTCCAGCAATACAACGCAACGTGCGAGGACGAACAGGTAGTCCGACAGACGGTTAAGATATCGCATGATAACCTCGTCCACCTGCGCCTGTCGTGCAAGGGTGACAACACACCGCTCGGCACGCCGGCACACCGTGCGACACACGTGGCACTGCGCACCCGACACATTGCCGCCGGCAATGACGAAGTTGTGCAACTTCGGCAGTTGGTCGCTGATGGTATCAATCTGGCGCTCCAGTATGTCCACCTCTTCCGCCGCCAGCTGCGGCAACCGGGCATAGATGGTCTCGTCCTCGGTAGCCAACAACGTCTGCAAGGTGAAGAGGTTGTGCTGCACCGCTTTCAGTTCGTCATAATAGCCTCCCTGAATGGGACGCAACATCTCGGCCAACAGCCCAATATGCGAGTTGAGCTCGTCCACCGTGCCGTAGGCCTCCACGCGCACGTCGTCTTTGTTCACTCGGCTGCCTCCCACAAGCGAGGTGGTGCCGCTGTCGCCAGTTTTGGTGTATATCATATTTTCTCCACGCTTTTCACTTCGGGAATCACTTTCTTCAACGCAGCCTCAATGCCCTGTTTGAGGGTCTGCATGGCGTGCGGACAACTGCCGCAATGTCCTTTGAGGCGCACGATGACCACGCCCTCGGCGGTCATATCCACATACTCCACGTCGCCGCCATCCTGCTGCAGATAGGGGCGAATCTGCGCCAAAGCATTCTTCACTTTTTGCTCTACGATTGGTTTTTCTAAATCAGTCATAGCTTTAATATTATCTTAACTACTTAACACTCAGCTTACAAATTTCCTTAATAGTGTTCTGCGCCAACTCGTCGAAGGCGTCACGCACCGCACTCTTGCTCTCGGCAGGGTTGAACAATGCCACCGGCTTGCCACTGTCGCCGCTCTCGGCAATACTCTGCACCAGCGGAATCTCGCCCAGCAGCGGTATCTGCATCTCTTCGGCCAGTTTCTTGCAACCGCCCTTGCCGAAGATATAGTACTTGTTCTCCGGCAACTCGGCGGGCGTAAACCAAGCCATGTTCTCCACGAATCCCAGCACAGGGATGTTCACTGCCTCGTTGCGGAACAATTCCACTCCACGCACCACATCGGCCAGAGCCACCTGCTGCGGGGTACTGACGATGATAGCTCCCGTGACGGGAATGCTTTGCGCCAGGGTAAGTTGTATGTCGCCCGTTCCCGGGGGCATGTCCACCACCAGATAATCTATCTCGTCCCACCAGGTCTCGCCCAGCAGTTGCTTCAGTGCGCCGCTGGCCATCGGTCCGCGCCATGCCAACGCCTTGTTGGCATCGACAAAGAAGCCCACTGACATCAGCTTGACGCCGTACTTCTCAATGGGGAGCATATAGGTCTTCTCTCCTACACGGTGTCCGTAGATTTCCTCGCCTTCCACGCCCAGCATAATGGGGATGGAGGGACCATAGATATCGGCGTCCACTAGGCCCACTTTGGCGCCGGTCTTGGCCAGTGCGATGGCCAGATTCACCGCCACTGTGCTCTTGCCCACGCCGCCTTTGCCCGAGGCCACCACAATAGTGTTGTGGATATTCTTGAAGGCCTCTTTGAACTCCTCCTTGGGGTCGGGCTGGGGCTTGCTGGTGAGGTTTATCTCCACCTCGGCTTCGCGGTCCACCAATTCGTGGATGGCGGCAATGCAGTCGTCGCTCATCTTCTTTTTCATCGGACAGGCGGGCGTGGTCAGCACCAGGTCGAAGCTCACCTTCTTTCCCTCCACCTTGATGTTCTCAATCATGCCCAATTCAGTCAGGCTGCGACCCAGGTCGGGGTCGTTCACATGGCCCAGGGCCATCTCTATCTGTGTAGTTGTTATCATTGTTCCAATACTTCTTTGAGTTTCTTTTCCAATTCAGGTCCCCGCAAATTGCGTGCCAGCACCTTGCCGTCGGGTCCCACCAGCACGGTGGCAGGTATCGAGTTGACCCCGTAGAGACGGCCGCCCGACGAGCTCCAGCCCCGCAGGTCGCTGACGTGGTTCTCCCACACCAGGCCGTCGGCGGCGATAGCGCGGAGCCAGGCCTCACGGCTGTTGTCGAGCGACACGCTGAAGATGTCGAAGCCTTTGTCACGGTATTGCTTGTAGAGGCGCACCACGTTAGGGTTCTCCGCCCGGCAGGGACGGCACCATGAGGCCCAGAAGTCAATCAGCACCACCTTGCCGCGCAAGTCCGACAGACGGCGGGTCTTGCCGTCACGGTCGGCCATCACAATGTCAGGTGCTTCCATACCCACCAGCACCGCTCCACGCACCTTCTCGTCAAGATGCAACACAAATTCGTTGTTCGGATAGGTGCCTATCAGCGCATCGCGCACCTGCTTGTAGAGCGGCGCATATTGCTCGAAAGCGGTCTCGAAATAGGTGACCAGGAAAGCGCTCATCAGCTGGTTGGGATGCGCGGCGATCAGCTGCTCCATGCCGTCGGCCAACGTAGCCTGCCGTTCGGGGATGCGGATGGCATCGCTCATCAGCTGCGAGTAGTCGGCATAGAGCGCCATGTTCTGCGAACCCTTGACATTCGACACCTTGAGGAAGTTCAACTCGGGCTGGTATTCCACATCCATGCTCACCTTCTCCTTGGGCAGCAGTATCACATGCACCATTGGGCTCTGCGCCTGATTCAGCGTTAGCGCGAAGAACTGGGGGGTGCTTCCCTCGCGGTCCAGTTTGATACACCCCTTGTTGTCGGGCGTCAGCGTGTCGGCCGGCACCAGGCGACCGCCCTGCGGCACACACAGCACCACCTTCATTCCTCCTGTCAGGCCACTCACTGTGGCCGTGAGGCTGCTCTTCTGCGCCACGGCAGCTGTCAGTGTCAGCATGGCGGCAATCAATGTCAGTGTTCTCTTCATAACTTCATGTTTAGGGTTTGGTTGAGGTCTTCGTCGACCGGCAGGTAGGCGGCGTGGAAGGCTTCGTTGCCATAAAGCGCCAGCCCTATGTAGGCTTTGAGCATACTACAAATCAAGGTGCGCTGTGCGTCGAGGCTGGCGGCGTCGCGCGCCACACCGGCACGTTCGCCTTCGGCCACCACCTCGGCCATCATAGCCGGGCTGGCCTGGAAGCTGCGCCCAAACGTCTCGGCATCGGGATAGCGCATCAGCCATTCTCCTGCATGACGGCGCACGTTGGCGAAGGCAACTTTGTTGAGCAGCCCTTTGCCCGCGATGGCGTTGTAGTAGACAAACGACTGGTCCTTGCGGTAGGTCAGCAGCCGGTCGGGCACAATGCCACCGCCGCCGTAGACCACGCGGCCTCCCAGCGTGTGGTAGGGCGTGGAGTCGGCAATGTGCACCTTCGCCGAGTCGGCATACGACTCTCCTATCAATTGCTCGATATATTCGCGATAGTATTTGTCGGTGCCCCCTGTATACGAACGCTGTATGCAACGTCCCGAGGGAGTGTAGTAACGCGCTGTGGTGAGCAGCACCGAGCTGCCGTCTTTCAACGTAAACTCCGTCTGCACCAGTCCCTTGCCAAAGGTACGGCGACCCACAATCAAAGCGCGGTCGTTGTCTTGCAACGCACCGGCCACCACCTCGCTGGCCGAGGCAGAGTTCTCGTCGACCATCACCACCACGGTGCCCTTGGTGAAGAGGCCTCCGCGGTGCGACTTGATATCGCTGCGACGGCTGTGGGCGCCCTGGGTGTAGACAATCGGGCTGCCGGCGGGCAACAACTCGCCAGCGATGCCTATGGCACTCGACAGCGAGCCGCCGCTGTTGCCGCGCAGGTCGAAGATGAGTTTTTGCATTCCTTTGGCCTTGAGCCGTTTCAGCGCGTCGTGGAATTCGTCATAACTGGTACTGGAGAACGAGGTAAGGAAGATATAGCCCGTGGTGTCGTCGAGCATGGTGGCGCAGGCCACTGTCTGGTGCCCCACCACACCACGCCGTATGTTGAATGTCAGCGTCTCCGTATCGTTCTTTCCGCCTTTCTGCTTCAACCTCTCCACCCGCACCGTTACCTTGCTTCCGCGCGGTCCGCGCAGGCGTGCCACCACCGAGTCGGCTTCCATGCCCACACCACTGACGGTATCGCCGTCGACGGTGACAATCAGGTCGCCCGGCAGCAATCCCGAACCAGCCGACGGACCGCCGGCAAGCACCTGTCCCACGAAAGTGGTGTCGCCCTCGCGGTGCAACACGATGCCCACACCCTCAAACGAGCCGCGCATCATCTCGTCGGTGCGCTCGGTCTCGCGGGCCGAAAGATAGGTGCTGTGGGGGTCCAGCTCGGCAAGCATCACAGACAACAACCTGTCGCTCAGCGAGTCGGGGTCGATAGCATCGACATACTCACTCTCGATCAAGCCGGTCACCTCGCCAATCTTGTCCTCTTGCGACGATGCCCTCCGGAGTGCCGGATTAGAGGCCACCATGACCCCAATCAGCACCCCTAACACCATGGCTACGAGTACTAAAACGAACGAGCCCGACTGTCTTGCCTTGTCCGGATTCATACCCTCATTAACGAAACGAAAACGATATTATTATACATAGAAACAATTTTTGGCCGCCGTGCGGGAGACACCCCCTCCCCACCCTCCTCGCCTCCCCTTCGCAACTCGACCCAAAAAGAGCGGAGGGGGTCCGGAGCGGGTCCGGAGGGGGACCGGAGGGGAAGCGGACCTATAGACTGCTATCGGAGGGCCGCGTCGATGACCTCGGCATGGTCGAACGCCAGGGGTGGTAAATCGGCCAAAGACCACCAGCGCACCTCGGCGGCATCGTCACCGGCGGTGGCGGTGACGGGGGCATCGAGGTGGACGGCATAGGCGACGGTGACGGTGCGGCCTCGAGGGTCACGCCCGGGGGCGCTGAAGACGCCAACCAGACGCAAATCAGCAAGGTCGACGACAAGGCCGGTCTCTTCATTCAGCTCACGCACAGCACATTGCTCGATAGTCTCGTCCATCTCCATGAAGCCGCCCGGCAAGGCCCAGCAGCCGCGGAAGGGTTCGTTGCCGCGGCGCACCAAAAGCACCTCCGCCCGAGGACTTACGACCACACAGTCGGCCGTGAGCATCGGGCGGGGGTACTCGTATGTGTATTTAGTCTTCTTCATATATCAGCAGCTGGCCGTCGGCCCAGATGAAGAGCAGGGGGTCTTTGTCGTGCTTCTTGCTGATCCAGCATCCGCCGTTTTCGGCGTCGATGACCATGTTGCAGTATTTGCGGTTGATTTTCTGCTCAGCCAGCAGGTGGTCGTCCTTGTCGTAGACCTGCAGGTAGGTGCTGCCGCCGTCACGGACGATGGCGTACATGATGTCGCCGCTGATGCCGTAGGTGACCATGTCGACCTTGTAGGTATCCTGGACGTACTGGCGCACCACGACTACGTCGGTGACATGGTAGTCATACCAGTAGCTGTTGCAGTAGTGCCAGAAGCCGGGCCAGTACCAGGGACGCGGGGGCAGCGGAGCCCAGAAGATGGGGTGGCAGTGGACCATGCGGTGGTGCCAGGGGTGGTGGAAGTAGGGAGCCGGATGGATGGGTCGGACCGCCGGGGGCACATAGCCTCCAGGACGGCCGGCGCGGGCATAGTGGTCACCGGGGCCGGGGGTAGCACCACGGGGGGCTACACCTGCGTTGCGAGGGCTGCCGGGGACGACTTCACGCTGGGGGGCTGCACCGGCACGGGGACCGACGGCGGCACGGCTGGGGGCACCAGTACCTACGCGGGAAGCACCGGGATTGCCATTGCGCGAGCCTGCGCTGACGGCGCCGCTACGAGGAGCCGTGGTGCCGGCCTGACGGACGCTGCGCACATTCGGCGCCTGACGCGTGGTGGGGGCACCTTCGCTACGTACACCGCGTTCACCGCTGCGCACTCCGGCAGAGGCCGGACGGCTGGGAGACGAGCTGCGGTAGCTGCGGCTCGGGGCAGAGCTGCTCGACGAGCGGCTGGGAGCGCTATAGTTGCGGCTCGAACTGCTCGACGACGAGCGGCTGGGGGCACTGTAGCTGCGGCTGGAACTGCTCGATGACGATGAGCGACTCGGGGCGCTGTAGCTACTGGAGCCCCGCGAACTGCTGGTGCTGTGGCTTCCGCCGCCGCGCGAACCAGCGTTGCGCTGAGCCAGGGCCGGTGAGGCACAGAGGGCCAGGGCGGCCATCACGAGGACAATTGCTTTCGAGGTTTTCATATTGTTACTCCTTTCTTTATTTGTTTGTTTCTTTTTCGTCGTTACTTTTGTGTTCTCACATTCTCCCGCTCTTTTTCTGATGCAAAAGTACAACCATTCTCCGAGGGAAATTCCGAAA
>JAEEGL013118350.1_pt1 | contig 16776 bp, 10 predicted proteins | sample 9134231 | NCBI WGS metagenome assembly JAEEGL01 (sample SAMN16246548, study PRJNA631951) | gut metagenome | biome: gut microbiome; feature: rumen; material: fiber-attached | host: Bos | place: Iran: Karaj | collected 2018-10
ATTCATCAACCATTATTTCATAGAAATAATCCTTTAATTCTTCTTTTATATTATTATTCTTTTCTACGATTTTAATCGCTAGTTTACTAATATCAATAAAGTCATATAAATCATTATCTTGTTTATATTTATTAACTCTCTCATCTAATCTTCTTACTAAATAGATAAACTCTTCTACATAATCTTTAGTTATCATGATAGATTCAAATAATTCATTAGTATCTTCCCATCTTGTATATTCTCTAAGTTTAGTTAATATATCACCAATAGCTGTTTTATTCGTTTTGACATATTCACTTTGACCTCGAGCTTGAGGTATATCTTTTGAATTAGGAATATTCTTCTTAATCTCTTCATATGTTTCACTACTTAATAAATCTTTTAAGCAATCATTTAATTTTAAATAAAAATCAGTATCTGCATCCTTAGATATCTCTGTTAACAAGTTATCAATAATCTTAATATTATTTCTAATAATATCAAGATATAAATCCATATTGTAATTGATAAAATCTTTATTATAGAAATCATTTAGATATTTATCTAGATAATCATCTTTATCATATTTCATATCTAGTTTATCTAATAATTTAATAACTGTTTTTTGAATATTATTATCATCTTTAATACAGAAATCGTTAATTAACTTTATAAACAATGGATCAGATTTTTCATATTCTTCATCCATTATTTCTTCTAAAAATTGCTTTCTTTTTAGATTAAGTACATTAGATTCAATAATATTAACATTATTTTTAACATTAATTAGATGATGATATTTTTTTACAAGAGATAGTGCAAAACTATCAAAGGTTGTTATATAACTACTATCTAATTTATTTAGTTCTTCAGATAGTTCTTTTTCACCTTTAATACTTTTTCTAATTCTATTTGCCATTTCTGCTGCTGCATTATTGGTAAATGTTAATATCAATAATCTATCAATAGATACACCATCATGAAGAATTCGAAGTACTCTTTCGGTTAAGACTTTTGTCTTACCAGATCCAGCTCCTGCTGATACAATGATGTTTTTTCCTTTTTCATTAACCGCTCTTTGTTGTTCAGGCGTCAACATCTTCATCACCTTCTTCCGTATCTATATATATTTTATTTTGTTCAGATAAATAACATATTTCTTTAAATTTGCAATATTCACAAGATTTATTGTCATCTTTAATAATCTTTGGATTAATAGGGAATTTACCAGAAATAATATTATTAACTGCATCTTTAATATTCTTATCAACCTTATCTATTATCTTTTCTATTTCATCTTCACTAATTGGATGACCATCTTTATGAATAGTTCTATTTTTTGTAAGTTTCATATTTCTAATCATCTTACTATCTTCATATGTACTATCAAAAATACTTAAATAATCTAAATTATCAATTGAGTAACCAGTAAGTTTTAAGTTATCTTTCTTTAACTCTTCATAACTCTTCTTACTATCTCTTTTGATCTCATTATCTAAAATATGTTCTAAATAGAATCCAACAATATATGGATTAATAAATAAATTACTTTTCTTAATTAAATATATATACACAGGTAATTGCATAGATAAGCCATATTCAATTAATTTCATATTAATATCAACTTTACCCGTTTTATAATCAATTACACTAACTAAAGTTTTATTATCATAATCACCATACATTATTTTATCAACATAACCTTTAAAGTTAACTTCAGGGTTATCCATAATTGGGACAACCAATTCTTTTTCATGTAATTCTTTATTTAATCCTGTATATTTCTTAAATTCATTTATAGTGTTAATAATAAATAATAAATCCGGTTTTAATTTATCAAGATAAAACTTTTCTTTAACAGTAAAATCAACTTCATATTTCTCTTTTAATTCATCTATTGCATCTTGATAAGATTTATCGAAATCAAAACCATCTTGATCCATATCTTTTAAAACTTTATGGAAGATATCTCCAAAAGCAGTAAAAGAAGTATGATCATATAAATTTACTTTCATTATTTTCATTAAATAATATTTAAAGGCACATTCATAATAACTATTAATATCTGTATAAGATAACATTAATTTATTATTAAATGATTTAAGTATTTTGCTACCATCAATGTTCGTAAAACTATTATCATATTCTTGAAAACCTAGATTACCATATGTTTTATATAATTTCTCTAAATCTTTGTCATATTCCCCATATTTAACTAAATTATCAAGTTTTTCAATAAATAAAGCTTTATTATAGTTATTAGAATAATTATATGACTTAACAACTTCTACTTCTTCTATTTTACCTTCTAAACTATCTAATAAAATACTTGGATAATATTCATTAAAAGGACTACGATCTTTATATGAAATTAATAAATTATTAATACTAGAGATATAATCTAGGGTATTCTCTCTACTTATTCTATTTAATTCATTAGTATCTGATAAATGAACTAAATCTTTAATATTATCTGTTATATAATCTGTATCTTTATATAACTTTGGAATACTTTTATTATTAAAATTCATTAAGAAAATATATTCATCTTCATTAACCTTATCAAAGACATCTTTAATGTTAATAACATTTTTATATTTCTTACTAGGTACACTTGTATTAAGTAATTCATCATATATTAAATCAGACACATCATATAAGTCATATTCAACATATTTATTCAAAATACCAAGAAGCGATGCAAAGACATCCTCTTCCTTATATTCTTCTAAATATTTATATATTTCTTCTCTATTTTTATGATCTAATATCATTTGATAGAATGTCGTACCTAAAACTGTTCCAATAATCTTTTCATTATTAGGAACATTAACATTTATTCCATAATACTTACTAAATCTTTTTAAATATGGATAATATTCATTATCAACATTCATTAAAAATATTTTGTTAATATCAATACCTTTATTTAATAAATCAATTATTCTATTAAAGACATTTTCACATTCTTCATTAATATCTTTAGCATGTAATAACTTATATTTTCCATTAACATTAATAGGCTTATAGTTATATACATGAGATCCCATTAAAGTACTTGTCATAAACTCATCTATTTGTCCATAACCATATACTACTTTTTCCCAATTTAAATATTTTTTAAAATAAGGATTATAGATTAATAAATCATTATCATCTAATTCTCTTTTTTTATTAACTAAATCATCTAACTTTTCATTAAAATATTTTTTATCTTCAACATAATATAAGTTATTTAATAATTCTTTTGCATTATCAATCTTCATATTATATTTGTCATGTAAATGTTTAATAGCTTTTATGTCATAGTCAAAATAATAATTCTTTAAAAACTCATTAAAAGTCATTATTTTAATATTAATTATTAGTTTATTATTTGTTAAATATTCAAGAATATCCTTCTTATAACTATTAGGACAAATAATAAGTGTTTCATCTTTTAGATTGTTTATCATACCATCACCAAATTTAATTATAATATATTAAAAAATAATTATAAAGTTTTTTACAAATATGTTATACTTATAATAGGTGATACTATGAATAAAGAAGAAGAAAAGACGGTTATAAGTATGGATATGGGTGGAGCCATAGAACCAGTTGAATTACCAAAAGAGGAAGAAACAGGTAATGTCATTGAATTACCTCCTGCTAAAGAAGTAGAACTTCCACAATTAATGCAAATAGGTCCTCAAGAAGATACACCTCCTATTATGGAGAATCCAACAGAAGCAAAAGTAGAAACACCTCCAGCAAAACCAAAACCAAGACCTATACCAACAATTGGTCCAATACCAATTACTCCACCAAAACCTGTAGAAGAAAAAGTTGAAGAAAAGAAAGAAGAAAAACCTGAAGCTCCTGCTGCACCAGAGACTCCTAAACCTGAAGTTCCTGCAGCACCCACTACTCCTACACCAGAGGTTCCAAAAGCTCCAACACTAGAAGAAATTAAAGAAGAAGCTAAGAAAGAAGCTCTTGCAGGTGTTAAACCAGCTCCAGCACCAACAGTTCCTCTTGTTCCTACACCTCCACAAATAACTGAGGCTAAAGAAGAAGTTAAAACTGTTACTCTTCCTACAGTAGAAGCTCCTACTATTCCTGAAACACCAAAAGTTGAAGAAGAAAAAACTGAAGAAAAAGTAGACGAATTAGATAAAACAGTTGCTATTCCAACTGAAGAAATAAAAGAAGAAATTAAAGAAGAAAAAGCTGAAGAAGAAGTTAAAGAAAAAGAACCAGAAGGACCTGCAGTTATTAAAGGCCCTAATGTTATAGATGCTCCTGTTGCTACTACAGATAAAGAAAAAGAAAAGAAAAAGAATCCTTATTTCTTAGAGTGTCCACCTAATTGTATTCCTATTAAACCAATGGGATATATTGGATATAACATTTTATATGCAATACCAGTTATTGGTCTTATATTCATGCTTGCTCATTCTGCAAGTAGTAAGAATTATAATAGAAGAAATCATGCTAGATCTAAATTAATTGCTATATTCTTAATTGTTTTATTACTAGCTGGAATAATATATTTCTTTAAAATAGATGTTCTATCTATTATTGAAAATGCAACTGGTTACAAAATTGATATTCAACATTTCAAATTTACTAAGTTTAAATAAAAGGAGAATTATTTATGGATAATAATGTAAATATTCAAGAACCAAAAAAAACAAGTAAAGGATTAATAATAGGAATAGTACTATTAGTATTAGGATTAGGAATTGGTATACCATTCTTTATATCTTATAAAAACGTAGATCCTGTTATACAAAATTCAAGAAGATCTTCAATGAGAAGTACAGCTCAACAAATTATAAGTAGCGTGCAATCTAAATTATCTGCAAATTATGAATTATACCCAGGAACATATGAATGGAATAAAGATGTTTTAGATTATGCTAGTATAACTGCTCCATTTGGTGGAGAATATGTTTATGCAACTAGCGGTGAAAATGAAGTAGCAAAATATGTTTATAGACTTAGCACTACAAAAGATGTAAAAAATGATTGTGGTCTTAATAAAACATCATTTATTACAATCGATAGAGATGAATCTGGAGCATTCCATTTTTCAATTTGTTTATCAACTACTAAAGGTGGTTGGCTAGCAGGTACTCGCGATCAATTGGATAGCAAAGATGATACAATATTCTATGGTGATGCAAAAAAATAAAAAAGAGTTATTAACTAACTCTTTTTTTCATTTTCATGCATTATTATGCTTTCATATAATAAATCTACAATATGATTACTTGGTTCTAATTTATATTTCTTCATCAATTCTTTTATTAAGTCATCAGAATATTCAGTATCAAGTAAATTACATATTGATTCTTTTTTATTTTTTACACTACTTAAATAATCTTTTGTATAATTATTATCTAAAATAAATAATGGTAATTTCTTACTCCATTTAGAGAATTCTTTTAAGATTATTTCATCATCATCAACATAATTAAAATAATCTTTATCATAACTAATTAAATCAACTAAATCTTTATTAGTTATCATATCTTCATTAAGTCTATAATCAAAACGATCTATAATATTTAAATCTTTTATTTTTAAAGCTTGTAATTGAATAATCTTACCATATTCTTTTTTAGAGTGTGTTGGTATTAACTCTAAAATAACATATTCTTTCATTAATATTCACCTAACATTCTTTTTGTATCTAGTTCTATTTTCTTTAATGATGATTCTACTATCTCTTCTTTTGTTATATTTAATAATTCAGCTAGATTAACCAAATTAAATAATAATTCTTTTAAAATATTAGTATCATCAGAGAAATAGAAATCACTAGCTAATTTATATAGATATGCAATATTATCACAAACATCATTATATTTATCAAATTCGATATCTTCTAATTCTAAATCTTTATAATTATACATACATAGAGTCATAATAATACAATCTGCAAATTCTTCTAGAACTAAATCTTTATTTGGTTTTTTATTAGTCCAATATTTGAAGCACTTTGTTTCGTTTGTAAATTCCCCTATTTCAACTAATAACTCTATTTTATTTTTACGATACATATCTTTATCAAGATGATCATATTTTCCAATAAAGATATCATCTAATTTCTTATTTTCTTCATACACTTTGGATAAAAACTTCATAAAAACCTCTTAATTAATATAACATAAAAGAGTGACAATAGTCACTCTTTATTTATTGTGCAGTTGTTGAGAAACTGTTACTTACTCTATTATTTCCATCAGTTGCAAGAACAGTTACTGAATATCCTTTTTGTGTTACTAGGAAGAACGTAAAGTTTGTTCCGCCTAAATCATCAAAATAGAATGTTTTATTAAATGTTGATTGTGTATCATATACACTACTACTCAATACTCTTAAATCAAAATGTTTTGTTTTTCTTGTTGCACTAGCAATATCAATAGAACATTTTGCACTTGATGATGATTCACAAAAATAAACTCTATTTATTTTTGCAGTTGTTTCAACATCAAATTGTAAAATACGTATTCTATCTATTGCTACATTATAACCATACTTCTTATTCCATTTAACATTAAATGTTGATGTTGTTGGAGTTGGTGTAGGGGTTGGGGTTGGCGTTGGAGTTGGAGTTGGTGTTGGTGATGTTGCTGTTGTACATGAATTACTTGTAGTAAAGCTTGATACATATACATAGCTAGATGGTCTACCTAAATAACTTCCCCATACATAACTTCCATTATAAACGAAGCAACCTTGATTACCACGATTAATATATGCTTTACAATAGCTTTCTGATAATCCAGAATCTACAGTATAATTACCTGTTTTAGATCCATATCTACATGATCCACTAGTATTACAGTAACAACTATCAGTATTACCACCAGAACTCATTTTAATATTAATATACCTTGTTAATACTTCTCCTTCTCTACCGTTATATACAGCTTGCGCCTTAATAACTGTAACTCCAGTTCTTCTTAATTCAAATGGTCCATTATAAATAATATTTGGTGTACAAGAACTACCTGATCCATATGCATAAGTACAATATTTAATATATGAAGCATTACCATATGGTGTAATTGTTAATGTTGGATAACTTGTCTTTGGATTATTTATTGCATCATTATATGTTTTTTCAACAGATTCATTATTACTTGTTACTTTAACAGTAGCAACAGATGAACTACTAGAACCTCCACTACCTCCAGAAGATCCTCCTGATCCACCAGAACCACCTGATCCTCCTGAGCTTCCACCACTAGATCCTTTTACTGTAAAGAATACATTTGTAGATGCTTTTGGATTAGATTTAGATGTTACTCTTACATAAGTTTTACCAGCTTTAACACCAGTTACAACACCACTTGCATTAACTGTTAAAATTGATGTGTCATTAGCTTCATATGTCAATTCTTTATTTGTTGCATCTTTAGGATTAATTGTTGCACTTATTTGATGTGTTTTACCTACCTCTAGATTTACATTATTATCACTTACACTAATTGAAGTAACTTCAATTATTTTATTTGCTACTTTAACTATTGTTGTTGCCGATACATCGCCAGATTTTACTGTGATTGTTGCTTCACCAGCTGATACACCTTTTACATAACCTTTTTCATCTACTGATGCAACATTAGAATTATTAGATGAGAATTCAATATAACTTGAATCAGCTCCTGCTGGTGTATAAGTATAATTTAATCTCTTATTATCACCAACTTCAATATTATAAACATCGTCTCTAAATGAGATTGATGTTGGTAATCTATATATACCAGGTGTTACATTTTTATCAACAACATATACTGTTATTGTTGCAGTTAATGAACTATTAACAGATACTCTTATTGTAGTTGTACCAAGGGCAATAGCTGTAACTTTACCAGTAGCTCTATCTACTTTAGCAACTGATTCATTTGTTGATGAATATACACTATCTTTAACCATCGCATTAAATGGTTCTTTTTCAAATTCCAAATCATAAGTTGAATTCGGTTTCATAATTAATGAACCTTCTTTAAACTTAACTGACTTTAATTCAACTCCTGCTGTTCCTTCAACTACTGTTACTTCGCATACTGCTGAATAAGCTTTACCATTTTTATCTTTATATGTTGCAGTTATTGTTGCCTTTCCTTCTTGTAAACCTCTTACAATACCATTAGAATCAACAGTAGCTACACTATTATTACTACTTGTCCACATAATTACTGGATCATTATCTTTATCAACTTTTACAGATAATTGTTTAGTACCATTAATAGATATTGTTTCTACTTGTGAAGACATTGTTACAGTAATAGTATCAATGTTATTACTAGAACCACCATTGTTATTGTTATTATTCTTATTTGAACCGCCAAAAATAAGCATTAAAAGAATTAATAGAATAACAGCAATTAATATCCATATTAACTTTTTATTTTCTTGATAGATTGTTACAAACATATTAGTGTTTTCTACTTCTTCATCTTCAAGTTCATCTTCAAAATCTTCATCTTCACTTTTCATATAACATCTCCCACTTTAATTATACTTTTTAACTATATTTTTTGCAATAAAATATAGAGATTCAAATGTATATAAGACAGTCAATAGTAAAGAAAAAAGATAAGAATTATCTTATCTTTTATTCACGACATACTTGTTTTGTATATGCATAACATGTAGGACCATCATCTGGACCACATTCATGACCTGTTTCACCAGAGACTTTTCCAGCAACGTGATGTAATCTATAGCAATATACGTAAGCAGAATTTGAATCGCCTACCTTAGATTGATTACATAATGGATATTCTCCATCTGTTCCATAATGATATGTGCCTGGGAAATCAGCATCACTAAAGCTTCTACAATTATATACTACTGGTTTCAAAGTTGATTTAGCTTTAACTTCAAATTTTGTTTCACGAGCAGCACTGTTACCAAGAGATATATTACCAGTATAAGACCATTTACTGAAATATAAACCAGCAACTATTGCTTTATGAATTAAAGCACTAGAACCAGTTAAATTTGTTTTAAGCATAGCAATATCTTTTGTTCCACTAATAGTTTGATCATTAACTTTTACTGTTGCTCCACTTGGTGCTTGAACAGTTACTGTATAATACTCTACATTATCAGTAACCTCACCATTTCTTGTCGTTATCTTTTTATTTGTTTTAATTAACACTGGTTTATTATTTGAATCTTGTGATGCAACGATATCATATGTTCCACTAGCTACATTTTGGAAATCAGCAATAGAACCAGTACTTACTTGTTTACTATATTTCTTTGTACCATTTTGGTATAGAGCAACAACCATATTACTACCACTATATAATGCTCCATCTTTATATAAAGTTATTTTAATAGCATAAGCAGTTGATCCGCCTCCTGATGCACTATTAACCGTAATAGATGAATTACTACATGTTTTATCATTATGGTTAGCATCACCTTGAACTCTTATATAAACAGTTGTTGTACCAACACTTGTTCTTGTTGGTTTTGTTGTTGTCCATGTTCCTGTTGTAGTTGTTCTATATTGAATAGTACCTCCACTACCACCAGTTACAGTTATTGTATGACTATTACCATCATATGTTCCATTATACGCTGTAACACTTGGACAAACAGCAGCTGGTTTAGTACCACTTGTACATTGATTCAAGCTTGTAGATCCAGTAGGACTTGTTTTGCCACTTGGACATTGTGTTCTACCTAATATACTGTTCTTTTGATTTGTATATACGGTAACACCTTCACAATAGTAATTAGCTGTACATGATACACAACTACCACTACCATTATAATATTTACCAGCAGCACATTTTATAAATACTGTTCCAGCACTACTTTTACAATCACTAGATGTTTTAGATCCAGTAGGACTTGTATATCCAGCAGGACATGGTGTTCTACCTTTTATTTGTGTTTCATTTATAGAAACTTTTACACCTTCACAATAGTAATTAGCTGTACATGAAGCACACAAATTACTACTACCAGTATAGTATGTTCCAGCAGGACATTCTTTTTGTGTAACTGTACCACTTGATGTACATTGACTTAATGTTTTAGATCCAGCAGGACTTGTTTTGCCACTTGGACAAGCCGTTCTACCTAACACACTATTCTTTTGACTTGTATATACAGTAACACCAGTACAATAGTAATTAGCTGTACATGTTACGCAACTACCATTGCCATTATAGTATTGTCCAGAAGGACAAACAATTAGAATTGTTGAACTTGAACTACTAGTACATTGACTAGAACTTGTTGCTCCTGCTCCACTTGTCGTTTTGCCACTTGGACATGCTCTACAACCATTTCCATCTCCTGTTGAATAGTATCCTTTAGCACATGGTGTACAATCACTTGGCATTGATGCATAACTTGTACTTCCTTTACCAGCAGGACAAGCTATCTTCTTATCACCAGAACAATAATTTCCAGCAGGACAAGCAAGACAAGATGTTCCACTTAAATATCTACCTGCAGTACATTTATTAGTTGTACTTGAACTACCACTTATTTTTACATAACGTACAATTTCTGTACCTACTTGATTTCCATAATAAGGTACTACTTTAAATACGAATGTACCTGGAGTTTTAAACTCAAATGGTCCATTATAAACTGTATAAGTTGTACAATCACTTTGAACGTTATATTCATAATTACAATACATTACTTTATCAACATTACCTGATGTTGTTACAGTAAGTTTTGTTGATGTCATTGTTTTATTTTTTACTGCATCTGCTGATTTTTCAACAGCATCATTATTACTTGTTAATTTAACAGTACCAACTGTTGTTGTAGTACCGCCACCACCTGGATCTCCGCCACCTCCTGGGTCAACTGGAGTTGGTGTTGGTGTATTATCAATTACATTAACAGTTACATTTGCATATAAATTAGGTTTAGATGCTGACTTAACAGTAATTGTTGCTGTACCAGCAGATATACCCATTACATTACCAACACTATCTACTGTTGCAATAGCAGCACTAGATGTATCAAATAACACTTCTTGATTTGATGCATTTTCTGGTAATACCTTAGCTGTTACTTGTGATGATTCACCAACATTTAGTGATATTGTCATTTGACTTGTTAATTCAAGTGATGTTACTTCAACACTTGCAGTTTTAACATGAACTTTTAAAGTATCACGAACACCAAACGATGATACAACAATATCTGTATCTCCTGGTCTAAGTGCTACTAATTCATTATTCTCTACAGTTGCTATTGTTGGATCATTACTCATCCATTTAATATAATCCATTGTTGAACCTTCTGGTTCTTGCGTAACTGTAAGAGCTTTTCTTTCACCTTCAGTTAAAGTAATTTCATTTTCTGATAATTTAATTGAAGTTGGTAATTTATATATACCTGGAGTGATTTCATCATTAATAACTTGTAATTTTAAAGCTCCCATCTTTTCAGCATCATTAACTGCAACACGAATTGTTGCTGTACCTAATGCATTAGCTGTAACTTCACCACTAGTTATATCAACAGTAGCTACATTACGATCACTAGATGAAAATACCTTATTCTTTATTTGCGCACTACTTGGTTCTATTTCAACTGCTGGTGTATAAGTACTTCCAACAGTCATAACTAGTGTTCCATCTGCAAATTTAACACTTTCAATGGCAACACCAGCTTCACCTTGATTAACAGTAACCTCACATGTATATTTTTCATTTTCATAAGTTGCGGTTATTGTTGCTTTACCTGGTGAAACACCTTGTACTGCTCCTTTGTTATCAACAGTTGCTACCTTTGGATCACTAGATTCCCATGTAACACCATTATTTGTTTCATTACCATCAACTAATAGTTGAAGTTGAACACCTGATGATACAGCAATTGTTTTCTCAGTTTCTGATAAAACAACTTTCTTTGATCCTCCTCCACTAAATAAGGACATAATGATTAATAATAGTATAATAACACCAATAATAATGAATAATTTTTTATTTTCATTAAATATTTCTAAAGCACGGTCCATACCCGTTTTATTACTTTCACTACTACTATCATAGTCATCTTCTATTTCAAAATCGTCACTATCCATATAACACTCCTATTATACTTATATTTTATAACAATTTATTTTATCTATCAACCAATTACATTGAATTTATCAGCGTCAGATGAAAACTTTACAAGTTTAAATCGATATTTTTGTTTTACATTAGGATACTTCTTATGATCTACCTCTGATAAGAACATATCAAGCGGTCTTACCCATAATGTCATATCGTCAAATTCTCTATATACAACCATTGGTTCCTTTGTTTCTGAATCTTTAGCAACATCAAGTACAATACAGTATTTTCCTTTAAAATGTCTATAAATTGCATTTACTTTTATTTTTCTCATAATTACCTCCATAATTATTTTACAAAAAAAAGATGATTTATTAAATCATCTTTACTCATTTATTTCATTAAGTGTAATATTAACATACGTTTCTTCATAAACAGGTTCGTCATCAATATCACCTGCTGATGCTGCTTCACCAGTCAAAGCTTGAGAACCAGCTTCTACAGTTTCACTAGTTTCAGCATTTTCATTAGTACCACTACTTTCAACGACTTCACTATTTCCACTAAATTCTGCAGAAATGGCAATCTTTATAGCAGATTTTAAATAATCTTCTGAAGGAAGTGTTGATCCTGTTTTTGGTTCTACTGAGAAACATATTATCTTAATATCACCTTTCGCAATATATCCAACATATGCATTCTTTTCACCAACAACTACTTGATATAAATGATATTTATTACCATCTTGTTCTTTTTCACCTAAATATGTTGCTTTGTTACCTAGAGAGTTAAAATTCTCTAATGTTAAAGCAGATGAAAATTCATTATATGATCCGTTAATAAAGGCAAATGCAAGAATATTTGTATCATCATATACAACTAAATTGTTAGTATTAATTTGTGTTTTATACTTATCAGGTACTTGAAATTTGTAACTTGCAAATTCAACAGTATTAGTTTTACCTTCACCTGATAAAATACCACTATCTTTTAGATATTTATATCCAAAGTATCCACCAACACCAAGAATAATCAATAATAGAATAATTCCTATAGGATTTTTCTTTTTCTTCTTTTGTTCTACTAATACTTGTTGTTGATTAAAGTTTTGATTATTTTGTACTGGTTCATTAGCTTTAGTTTCGTCATAATTTTCCATTTGTCGTTGATAATCATCCATCTCTGGATTATTTTGTTTTGGAATATTAGTATTACCACTATTACCATTATTAATTGGTTCTGGTTTCTTTGGAATAACTACTGAACTACTTGATTTTTTATCATTAGGAAGAGATGGTAATGTTTGATTAATATTAGCTACTTTATTCTCTTCTTTTGTATCATAAGATATTTCTCCAATTGGCTTAGTAACATCAATTTTATATTCTTCTTCCTCTTGAGGTTCTGGTTTAACTGAAGTTTCCTCTTTAACTTCTTCTTCTTTATGTCCAACTCCCATTAAAGACATAAAACTACTTAGTGATTTAGGACCTTCAATTTTATCATAACTTGTATCAAAAGAGGTTTTCTTTTCTTCAGTTTCTTTACCAACTACTGGCTCAATAGGTCCATTATTAATATTTGGTAATTCTACTTCTTTAACTTCTTCTTGAGGTTTTGTTGGATCTGGAATAGCACCTGTATTAATTTCTTGTTTAGGTTCTTCAGGGGCTTCTACTTCCGCAGGAACTTCTTCCTCAACCTTTTCTTCAACTTTTTCCTCTTCCTTAGTTGGATCTGGAATATTATTAAGATCAGGAATTGGAGCTTCTTTTGGATCAACAGGTTCTTCTACTGTTGGAATTACATCTCTTTCTTCCTCTTTAGGTTCCTCAAATACTTTTGGAGGTGCATCAAGTGTTGCAAGCTCAGGAATTGGAGCACTATTAGTAGGAGCAGCTGGTTTTGTTGGATCAACAATAGGAGTTGATGAATCTAGTTTTCCACCATCACCAATAACAGGCGCTATTGGTGTTTCAGTATTAGCTTTTTCTTCTGTAACTTCAGGAATATCAGATTCTCTAACTACTTCTTCTCCACATCTTTTGCAAACTTTATCATTGCTAAATAAAGGGTATCCACATTTTTTACAATTCATACTAACACACTCCTTTTTTATTTATTCTCTACAACAAAATCAGTTAGATTATTAATTAATTCATTATCTACACTAACATTGTTACCTACTATCATTATACTTAATACTTTATCACTTGATAACTTATAAATCAACAATTTAATATTTGAAACATGTGTTTTTTCATAAAAGATACCACTGTTTCCAATATATGATCCATGATAAATTTCAAACTCTTTATCATTAATCTTTTTCTTACCTTCAAGTACTAAATCCTGATATCTACCATTACTCTTATTATTACTAATTAATGATTTAACATCATTTAATGCATACTTTGTTGCTGAATAGATACTATATTTTACTTGATATTTGTATTCTTCAATATTTTCATTGTAATCACTTACAAAACTTCTATTTTCATAAATGTTTTTATTCTCATCTTTTTCTTTATATTCAATTGGAAGATTAATAGTAATAGTAGTATCTTCATTACTTATTACATCTCTATATTTTAAATAACTTACTAATTTGCCATTCTTTTCTTCTCTTTTTACATAGCTTGAAATGTTTTTAAAGAAATTGATTTTAAAATTATCTACTAATTCTTTAGTTACTGATACATTCTTATTTTCAAAGACAACTACTAAGATATGCTTCTTATCTAATGAATAAATAAGTTCTACATTCTCATAGAAGTTATCACCTAAACTAGATGGAACAACATAACTATTTTTATAAATATAATTATCTTTGTCTTCTTCTTTTTCAATATTCTCTTTATAATTTTTATTCTCTCTTGCTTTATTATATTTTTGATATAAAGAACCAACAGAATCATCTTTTATATACTCATAAATATTTTTATTATATATATTTACTGTTAAATTAGATGATTTTAAGTAATCATTAAATCCGTTATAACTATATGATCCTGACAAAGAGTAATATCTACTACTTTTATAATTCTTTGGAATAGAATAATTAACTACATAATTATTATCAGCTATTTCTTCTTCTCTTGTATCACTTAAATTTTTATAATCAGTACTATCTGAATAAGTGATCTTACCTTTTGTTATTTCTAGTTTCTCTACTAAATCATATTTTTTATCTTGAAGTGAGAAATTATAAATTATATTATTGGCACTATCTAGTAACATATCAAAGTATTTACTATTAGCTTCATAAGTTATTATTACAATATACTTACTATCTTTATAAACACATACTTTAACATCATTTTTATTATTCTCATACAAATAGACATAACCAACAAATTGATTCTTTGTAATATAACTTTTTTCTTTATTTAATAATTTGTAATTCTTATTATTCTTTTCAATATCATATTTAATATCATCTATTAAACTATCAATATCAAGATATATTCTATCTTCAGATAATGGAACAATATCAAAAGATATATTTCCTTTACCATGAGATAAAACTAATTTATTTTCTTCTTTTTCTTTAATATACCAACTACCATCATAAGAGATACTATAATAGTCATTTTTATATTCTTTATCTTTATCAAATAACATTAAGTATCCAAATGATAAGATAAATCCTATACCTAATATAAAGGCAATTATTATAATTGGCATACGATATTTATTATATATATTCTTCATCATATCACCATTATAACAATCAAGTAATTAAACTCTTCAATCAAGGTTACTTGATAATTATCCTTTACATAAATACATTTTTTATCACTATTTAATACTTCTTTCCAATTATTATTTAATAAATTATTTCTAAATCCTTCTCCCATTTTCATTGGATTAACAGTATCTGATAAATTATTTTTATAACGAATACTAATAGTTCCATTATTTTCATTTGCTTTTACTATTTGCATATGAATATTATTAGAGATATCTGTTATTTTATTTATTTTATTCCAAGTTGATTTAGATAAATTATCATTCTTTTCTTCAACACCATAATCTACATAATAATCTTTCTTTAATTCTTCAAAACTAATTACTTTAAGATTACTATATGATTTAAATTTATCTTGAATTTCTTTAATTGCCTTATAAGGTACTGAGAATGATGATGGGCTATTAACTAAGATAGCTGTACTCATACCAACTACTTCACCCTTACTATTAAATAATAGACTTCCTTCATCAGATTGAGACATTGGTATAGTACTTTGGAAGTAACCATTATCAGTAACGATTAATCCTTTATTAGCTTTATAACCTATTACTTGTGAAGCTATCGAAATAACTGGATCTCCAACATTAACACTATTAGCAAGCTTTATACCACTTGATACTTCACTTGTTAATTTTAAAACTGCAATATTACTATCTTTATTTATCGTTACAATACCTTCTACTTTATATGACTTATTGTTATTAATTACATTAATATATTCTCCATTTAATAAAGTTCTTTTTAAGTAATCCCATGTTGTTACTACAATTCCTTTATTTATAAAGAAACCATTACCTATAAAGGAACTACCATCTTTATAGAAAGATACTAATTTAACTATTTTATCATTATTACTTTCATAGATATTGTTAATAGTATTATTCGTAATTTTCTTTAAATTAGTTATATTGTACATATTATTAAGTGTTGAATCATAATCTTTAACAATATTAATTGTATTATTACTATTCTCATTTATGTTATTTAAATAATCATCGA
>JAEEGL014396128.1_pt1 | contig 16776 bp, 9 predicted proteins | sample 9134231 | NCBI WGS metagenome assembly JAEEGL01 (sample SAMN16246548, study PRJNA631951) | gut metagenome | biome: gut microbiome; feature: rumen; material: fiber-attached | host: Bos | place: Iran: Karaj | collected 2018-10
CCATCAGGGATGCCATAGTTTCAACCGATAAGACAGACATAATCCCCGGATCTAAGGAACTTGCCGGACAGGAATCCACATATGCTTCCGATTATGCCAGCACGCTTATGTTATACAGTGGTCTTAAAGAGATAGAAGACGAGTATGATTATGTGGTTATAGATACGCCCCCGAACCTTGGAGTATTTATGATAAGCGGCCTTATAGCAAGCGACAGCGTGATCGTAGTGGCTGACGCAGAGACATATGCGATCACAGGACTTACTGCCCTTATTGATACCGTCCAAAAGGCCAATAAGGCCAGAAGACCACTTAGTGCAAAGCCTCTCGAGATAGAGGGCGTTTTACTTACGATGTACAACAAGGAGCACGCACTGGACAGAAAGGTTGCAGAAAAGCTCAGTGATCAGCTGGGCCCCCTCAACCTTCGAATGCTCGATTCTGTCATCGGCTATAGCCAGGAGCTTAAAAATGCGCAGGAAAGAGAGCAGACGATCTACGAGTACAGACCCAAATCCAAAGGTGCCATTGATTATGCTAATCTTGTTGCAGAGATAGTAAAGAAGTTTGGTTAAGGAGGGTAGCATGTCGTCAAAGAAAAACTCAGCAGATATTTTTGCAGCAATACAGTCTGCCGCAGAATCCCAGGCTGAAGCTAAAAATGTGAAAAAACCTGAGGCTGCAAGATCAAAAGATACTAAAAAAGCAGCTCCCCCTACAGCCTCATCAAAAAAGACCACTCCGGCAAAAGAACCTGCCTTGGAAGTAAAAGAAAAGACTAAAGAGGAGACCAAGGAAACCGTTCAGGAGCCGGCAGAACCTGTTAAAAAGGTAACATCCGGCATAACTATCCCCATGGGAAAGAGCAAGACCACAAGGGCAGTAGCAAAAACTTTTTATCTTGATGCGGATTCTCATGAAAAGCTTCTGGGATGGATGGAAAAGTATAACCAAAGCGCAAGCCGAATCATAAATGAACTTATCCGACAGGTTGATCTGTAAAAGACATCCTTCGCCGGAATTTTTGATAGATCAATATTATAAGGATACCAACAACTAAAATTAATTTATATTTATGTTTTTTTTGAAAAGCTCGAAATCCTATATTTCCGAGCTTTTCTTGTGTTTTACGCAGAATATGGAACCTATTATAACGAATAATATACTTGTAAAGGGGAAAAAAAGATCGATCATCAGGAATGATATACTTGTTATTCCGAAGGAAATACTTGTTGTATAGGTAAATCCTTCGGGATGATAGGTATTTTTATCGGTTTTAACCGCTAAAGAAGGGCATTTTGGGGGAGTTTATGGATCAAATTGAGAGTAAGTTCAACTGAAATTCCGAAGATTTGACCTTATTGCGAAAAAATACACGGTAAATTTTTCTGGATTATAGGTAAAACTTTCGGAATTCAAAGAGATCGTAATTGTAGATTAATTTTAAAATGCCTAATTTTGCTGGCTTTTTTAGGCATTATTAAAGAAGGTGACCAGTATTTTTAAATACGCCGGATCATTAGCTTGTTCCGGTATTTTATTCGTAATAATAAGTAAAATATTCGGAATATGGCGTATATTATTCGGGATAAGCCACGGTTTTTCCTAAAAACAGGCATATATAAGGGCTTTCTTGTAAGTAAATTATTCGGGATACACTTGCTAATTACGAAAGATTTACTTATAATATGCAAGGTAGAAGTGATCTTCAGTATTTTTTTCGTAATAAGGAGAAGTAATGGAAGAAAGAGAGTACGATCCCTTTCAGAGTATGTCCCTGCAAAAGTCCAATGTTCTGGTTTCGGCAAAGTATAGTTCTACGCTCATCGAAAACCAGATCATGGCCATTGCCCTTACCAGGATAGAGGCCAGTGCGCGTAATTCCGGATCTCTTACTGCAACGCTGTATCCGGGGGAATTAAAGCGACTTGTGGGGGATCCATCCAATATTTATAAGACGCTTAAGCGTGTCAGCCGTGTTATGACCGGACATACCTTTTTTATAGAGGATGGCAAGGGAAACTTTAGGGCCAGCGCCATCGTCAAGGATGCGATCTACAATGACGGTACTTTTAAGATATATCTTAATGAGAGCATAAGAGAGCATATCCTGGGACTGGAGAAGAATTTTACCACATATGAGCTTTCTGTCCTTACGGATTTCAAGAAAAATGCTTCCTTCCGTATTTATGAGCTTCTTAAGAGCCATATTTACAAGAGCAGACCGGATGTTGACGGTGGCAGGGTGGACGTTGTATATAATCTTTCCGAACTCCGCTTTACCATCGGTCTGGCGGACAGTGATGATCCCGAGGTTAAAGCTGCAATGTCGCATATGAACAAGGAGATAGACTGGGATCTTTTATACAAAAAACTTGAAGAAAAGGACAAGGCGGACAGAGCGAAGGGGTATAAGGCAGCAAAGTATCTTAAGTACAGGGGTTGGTCGGATTTTACCAGATTTGTTATAGATCCGGCCCAGGAAGAACTTAAGAAAAAGAGCAATATCAGATTTGAATATGAGGAGGGTAAGAAAAAAGGCAAGAGAGTTTTGGAGATAGTATTTCATATATATCCCAATACTCCTGAAAACGAAGATATTATCGCTCAAAAGAGCCGCATAATTGATGAAAACCGTCAGCTTGAGCTTCCGAGGGATCAGTTCCCGATATTTTATGAACGTTACTCAGGACACAATGGCCTTGAAAAGGAGGACCTGGATCTTTTGCTTGAGAGAGCAGGCTATGACGAGGCCAAGGTAGAGAGGGCGATCGCTCTTGCTGATCAGCAGGGGCATATTTCCAATTATATGGGATGGCTTATAAAAGCTATAGAGGGCGGATATAAGACTACAGCCACAATTGATGGCGACAGCGTCAGAGCAGAGGTCGTGACAAACGTTAAAAAGGAATTCGAAGACAATTATGATGATACGGCCAAAAGAGTATGGGGCAGGGTCAAGACCAAGGAGGATTTTGCTGAATTTGTGCGCATCCTCGAGAGTAAAAAGGTAACAATAGAACAGCTTGAGGATCTCTATGATGCATCCGAAAGAACAGAGCTGTATTACGGATGGAAACGAGACGGAGCCATAAGACTTTAATAATTTAAAAATAGCGGTAAAATGAGGCGTGAGATACTAAATGTAGTATTGGTTGTAAAATGTCTCAACTATATAGAGAGGGTGCCACAAAGGCACTCTCTTTTTTAGTTTTTAGATGGTAGCAATCAAAAACCAAAACCGTTATAATGAGACTATATCGGTGTTAGTAGACATGGCACGAAAGGAAATCCTATGAAAAAAGCCATTTCACTTTTATTGGTTGGTGCCTTGGTATTTATGAGTGGATGCTCTGTAAAGGTCAACTTTAGATCGGATTCGGATAACGTAAATCATAAAGTGATAATCGATACGGATACAGGAGCGGATGACGGTGCTGCACTGATCTTGGCAGCCAGCGCAAAAACCATTGATATTTTGGGAGTGACTACCCTTGTTGGCAATGTAGATCTTGAGCAGGGTACTAAAAATGCAATTGCGGCACTTGAAGTTGCAGGATGCGATGCTCCTGTATACAAGGGTTCGGAAGATACATATAATGGCAGGATAGTAGACGCTTTCAGTGTTTTCGGAGAGGACGGAATGGGAGATGCGAATCTTATCCATCCTGTCGGAGAAGCTAAGGAGCAGGATGCGGTTTCATTCATCCTGGATACTGTAAGGAACAATCCCGGAGAGATTGAGATAGTAGCCCTAGGGCCGGCAACCAATATTGCCAAGGCAATAAAGGAGGATCCAGAGACTATGAAGCAGGTTAAGATGATCTGGTCTTTGGGAAGTGCAGGACTTGGACCGGGCAATGCTACTCCCGTTGCGGAGTTTAATGTTTATCATGATGCAGAGGCATATAAAGTCATGCTTGATTCCGGGCTGCCCATTACCGTAGTCGGACTTGACAGTTGCGACGGAGAGGCACAGTGGACCGGAGAACAGTTTAAGGAGCTGGAGGCATCCGGAAAGGCTGGAAAGTTTATAACAGCTTCGTTTGCAAAGATAAGGGAGTTTTACGCAAACAACGGCGCCGGAGACAATGTTATGAACTGTGATCCTGCGTTGGTAATGTGTCTTGCGGATCCGGATTTTGTAAAAGAAACCGTATCTGTGCACGGCAGTTGTATCACTGATGAGGGTGAGACCTATGGGCAGGTGATCTTTTACAAAGAGGGCTTTACCTATGATGTAGCTCAAAACGACTTTGATTACAATGTGACCCTTGTTTCAAATGTTGATAAGGCGGGATATTTTACCAGGTATAAGGAAACTATTAGCAAATAGAAAGATGTCATAGATATGGATGAGAATAACAGAAAGTATAACCATTCTCTTCGCCGATCAATAATAACGGTAACTGCCCTTATAGTTTGGCTTACATGTATTATTATGGGCGCCATTAGCAGCGTAAGGTATCAGGTAGATTCTCTGAAGTTGTTCCAAAGATATGAAAGAGATGCCCTTAATTATATGGCAAGGCTGATCGATGCAGAAGATCTGAAAAAATGTATTGAAACCGGAGAAAGGTCTGAGAAGTATCAGATACTTCAGAAGGTGGCAGATGATCTTAAGGAAACCCATAGTCTGCAGTATCTTTATATTATAAAGCCGCTTAAGGCTGAACCTCCGGATAATATGATGGATGTTCTGGCAGCCTGTACCGATCAGGAGAGAGAAGAGACACCGGATGAACTTACAGATCTGGGGAGGCTTACAGGGGATAAGTATCCTCAGGTGGTGGCAGCTCAGTATCTGAAAAGGATGGACACGGATCCTACGGTGACTTTCTTTAGAAATGATACGGATTTCGGGATGATATATACGGGGATACGGCCTATCCTTGACAAGGATGGGAAGCCCATAGCGGTTATCTGTGCGGACATCCCTATAAATGATATATATGAAAACTTCATAAGTAATCTGCTCTTCTCCATCGGGATGGCGATAATCATAAGTTCTCTTATGCTTGTTGCTCTTTACCGGTGGATTGAGGGAAGGCTACTCATCCCTATTGATAAGCTTCGAAGCTATGTTGTAGAGTTTGAGAAACGGTGCCGCGATCATTTGGATGCAAGCGAACTTGTAATTGATGCACCGGATATCGATACGAAAGATGAGCTGGAGGCACTTGCTGATACGTTTACTGACATGACAGAAGATGTAAAAAGTTATGCCAGTGATCTGACTCACACCAAAAAGCGCCTTAGTTCCATGAAGGACAAGATGCTTACCATGGACATTTTGGCTTATCGAGACGGATTGACGGATGCCGGAAATAAGGCAGCATATATGAAGATGTCAGAGGGACTTGACGGAGACATTCTTTTGGATGAGGCGGAGTTTTCCGTTGTAATGATAGATCTGAATTATCTTAAGGTCGTTAATGATAAGTACGGACATGATAAGGGGGATGCATACATCAAGAAGATGTATGAGATGATCAGTGAGGTCTTCGTTGATTCACCGCTTTTTAGGATCGGCGGCGACGAATTTGTTGTTATTGCAGAGGGGCGTGAGCATAAAAATTGCAAAGAACTAGTTGAAACGCTTCAGGCACGCATGGAGGAACTATCCAAGGATAAATCGCTGTCAAGATGGGAGAGCATTTCGGCAGCCATTGGTTATTCGGCATTTGATCCAAATACAGATATCAGCGTAGAAGATGTCTTTAAACGTGCGGATAACCTTATGTATGAAAACAAAAAAGCGATGCACGCATTGCGAAAGGATTAGCAAAGAAAAGGGGGATCATATGGCAATTGAGCAGGTAAAGCCGTTGTTTGCGGAACTGGAAACATCTTTTGACAGGATCGAGGAGAAGTTTGAAACAGATCCGGCAGGCATAGACTACCGTTTTCGTGATGTTTTTGTTACTGACGCGATCAAGATAATATCATACCTTTCGGCCGTAGATGGTATTCCTGCCGAAAAAGAGAGGGCCTATCTTAGCGAGCTTACGGGTTTTGCGATCGACGAGGATAAGATGGATCTTATCAATGATCGTTATAATTTTACTGATGCAGAGGCCCGGACATTTTTTGTCTTACAGCCCTTAAAATCCTTTTTGCTGTGCCTTTGGGGGGACAAGACCTTTTCGGAGGCAGGAGAAGAATCCGTTATGTATGACAGCCTTAAGGACTTTTATCGTAAGGTTGGTATAGATGTCATCACTGTAGACGGTGAGGTTTCCATGGATGCGGCTAGCGATCTGAAATCCTTCCTTGCAGCGCTAGATGTTACGGCAAAGTCTGCGTTGGAGGATCCGGAGTTCAAGATAGATCCTACCTTGGAGGAGGCAGATCGGTTTGACTTTCTGGTAGCGGCTGAAGAGGCGGTTATCCCTGAGGAACCCGCTGTGGAAATACCGGTTGAAGAGCCGGCAGTCGAGGTTCCTGTTGAGGAAGTTGTAGCAGAGGAGCCTGTGGCAGAAGAACCGGCAGCTGAGATTCCGGTTGAGGAAGTAGTTTCAGAAGAGCCGGTGGCTGAGGTTCCTGTAGAGGAGGTTGCTGTGGAAGAGCCTGCGGTAGAGATTCCTGTAGAGGACATTGCAGTAGATGTGCCTGAAGACATAATGGCGGAGATCCACGTTGATGAAGAGCCGGTTTTGGAGGAGCCTGCAGTAGAGATACCCGCAGAAGAGGCTGCGCCGGAGGAACCCGCTGTGGAAATACCGGTAGAAGATCTTGCTGCGGAGATATCTGTGGAGGAGCCTGTGGCAGATATTCCCGTAGAAGATCTTGCAGCGGAAATGCCTGCGGAGGAAGTTATAGCGGAGGAGCCGATTGCCGAGATCCCTGTAGAGGAAGCTATTCCGGAAGTACCGGAGGACCTCATGGCGGAGATCCATTTAGAAGAGGAACCGGTAGCAGAAGAGCCTGTGACTGAAGAACCGGCCCTAGAGATACCTGTAGAAGAACTGGCGGCAGAGATGCCTGTGGAAGAGCCTTCAGATGAGATCCCCTTAGAGGATCTGGATACTGAGATATCATTGGATGAGGTTGCGCTTGAAGAGCCTGCGGAGGAGGAACCTGCAGAAGAGGAGCCCATCCCGGATGAGCTTCTTGCTACGGAAGATTGGACAGAAGTTGAAAAGCTGGAGGACTTTGTGCAGGAAGCAGATGATATAGATGATACATCCACAGAGATATCCATACCGGGTGCATTTTCCGTAGAGGATGTCTTTGCAAATGTATCCTTTGTTACAGCGGAGGTTGTAGAGCGAAGGCATCTTGAGATATCCATAGGTGAGAACGGAAGCAGTTATATAGCTATCATGCTTTCTCCGGAGCAGATCGATGAGCTGTTTGATATTTCTGCTTCAGATAATATGCCGGCTATGATAATCGGAAATCAGGTAAGCATTGGCTTTGGAGATGGGGTTATAACAAGGAACCTTACGACCGGAGATAGAAGTGAAAAGCCTTCTACCCCCGAGATAGTTTCCGGTATCAATCAGAGTATCATACAGACGGCCCAGATAAACCTGGAGAGCTCAAAAACCGGTAAGGCAACGACAGCTGCACTGGATCATATCTTTAACCTTATCAATGATCCTGGTAATTGCGGCAGGCTTAATGATATTTTATCCTCATTTGGAAGCAGACTTTCCGTTCAGGAGGATGGCATGGGACACTTTGCAGTAGTGGATCAAAACCACGCATTGCACTCGATTGCGGAAGCGCTTCTTCAGATTGACAGAGAAGCTTGAGGTAAATAGAACTAAAGGAGGCTGTCACACTAGAAAGATCAGTGTGGCAGCCTCCTTTTATGTCGTGTTTCTTTCGGTGCAAGTTTTTTCTACGTAAAATATTTATAAGATCAGAAGCCCAGGCTTTCGCCCACAAGTATTACATGGATCCTGTCATTGTGACGGGAATATCTGGTTATAAGGAATTGGCAGCAGATGGTATCCGGGGATTTGCAGTCGGCACATGAACCGTTAACGGAGCAGGGCGTCTTGAGGCCAAAACGTTGCGCATTGGTAGGAGCTGCTATGCTCCGTGCTCTTTTTATGGCGCTGTCTACATCGTAGGCAACTTTGTTCATTCCAATGATAAAAAGAACCTTTTTGGGGCCGAAAGCTATAGCGGAAACACGGTTGGAATTGCCGTCGATATTAACAAGGATGCCGTCTTCGGTGATGGCATTGGCGCTGGAAATAAAAAAGTCGCTGTCGTAGGCCATAAGAGCTGCTGCCCTGGGATCAGCGGCAGTATCTCTGTCTAGGTATTCGTAGTTGCCTTCCTGAAGGGCCTTGATAAGTCCGATCTCATGAGCGCTCATAACACCACCGTTGGTAACACGGCTGCCCTCCGGGATGAGAGAAAGAGCCAGCTTTTTTGCCTCCTCGGCAGTGGGGGCATAGTAGCCGGTCATATTTCGGCTTTCTAGGCCTTTTATTATCTTTTGGGATAAAAGTTCATATCTTTTGATGATGTTTTCGTTCATGTCATGATCTCCTTTTCAGTATGAAATCCCTTTTTTGTTACTGCTTTAAACAGTATAGGTGCTGCGAAGGTTTATTGCAAGATAAATCCCGAGCACATGGCGACATGCAGAATACATCAGATGACGTATTATTGCTTTATCTTTTGGCGAATTTTCAGTATAATAAAAAGATATTCATCTAATTATTTGTCTACTTTAGCAAGAAGAAACGCAATCCGCTACTTTCAAGGAGGTTTGTATGCGAAAGAACGTGGTGATCATAAGTGCCGCAGAGACTTTTTCTGTAAGAGGCATAGAGACAAAGCTGCAGGGGATAGGAGTAAGTTCTGTGTACTCACCGCCAAAGGTTGTGGAGCTTAAACCGGTACTTGACACGTCGGATCTTATCATTCTTTATACGGATGAGGATGTTAAGAAAAAGACAGACCTTCTCATATTTTTGAAGGATCATTGCTTTGAGACTGACAGGAAGATCATGGTAATAGGTTCAAGGGCCGAATATGATGTGGTGGTAGGGATCATCCCCGGGGAATATATAGTCGGGTTTTTCGACAGGCCGCTTGTGATGGAAAAATTCCTTGATGCGGTTGAGAATCTCTTTTCAAATGTACAGGTTAAGAGAAAAAGCATCCTGATCGTGGATGATAATGTAACCTATATGAGTATGATCATGGACTGGCTTAGAGACTCTTATCGCGTATCCGTGGCAAATTCCGGGATGCAGGCCATAACCTGGCTGGCAACCAATCATGCGGATCTTATCCTTTTGGATTATGAGATGCCTATTACTACAGGACCGCAGGTGCTCGAGATGATAAGATCTCAGGTAGAGTTTGCTGATATTCCCGTTATGTTCCTGACAGGAGTAAGTGACAGAGATAGTATCATAAAAGTCATGTCGCTTAAGCCGGCGGATTATTTGCTAAAAACCATTGATAAGAAAGGGCTGCGTGAAAAACTTGATAACTTCTTTCAGTCAAGGAATTAGGAACCGGAGGGGAAATACGTAATGGGTAATCTCAGGAAGCTTATTTCAATAATACTGACACTGGGTATGCTGATGCTGGCAGCTACTACGGCGCCATGGCAAAAGGAACCGGTATATGCGGCCGGAGCCAACAGTGAAAGCAGTGCGCTTTCAGTGGATCCTGTGGGCCGTAAGGAGGGGTATTCTGCTGTTTTATATAACAATACCAATGGCTTGCCCACTTCCGAGGCCAATGATATCGTTGAGACCAGTGATGGCTTTATCTGGATAGGAAGTTACGCGGGATTGATACGCTATGACGGTAATACTTTTGAGCGTATGTTCTACAAGGACGGTATTTCCAGTATCAAGAGCCTTTTTGTAGACAGCAGACAGCGCCTGTGGATTGGGACCAATGATAACGGCGTGGCTGTACTTGAACGTGGTGAGCTTAAAAAGTGGGGCAAGCTCGATGGCATGAAATCTGCTCACACCAAGGACATCACTGAGGATTCGGACGGCAATATCTATATCGCTACCACCAGCGGGATCATGATGATAGATCCGGAGGACAACCTGAGTGTCATGGAGGATCCTGAGATAGCTGATGCGGACATGTGGGCTATCATGCAGGGAAGAGACGGTATAATTTACGGCACCACTAATTCGGGTGATCTTATGATGCTTAAAAGCGGTAAGCTTTTAAGGTTTATCAGTACAGAAGAAAACCTTTTGGGCGGGGTTGGATATATCCTTCCTGATCCGGATAATCCGGGATGTATATATCAGGAGGCACCTGACCTGGGGCTTTATCATGTAGATCTCAACGATGGCTTTAAGGTCCTTAAAAAGATTGATATAGATCCTCTTAGCTATCTTATGTATATGGATTACATAGATGGTAAGATCTGGATCTGTGCGGGAAACGGCATTGGGGTTTTAGAGGGTGAGAGTTTTACTCTTCTTGATAATCTTCCCATGCGCAACAACGTGGGCCATGTAATGACGGATTATCTTGGAAACCTGTGGTTTACCTCCACACGTCAGGGCGTAATGAAGATAGTTCCCAACCGATTTTCGGATATTTTTGCGCGCTTCGATCTGCAAGGAACCGTGGTCAATTCCACCTGCATGAGTGAGGGAAAACTGTTTGTCGGGACGGATACCGGGCTTTTGGTGCTTGGCCCTACCGGGCCGATGTCAAAGGTCCCCTTGGCTAAGGCGCAGACGGCGCTTGGGGTGTCCCTTCAGACAGATGATCTTATCAGCTTGCTTGATGGATGCCGTATACGTTCTATCATACGGGACAGTCGTGACCGTTTGTGGATCTCAACTTGGCGGACCAACGGTCTTATTTGTTATGACCATGGTGAGGTTACGGAGTATAACAAAGAGGAAGGTCTATTGACAGATGATCTTCGTGCCGTTTATGAAAAAGAAGACGGCTCGATCCTTGTTGTGCTTACAGGCGGAGCTAATGTTATAAAGGATGGTAAGGTTGTAGAAGCCTATACCGAAGAAGACGGTATAACCAATACAGAGAGCCTGACCATTTGCGAGGGCTTAAACGGAGAGACTGTTATAGGCAGCAACGGAGGCGGTATCTATGTATTTGGTAAGGACGGGATGCGGGTCATCGATATTGAGCAGGGGCTTCCGTCGGATATTGTTATGCGCCTTAAGCCGGATAAGAAAAGGAACGTTATCTGGATCGTTACCAGTAGCGCTATCGCCTACATGACTCCTGACTATCAGGTGACGACAATAAAGGAGTTTCCTTATACCAACAACTTTGATCTTTATGAGAACAGTAAAGGGGACATGTGGGTACTTAGCAGTAACGGTATCTATGTTGTTCCGGCTGATGAACTGATCGCAAACGGAGAGATCAATACTGTATATTACAGTATATCAAATGGACTTCCCTGCATAACTACCGCAAATTCTTACAGTGAACTTACGGCGGAGGGAGATCTGTACATAGCGGGCAGTACCGGTGTGGGTAAGGTCAATATTGATGAATCTTTTGAAAATGTCAATGATCTTAAAGCAACGGTACCTTTTGTGGAAGTAGATGGACAGACTATTTATCCTGATGGATCAGGGGAGTTCACCATCCCTTCCAGTGCCCGAAAGATTACTATCCACAGTTTTGTATTCAATTATTCTCTGAACAATCCCCAGGTAAGCTGTAAATTGGATGGTTTTGACAGCAAGAGTACCACTGTAAACCGAAGCGAGATGGTACCGGTGGATTATACCAACCTGCCGGGCGGGACCTATACATATACCATGCAGCTTAGGGATTCCATGGGTAGGGGTAATAAGGAGGTTACGGTAAGGATCATCAAGGAAAAGAAGCTTTATGAGCGGACCTGGTTTATGATCATCGCAGGTCTTTTGATCCTTTTGGCTATCGAAGAAATAATACGTTTCTTTGTAAGAAGAAACATGCGAAAACTGGAGGAGCGGAACCGTGAGACTATGCGGCAGAACCAGATCCTTCAGGAAAGCGAAAAGAAACTTAAGGCCCAGATGGATATCATATCATCTATAGCCAGCGTATATAATTCTATGTACGAGATCGATCTTGAGCATAATTCATACAAGGAGCTTAAGGGCGGTTATGTATCTGATAATGATATTGTAGTAAGCGAAGAGGTAGATATTCAGCAGATAATAGATCAGATGATCCGGGCTACCATAGATGCATCCTGCATAAATCAAGAGTTGTTAGATGAGCTTCGGATGTCAGACATAGATGAAAATATGCGAGATACGGATATCTGGACAAGAGAGGTTATGAATCCTTCAAAGCAGTGGAGACGAGGCAGGATCATAGTTTCAAACAGGGATGTCGATGGTCACATAAGAAAGATACTTTGGGTATCTGAGGACATCGATAAGGAAAAGAAAGATCGCGAGCGTCTTATCGATATGTCAGAGCGTGCCATGGCTGCAAGCGAGGCTAAGTCTTCTTTCCTTTCAAATATGTCTCACGAGATACGTACACCTATCAATGCGGTCCTAGGCATGAATGAGATGATACTTAGGGAGAGCAGTGAGGATAGTGTCATCGAGTATGCTCAGAGTGTCCGTACAGCAGGTAATACTCTCCTTGGGATCATTAATGACATCCTTGATTTTTCCAAGATCGAGGCGGGAAAGATGGAGATCCTTCCGGTGGAGTATGATCTTTCTTCCGTGATCAATGATCTTGTCAATATGATCCAGACCAGGGTTGAGGATAAGGGACTTCTCCTTAAACTGGAGATAAGCGAGGATGTTCCCAAGCTTTTGTACGGTGATGAGGTCCGCATAAAGCAGGTCATTACCAATATCCTTACCAATGCCGCAAAGTATACAGAAAAGGGAAACGTTACTTTCTGCGTGGACTTTGAGAAAACCGAAAAGGAAGATCAGATAGCGCTTAAAGTGGCGGTAAAAGATACAGGTATCGGTATAAAGCCTGAAGATATGGCTAAGCTTTTCTCGAAGTTTGACCGTATTGAGGAAGAGCGTAATCGCCATGTTGAGGGCACGGGACTTGGAATGAGTATTACCAAGAAGTTGCTTGAGATGATGGGCAGCTCTCTTGAGGTTGAAAGTGTATACGGAGAAGGTTCTGTATTTTCATTTAGGCTTATGCAGCGCGTTGTAAAGTGGGAGCCTCTCGGTGATTATGAGGCGGCTTATCGCGCGGCGTTATCCGAGCGCACAAAGTACAAAGAAAAGTTTACGGCTCCGGAGGCATTGGTGCTGGTGGTGGATGATACGCCCATGAACCTTACGGTGTTTAAGAGTCTTCTTAAAATGACGAAGGTTCAGATAGAAACCTCGGAAAGAGGAGAAGATGCGATCCGCCTTGCGGCTGAAAAGAAATATGACATTCTTTTCCTTGATCATATGATGCCAGATAAGGACGGGATTGAAACGCTTCATGAGATGAGGGATCTGAGCGGTAGTCCGAATTCGGACACGCCGGCCATTTGCCTTACGGCTAATGCCATATCGGGGGCAAGAGAAAAGTATCTGGCGGCAGGTTTTGACGATTACCTGACCAAGCCTATTGATGCTGAAAAGCTTGAGGAAATGCTAATACATTACCTACCGGAGGATAAGGTAAAGATTTCATCCGGAGAAGATGTATATGAGGAGCCACAGGAGGATGCAAAGGAGGCTTTACCCGATTGGATCCAAAGCTGTGAGGCCCTGGATCCGAAGGAGGGTATAAAGTATTGCGGTGGAACGGAAGAATTCCTTACAGTTCTTACCAGTTTCTATTCGGAGATCCGCCGGAAAGCGGATAGGATCGAGGAACTATACCGGGCAGAAGATCTTAGAAATTATACAGTAGAAGTCCACGCCCTTAAGTCGTCTGCGCGTATAATCGGCGCAGGGGAACTATCCGAAAAGGCCAGGCTTTTGGAAGATGCCGGAAAAGAGGAAAATACCGGATATATCAGGGAAAATACGGACGAGCTGCTTAGGCAGTATCGCTCATATGTTGATATCCTCTCTCCTATAGCTGCCGATGATGACGATCTTCCGGAAATCCCGCCGGAGGTTCTTTCCGACGCCTATGCCGGTCTAGCTGAGTTTGCAGGGGATATGGACTACGAGCTGGCCCGCATGGTCATGCAATCCGTGAAAGAATACAAACTACCACCGGAGGATAAAAAGCGTTTTGATGAGATTTCCGAAAAGCTATCTCAACTGGACTGGGATGGCATAAAGAGTATCCTGCAGGGCATCTAAAAAAAAGGAAAGTGCCTGGTGTGGGTCATTTGAATGACATAAAGGGGTAAAATATGGCTGACAATTATTCAGAGGGCTTGGGAGAGAGGTCGGAACGTACAATGATCACAGATATCATATAAATATCATATATTTATCACATAATTTGCTGTTATATTGAAGAACAGCCTGCACTTGCAGGATAAAAAGGAAGGTCGGTTATGGATATACAGTATTTATTATGGCTTCAGGATATTAGGATGGCAACGGGGGGTATGTTTGATGAGTTTTTCAATGCCCTCTCGAAGTTTGCGGTTGATATATTGCCGTTTTTGCCGCTTGTAGTCTTTTGGTGCGTTGATAAGAGATGGGGCTATATCTTTCTTACAAACCATTGGACAGGTGAGCTTATAAATAGTATCATTAAATTAACAGTTTGTGCGTATCGGCCATGGGTGAGATCGGTCCAGATCAAACCTGCCGGAGATTCCAAAGTGGCGGCTACCGGGTATTCTTTTCCAAGTGGTCATACCCGGACTGCGACCACGATCTATGGTACCATTATTACTTGGAAGAAGGACAAGCACAAGGTGATCGCCTTTATTTGCGGAGTGCTGATCTTTTTGACCGCTTTTTCCAGGAACTATCTGGGAGTACACACGCCCCAGGACGTAATAGTCGGATTTGTGGAATCCATCATTATTATCAGTTTGATAGGGTATCTGGAGAACAAGATCCGTGATAACAATAAGATCCTGGATATCTTGTCTTTGGTCGGTATATTGGCAGTCATAGCGTCATTGGTGTATATCCAGCTTAAACCTTATCCCATGGCATATGATTCGACAGGGGCACTTCTTGTAGATCCTCAGAAGATGATGAATGATGGCTTTAAAGCTTGCGGAGCATTTTTGGGCTTTATCATAGGAAGCATTATAGAGAGGTATGTTATCCATTATGAGATCCCTGTGGGTTCAAAAAGTCTTCCGTTTATGACCTGCATAGGTGTAGGACTCGCCATGGCATGGAAGGATCTTTTTGCACCGGCGACCATCGTTATTGCCTTTGGAGGGCACTGGGGGAATTTCATATCCCGATTTTTGATGCTTATCTTTGTTATGTGTATCTGGCCTGCGGTGATTCAAAACAAATGTAAAAAGGAAAAGAAAAAGGCTGGTGTGGCAAAAGTGCAGGAACTGTAGGGGAACGAGTATTAGGGGTTTTTATTTGAAATGAACAATAAGAAGGATAATTTGGGGAGTAATAAAAAAAGGAACGCTTTTATATCTGCGCTTATTTGTTTGATCCTGCTTATGGTGTTCTATGGTGTCATTTTTAAAAATGACATGGAGTTCAATAAAGAGCGATACTCTTATATCGCAAAGAATGAGGCGGAACACATTATTACAACTGTTGACTGCGTAGTGTCACGGATCCATACCCTTAAGGTGATGGTGCAGGAAAATGACGGGGACATATCCTGGTTTGATACCGTTGCCGAGGAATTATATGTTTCTGTGAAGGATGATACCGGAGTCTCACTTAAAAATTATGCGTTAGCGCCAAAGGGTGTGGTATCGGACGTTTATCCGCTTGAAGGAAATGAAAGCCTGATAGGATTTGATTTTCTTGACACAAGCCGCGAAGGAAATCTCGAGGCGAAAGAGGCATACGATAATGGAACCACCATACTTACGAATCCCTTTGAACTCGTACAGGGAGGGATCGGTATGGGCGCCAGGGAGCCTGTTACCCTGCGGAATGATGACACCGGTTCTCCCTGGGGATTGGTAGCGGTTACCATCGATTTTGATAATCTGATCGAAGTACTTGGACTGGAAAACCTTCACGGCATGGGAGCGAATTATTCATTATCCTATATCGATTCGGATGGAAATCCTCATTTTTTCCATGGAGACGGTAATCTTGGCGATGATACGGTAAAAACTCAATTTGAAGTCCGCAATCTGACATGGCAAATTGAAATGAAGCCGATAAAAGGCTGGTATTCATTATGGGAAATAGGTTTGTCTTTGCTTATTATTCTGGTCATTTCCGGATTTGTTGGAATTTTAACGTATGTGGCCCTTGAACTTCGTGAGCGTAGTGCCGTAATGCGACGCTTATCCACTATTGATACCCTGACCGGTTGTTATAACCGCAGAGCATATGATGAAAAGATGCTGGAGATTGCCCAAAATGGAGTAGATGATGATTTTGTTTATGTATCTGCAGATGTAAATGGGCTGAAGCATGTAAACGATACGCTGGGACATTCTGCCGGGGATGAGATGCTTTCCGGTGCTACTTCCTGTATGATGGAAGGGTTTGGCCCTTATGGAAGCGTATATCGTATCGGTGGAGACGAATTTGCTGCATTGATACATGCAGACAAAGAGACGTTTACAGAGATTATGGAAAAAGTCTATTCAAGCATAGAAAATTGGAGGGGCAAGAAAGTAGAAAAGGTGTCTGTTTCCATTGGATATGCTTCACATCGGCAATATCCGGAAATGAAGATCGAGGAACTGAATAAAACCGCAGACAGAATGATGTATGTCGAAAAAGAAGA
>JAEEGL015548182.1_pt1 | contig 16776 bp, 8 predicted proteins | sample 9134231 | NCBI WGS metagenome assembly JAEEGL01 (sample SAMN16246548, study PRJNA631951) | gut metagenome | biome: gut microbiome; feature: rumen; material: fiber-attached | host: Bos | place: Iran: Karaj | collected 2018-10
AAGTAGGTCACATTGGCAGCCATGTCAATAGAGTCGGGCTCCAGGGGTTCTTCACTGCTATCTGAATCTTCAAATTCAAAATCCCTTCTGCCAGCAGCCCTCGCATTGCTCTCATCATTGGAGGAAGTGGAGCACATCATTCCGTAGATGGCATAGCCGTCATCCTGGGTTGTACCCACTACCCCCTGCTCATGCCCAAGATCAGGAAGTTCATGCCGCCACAGGTGCGCATCATCGCCCAAGGTGACTATGTAGCGACTTCGCTACAGTCCTACCTGGAGCGACATCCTGAGATAGAAGCGCACTGTTCCAAACATGGCACCACCCACTATCTCACCACCGAGAATGCCGAGCGTTTCAAGGATCAAGCCTGCATCTTCCTCAACGAAGACATAGACGTGGAAACCATCTCACTGGAGAAGTGACCTTCTTTCTCCAAGAAACTGCCATTCTTTCTCCTAGGAACTGCCATTCTTTCTTTTTTTTAAAATGTTTGATGGTTCTGCTTTTTATTTATATCTTTGCACTGAGTAAGAAAGCCTCTCCGCCAGACATGCTGACGAGGAGGCCCACTGTGTTTATCCTAAAAAAACTTACCTAATACCCTAGGTCAATACCTACTGAGAGTATTATTCCGCACTGCTCTGCGACACGAGGTCGTCGGTGTTCAGCGTGATAGTGCCGTCGCTCACGGTGATGGCGATGCTCTTGCTGACCGTCGGGTCAGCGGTAGAGGTCACGGTGATGGTGGCTGTGCCGTTACCATGGGCCGTTACCAGACCGTTGGCATCGACCGTGGCGACAGTAGCATCCGACGAAGTCCACTGCACGCCCTTCAAGTTTGTGTCCGTCGGTACGAGCAGGGCTATCAGGCGCACTGTGCTGCCCACGTTCACGTTGCCCTTGCCGGCCAGGATGCCGTCGGCAGCGATGCCGATAGCCACAGGCGGGATGGCGTAGAACACTGAGGTATAAGCCGTGCTGTACATCGACGTGCCGTCGTTCATCACCAGTGCGAAGGCGTAGCCCTGACCGGCGGTCATGCCGTTCGGGGTAACGGTGAGTGCCAGTCGGCCATTGCCCTCGTTGACAACGTTGTTGATGGTGATGTCTGCCGATGCAATGCCGCGCGTCACGGCCACCTCCTCGCCGACGAACGAGAGGGTGCTGGCATAACTCGTGGCAAGGGCCGTAGCCACGGCCTCGGGCATCACGCGGTAGCGCACCGTGGTCTGCACGCCGTTCTGCAGGGTCATCATGCCGTCAAGGTTCTCGGGGATGAAGACGATGCTCTGCACGCGGTCGCGTACCTTCTTGAATGTGTCCATCAGGGGCAGCGTGAAGGTGGTGGTGCCGTCGGCCAGCGTGAAGGTCACTTCGGTCTCGCCCACAACGACGTTCTGGAAGAAGGCATCGCCCTTGTCGCCCTGCGCCTTCACGCCGAGTGATGTCCAGGTGGTGCCGTTGTCGTAGCTCACTTCCCACAGGCCTGTGGTGGAGTTGACGCGAATCTGCGGCGTAACACCATCTTGACCATTCTGGCCATCGATGCCGTTGGCGCGAACCTTGTTGCCGGAGCCGTCGAGCAGGAACTCGCCGTCCACGGTCCAGTACCAGTTGCCGTCAGTGTCCTGAGTGACTCCGATGACGGGCGTGTGGCCGTCCTGACCATTCGTGCCATTCGTTCCGTCTCTGCCGTTGCGGACGTTGATGACTTTCCCGTTCGACATCGTGAACTGGTAGCCGTCGGCAGTCTCGGTCACTGCGGTGATGTAGCCGGCCTGCTTCTGAGCATCCACGATTTCCTTGATGGCCTCGATGTCGTCGTTCAGACCCTCCAGTGCTGTCACGCGCTGGTCGATACCGTCCACGCGCTGGCTCAGCTCGTCGATGCTGCTCTGGTAATCGGTACATGCCACGGCAGCGAAAGCCAGCGGCAGTACCATCCATTTAATGATTACTTTTTTATTCATACCTTCTTATTATTCTATTGTTATACATATTGCTGAACGACTTTCCTTAGCATCGCCCAGTTGCACCTCGCCCTTGGCTTCTGTCTTGATGCGGGCGGCAGCCACGCCATAGCTGACGAGGCACTGCTTCACGGCCTCTGCCCGCCAGCCCGAGAGGGCTTTGTTGTAGCTGCTGCGACCTTCCGGACTGGCATAGCCCTCAATGGTCAGCCGCATGTCGCGGTGACTGCGCATGTAGTTGGCCACTTGGCGCAACTTGGCGGCCTCCTGCTTCGAGATGCGCGAGGAGTTGAAGGCGAAGTAGATTTTCACCTCGTCCTTCTTCTCTGCGACAGGCTGTTCCACGACGGGGGCTTTCTCTTCGGCCACGGCAGCTGTCGTCGGGGTCTTCTCTACGGGCTGGCTCACGATGGGCTGCTCTTCCACCACGGGCTTCGGCTCCTCCACCACAGGTTTCTCCTCGATGGCGGGTCTGACAGGCTCCTCGGTGGCGATAGTGCGCTGCGTGGTCTTGCCAAGGGCAATCTTCACGCCCACGAGCAGGTGGTTCTGCCAGTCGGCATCGGTGCCGCGCTTCGAGTTCCACTTGTCGGGCAGCATGTTCACGTTGGCCTCCAGACCCAGGGCCACGCGCTCAGAGAGGGCGTACTCCACACCCAGACCGCCGCGCATGGCGGGACTGTAGCAGGTGCCGTCCCACACCTTCGAAAATTCCACGGGGTGGCCGGCTGCCAGTCGGTTCGCGTCGTCGTTGTCGAAGGCAATGTTCAGTCCTCCGCCCAGGAAGGCGTAGGCGTTCCACCGGCGGCTGGGATTGTAGCCGCCGAAGGCATTGCTAAGCGACAGCGTAGCGTCCAAGCTGGCCTGCACATGCTTCCACTTGTATTCCTCAGCGGGCGTCACCTGCCAGTTCCTGCCCTGCCAGCCCGACGCACCAAGGCGCAGACCGAACACCGGCGAGAACTGACGTCCCACGCTCAGCTGGGCAGCAGGCGACAGCAACTTGCCCAGCGAGGCCTCGCCCGGAGTCCAACTGATGCCAGCCTGTGGCTGCACATACCAGTGGGCCTTGAACGCCTTCTGCTCCTGCTGCTGTGCCTGTGCCGGCGCAGCCCCCATGAGGGCCAGCGCCAGCGTCAGCATAGATATGAATCTTATTCTTTTCATTTCACAACGACCTTTTTACCATTTATAATATACAGTCCTTTCACCGGCTGAGCCACCTTGCGGCCGCTCAGGTCGAAGATGGTTTCGTCTGTTGCGACAGTGTCGCAACCTACCGAACTGATTCCCGTCGTTCCCTCCACGACACCCAGCACCGCAGCGCGGGCGCCGGCTTGGCCACTGGTCAGGTGCAGCACGGCCTTGCCGGCAGGCACCTTCACCTCGTTGCCCTCAGCCTTGATGGCGTGGAACTCGTTGTTCTTCATCACGAAGTAGCTGTCGTCAGCATTGTAGTGCATCTTCTCCACCACGGGCTCCAGCAGGTTGCTTGTGCCGTAGTCCTTGTTGTCGGTTGTAGCAATGGCAGTTCCGCTACTGATGCGACCGCTGTAGGCCACCAGGTCGTAGCTCTGTCCGGCCTCGCCGAGCAGCAGCACGCCGTTGTTACCCTTCACGACACGCTCCGAGCCGATGGTCAGCGCCGACTCGGCGATGGCAATCATGCTCACCTGCGTCTCGCTGTTGACCGTCACGGTGTAGGCGTTCAGCGTTGCGGGCAGGATGACGTCGCAGCCCGTGCCCAGCGTCCAGAACTTGTTCATGGGTGTCACGGTGGTCATCACCTTCGCGGCCTCGTAGTTCTGCTGCAGGGTGGTCATCAGGGCGTAGTCGTCCAGCAGTGCCAGCGTCGTGTGGATGGTGGCGGTGCCGGGCAGTGCGCCCGTGCCGATGGTCAGCGGCTGCTCCGTGTCGGGCAGGTAGATGTCTGTCACATTGGTCTCCGTGATGGCGCCGTCGGCAATCTCGGTCACCACGTAGCCGCCCAGTGTGGCGGGGATGTAGATGGCCAGGTCCTCACCGGCAGCAGCGGCAGGCACGTTCAGGTCGTCAATGCGCAGCGTCTTGGCCGTCTCGTCCAGGATGGTCACGTCCACGGTCACACCAGCCATGTCCGTTCCATTCTCGGCATCCTCAGCCTCGATGGCGAAGACGGTGCGAGTGATGGTGAAGGTGGCGGTCTTCGTGCCGCTGTAGTTGTTCATACCTGTCACGACAACAGTAGCCGTTCCGGCGTTCACGTTGTTCTCGTAAGCCACGGTGTAGTCCACGTCCTTGGTCAGGACAGTTGTGCCGTCCTTCACGGTAACAGCAGGCTCTTTCGCTGTGCCGTCATACTCAACGGTGGTGTACTCCAGTTCTACGGTGAACTTAGCCTCCGCACCGGCGGGAACGATGGTGAACTGCGCCTGCACCTGACCGGTGAAGTTGCCGTCCTCGTTGGCGGTCACGGTCACGGTGTACGTGCCGACGACCGTAGCCTTGTTGCCGCTCACGGGGTAGTCGGTTGCGGTCACGTCAAGGTTCTCGGCCTTCACGCTGCTCACGGCCACGCTCTGTTCGGTGCCGTTGTAGGTCAGCGTGGTCTGGGCCAGCGTCATCTCCGTCAGAGGAGCCTTGTAGATGGCCACGCTCACGGCGGCAGGCTCTAAGTCGCTGTGGTTGGCGTCGCCAACGGCCTTGTAATAGACGGTGTAGGCACCGGCATTGACAGCCGTCGGCAGAGTGGTCTGCCAGGTGGTGCCGTCGAGCGAGTACTGCATCTGTCCGCCCTCAGCAGCACCGGCGCTGACGAGCGTCTGTGCCTCGCCGTTGTAGTAGAGGTCGGCCACGCCCTCGGGGGCGGTGGTCACCACGGCGGCAGTCTTCGTGATGGTGAAGGTGGCGGTCTTTGTGCCTGTATAGTTACCCTTACCTGTCACGGTCACGGTGGCGGTGCCAACATTCGTGTTGTCCGTATAGGCCACGGTGTAGTCAGTGTTCTCCACCAAGACGGTCTCGCCATCTTTCACGGTTACGGCAGGTTTCTTCTCCGTTCCGTCGTAGATAAACGTCTCAGGATTGAGCGTCAGCGTGAACGAGGTGGCAGCGTCAGCGGCAGCGATGGTCCACTGTGCCGTGGCCTCGCCCGTGAAGTTGCTCTCGGCCTTGGCGGTCACGGTAGTGGTGTAGGTGCCTGCGGCGGTCTGCTTGTTGCCCGTCACGTCGTAGTCGGCAGCGGCCACGGTCAGGTCGCCGGCCTTCACGCTCACGGCGCTCACCGTCTGCTCCGTCTTGTTATAGACGAGGTTGGTCTGGCTCAGCGTCACGCTGGTCAGCGCAGCCTTGGCGATGGTCACATTGACGGATGCGGCAGCCACGTCGTTATGGTTGGCGTCGCCCGTTACCTTATAATATACGGTGTACGTTCCGGCATCCGTCTTCGCGGGAACGCTCTCGCTGTAGTTGGTGCCGTCGGTCGAGTACTGCATCTGTCCGCCATCGGCGCTGCCAGCCTCGATGAGGGTCTGGGCCGTGGCGTTAAAGACGAGTCCTGTCTTCGCGGTCGGAGCGGTCACGGTGGCGTCGGCCTTCGCGATGGCGAAGGTGGCCTCCTTTGTGCCGCTGTAGTTGCCCTTACCGGTGGCGGTGACCTTGGCAGTACCGGCGTTCACGTTGTTCTCGTAAGCCAGCGTGTAGTCGGTGTTCTCTACCAAGATGGCAGCGCCGTCCTGTACAGTCACGGCAGGCTTCTTCTCCGTACCGTCATAGACGAACGAGGTCGGGTCGAGCGTCAGGGTGAACGTAGCGGCGTCGGCTGCTACGATGCTCCACTGTGCTGTTGCCGTACCGGTGAAGTTGCTCTCAGCCTTGGCTGTCACGGTAGCGGTGTAGTCGCCCACGTTGGTCTGCTTGTTGCCCGTCACGTCGTAGTCGGCGGCGGTCACGTCGAGCGTACCGGCCTTCACGCTGTTCACAGTCACGGTCTGCTCCGAGCCGTTGTAGGCCAGGCTGGTCTCGGCCAGCGTTACGGTGGTCAGCGCAGCCTTGGCGATGGTCGCTTCGATGGATGCGGCAGCAACGTCGCTGTGGTTGGCGTCGCCCGTTGCCTTATAATATACGGTATATGTTCCGGCGTTGGTAGCCGTGGGAACGGCCTCGCTGTAGGTCGTGCCGTCGAGCGAGTAGAGCATGGTGGCGCCTTCGGCGCTGCCCTCGTTCACCAACTGCTGTGCAGCAGCGGTATAGACGAGTCCCGTCTTAGCCGTTGGAGCGGTCACGGTGGCGGCAGCCTTCGTGATGGTGAACTGTGCCGTAGCGGAGCCTGCGTAGTTGCTCTCTGCCTTGGCGGTCACAGTCACGGTGTAGGTGCCGGCGGCGGTCTGTTTGTTGCCCGTCACGTCGTAGTTGTCGGCGCTGACGTCCAGGTCACCGGCCTTCACGCTGCTGACGCTGACGGTCTGTTCCGAGCCGCTGTAGGTCAGCGACGTCTCGGCAAGCGTCACGGCGGTCAGCTGTGCCTTGGCGATGGTGAAGGTGGCGGTCTTCTCGCCAGTGTAGTTGCCCTGTCCGGTTACAGTCACGGTGGCTGTTCCGGCGTTCACGTTGTCCGAGTAAGCTACGGTATAGTCGGTGCCTGCAACCAAGACGGTCTCGCCGTCCTTCACAGTAACGGCTGGCTGCTTCTCAGTGCCGTCGTAGGTGTAGGTAGCGGTGCCGAGCGTCACGTCAAAGGCGTTGGCATTGGCCTGGGCGATGGTGAACTGCTGCGTCAGCGTGCCCTGGTAGTTGCTGCCAGTGGCAGTCACGGTCACGGTGTACTCTCCAGCGGCGGTCTGCGTGTTACCGCTTACGCTGTAGTCAGTGGCAGGTACGTCCAGTGCACCGGCCTTCACGCTCACGACGCTTACCGTCTGGGCCTGCTGGTTGTAGGTCAGCGCGGTGGGGTCGATGGTCATGCTGCTCAGCGTGGCCTTCTCGATGGTGAAGGTAGCGTCCTTTGTGCCGCTGTAGTTGCCCTTACCGGTCACGGTAGCCTTACCTGTGCCGGCGTTCACATTGTTCTCGTAGGCCACGGTGTAGTCGGTCTCAGCGCTCAGCACTGTCTCGCCGTCCTTCACTGTCACGGTTGGCTGCTTGGCTGTGCCGTCGTAGACGAAGGTCGCTGCCGAGAGCGTCACTGTGAACGTGTTGGCATCGGCTGCCACTATGCTCCACTGGGCAGTGGCCTGTCCGGTGTAGTTCTTGGAGTCGGCCTTAGCTGCTATGGTGGCGGTGTAGTTGCCCACTTCGGTGGCCTTGTCGCCGCTCACCTCGTAGTCGGCTGCAGGCACTACCAGATCACCTGCCTTCACACTGTTCACGCTTACGGTCTGCTCCGCGCCGCTGTAGGTCAGCGACGTCTGGGCGAGCGTGGCGATAGTCAGCGCGGCCTTGGCGATGGTCACGTTGAACGAGGCGGGAGCCACGTCGTTGTGGCTCTCGTCGGCCACTACCTTATAATATACGGTGTAGGTTCCGGCGTTCAGTCCGGTGGGGATAGCGGTGGCGTAGGTCGTGCCGTCGAGCGAGTACTGAATCTCGCCGCCCTCGGCACTGCCTGCGTTGATCAGATCCTGTGCCTCGCCGTTATAGACGAGTCCCGTCTTGGCGGTCGGGGCTGTCACGGTGGCGGTGGTCTTCAGATGCACGGGCAGGTTGATGTCGGCAGGCACGATGCTCAGCGCACTGGCCGTCGTGGTCGATATGTTCGTCAGGGTCAGCGTGCCGTCGGCGGTAAACGTGTCGTCGGCAGTCAGCGTCAGCGTGAAGAGCACGCCCTCACGAGCGGTGATGCCACCGATGTAGAACACGACACCCGTCGAGGTGTTGTACATGGGGACGCTGTTCACGATGGCACCCTGGGCGACGGTGGCGGTGATGCCGGTGGGCAGCGTCAGCGTGCCCATGAAGCCCGTCAGATCGACTTCGCTCGAAAGTGTCACGTCAACGGTGGTGCTCTCGCCCGGGTTCAGGCTCACCTCCGTGCTGCCGAAGGACAGGGCCACGTTTTTCTGGCTCTGCACGGTGACAGGCAGGATGGCGTCCTCGGCGGTGAAACTCTTGGCGGCGGCATTGGTGGCGCTGATGTTGGTGAACTTCAGCGTGGCGGCGCCCGAGAAGTCGTCGTCGGCCTTCAGCGTGACGGTGAACACGGTGCCCTCGTTGCCCGAGATGGCACCCAGTGAGAAGACGCGGCCGTTATCCGGGTTGTACAGCCAGCCGGTCAGACGGCTGCCCTTCGTGACGCTCTGGATGGTCAGGCCGGTGGAGGCCACCAGGTCGCCCATCATGCCGGTAGAGGTCATGCCGTTGGCCATCTGCACCTCCACCTGCTTCACCTCGCCGCCCGTCATGGTCAGCGTCGAGGGACTGAAGGAGAAGGCCAGGTCGTCGGTCTCCGTCGAGGGGTCTGTGCCGCCCCCGCCGCCGGTTCCGGCCTCGCGGGTCACGGTGCAGTTCTGGCTTGTCAGGTTCACGGTCTCATTGCTGGTCGTGGTACCCGTAAAGTTCGAGAGGGAGATGGTGCTCACGTCGGCCAGGTCGGTCGTGGCCATCACCTGGATGTGGGCGATGGCGCCGGTGCCGGCGTTGAACGTCGTACCGATAGCGTAGATGGCAATCTGACCAGTCGTGTAGTTGTAGTTTCCCATGCCGCCGTTGGTACGGGTGGCGTCGGGAGTCATCCACAGGTAGTTGGTCGTGGTGCCCTGGTTCAGCACGGTCAGGCCCGCGGGCATCGTGATGGTGCCCATGAAGCGCTTCAGGTCCGTGCGGTCGCTGTCGAAGTTGACATCGATCATCTTCGTCTCACCCGCCTTGATGCTGAAGTCGCTGATGTACACATCGGCGGCAGCGGCTGTCAGCGCCGTGATGGCGAGGACGAGAAACGCGAATATTCTTTTTATCATATACTTAACTCTTTTTATTTGGTCGCCTTCGGCTCAAAATCTTTCAAAAACTTATTCAAAATCTTTTTGATGGATTTTCTTTCAGATTTTGTCAGATTTTGAGCGAAGCGACCCTTATTCATTTACTTAATCACGACCTTCTTGCCGCCAATGATGACGATGCCCTTCTGGGCAGCGTTCACCTTGCGACCGCTCAGGTCATAGACGCTATTGTCGTTAACTCCGTTAACTTCGATAACTTCGTTAACTCCAGTGGTCTGTCCCACAGCAGCAATACTGCGAGCATCGGCCGTCGTCAGCACGACGTTCTCGAAGGTGGCAGCGCCGCTCTGCACGAAGACGTAGGCGATGGCGCCGTCAGCCTGCTGCTCGGTGGTGCCGGGCAAGCCCAGGATGCGGTGAGTGCCGTTCGAGAGGATGCCGGAGCGCATACGCATCTCGCTGTTGGCCAGGGCCACGGTCACGATGCGGCCGCTGGTCTTCACGTCGGCCTGGAAGCCGGTGAAGGCGAAGTCGCCCTCCACGTTCAGGGCATAGCGCACGATGCCGCCGCCCATGTCCTCGCTCTCAATGCTCATCACGGCCTGCTCAGCCTGTGCGGGAGCGTTGCGGCGTGCGGGTGCTGCGTTCTTGGCAGTACCGTCGGCGTTCAGACCCATAGCCAGGTTCATGATGGCCTGTGCGTCGGCAATGTCAATCTTGCCGTCCTGGTTGGCGTCGTAGCGGATGAAGTCGTCAGAGGTCGGGTCGGTGGGCAGGTTGCCGCTCATGATGTTGGTGATGAACTTGTCCACATCTTCCGGCTCCACATTGCCGCCGGCGTTCACGTCACCGGGGATGGAACCTTGAGCCGAACCTACGGTGATGGTCTTCTCCACGTAGCCGGCATAGTTGCCGAAGAAGGTCAGCACAGCCACATACTCGCCGGGTGCTGCCAGCATCTGCTCTACAGTCACGGTGTTGCGGTCCTCAGGATTGTCGTAGTAAGCCAACTGGTAGTCGGTGGTCTCGGCAGGTGTCAGGATGCCGATGGGGGCCTCCACGCTCACGGTGATTTCGGGCACGCCGTTCTCGCCCTGCTCGCCCACGGTCACGTTGTCGGCAGTAATCTCGCGGGCAGCCACGTTCACGGTGAAGGTGATGTTGGCCTCCTGTTTCTTGAAGTTCTTGTGCTCCTGCATCATGGCAGTGATGGTGCAAGTGCCCACGCCCTTGATGGTCACCTCGCCGGTGTAGTACTGCACTTCGGCCACGCGCGGGTCGCTCGATACGAAGCGGATGTCGTTGTCGCCGTGCTGGATGATGCCGTTGGTGAAGTTTACGTCGCCGTAGGTCAGGTCGTAGTTAGCGGTCTCGAATGCCATAGTGCCCTGATCCTTCGCGATGGCGCAGCTGACGGTCAGCGTGTCGGTGTTGTTGTGGTTGGCGTCGCCAAGCACAAAGTAGCTTACGGTGTAGGCACCGGCGTCGGTAGCGGTAGGAATCTCGTCGCTGAAGTTCACGCCGTCAAGCGAGTACTGCAGTTTGCTATCGTCGGTAGCACCTACGGCTGTGATGGTACCTGCGCTAACCAGCTGCTGAGCCTCGCGGTTGTAGGTCAGCACGAGGGCTGCGGGAGCGGTACCCAGCTGGGCGTTGGCTTTCTGGATGGTGAAGGTGGCCTCCTGCGTGTTCACGTAGTTGCCCTTACCGGTGGCGGTCACCTTGGCGGTGCCGGCGTTCACGTTGCTCTCGAAAGTCAGGTCATAGTCGGTGCCTGCGGTCAGGATGGCGTCGCCGTCCTTCACGGTAACGGCAGGCTGCTGAGCCAGGCCGTTGAAGACGAACGACTGGGGATCAAGTTCCATAGTGAAGATCTGTGCGTCGGCAGGTACGATGCTGTACTGAGCTGTCACGCTTCCGGTGAAGTTGGTCGACTCGGCCTTGGCAGTCACGGTGGCGGTATAGGTGTCCACGTTGGTCTGCTTGTTACCCGTCACGTCATAGTCGGCGGCGGTCACGGCGATGGTGCCGGCGCTCACGGTAGCCACCTGAGCGGTCTGCTCCTCCTTGTTGTAGGTGAAGTTGTTCTGGGCCAGGGTCATCGTGGTCAGTGTAGCCTTGGCGATGCTTACGGTCAGCGTCTGGGCGGCCACGTCGTTGTGGTTCTGGTCGCCCACGGTCTTGTAGTACACGGTGTACTCTCCGGCGTTCAGGCCGGTGCTCACGGTCGAGGTGTAGTCCACGCCGTCGAGCGAGTACTGCATCTGTCCGCCCTCAACGAGGCCGGCGTTCAGCAGCGGCTGAGCCTCGCCGGTATAGACGAGTCCGGTCTTCACGGTCGGATTGGTCACGGTAGCGTTGGCCTTCAGGATGTTGAAGGTCTTCTGGGCAGTGCCGGTGAAGTTGTTGTTCGTAGCAGTCGAAGCGATGGTCAGCGTAGCCAGACCAGCGTTGGTATTGTCCTCGTAGGTCACGGTGTAGTCCGTGCCGGCGTTCAGCGTCATGCCGTTGTAGGTCACCACGGGGGCAGGCTCCAGGGCGTTGCCCGTGTAGGTCAGGTCGGCGATGTCGCCAATCATGTCGGCGGTGAACTCCTTCGCGTCGATGTTGAACGTGTAGTCGAAGGTGCCGCTGAAGTTGTTCACACCCTCCACCTTCACCGTGGCCTCGCCGGTCTCGGTGTTGTTCGTGTAGGTGGTGTAGTAGTCGCAGGTTGTCTGGTTCGAACCGTCGTCCAAGCCCTCAACGAGCGTCATGCCGTTGTAGGTGATGACGAGCGAAGGATACTGCGGCGAGCCGGTGTAGGTGATGCCCGTCACGGGGCTGATCATCTCGCTGCTCAGGTCGCGCGTGTTGATCAGGAAGTAGGCGGTCAGCTCGCCCTGGTAGGTACCGATACCGGTCACGGTGAACTGTGCCTGTCCGGCGTTCACGTTGTTCGAGTAGGCTACGGTGTAGTCCACGTCCCTGACCAGTGTCTCGCGTACGTCGCGCACCACCACCTCCGGCTGCTGTTCCTCACCGGTGTAGATGATGGGGTGTTCCTCGCTACTTACGGCGTAGGCCGTCAGTCCGGCGATGTTCTTGCGGATGCTGAAGGTCTTCGATGCCTCGCCGATGTAGTAGTCGTCGATGTCCGTCTTGGCGGTGATGGTGGCAGTGGCGGTGTTCACGCCCTGGCTCACGTTGTCGCTATAGGTCACGGTGTAGTCCACGCCCTCGGTGAGCGTGTAGTCGCGGTCGGTCACCACGAGCACGGGCTGCACGGCGCTGCCCGTCCATGTCTGGTCGGCAATGGCGTGAATCATGTCGTTGGTCAGCGCGCGGTGGGTATAGTCGGCGTTCAACTGCACGTTGTAGGCAGGCATGGTGAACGTATAGACCGTGTCCACATCCGTAGGCTGCACCGTCAGGTTATCCACCACGTCGATGCTTCCCGGCGCGCGGCGCGGGGCCTTCATGCCGCCGAAGGTGGTATATGTGCGGGCGGTCACGCCGTTGCTCATATAGCCCTTGCCGGCTTTCACTACTACCGACACCACGTCGCCCTCATTGGCGGTGGTGGCGTTCTCATTGGTGCCAACCTTGAACGTCAGTGAGCCGTGTGCTTCGGCACCCTCCGCTTTCGTCAGGTCGTAGGCGCTCGCGGTCACGGTCATCGTGGCCAGTGCGAGCAGTGCAAAAATTTTCTTTTTCATATTGTATTTACTTTAATGTTATCTTTCTTTGGTCGCCTTCGGCTCAAAATTACAAGAAAATTGGTTTCGAAAATTATAAGAGCTTTACCTTTTCGATGTCACCAGAGATGGAATCTCGGTGGTACCACTCGGAGAAGAGGCTGTCACCACCGAAGTTGATGAGCATACCGTACTCCGTGTGCGTAAGGTGCATGTAGTTGAACAGCTGGCGGCGGTGGCTCTTATCCACGAATGTCACGGCCTTCAGTTCTATGATGATGTTATCGTTGATGACCAGGTCCATTCGATAGGTCTGATCAAGGGGCACATCGTCCCAGAACATAGGCAGGTACACCTGACGTTTCACCGTGTAGCCTTTCAACTCCAAGAGGTACTTCAATGCTGCTTCATAGGCACTCTCCAACAGTCCACTATGGTACTTGCGATGTACCTTCATGGCTTCACCGGTGATGTCTTTGAAGAACTCGTACTTCTTGTTATACTCCTCAATGAGATTCATAGCCTTTTATAATTTTTTGATTCAATTTTTTTATAATTTTGAGCGAAGCGACCCATTACTCTCTCACTTAACCACAACTTTACGTCCATTGAAGATATACACTCCCTTCTGGGTCGGGATGCCGTTCAGCTTCCGTCCGTTCAGGTCGTACCAGTCACCGGTGGTCATGTCGCGCAGGGTAGCGGCGTCGATGCCAGTAGTCTCGCTTCCGCTGAACACAATCCTCCGTGCTCCGGCAGCCTGGCTCGGCGCAATCTCCAGCCAGCAGCGGTGGGCGGCGATGGTGCCGGCATCCTTCACCCAGACGAACTGGTTCTGGTCGGTCAGCACGTAGAAGTTCGTGGCGGCTACCTCCTCGGCGCTGACGGTCTTCTCCACGGCCGTGCCCTTGAACTCAGCGGCCACGTCGGTCAGCGGAGCCACGTCGGCGGTCGGGATGAGCAGGACGGTCTGCGCGTCGGTGCTCTCGTTGTAGATGAGCATCGGGGTGCGCTTCGGCATCACGTCAATCTTCTCGCTCAGCACGGCCTCGGTGGCGGTCACCTCGCTGATGGTGTAGAGGCCGGCGGTCTCGGCGAACGACTCCTCAAGCGTCAGGGCCTCGTCGTCGCTGTAGTACGTGGCGAAACTCTGGGCGGCAATCTCCACGGGGTAGCCCTGGTAGAGGGTGAAGACGTTGCTCTCGAGGGTCTGGCCGACGTAGTTGCCCTGGCCCTGGGCCTTGACGATGTACTGGCCGGGGGCGTAGGTGAAGTTCTGGAAGGTGATGGCCTCGCCGGTGGGCTGGCCCTCGATGTCGACGGCGTAGATCTGGACGGTGTAGTCCTGGACGGGGGCGAGGTCTTCGTTCTCAATCTGGTCGTGGACGTGGAAGAGGGCCATGACTTCGGCGGTGCCCATGCCTACGGGCTGGAAGTTGTTGCCCTGCTTCTGCACGCGGTAGCGGGGCTGTGCCGAGTGGTCGTCGCCTACGGTGACCTGCATGTCGACGTTCATGTCGCGCTTCAGGGTGTAGGTGGCGGTCACATCGTACTGCGGCATCTTGAACTCAGCCTGCTGGCCCTCGGCCGATGTGCCGGTGATGGTCACCTCGGGGCCGGCGGGGCCTTCGTAGCCGTAGACCTCAATCTTGGTCACGCCCCACAAGCCGATGCTGGAGCCGTTGACTTTGGTTAAAGAGCTGCCGTTTACATAACTGACGATGGCCAGGAAGGGGGCATCCTCGTCGAAGGCCGAGCCGTCTGCGCAGTAGAACTTGACGCGGGTGATGGTGTAGGCATCGCTGGCGGCGGTGACGGTAAGGGTTACATCATTGCCCATGATGTACCATCCCCAGTTGTCGCCGTCGTTTTTCACTTCGGCGCCGAAGGTGACGGTGGCAATGTCGTCGAACGTCTTGCTGCCGCTCGTGAAGGTTTTGTTCGCAGTGCTCTCGATAGTCGTGAGCAGCGTCTCCGTCTGTGCCCATGCGCCCGTGGCTGCCGTGATGAGCAGGGCGAGCGTTAGTGTTAGTTTTTTAAATTGTTTCATATTCGTTACTTTTTTATTGTTGTTGTTCGTGTCTTCTTGTTTTCTTTCATCTCATACGCGCGAGAGGGGTTAGAAGCCGAGCACTGGCCTGACAGTTCTGCTATTCGTCTTATAGCCGCGGCTCCAATAAACGCTGATGAAGCGCCAAGCTTGGGCATCAGTGGATGACGTAGCAGACCAAAAGTCGCCAGATATTGCCGTACCGCCGACGCCAGTTGTGATATAGGCATTCACGTTGCCGTCGAAAGTCTTGCCTTCATTGTCACCCTTTGTCGAGCCGAGGTTGGCGAATATCGCCGCGTAGTCGCTCTTCTGCGCCACGGCCCAGTTCGACACGGTGGTCTCGCCCAGCGTGGTGTAGCTCGTCAGGTTGGTGCCGCGTGCGCCATCGGGCAGCACTTTCAGCGTGGTGCCGGCGTAAGAGGCAGACGTCCAGCCGTTGATGGTGTTCCAGTTCTGATTCGTTGCGTTCTTCAGGGCGAGGATCAGTCCGTGGCCGGTCCCAGTCACCTTGCCCAGGATGCCCACGGCGGTGCAGCCGTCGGGAACGGCTTCCTTCGCGTCGTGCAGATGGCCTTTGTTGCACACCACCATGCCGATATTCTCTGCTTTTGCTGCGTTAAGCTTGATAAATACCGTCTTCTTGGCCTCCACCTTCTCGATGACGTAGCCGCGCTTGGCCTTCAGCTTCACCTCGGTGCCGGGGTCGATGCCGTTCTTGGTGGCCTTGCCGGTGGTGGCGTCGGGCGTAATCTCCTCGGTGCCTACGGTGACCTTGTCAAGCTTACCCTTCGAGTATTCGTCGGCGGGCTTCACGGTGAGGTCGTACTGCTCCACGACGGCGAACTGGCTGCTGTAAACCGTGCCGTCGTAGGGGCTGTTCTCGTCGGTCTGCTCGGCCTTAATCCAGTAGTAGCCGGGCTTCACGTCGGCAAGGAAGGCTTCGAGGGTGATGGGGGGTTCCTGGTCGTACTCGATAGGTGTGCCGCCGTTGCCCACGAGCACCGTGACGGTGATGCCGTCGGCAGCGATGATGTTCTGTGCCTCAGCAGCGGCCACTGGGTCGATGAGCTGGATGTTAAGTGCCTCTATGGGCTGATACTTGCCGTCGCTGCCCTTCTTCACGACGATGGGCTCGTCATTGCTGGGCAGTCCGCTGAAGGCCACGGGATTCGTCTCGTCCTGCATGTCGCGCACCAGCTCGTAGTTCACGTCCACGTCGAAGGTCGGCATCTTGAACGATGCCGTAGTGAAGAGGTCCTGTTTGCTTGCCGCGTTAGTGGTCACCTCGATGGCGGGCTCGGTGGCGGGCTCGTCGTTCACAACCTCGCTAACGAGGACATTGTCGATGGCAAAGTTAGCGAGGTAACGGGATGTTACGAAGGTAATCTTGCCAAGACCGCCTGCCACAGAAAGCGTTGGGATTTCCGTTTTGTCGAATCCGTCGATAATGTTGTTCTGGTCATCCTTCAGCGTAAGATAGGTCTTACCGCCTGCGATAGACGTTACCTGAACGAAAATCCAACTGAGTTCATCTATGGACTTTCCGCCACCGGCTGATACCGTAGCAGTCTGAGTGCCCTGATTGATTTTCCATGCAGTAGCACCTACCGAACCTTCTGCAAAAGAGAGGATTGGAGCAGAGTTTGCAGCATCGTAGATGTTGAAAGCTGTAGCAGACTGGTTAGTAGAAGCTCCAAGCTTTACATTGAAAGACATCGTGAAGTCCTTACCGGCATCTACTTTTCCTTGTGTCGCAGTACAAGTAAGGGTAGTACCATTGTTTTGACGTTGATCCTGCGTAACTGTGAGATAACCGTCCTGAACGATAGGTGTGAACCGTCCACTAGTACCCGTGCTCCAATCAACAGTTTCCGATGAGTAGTCCTGCTGGAAGTAGATTGTGGGTGCTTGCGCCCACGCTCCGCCGACTGCCGTGAGTAGCAGGGCGAGCGTCATTATATATCTTGATATTGTTTTCATATATTGTATTTCTTTATGTTGTTTATACCTTTTATATTATATACGCGCGAGAGGGTTAGTCGGCTTCGAGTGAATAATTCTTGGTGGCATCGATTGTGTCTCCACGTCTTACATAACCAGAGCCTATCATCAATGTTCACCCCCCGTTGAGTATGTAATTGCCCTGCACCTTCAAGCCA
>JAEEGL012648292.1_pt1 | contig 16775 bp, 16 predicted proteins | sample 9134231 | NCBI WGS metagenome assembly JAEEGL01 (sample SAMN16246548, study PRJNA631951) | gut metagenome | biome: gut microbiome; feature: rumen; material: fiber-attached | host: Bos | place: Iran: Karaj | collected 2018-10
AGGTACATCATCTGAATCATTTTTTGTCGCGGGGTTTCCGGACAGTTTGAAGCACTCATATTCTATGTAGATTAGTATTAATATAGGTCAATTATAGCCTTGTTTGCATGGCAGCAAGCATGTTGCCATAAACGTTGTTGAGCTCAGCCACTTTGCGTGTGAGGGCATCAACTTGGTCTTTGTACTTGAGTACGCCTTCGGCAGAGTCGGCAAAGTTAGCCATCATATTCTGAATGCGTTCCTCAACAGCCTTGGTAGCTTCAAGCTGACTGGTTGAAGTCTGCAACTGCATTTCGTACATGGCATTGACAGAGGCCAGACTGCTTGCCAGTTTCTTCATCTCGTCGGCATAAGAGGCATCGCCGCTTGTGAGAGCCTGAGCGGTCTCCTGATAGATGGTGGTGAGGGTATTGACAGCCTCGGTAGCTTGTTTGAGGTTACCTACAGCTTCCGCAGCACCGTCAAGGGTGTTTACAAACTTGTCGGTCGAGGCGGCAGCGTTTGCCATACCATTCATTGCTTGAGCACTGTCAGCCAGATTCTCCATACCTTTACCCAGTCTTTCAATCAGCTCGGGTGTGATATTGGCTTCCTCAAGCATTTTGTCAAGTCGTGCGGTAAGCGGGTCGGTATCCTCGGGGATGTCGACAAGGTTATTATTAAAGTTATCGGCTTTGGCATTTAATCCCTCGCCGCCTTCCATTCCGGCCAACTGGGGATAAACCAATGTCCAGTCAAACTCCACATGAGGAGGTTCGAAAGCTGATAGGAAGAAGATTACGGTTTCTGTACCCATACCGATAATCAGCATGACGGTACCGCCGGGCCAGTGGTTAATTTTGAAAAGAGCTCCAATAATTACAACGGCTGCACCCCAACCGTATAGTTTCGCCATGAAGTTTTTATAACCATTACTGCGTACAATGTTGTCAATAAAGCTCATAGTATAAAGATTTAGTGTTGCTTAATTTTGATGTATTTCTTTTATTTGTATTGGGGTCTCTGAGGCGATTGAATCAAAGACCCCTTAACATTTCTTTGCATTAATAAACGTTAGAGGCAGTCTTCAGGTTATCACCCTTAACACGTCCCAGATAAGGCTGGATGCAACGGAAGCCAATGTAGCACTTGCTGGTATCCTGGAACTCGAAAGTACGGGTTTGAACCTGGATGAAGTATTTCTGGTCTTTCCAGCTTCCTCCGCGCACCACTTTACGTTTCATTGCAATGGGATCGCTCTCCTTAGCATTGTAGTTATAGTAGGGCGACAAAGCGTTTGCTACAATATAAGTGTTTTCATTGTATGCATCGGCGCACCATTCCGACACATTGCCGGACATATCATACAAACCGTAGTCGTTGGGTGCATAGTGGCCGACAACAAGTGTGCGAACACCGCCGTCATCGTCATAAGCGCCACGCAGGGGCTCATAGTTGGCAAGGAAGCATCCATTAGGATTGCGCACATAGGGACCACCCCAAGGATAACTTTCGGCAGCAATGCCACCGCGAGCGGCAAATTCCCATTCAGCCTCTGAAGGCAGACGGAAATCGTTCATGTGGGCATAATTGATGCTCTCCAGATAGTCATTCAGGAAATGGCTGCGCCAGATGCAGAATGCCTTAGCCTGGAGCCAGCTGACACCTACCACAGGATAGTTGTCATAAGCCGATGAGCAGAAATAGTTGCGGGTAAAGTCATCGTTCATCGAATAGGTGTAGTCGTGAACCCAGCACAGCGTGTCGGGATAAACATTAATCCTCTCCTTGTGTACAAAGGCTGTACGGTTGTTCAAACCACGGGGACGGGCGGTATAGAGGGTACCGCGATGCTCCTCCTTATTCTGGACTCCGGCTTCCTTGCGGGCGGCATCGGCATAGTCAATCCAGTAATATTCATAGTTGAGTTTCGAAGCATCGATTTCGCGGCGGCCAAAGTACCGGTCTTTCTCAGCAACATAGAGGTCATTGAGAGCTTCGCGGGTTTCGGCATCGTTCCAGCGGATTTTGGTTTTCTTATTCAGTCGGGGAGGATCAAGAGGCTCACCGTACTCGTTCTCCTCTATCTGGTATTCACCTTCTACACCGGCTTCGGCCAACATTCTGCGGACGATAGAGTCGGTAACCCAGAAAACGAACTGACGATACTCGTTATTTGTGATTTCGGTTTCATCCATAAAGAAGGACGACACCTGCATGGTACGGGGTTGGGAGGTGACACCATAGGTGTTGTTCTGCACGCCTGCGCCCATACTAAAGTTGCCTTGGTTAATGAAGACCATGCCTTTCAGGTCAATATCTTCAAATTGAGAGCGGTCGAGTACTCCGACCAATTCGCCATTTTCTGACCGTGACGAGCAACCGACGCATAAAACAACTGTGGCTGCTAACATTAAAAACAACTGTTTCATATTTTTATTAATGTATTTGTTATTCGTTATTAATTCAATAGTTTCTTGTCTTTTCAGGGTTTTTCTTGTTCCCGCTTATACGTTGTTTTAGATAAAAAGTTTCGTTTTTAAATATTTTTACGTTTTCAGTTATCCAGCTTTATTATAATAAGTATATGGTGTTACCATAAGAGGTATTGGCCTTGCGCGGTACAACAACCTTGAAGCAGAACTTCAGATACAACTCGAGCGAACCTATGCTGCGTCCTGCCTTATAGGTTCCTATGCGGCTGGTTGTTAGGTCATACGAAACACCTACACGGAGTTTCTTCCAATGCACACCTGCCAACAGGTATATGGCATCCTGTACGCGGTAACCCAAACCTCCCCAGAAAGCATTGCGGTAATCAATCAAGCATGACAAATCAGCCTGGAAGTAGCTGAAATTAGAAGTCTTTAACATGGCCGAAGGTTTGATGCGGATTGAAGGAGCGCTGGAAGGGGTGTATTCATATCCGCCCATTGCATATACTGTACGGGCGTTGGTAAACATAATCTCATCGCTGTGTGCGCCAAGAAGGTTCTTCACCGAAAGACCTAAGTAGTATTTTCCGGGCACTTGGTAGTACAGACCTACCGACCCGTCAATCAATGTGGCAGACTCGCCCAGTCCCGACAATACAGGATCGTTGGGGTCATTGCCAATCAATGATTCTTTATCGAGTTTACTGTTCAATACATTCAGTTCCACACCTGCCGACAGGTTTCCTTCTCCCCAGAACATGCGGAAAGCATAGTCCACCGACAACTCGAGATTGTCGTGGAAACCAATTTTGTCGGACACCACCGTGAGACCAAGACCTCCATGGAGGAACTTGACGGGCATGTCGAAGGTGAAGAGAATGTCAGTTGGAAGCGATCCGGCCTTGCCGTTCGCGGTAGGAGCGTCAAGACGGAATCCCATCCATTGTTGCCTGTACATCGCCGCAGCGCAGATGGAGCCAGAACTGCCTGCATAGCCGGGATTGTACGACATCCTGTTGAACATGTATTGTGAGAATTGGGGCTCCTGCTGGGCCATGGCAACACATGAAAATCCCAAGGCTATCAACAAAAGTGACAGTTTATTGCTTAGTTTGATTTTCATGCGAGCACTCATTTTAGTATCATGTAACTATTTAATATTCTTTTATATATATGCTTTTCTGAGCTGCTTTTTCTACGAAAAGGCAATTCAGATTTTGACTTGCAAAGATAGCAATAATTATTTACATGCAATGTTTTTTTTGTAATTTTTTTCTTTTTTTCTTTTCCTTTCTTTCTTTAATAGTTGATTTTTAGGATAATAAGCCTCTTTTTAGGATAATCGGAAAAAACAGGGCAAAAAATCACTCGTGAATGATTAAACAGCTCTCGGGATAATCGTCGATGAGCATGGCCTGGGTGCGGACTGCATGGCTGCGTGAATCGGCCAACGACAGAATCACATGAACCTGATTATTCAATTGATTTCTACGGAATAAGGCCTTTTCCTGCAGGTCTTTCGGCAAACGGCTGGCCTCGCGTTGTGCCGCCATCTGCGAGTTGACGATGCACAACTCTATGTCATATAGCTTCCCTTGGTGTTCTTGTACGCTCGGAGTGCTCTCTTCGGGCTTCTTCGAGGGCTGGGTAATAGGGTCGGGGATGGTGTCGGGAGGCGTTTCCGAAGTGTCGGTGGCCTCTATCTCGGGTATCGGTTTCGGGCGTTTCTTTTTGGAACGTGGACTTGGAGGGTCGGTCTTGGCGGCACGGCTCTTCGAGTTGTCGGTGGGCGAGATGGGGTAAGGCGAAATGCGTTTTACACGGCTTCGGTCGCGGAAGGCGTAATAATCTGCCTCCTCCATGGCCAGTGTGTCTTGGCTTACCCACATGGCATAGCCCGTCTCAGGGTCGAGGGTGGTGACAATCACCTTGCCCGAACCGTTGATGCCTATGGCGTGGACAGCTTGTTTGGTCATGTCTAGTATGCCTTTTTTGGGGCAACGGTCATTCACCCTCACCACCACTTTCTGGTTTGTCACCGGGTAGGTAACCAACAGGTAGGTGCCCATGGGAATGGTCTTATGGGCTGCTGTGTACTGATTTTGGCGGAAAATCTCTCCATTGGAGGTTTTGCGCCCCACAAACCTATCGGCATAATAAGTCCCAAGCATCACCGTCCCGTTGGGACGTGACTCATTTGTCTCCGACTCTTTTTCGGTGACTTTTTGTGCTTGTGCTGGCAACATGGCCAGAAATGCTATTATTATAGGTAGTACTCGTTTGATATGTATATAATTTTAATTTTGTTACCAATTAAGAGCATCGTGGTGGCTCACTGTGGGGTCAAACCATTTGCCCTGCAGGCGCAGCACCTGTTCAATAATGTCGCGCACACAGCCTTGTCCCCCACCATAGATTGATATGTAGTCGCTGATTTCCTTTATTTCGGTGGCGGCGTCGGCGGGGCAGGCGGCCACAGCGCAATGGGTCATCAGTTCATAGTCGGGAATATCGTCGCCCATGCACACCACCTGCGATTCTGTCAGCCCGTTGTTCGAAAGAAAACGGCGGTAGCGTTCCATCTTGTTGGCGCATCCGGTGTAGCACTGGGTCACCCCCAACGAGGCCATGCGGTTGTCAATACTCAGCGAGGTCGCTCCCGATATGAGGGCAACGATATAGCCTTTCTTGACTGCATATTGTATGGCAAAACCGTCCTTGATGTTGCCGCAGCGCACCGTCTCGCGGTCGGCATACGTCCACACACTTCCGTCGGTCATCACGCCGTCGAAGTCAAAGACAAAGGCTTTTATGTCGTGTAGCTTCTCTTTATAATTTATCATTCGATGTCAGTTTTGTGTATATAATATAAGGTCAGAATAAGGTCAGAGGCAGAGATGGCAGTTACTATTGTGCCACATAGTCCAGCAAGTCTTCATACACCGCGCGCCATCCTTTCCAGTCAAAGTCGTCGCTAAGATTTTGATTGTGGAACACGCAGCAGAAAGTCCCTTCCACAGCCTTCACCTCGTCCACCAAGTTGTGCAGTTGCTGCTTGGTCTCCTCGGGGGTGATGCGCATGTGGGTGTGGAATGTGGTGTCCATGGCCATAAAGGGATGTATCATCAACGAGCTTTCCATGTCGCTGCTTAGGTCAAAGAAAGGCACTGTGGAACATGTGCCGTTGCGAAATCCGGGCAGTTCGGCAAATCCCATGGTGTAGTCGTGCATTACGCCCTGCCGCACCAGATTGCGATAGCCTTCGGGCAGGGTGAAACGCAGGAAATGGTAGCGGTTGCGTACAATAGGGCGGTGCAGGATGTCCGACAGCCGTTGGATTTCACGTCCCAGGCGTGCGGGCTCCTCGGCGGAGTAATACGACCCGTGAATACCCATCTTGGCATAGTCGCCCAGATGCTGCAGCAGCTGGCGGAAATCGGTGTGATGGGGCGAGGCGGGCTTGTCGAAGATGCCATAGTCGCCCATCAACGCAAAGAAGATGAGGTTGCCGTGGTGGGTCGATTTCAGGTTCAGGTTCAGGATATAGTCAAACGTGTCGTAAGGGTCGGCCTCTTTTCTGTTGAGAACCCTCAGTCGGCGCTTCACCTCCTCCATGTTGTGGCGGTGCAGGCCGTCGCGCAGGATGCCCATCACCGTACGGAAAATGCCCTTGTGCAGGTAGCAGTAGGCCGAGTCGATGTCGATGGTCTGTTCAAACCTGAAGATGCGGGGTTTGAATTGTATTTCGGGATAGCGTTGCACCAACAGGTCGCGCAGCATCAAGGCCCAGCGGTCCACCACGGCGGTCTGCAGGAACCCTTTTTTGTTGGCCAGGCTTTCCGATGCCAGAAAACGTCCGTGGATGTCCTTGCGGTGGGGCAGATACTCCTCGTAGCGCGAGAGCATGTAGAAAATGGCGGCAAAGGGGTCGAAAGGCATGGCGGTGTTCTGTCCGTAAACGGGGAACAGGGCAGGCAACCCCTCGTGGGTGAAGCAGTGGCAGTCCTGCTCCTCGATGGAGGTTTCAAACAGCAGACGGCACGACTTCAGATAGAGCGCCTCGCAGTCGGCAACGGGCTTAGGGGCGTAGCACAGACGCGGCCCTTCGTGGGCGGCGAACGCCTCGCGGTCGGTGGTAATGGCGAAATCTGTTTGCAAAATATCCCTCATGACCACATTGATAGTGTAGCCAGCGCGGTTGGTCAGTTTCGGTACAAAAATCAGCAGCATAAATGTTGCTTTGAAAATGCAAAAGTACAACTATTTTTTTGTTTGATAAAAAAATGTTGCACTCAGACTCTGTTTTTTAACAGCCGTTTAACAGCTGGAAAGCACTCCGCAACCGTCCGCAATCCTAAGCCGCACACGCTGTCCGAGCATCAGGGCGTGGTTGTAGGTGCCTATGTGTCCGGCGGGGAGGCCGAAACCGACAGGAAAGCCGTATTCCGCCACCGCGTCGCGCACAATTTCCTCTGCCGTGCGCCCGAAAGGGACGGCATTGTCGTGCATGTCGCTCATGGCTCCCACCACCAGCCCCGCCAGCCCCGAAAGGTGGCCGCTCCGTTTCAGGTTCATCATCATGCGGTCGATGTGGTAAAGGTATTCGTCCAAATCCTCGATGAAGAGGATTTTGCCCTCGGTGTCGATGTCGCTGGCCGACCCGCACAGGCTGTACAATATCGACAGGTTGCCGCCCACCAGCTGCCCCTCGGCGGCTCCGTCGCGGCTTAGAGGGTGGGGTGGGAGGGCGTAGTTCAGGCTTTCGCCGAACAACAACCGCCGCAGCGACTCGGTCGAGGGGTGGCTCTTTCCGACGTTGTCGGCGGGGATGTCGATGGGCATGGTGGCGTGAAGGGTGGCAATGCCGCAGTGGCGGTGGATGTGGCTGTGCAGCACGGTGATGTCGCTATAGCCCACAACCCATTTGGGGCACTGGGCAAACCGGCCGAAGTCCAGCCTGTCCACTAAGCGCACCGTGCCGTACCCCCCCCGGGCGCAGACGATGGCTTTGATGCACGGGTCGTCGAGCAACTGCTGCAGCACGGCGGCGCGTGTCGTGTCGTCGCCGGCAAACTGGTGGCAGGCGTCAAACAGGTGGTCGGGCAGCACGGTTTCAAGCCCCCACGATTGGAAAAGCCTTACGGCGGGCTCCAACTCGGCGGCGGTGATTTTCCTTGCCGGCGCGGCGATGGCAATGCGGTCGCCCTCTTTCAGCAACGGGGGCACGATAATCTCTTTCATATTGTTGTTTTCAATTGCTTTGCGGGGCATTGACCCCAACCAACGCGTTTCATACATAAACGCGCAGGCCCGTTTTTTATTGTGCCGGACGGCCCGTGTTTTCGATAGTTGTTTTACACTTTTTCATCGGTTGTTTTACACTTTAAAAGTGTAAAACAAGTGTAAAACAAGCGTGGAACGACGGCCGTTCAACCGTGTCATGGATGCGGGCAACGCTGCCCGGCAAAATGTTAATAATTTGGTAGTCTCGTTTTTTCTTCGTATCTTTGCAGCGTCGATTATCCTAAAAAAAGAATATCAAACCATTTTAAAACAATAATTATCAATTTTTAAACCTTTTTTAATATGAACAACAAAAAGACAAAAACAGCAATTTTGGTGATGATTGCCTTGTCTTTCTTCTCTGTTAAGGTTTCCGCCCAGACGTTCACCACCTTGGGTGTCGGCATTTACCTGCCTGAAGACCCCACTGCCGCTGAAATGGGCGAGATGAACAAAGTGCTTATGCAGAAAGTGGAGGAACTGACCCTGCACGTGATTGAACTGCAGAAACAGATTGACGAACTGAAGAAAGGAACCAGCCATGAATAACAAGAGTATCATCCAGTACTGCATCTGCCTGTTAGTGTCAACAGTTGTTCTGTCGTTGGCCAGCTGCCAAAAAGAAAAGAAATGCCGCAAAGTTATCATCTTGGATAACCAATACAACACTGTTGAGGTTTTACATACGTATTTCTCCTATTGTCACAGGAGCGAGGACGAGATAATGCAACGGGTAGGAGACACCATTTGGGTCACCGGCTTTTTTGACGAAACCCACCTTAATGAATCTTTAATGCAATATGACCAGGATCTTTCCCGTTCCCGTAGCCGCGAATTGAGTGACAAGTTCTATGAAACTGGTGAAGACGTTAACCACAAATATATACATATAGAATTCTGGGATTCTATTCGATGCATACCATCCTCCTTTAGAAAGAAACGAGTGTACATCGTGTCACGTTTTTACTATGACGAAGGAGGTCACAAAGACGGTGAACCTGCAAAGATGACTTCCCCTTCCTATTATGCATTCATCCCTCTGTATATGGATACTGTCCCCGACAATGTCAAAATTTCTGCCTTATGAAAAAACATTTCCTTGTCGTAACAACGATATGCTTCTCATTCAATTACCACCCCCCTCATGAAAAATGTAATAAATAACTTATTGTCAAATGAAAAAATAGTCGTATCTTTGCACCCGTAAACCAATTGTTAAACAACGGTTGTCCGGCAGATTAATGGGTTCTGTCTGTTTGGATGACCAAAAAGTGAATAAAAAGAACCTACCTAAAAACACAACAAAATGGAAACTAAAAATATTAAGTCTACTCCTATCGTCATAATAACCATATTAACAATGATTTTTTATGGATGCAAGGGGCAAAAGATTGAGCCTTTGCCATGTAACCCATGGGCTCCGACGGATTGCGTCATTTCAAGAACAAATTACATTTCTATTATTGAACTCCAAGATTTTTTTGATAATATTCGATACCATGACTCCACAAAATTGTCTTACGATGACTGCACCATAAAATTGTGGGGATGGGTGTATTATCACGGACTGAATGAGCCCATTTTTGAGCCTGATTACAGCTCAACCCCTTTACAGGAGTCTTGGTCTCCGGAAGCAGGGTATATCGTATTGGTACCCAACGAAAATCATCATGGATACGACCAAAGCATCAGAATAGAATGGGATGATTCATTCTTGAAAGATTATCCAGAATTTTACCGGAAATTTGACTCATATCTTCAAAAGAAATGGTATGTGACAATAAGAATGGAATGCGTACAAAACATTATTGGCTGGGAACCTTGCAACCAATATGGTTTCCGCTTCCATGCTGTTTCTATTGACACAATAAATAATAAAGGTTGGTTCTATTAATTCATTTATGAGAGCGCGTGTCTCCGACACGCTGAGATGTTATTACCTGATATACCCCACACTGCAAGTGCGGGGTTATTGAGAGTTTGCCTCTCCGAGGCAATTTATAGAAGTCCTCTGAAAAAGGTTTTTCTATATTGCACCATCATGTGGATACCTGTATTTGTGTGGAGCCAGACTGCATCCAGAAGCGAGATTATCAACGTGGCAAAAAGACATTTGCCGCTGTATGCGAGAGAATCCATGGAGGTGTCAGGTATAATCGACACGCTTGTAATAGTGAAAAACAAAGGTCTGGACAGTTTCACCACCAGCGACGGACGGAAATATGTGCTGGCTGACTGAGCAGTTCGGCTGCACCTTTTCTGTAGAAAACCGTTGTGTTTGACAGGGGGCTTGCCCAGGGGGTACGCCCCCTGTTTTTGGCATTTTTTTTGAAAATAAGTTGCTATATCGTTTTTTTTTTGTAAATTTGCAGTCTCAAATTATCTTCAAATAATGTAAATCTGTTTATATCATGACACTGCGAGAAATAGTTGAAAAGCTGAATGCTACAGTGTATCTGGGCGAGGGACGTCTGGATGAAGAAGTGACAACCGCCTTTGCGTCGGATTTGATGAGCGATGTGCTGACCTTGAAGGATACGCCTATGCTGATTACAGGCCTCTGCAATGTGCAGACCATCAGAACGTGCGACATGGCCACGCTCGACATTGTGGTCTTTGTCCGCAACAAAAAGCCTACACCGGATATGATCGAGTTGGCCGAGGACAACGACATGGTGTTGATTGCCACCAGTTATTCTATGTTCAAGACCTGCGGCCTGCTGTTCGATGCAGGTGTGCAGCCGTTATATTAATAATGTATAACATTCAGGTAAGATGCATCAAGAATATACAGTTGTAGAAGGCGATTTCACCAATGCTGGCACCGCTTCGAGTTCGGTCAAGAAGACTTTGAAACAGCTGGGTGTCGCCCCGCAGGTTGTCAAACGGGTGGTGGTGGCTCTGTACGAGGCCGAAGTGAACGCCATTGCCCATGCTTACGGCGGCAAGGTGTTGGTGGACATCGAGGCCGACAAAATCCACATGGTGGTGGCCGACAAGGGTCCTGGCATCCCCGACATAGCCCAGGCCATGCAGGAGGGTTACTCCACGGCACGGCCCGAGGTTCGCGACATGGGTTTCGGCGCCGGTATGGGTCTGCCCAATATGAAGAAGAATGTGGATGTGCTCAACGTCACCTCCGAGGTGGGGGTGGGCACGACGGTGGAGATGGTCGTCAATTTTGTTTAACCTATAGAATTGTTTGATAACTCATGTTTTACCACGCCCTTGAAATAGACAATGGCAATTGCATCGGTTGTTCCCGTTGCATGAAAATCTGCCCTACCGAAGCCATCCGTATCAGTAACGGGAAGGCTTTTATTATGGAAGACCGTTGCATTGACTGTGGCAAATGCCATGCGGCTTGTCCGGTGGATGCCATCTATATCAAACAGGACGACTTCAAGATGGTGCATGAGTTCCCACACTCCGTGGCTTTGTTGCCTGCGGTGTTTTTGGGGCAGTTCCCCGACGACATCAGGGTGTCGCGCATCTATGCCGCATTGAAGGACTTGGGCTTCAAGCATGTGTTTGAGGTGGAGTCGGCGGCAGGTATCTACGCCGAGGTGAAGAATAGGTATGCCGCCGAGAACGACGATGACGGGCCGCTGATTTCCAGTTTCTGCCCCGCCATTGTGAGGCTGATACAAATCAAATACCCCTCGTTGGTGGGCAACATCATTCCGGTGAAGGCTCCGTTGGACATTTCGGCCATGTATGTGTTGAAAATGCTTACCGAGGAACGCGGGGTGCCGCGCGAGGAGATAGGGCTGTTCTACGTCACCCCCTGCGCCGCCAAGATTGCCGCCGTGAAGGCCCCGGTGGGAGAAAAACGCTCCATCATCGACGGTGTCATCAACATGGATTCGCTGTTCAATAAGGTCTACCGCAAGATTAAGGAGCAGGGCAAGGGCTATTCGTTCACAGCGTTGCAGACACCCCAGCTTTCGGCTGATGCCATCCTGTCGACTCTCACCAATGGCGAGAGGCGTATCAGCCTGGCCAAGCGGTCGTATGCCATCGACGGCATTGAGAATGTGATGGACTTTCTCGACAAGCTGGAGAATGACGAGGTGGAGGGCGTGGAGTTCCTTGAACTGAGAGCCTGCGACCAGAGCTGTGCGGGAGCGTTGCTGTCGTGCGAGAACCGCTTCCTTTGCGGCGAGCGCATGTATGCCCGTGCCCGCAAGGCTGCCGAGCGCGAACGCAACGGCGAGATGGCCCGCGCCCGCGAGATGGATGCCTATAAAGATTTCCTGATAGAGAACTCCTTTGCCGAACCGGCACAGGCGCGTTCGATGTTGACTTTGGACAAGGATTTGGCCAAGGCTTACCAGAAACTGGAGAAGATAAACAAGTTGAAAATGTATCTGCCGCAGGTGGACTGCGGCATGTGCGGTGCACCCACGTGCGAGGCCTTTGCCACCGACGTGGTGTGCAAGCAGGTGGGGCTGACCCGCTGCGTCTTTTATCAGCGCCATCTCGAACGGTTGGACGACATCACCCGGCAGGAATGTCTTGCCGCCACCCGCTCAGTATGGGGCGAGGATCCCATAGGCGACAACGAGCCCCCTGAGGTGAAGTAGCCTCGTTTCTTAGGTTTTTCATTCCTAATATATATTTGTATTACACCTGTTTTACATTTTTATGTGTAAAACAGGTGTAATATAGTAATTAATGGATGACTTGCGGGAGTGCGGCAGACGGCGGGTTTAGGCTTCGTCGTGGGGGTTCTGCGTGTCGGCGGAGTCGGGGGGTGGCAGGGTGACGAAGTCGCCGTGGGCTTGGAAGTGTTCGATGAGTTGGGCGTAGAAGCGGTGGCGTGAGAGGGTTTGGGCGTTGCCAACGATGATGAGTTTCATGCGGGCGCGGGTGATGGCTACATTCATGCGGCGGAGGTCGTTGAGGAAGCCTATGGTGCCTTGGTCGTTGTCGCGCACCATGCTGATGACGATGACGTCGCGTTCCTGTCCTTGGAATCCGTCGACGCTGTTGACGGTGATTTGCCGGTTGAGGTGGCGGAAGAATTTCTGCCATTTGAGCAGGCGGCGGATGAGGCGCACTTGTGCGCGGTAGGGGGAGATGATGCCGAAGTCGATGCGCTCATCGTGGATGCGTGAGGGGCCTATCATTTCGATGTAGTCGCGCACTACGTGGACGAGGAGGCGTGCTTCTTCGGAGTTGGTGCGGCTGAGGGTGCGGCTTTGTTTTTCGGCGAAGGCGCATTGGGAGGTGTCGATCCAGGTGAGCGGGGTGTCGAGTGGCGAGACGAGACGGTCGGCCACTTGGGGCGCGGCTTTGAGGCGGCCGTGGTAGAACCATTGGGAGGGGAAGTCCATGATGTCGCGGTTCATGCGGTATTGGGTGGTGAGGAGTGTGATGCAGTGGGGTTTGGAGTGCGCTATTTTTTGCATGAGGGTTTGGTCGAGGCCTCCGCGGGCAGCTTGGGGGCATTTGATGGTGGGTGGCAGTTGGCGGTGGTCGCCGCTGAGGATGACGCGGTCGGCTTTGAGTATGGCTGCCCAACAGGCGGGTTCGAGGGCTTGGGCGGCTTCGTCGATGAAGAGGGTGGAGAAGCGGCGGTGTTCGAGGATGTGGTAGGCACTGCCTATGAGGGTGCAGGAGATGACGCGTGCTTGGTTGAAGAGGTCGCTTTGGATGCGGATTTCCAGTTCAGTGGCGCGGGAGCGGAGTTGTGCCAGGCGGGCGCGTTTTTCGCGTGAGAGGTCGGGGTTTTCGCGGGTTTGGTGCAGGGTGCGCCGGATGGCCCAGAGTTCGGAGTAGTCGGGGTGGGCGGCATAGCGCCGTTCGTAGCTACATTCGAGCATTTCATCGCTCATGCGCAGGGGGTTGCCTATGCGCAGGACGTTGACTCCCCGTCGGGCGAGTTGTTCGCTTATCCAGTCGACGGCGGCGTTGCTGGGTGCGCACACCATTACTTGGGTTTCGCGTTGGAGGGTTTCGATGACGGCTTCGACGAGGGTGGTGGTTTTGCCTGTGCCCGGGGGGCCGTGGACGATGGCCACTTCCTGGGCTTCGATTACTTGTTGCACGGCGTTTTGCTGGTCGGGGTTGAGCCAGGGGAAGGAGAGGCGGGGAAGGTGGCGGAAAGAGGGTTGGAGGGGGCCGATGAGGGTGTCGCGGAGGTGGATGAATTTGGGGTTGTCGCTGCGCATGGCCGCCGAGAGGGCGTCGAGCATGACGTTGTAGCTGGTGTCGTCGATGGTCATGAGGAGGCCGAGGAGGTGGTTTTGGCTGTGGGTGAGGAGTGACTGGAGGGCGGCGCGATGGGGGACGGCAATGGTGAGGATTCCGGTGCCTGTCTCTTCGATGTAGTATTGGTTGGGCAGGGGGTGGAGGCCGGTGTTGGCGCTGTCGAGGTGGAAGAAGGCGATGGGTTTGCCGGGTTCGAAGTCGGTGTCGGGTTCGTCGTCGGAGACATCGAAAGTGACGGTGAGAACCATCTGGTCGAGGGCGTTGTAGGTTACTTTTCCGAGGGTGACGGGGTAGCGGCAGGAGGGTTCCTGGATTTGGGCGATATAGTGTGTTTGATTGAGCGAACGGGAATAGGCTTCCTGTTCGTAATGCATTTCGAGCCGAAGCAGTTCGGCCTGTTTTTGCAGTGCGGGGATGGGTGATGTTTTGTCCATAATAGTGCGATTTTAACGATAAAAGAATGAAAATATTTTTTTAATCAAATAAAATGTGTATCTTTGCAAAGTGCGATGCATACTGTGTGCAGTGTGTATATGCATGTGTATTAATTAAATAAAGTATATAAACAGAATAATTATTAATCCCAATATTAATCCAAAAAGAAGGAGTTTTCATATGACAAAAGTAAAATCATTAGCTGACCTCAAGGCAATGAGAGAGAAGCTTCAGTCGAATCTGGATGTTCGCGAAAAGGCGGAGAATCCTGAGTCGCTTGTGCAAATCAAAGTCGCTATGGCCACATGCGGTATTGCAGCCGGTGCCAAGCAAGTAATGGAACACATGATGGCTAAGGCTGATGAGCTCAAGATTGCTGCTGTCTTCACACAGACGGGTTGCATGGGTTACTGCCATGCCGAGCCTACGCTCGAAGTGCGTGTTCCCGGTAAGGACCCCATTGTTTTCGGTCACGTGGACAATGACCGCGCCGATGAGATTCTGACTAAATATGTCATGAATGGCGAACTGGTTGAGGGTATTATCCCTGTCAATTACGAAACTATCGATAAGTAAAAAACGGAGGACACACTATGGCAAAGTACAAAATGCACGTTCTCATCTGTGGCGGTACTGGATGTAAGTCCAGCAACAGCCTGGATATTATAGAAAACTTCCACACTATACTGAAAGAGAAGAACCTTCAGGACGAAGTGCAGGTTATTAAGACCGGTTGCTTCGGTTTCTGCGAGAAGGGCCCCATCGTCAAGATTATGCCCGACAACACGTTCTACACCCAGGTCAAGCCTGAGGATGTCCGCCGTATTGTCGAGGAGCATCTGATTAAAGGCCGTAAGGTTCCCGAGCTGCTCTATATGAACCCTGAGAACAAGGAGCATGTGGCAGACTCGAAACACATGGATTTCTACAAGAAACAAATTCGTATCGCACTGCGTAACTGCGGCTTTGTGGATCCCGAGAATATCGAGGAGTGCATCTCCCGCGGAGGTTACGAGGCTCTGGCAAAATGTATCACCGAGATGACCCCCGAACAGGTTATCGCCGAGGTGAAGGCTTCCGGTCTCCGTGGCCGTGGTGGTGCTGGTTTCCCCACTGGTTTGAAATGGGAACTGTGCGCCAAGAACAAGGCCGACCAGAAGTATGTCATCTGCAACGCCGACGAGGGTGACCCCGGTGCTTTCATGGACCGTTCCATTCTGGAAGGTGACCCCAACAGCATCGTCGAGGCTATGGCCATCTGCGGTTATGCTATCGGCGCCAGCAAGGGTTTGGTGTATATCCGCGCTGAGTACCCCCTGGCTATCGAGCGTTTGAAGATTGCTATCAACCAAGCTCGCGAATATGGTCTGCTGGGCGAGGACATTCTCGGCACAGGCTTCAACTTTGACATCGAGCTCCGTTACGGTGCCGGTGCTTTCGTCTGCGGTGAAGAGACTGCCCTCATCCATTCTATGGAAGGTCAGCGCGGCGAACCTACTTTGAAACCCCCGTTCCCCGCTGTTAGCGGTTATATGGGCAAACCCTCCAACGTGAACAATGTCGAGACTTTCGCCAACGTTCCCGTTATCATCACCAAGGGTGCCGAGTGGTTTAGCAAAATTGGTACTGAGAAGTCGAAAGGTACCAAGGTTTTCGCTCTCGCTGGTCAGATCAACAATGTGGGTCTTATCGAGGTTCCCATGGGTATCACCCTGCGTGAGATTATTTATGAAATCGGTGGTGGCATTAAGGACGGTCGTCAGTTCAAGGCTGTCCAGACCGGTGGTCCTTCAGGCGGTTGCTTGACTGCCAAGCACCTCGACACTGCTATCGACTATGACAGCCTGGTGGCTGCCGGCTCGATGATGGGTTCCGGTGGTATGGTTGTTATGGACGAGACCAGCTGTATGCCCGCTATCGCTAAGTTCTACCTCGAGTTCACCTGCGAGGAGAGCTGCGGTAAATGCTCACCCGGCCGTATCGGTAACAAGCGTATGCTTGAAATCCTCACCAAGATCACGAGAGGCGACGGCACCATGGAAGACCTCCAAGAGCTCCGTAACCTCGCCGCTGTGATTAAGGACACCGCCCTCTGCGGTCTGGGTCAAACCTCCCCGAACCCGGTCCTTTCAACCTTGGATAACTTCTGGGATGAATATGTCGAGCACGTCGTCGATAAGAAGTGCCGCGCTGGCGTCTGCAAGAAGCTCATGAGCTACGAAATCGACAAGGAGAAGTGCATCGGCTGCGGCAAGTGCGCTAAGAACTGCCCTGGCGACGCCATCACAAAGACCGACTACATCGCTCCTGGCCACAAGCTGCCGTCGATGGTCATCGACCCCGCCAAGTGCATCAAGTGCGGTGCCTGTATCGCTGGTTGTAAGTTTGGTGCTATTTCTGTCAAATAAAAAAGAGGAGGAAAATTAT